>Ga0209317_1003289_pt1 | contig 10335 bp, 6 predicted proteins | sample RifGroB2_FD_183994 | JGI IMG/M metagenome (GOLD analysis project Ga0209317, IMG submission 183994) | Soil microbial communities from Rifle, Colorado, USA - Groundwater B2 (SPAdes) (version 2) | ecosystem: Environmental > Terrestrial > Soil > Unclassified | place: Rifle, Colorado | collected...
TCACCTGCGCCCACGGCTCGATCCGCTTCTCGCTCTCCAGGTTCACCACCGACGCCGAGGTCGACGCGGTGATCAGGGAGCTTCCCCCCATCATCACCCGCCTGCGCCAGATGTCTCCGTTCGGGCGGGAGTTCCTGAACAAGTAGCATCGACCGCCAGGGCAGCACCTGGCCGCATCGCGACAAAGAGAGGGGTGAACGCAAAGGTTCACCCCTTGTTGTTTCGGTGCTTGCCGGGCCTCAACGATGGTAATAGATGATGGAATCCGGTAAACCTCCGCATGTCACCCTTTCTCCGACACTATTTCAGGACGGTGCCCCATGAGCCTCGACTTTAGCCCCCTGCAAAGCGCCATATTTCAGCTCGAAAAAAGCCTTGTATATGCGCACTCGCCTATTGCCGAAGACCATGACCTGTTTGAGCAGCTGCGCAACTCGGTCATTCAATGCTTCGAGTTCACCTACGAGCTAAGCCACAAGATGCTGAAACGTTACCTGGAAGAAACGGCTGCAAGCCCTGAGGAGAACGACCTGAGTACCTTTCAAAACCTCATCCGTACTGGAAACGAGAAAGGGCTCCTGCGCTCGGACTGGTCAGGCTGGCGCATTTACCGGCAAGCCCGCACCGATAGCAGCCACACCTACGATGAGGGCAAGGCAGAAGCGGTATATGCGATCGCTCCGGATTTCCTGGAAGAGGCGAAGTTCCTATACAGGCAACTGGTTGATAAAAGCTAAATAAGGATGATCCCTATGGACCAACGGTCAAAAATCGACCTGAACCCACAGGAGTGGGAGGAAGTTAAGCGTATTCTTAACAGGTTCATTCCCGGACTCGAGGTGTGGGCGTTCGGCTCCCGTGCCAGATTCACAGCGAAGCCATACTCGGATCTGGATCTGGCAGTTATCACTCAGCAGCCGTTGCCGATTGCCACCATGGCGGCTCTTAGGGAAGCCTTTGACGAATCTGACCTGACCATCAAGGTGGATGTGGTGGACTGGGCGACTACCAAGGAACCGTTCAGGAAGATCGTTGAGGAACACAAGGTTGTCGTGCAACCGTCAGGGCAGGCGAAATGAGGAATGGCAGGATGATGGAAATGCGTCTGAGCGATGTGACGGCCCGGATAACGGACCGCAAAAACCTGTCCGGTATCTCCCTTGAGATGGGCCCGGACCAGCAGTGGGCAATCGTCGGCGCCAACGGGTCGGGCAAATCGGCCCTGGGGAAGCTGCTCTCAAACGGCCTCACCGTCCTCTCGGGAGAGTGCCGCATCCCGCAGAACTCCGGCTACGTCTCCTTCGAGAAGGTCGCGCAGATCCTGGAAGCGGAGCGGTACAACGACGACTCGGACTTTCTGGGCTACGTCACACAGGGCACCCGGGTCGACAGGTTCATCCTCTCCGGCACCGATGCCGGTGAGGCGAGACTCGCCGAGCTTGCCTCGCGGATGGGCTTCACCGGCATCCTGGAGCGGGGCATCAAATTCCTCTCCACGGGGGAGATGCGCAAGGCCCTGATCTGCAAGGCGCTCTTGCAGGGGCCGGAACTGCTGGTCCTGGACGAGCCGTTTGACGGCCTCGACCAGCAATCATGCGCGGCACTGAGGAACCTCATCAGCCGCTGCATCGAACAAGGCGTCCGGGTCGTCCTGCTGCTGAACCGTTTCAGCGAGATCGTGCCGGAGACGACCCACATCGCCTACCTGAAAGAGTGCCGGATATTCATGAGCGGGACCAAGGAAGAGATGCTTGCTTCCGAGCCGCTGCGCCGTCTGCATGCCTTCCATTACACCCTGCCGGCCACTTTGCCGCGCATAGACGACGCCAACGCGCCGCCTCCGCTTCCCGCGGGAGTAGCGCTTGTCGAGATGAAAAACGTGGTGGTGCGCTACGACCGGAAGACCGTCCTGAACGGGCTCGACTGGACGGTAAGGCCGGGAGAGCACTGGAAGATCAGCGGGCCGAACGGCTCGGGGAAGTCCACCTTGCTCAGTCTGGTAAGCGGAGACAACATGCAGGCTTACGCCAACGATATCAGCCTGTTCGGCAGGAGGAAGGGGACCGGTGAAAGCGTCTGGGACTTAAAGAAGCGCATCGGCCTCGTCTCCACAACGCTGCAGCAGGATTACCGGGTCGGGGGGAGCGCGAAAGTGGTGGTGATATCGGGGTTCTTCGATTCCATCGGCGTCTACTCCGAGTACACGCTAAGGCAGCAGGAAATCGCGCTGGAATGGCTGGAACTGCTGCACATGGATCACCGCAAGGACGACGCGTTCCGCGACCTGTCCTACGGCGAGCAGAGACTGGTCCTTCTGGCGAGGGCGATGGTGAAGCAGCCGGACCTGCTGATACTGGACGAGCCGTGCCAGGGGCTGGACGATGTGAACAGGGAGATGGTGCTGAAACTTGTCGATCATCTCGGCAGGACGGGGAGCACGCAGATCCTTTACGTGACCCATCACCCGGAGGACCATATCCCCTGCATCACCAACAGCCTGGAGCTGGTCCCCGCCAGCGGGAGCGGCTTCACCTCCTCCTTTCGGGGGAGCATTCGGTAATAAAGGAAAGCGAACCTGTGACAGGGGTTCAGTACCTCCGCCACAACTCCAGCCCGCCATACGACTCCTGGAACCCGAATGCCTTCAGGTGCCCGGCATATTCCGACTCCTGCGAGGGCTTGCCGTTGACGACCTCCACGGAAACGCTCTTGCGCGGGTTGAAGTCGCGGCTCAAGAGCACCTCGAAAAGGCGTAGATACTCGGGAAGCCTGGGATCCGCCGGCGGCGCCTTGAACTCCAGCTCTTTTCCGAAGCGCTTGGAGACGAGCACAAGGCTCACCCCGCGGTAGACCAGGTGGGTGGAGGGGAGGCGGGGGGGAAGCTCCCCGCGGAGACCCTCCAGGCGGCTGCCGCAAAGCGAGGCGGGATCGGCGGCGTTGATCCAGTAAACCGGCTCCCCGGTCACCCCACGGCCGAGCAGCCGGTAGGCTTCTTGCGAGATGAACTGCAGGCCGGCGATCCCTGAGAAAAAACTGCCGGAGAGGACCTCTCCCGACATCTCCATGATGCGCAGCGTCCGGAACAGCCGGCTCCATTGCAGCGGCGGCGCTTCCCGGAGCATGAGCTCCTTGAAGACGATGCCGTAGCGCTCCAGAAGCACCCTGGCGCGGTCCTTGTCCCTCTCCTCCTTCTCCAGCGCGTCCGGTGATCCTTCCAACCGGGGGAGCAGGTACCAGTTGCCGCCCCCCTCCTGCGACCGGCTCCAGCGGCTCCCCGGCACCCGCCACAGATGCCGGCCGTGGCTGCGGTCCGGTTCCGGCTCGCGTCGCTCGAACCTGTTCAGGATCCCCTTGCGCACGGAGACAAAGGAGTCGTTGCTGAGCTCTCCCCTCCATGCCGCGTTCCAGAGTTGCGTCGTCACCGTGGCCGCCGGCAGACGGGAACTCAGGCAGATCGCGGGGAGGCTGTAGCGCCCCCTCGGATCGGGTATCAACCCGGCTGCGGGCCCGGCGTCCCGGTCTGCACCGTCGCCTTCCCGTTCCTGGAACAGGTCGAGCTCTTCCGGAAAGGAAAAGGAGAGCTTTCTTTGACCGCAGCCGAACCAGAGCAGCTCGGTCGTCTGCATCAGGCTGTCCAGCCAGGCCGTGAGGTACGGCTGCAGTCTGGCCGGAAGCACCTCCTCCTCCCAGAGGTTCGCGCCAAGCGGAGTTCCCAGCAACTGCTCCAGCCTGTCACGCAGGTCATCCGCCGAACTCCCGGGGGAGGCGACCCCCTGGAAGCTGGCGAGAAACAGAGGCAGGTATGCCAGGTCGAGTGCCTCGAACGCCGGCTTCCTTGAGCGTCGCAGCATCCTGAGCAGCGCTTCCAGGTTCGCCACGTCGCACAGTTCCGGCGCCTTGCCTTGCTGCGTGAACTGGTCGAGCAGGACCAACCCCGCCTCTTCGAGCGACTGCAGCGTATCCCGCAGCAGGTCGTCGGAAAGCCCGAGAGCCCCCTGCAGCCCGGCAACCTCAACCGGCCCATGGTAGCCGAGCCACCTGCCGACCAGCCTCACTGTGGCCGGTTCCTCCTCCTCCGCTCCCTCTTCGCCGTAGCGGGTGCTCTCCCTGTCGAAGATCCAAGCTGCCGACCTGGCCAGCAGCGCCCGCAACCTGTCGTCGTCGACCAGGGGCGTCAGCGCCATATCCTGCCACTTCCGCGCCAGCCCGCGCGCTATCTCGGGAAGCATCTCGAGCGCTGCGACCAACGGGGCGGCGGCTCCGGGTATGCCGAGCAACACCACCCGCTCCGCTACCTGCGGCAGCAGTTCCTGCTCTTTGGCAGAGCTGTCTCGCTCCATCGCCTTTAGAAGTCCCGACCATTGTTCCAGCGGGATGAGAAGCCGCTCCTTGACCCAGTCGACCAGCTCAGCTGCGCCATCGGGGGCATAGCCGGGCGCGGTGCGTTGCCGCTTGGATTCGAAGCTTATGACCAGCTCGGCCGGCAGACGGGGGCGCAGGTGAGGGGAAAAGACCAGCTCCTTCAGAAGGTCCTGGCCCAGGGCCGATCTCCCGGCGCCCGCCGGCGTGTCGTCCTGGTAGACGTACTTGTTGGTCTGCAGCCAGATCAGTCCCTGCGCGAAGGGAGAGGCGGTAGTGGTGCGGATCTCGGTGAGCTTTATGCTGCCGTCCTCGATCTCCTCCAGCAGGCGCTTCAGGGTGCCTATCTCGAACTCGTCCTGCATGCAGGAGCGCCAGGTCTCGAGGAGGATCGGGAAGTCGCGGTACCTGAGCACCGAGGCGAGCAGCTTCTTCGAGCGCAGGCGGTTCAGCCAAAGCGGCATCCTCCGCTTGAAGCTGGAGCGCGGCAACAGAAGCGCCCGCCCGGCGTTCTCCCTGAATCTCGCGCCGAAGTAGCCGGTGGCTTCCAGCGACCCCCGCAGCAGGGACTCCAGGTTCTCTGCTGCGACGAGGTGCAGTATCTGGCGCAGGTCCTCCATCTCATGGGGGAGCAAAAGCGCGATCGCGTCGTTGTTGTAGAAGGCCTGCAGCGGGTATCCGTATTTCTTTTCCCACGCGGCGCAAAGGGCGAAGGTGAAGGGTCGGTTGATGCTGTTGCCCCAAAGGGTGTGCAGGATGATCTGCCCTGTCTCGGCTCCCCCCACCGGGTCGTGGTAATGCTCGACGAGCAGGTGGTGCCGGTGGGGGAGTTGCGCCCCTGTCGCCTCCTTTTGCCGGTTCAGGAACCCCTCCAGCGCCCTGGCGGCGTACACGTCCATGAAATGATGCTGCGCCAGGTCCTGTACCAGCTCTTCCTTTCCCAGCCTCGTGTCGCAGCACTCGAGAAAGGAGGCGATCTTTTCGGAGTAGTAAAAGTCCCGGTCCAACTCCTCCGCCCTCCAAAACGGGATGATCTGCCCGCTTTTTCGCGCCGGAACCACCAGCACCGTACTGTGCGTCACCTCCGTTATCTGCCAGACCTGCGCCCCCAGGGCAAAGGTGTCCCCGATCCTCCTTTCCCAGACGAACTCCTCGTCCAACTCGCCTATCTTCCCGCCGCTTTCCTTGTGGCGCAGTTCGAAGTAGCCGCGCTCCGTGATGGTTCCCCCTTCCATGTAGATGAGCATCGACAGCTCCGGCCTGGTCGAGATGGTCTCTTCCAGCCTGTCCACCGTCACCCTCGGGCGGAGCTCAGGCACATGGGAGTCCGCATATCCGCCTTCCAGCATGCCGATCACCAGGTCGAACTGCCGCCGCGTCAGGCTCCGGTACGGGTAGCTCGTCTTCAGGAAATCGAACAGATCGTCCAGCTGCCACTTCTCGGCCAGCGTCATGGAGAGGACGATCTGGGCCAGGAGGTCCAGGGGCGCCTCGACCGGGCGCAGTTCCTCTATCTCCCCGTCGGCGATGGCGCGCGCGATCACCGCGGCCGCGACGAAGTCCATGCCGTGGGTGGGAAACAGCGTCCCCGAGCTCATCTGGCCGACGCCGTGGCCGGAGCGTCCGATGCGCTGGATGGCGGACGAGATGGAGCGGGGCGTCTGGATCAGGACCACGCTGTCCAGTCTGCCGATGTCGATCCCAAGCTCCAGCGAGTTGGTGGCGACGATCGCCTTCAACTCCCCTCTTTTCAGGCGCTCCTCAACGGCAAGCCGGATCTCCCGCGACAGCGATCCGTGGTGCGAGTAGGCAAGCTCCTCCCCCGACTGCTCGTTGATGAGGCGGGTCACCTTCTCCGTGGTTCTCCTGCTGTTGGCGAAGAACAAGGTGGAGCGGTGCCCGGCGATGATGCCGGTGAACTTCTCCACCAGGGCCGGCCAGAAATCCTCCGCCGAGTTCCGGTCGATATCCGCGGGGGCGCTGATCCGCAGGGTGAAGCGTTTGGAGCGCTCCCCCCTGACGATGGAGACGGGGCGGGGCTGGTACTCCCTTGCTACGGGCTTGAACCCTCCGATGAAGTCGGCAACCGTCTCCAGCGGCCTGACCGTCGCGGAGAGGGCGATGCGCTGAAATTCTCCACTCAACAAAACGAGCCTTTCCACCGCCGTCATGAGATGGGTGCCGCGTTTGCTCCCGGCAACGGCATGGATCTCGTCGAGGATCACCGTGGCGACACCGGTGAGGGTGCCCCTGCTTCCTTTCGAGGTGAGCAGGATGTTCAGGCTTTCGGGCGTGGTGATGAGGATTTCCGGCGGGTGGCGCAGCATCCTGCGGCGCTCGTCTCCCGGCGTGTCACCGCTTCTGGTCCGGACGCCGATGCGGGGAAAGGGCACCCCCTCGCTCGAAAAGCACTCCCGCAACTCGTCGAGCGGCGCTATCAGGTTGCGCCGCACGTCGTTGTTGAGCGCCTTCAGGGGAGAGACGTAGATCACCCGGGTTTCTCCGCCCGCCCAGGCGCCGGTCGCCAGCTGGTTGATCGCCCAGAGGAACGCGGCCAGCGTCTTGCCGCTTCCGGTCGGTGCCGTCACCAGGACGTGCCGCTGCTGCATCACCTCCCACCAGGCGCGCGACTGTACCTCGGTCGGCTCGCCGAGGGTATCGGTGAACCATCTTGCTATCAAGGGATGGAAATGTTGCAGAATGGACGGCGGCATAGGTATGACTTTAGGTCAACGGGAAAGTTAATCAAGCACCTGATGAAAATATGCGGCTACCTGCGCACTCTCTTTTGCCGGTTCTCTCTTGACGGGCAAAGGCAACAACGACATCGGGGCGTCTCGACCGCGAAGAGGAGGCATCAGGGAAGTTTATGATGACTTTTTTGCGGATCTTCCCCCTGGTTTCAGGAGTGGGGTGCGGGAGCTCTGCCATTGCAGGGACAGCTCTATCTACTGCGACCATGAAAGCTACTCCAACACCGGGAGCTTCAGATTGTAATATCGCGAGGCTCCGAGACATTCCTCTTGGCTGCTCCGTCCCCCGTGCCGGGCAAAACGTCCCCGCTCCGGAACTGCGATCGCCGCCCATCGTGCTCTATCTCGGCGGGAAGTCGCACTCATTCGCGTAGCAGGTGGAAATAAAGTATTGTCTTGCAGATGTACTAGGTGATATTTAATATTCCCGTATCCCGCATACTGGTCAAGATTATTGCTCTAGTTGCCGATACCGAATATCACTGAGATCCACATCGGTACAGGAGGAGTTATTTCCATGCATCGGATAAAAGCGAGATCGACAGCACTCGCCACGCGCTTGCCTCTTGCAGCGCTCGTAATATTGAGCCTGCTGACACTTTCCTCGGGCCGTGCCTTTGCCGAAGACAAATGCTTCAACGGACAGGGGAGTGCCGCCATCGTCGACAACGATATCCCTTCCGCAAAAATGGAGGCTACCGCGCGTGCGCGCTGGGCCGCGCTGGAGAACGCGGTGGGCGTCGAAGTACGGGCCCAGACCGTGGTGGAGAATTCGATGCTGCTTGACGACCTTGTCAGCGTGCAGGCGAAGGGGACCATCACATCGTCCAAGGTGCTGTCGGAAAAGAAGGAACCGGGACTGTACCAGGTCACGGTGCATGCCTGCGTCGAGCCGTCAAAGGCGGCCGAGGCCATCGCTTCGCTGGCGCTCAACAACTCCGTGGCGGTCTTTGTCTCCGCGCGCAAGCCCCGGGTGCTTCTCGAGTCCGAGACCAACGCCAAGGTGAGCGACAGGCGCGGCACGGTGGCCAAGGCCGGCGTCACCCGGCAAAGCGTCAGCGACGAACAGGAGGAGAGCAACATCCTCTCAGACAACCTGATCGACAAGCTGGTGGAGCAGGGATACACGGTCGCCGACATCGCGCCCACCGCGACCCTCGATGCGGAGGCGGTGGACAAGGCGATTAAGAGCGGCAACTTCATCGCCATGCGCAGCCTGATCGGCAAGTACCTGAGCAACCTGCTTCTGATAGGGAAGGTGGACTACACCGTCTCGCAAAGGAAGGGGGAGGAGATCGGCTACGGTATCGAGGCCCCCTTCAACAAGGTCACCGTCAGGCTTACCTACCGGCTCCTGACCCGCGAGCGCGACTCCGGAAAGCTGGTCATAGTGGGGGCGGGGACTTCCGAGGCAAAGGGGAGCGCGTCGAATCTGGAGGATGCCGCGGCAAAGGGTATGCAGGTCCTCTCCGACAAGGCGATCCCTCAGCTGCTGGAGAAGTTCGCCAAGCAGATCAAGGGTGTCTCCCGCAAGGTCACGGTGAAGGTGGACGGCCTCGACGCGCTGGACGGGACCTTTGACGTCAAGCAGGCGATCAACGGTGCCGCCTGGGTGAGCGACGTCCAGGCCACCGGTGTCAGTGAGTTCCTGGTGAGCTACCCGGAGAACAGCATCTACCTCGCCAACAGCCTGAGCCGGAATCCGAAGTTGAAACTGACCGGTTACTCTCCGTACCTGATCCGGTTGAGCTACCGGAAATAGCGTGAAAGCATTTGCGGCCCGGCGTCTCGGTGGAATCATTGCCGTCCGTTAATGCTCCGCTCGGAGAAGGCATGCAACCATTCCCAGCCACGAGCTCTCCCGAAGGGCGATTATCTTCCTCTGCGCATGGGGAGGGTGTCCATGCCAGGCTGATAACAGAGAACCTGGCCTTCATCGAGAGGCAGTGCCGCCGGGCGGTGCTGCAATCGACGGCCGGGGCGGGGGGGGGACCCGCGTGCTCATCCGGGGTTGGCGGCCTCGATGTCGAGAACCAGACGGACGAGCTGCTGAACGAGGTGCTGGACCGCCTGCGGGCAGACGACTTCAAGGCGCTGCGCGACTTCAAGGGGAAGGCGAAACTGACCACCTACCTGACCACGATCGTCGCCAACCTGGTCATAGACCTGGTGCGGCGGAAAAAGGGTCGCAGCCGCGCCCGGGAGCGGGCCGTGGAGATGGGGGAGCTGGCGGAGCGGCTTTACGAGCTGGTCTACGCCAGGGGATGCAGCGTGGACCAGGCTCACAGCCATCTCGAGATCGAGCACGGCATCCGTGAGCCTTTGGAAAACCTGCAGGAAATGCTGGACCGGATGCGCGGCCGGGGGGAGCGGCCGCAGATGCTGCTGGCGGCGGACCCGGAAGCGGTGTGGCTGGTGCCCGGCAGGAAGATGACGGCGGATGATGAAGCGGAAGTCATTGTCGCCGATCCCCGCAAGAACGCCGAGGCCGCGTTGATCGAGGGGCAGAAAGAGGCCCGGGCCCGGCAGGCCGTATCAGGGCTGTTGGGCGGGTTGAGCGGCGAGGAGCGCTTCCTCATCCGGCTGCGTTTTCCAGCCGACGACAGCGAGCCCAAATGCTTCAAGGAGATCGGCGGGTTGCTCGGAGCCACAGAAAGCAGCGTCGATGCCAGGATCAGGAGGATACTCGTCCGTTTCCGCGAGACCCTGCTCCGCCAGGGGCTCAGCTTGAGGGACCTTACCTGAGGAGGGAAACCGCGCATCCCCACAACTCCCGGCAGTCCTGCCGGCTCCATGCCTGCCTCCCCTTGACGGGAGGGGGGGGGACGCCATTGGGGGACGGCACGCGCCGAACCTTTTTTTTAAAATGTCCGCAAGAACACACCTCGTTGTCCGTCAAACGGTAAAGGCCCGGTAGAGATGGCTCGGGACAACCGATATGGCCCGGCAACGGCGATGCTGCGGGCAACTCCCGCGGAGATCCGCGCCGGCTTGGCACCGTTGGAAATGGCGGCGACTATGAAAAATGATGCATCCGCTCTCGGGGCGGCCATAACAAGGGGTCTGGCATCCGGCAACCCGGCGGGAGAGTGCCCGACACTGGAGACCGTCTCGGAGCTGGTGGATGGTTCGATAACCGGCGCCGGGCGCGACCGGCTCTTGGGGCACCTGGCGATCTGCGACAACTGCCGCGAGCTGTTCATGGTGAGTTCGGGTCTGGCTT
>Ga0209317_1003291_pt1 | contig 10329 bp, 12 predicted proteins | sample RifGroB2_FD_183994 | JGI IMG/M metagenome (GOLD analysis project Ga0209317, IMG submission 183994) | Soil microbial communities from Rifle, Colorado, USA - Groundwater B2 (SPAdes) (version 2) | ecosystem: Environmental > Terrestrial > Soil > Unclassified | place: Rifle, Colorado | collected...
GATGCCGGTACAGATCGGTATCTCTCATGGCTCCCCCCTTTTTAAGGGAGGGATTATATCAGATTAGAAACCTTTACCCACGGAAATCCCTGAAGAGCCTCCTGAAAGCCCCATCGTCCTCCTTACCCATGTCCATGCGTTCTCAGCTTGGTCCCTGTCAATGGTGAATGGCTTACTTGTACCGTTAACTCTCCTGGCCTGCAATATGGTCCCTACCCTCACCGTCATGGGAATACTCCTGGGCTTGTCTCCCTTGTTAACCCAAATAGTTATAAGATTGGTCTCATAGTTGATATCGTCAAACCGTAGATTCAAGACCTCGGACAGTCTGCACCCTGTATCCACCAGCACCTCTACCAAGTCTGCCACCTCATTAAAGTAATACCTCCTGCTATTATGCTCGGTGTTCCGTAACAGGTTGACCACCGTGGCCTCTTCTTCTCTGGATATGACGCGTATCCTGCCCTTGCTCTCCTTCTTCAGTTGGATATGTTCCCATGGTTGCCGGTGGTGGCGTAGCAATGTCTTGATGGTGGCAAGATACCTGTTCACCGTGGCCCCCTTTATACCGGCCCCCTCCAACATCTTGATCAGTATCTTTATAACGTCATCGTCCATCTTGCTGATTGATATGTCTCCTATCAGGTACATCACCCTCTCCGCTATACGTTGGGACTTCTCACCGTCCTTGTTGTCCTTCCACCGCTCGTCATAAACCTTCTGGATTGCAATGCTCAGTGGCATCCGTGCTGCCTTCTCCCTGGGGGATAATGCACCGTCTACCATCATCCTCTTCTTCTCGACTGCCTCGACTAACTTGGCCTCCTTCTTGGTGAATTTGCCGGTGCTCCTGGTTACACGAACACTGTCAACAGTGAAGTTCATGTAGAAGACACCTTTGTTGCCGCGCTTGTAGACTGACATGGTGATACCTCCTTGGGTTTGGGACATAAAAAAAGAGCCTGTTGGCTCGCGGTGGACTCTGTTACTTTGATTAGTGGGTTTAATGTGAGCTAGTACTAGCCACACGGCTTCCGTATTTCGTTCCTGACGGGACTTTAGACATAGGGATAGGTAAGAGGCTGGCTTTGCTTAGTTGAACAATTAATGAGGGCTTAAACTGGTTGGTTTGCTGGTAGGTAGTGAGGCGAGGTTATCTTGCCGACTTGCAGGATTCAATCATGTGCCGAATGGCGACCTGTTCTCTTGCTGGTAGCTTGGATATGGCCTGGATCATCTTGTATCCGTTCTTCATGAGGGTGGTGAGTTCGCTGACCATCTTGAAGATGACAGGGTAGGCAATCCTTTCTTCATCGAGCGACGCGTACACAAAACGGTATACCTGGTTTCCACATGGGCCACATATCACGGTCGCAGCAGAATCCTTGGCCGGTACGAATCCACTGCTTGCCAGAGTCCCATACTTGATGCCATGTACCGTGTCACCTCGGCGTAATGTTCTGCCGCAATACTCGCAGGTTGTCATATGACACCTCTCTCGACAAACGAGTAATATGTTGCCCCGATTATGATATGGTCCAGCACCTTGATACCGATCAACTCTCCTGCTTCCCTTAGCCTCCTCGTGACCTCCAAGTCTTCCTGACTCGGAGTAGGATCACCACTCGGATGATTATGTAGAAGCAGAATTGCAGCTGCTGAGCTGAGTAATGCTGTCTTGTATACTTCCCTCGGGTGGACAATGCTCTGATTTAAGCTGCCAATGCTGCATATGTCACAGCACAAAATACGGTTCTTCCCGTCGAGGTGCAAGGCTATGAAATATTCCTTGGTCTCGTCTTGGAGAAAACTAAAGGTATCGAATATTTGGGTTGGAGACGTGTACCGAATCTTGGGTGACAGGTAGTTTCCTGCCCCTTCTGCGACGACCAAGGTTTCGTACACAGCTTTAATCTGCTTGAACTTGATGCTTCTGGGCTTGGTGGCAATCTCCTCTGGTCCGAACAGGGTGTCGATGGTCATGGTGTTACCTCCTTTGGGGTTACAAATATGATTTTTGAATATGACTCTCGGTTTAATCTAGGGTCAAAGCAGTCAACATTCGGGCTGTGAATTGCATTGTTACATCAGGTAGTCGATCAGCTTCATGGTGATGGCCTTTGGTGATAACTGCTCCCACTTGGCACCGAGGGTTTCCTTGATATCCTGCGGGGTATAAAGGTGGACGGTATTGATCGGGTCAGGCTCTGGTGACATGAAGGCGTTAAGGCCCATTGTTCCATTGCATCTGTTGATCGTGAGGACATACAGGGCTATGCTCTCGGTGAATACGTGGATGGTGTCATTTGTGCCTCCATGAAACTGGTAGTTGTTCCCGTTATGCTCAAGGATCAGGTTGTTGATGTGGATGCCGGTGGTGTCCTTGTGGCTGGTAAATAGCTTGATTGTCGGTGTGATCGCAGTCATGGTGTTTCCTCCTTGGATGGTAGCTACTCGGATATGTCCCTTGTTGCAATTGAGACAGGTATCGTCAGTCGGGTAGTAGTCCTCGTAGATGGCATGGCATGTGCCGTACCTGAATAGGTCATAGTGTTTTCTGCTAGGTCCAACCGAGAAATGGCTCTACAGGCGAAATGCGGAGCTTGAGTGATGGTCTCTGGCTGCTAAGTTAATGAGAGCTTAAAGTTTTTACGATGGAAGGGTAATGCTTGCGGGTGGACTGCCGGGGGCATGTGGCGGGATGATTATGCAGCGGTATCATCTGAACTGTCGTCTTCACCTCCTTTTCTATTGAGTATGAAATCGCTGGCTAGTTGCCCTTGGGCCGCTGCCATTATGAGCATCTTCTTGTCGTTCTTGAGTGCCTTCAACCAGCCTTGGATATATGCAGCACTATTCTCGATGATCCTCTGTTCAATACCAGCATAACCACACAAGAAAGCTGCACCCATCTCGGCTACCAGTTCCTCCTTGCTGTATTCGTGGCTACCGAAATAGGACGGTTCCAGTATGCCCTTACGTCCTACCCTGCTAACATGTCCGGTGGCATGGGTCAGTTCATGGAATGCAGTGCTGTAATACTCCTCCGGCGATTCAAATGCTTCGGGTACTGGCAACTTCACGTAATCAAGCATAGGGCTATAACAAGCATTGTTACCGCCATGGTGGATATCCGGTCTTAGTGGCATACCTGCGATAATCTGTTGTGCCGCATCTATAGGTGTAAAAATATTAATGGTGGACTCTGTTGCCGGTGGTGGCTCTATTCCCTCTACCTGTTCCAAATTGAACACGTTGTAGTACCGGAGCATGGGTATCTTGCCATTCACGGTCACCGTATCAGCATCGTCACCACCAGTATCTTTTCTGTCTAACCAACGCCAGAAGATAATTGGACAACTTTTTGATCCCTTGATAACGTGTCCTCCCTTATCCTGGCACTGCTTGAAGGTCATCCAATACGGAGAACTGTAAGGCATACAGGCCAACAGGAATACGTTGATACCGCGATAGTCCTTCTTGCTGACAAGGTTCTTAGGCTGGTTGCTGGCAGCGTTCCACGTCTTCCTCCATGGTACTGTTCCACTTTCGGTTCGTCCGCAGAATCTGTGGGTAAAAAAGGGCTTACGGCTGTCTGAGCCGCAGTGGACCTGACAAAAGCAGAGCATCCCATCCTCCAAATCTGTCATGATGGTTTTGACGAGAAACCGCATGAAATCAGAACCGGAGGACAGGATGCAGCTCAATTCTATACTGAACCGAGTGCAAAGGCACCAAAGTTTCACATATGGGACCAGCCGATTGCTCACAAAGGCAACGCGACTCGTCATTGAGGTCGAAATAAATGCTCGTAAGGGGAGCAAGCCAATCTGTTCTGAGTGTGGTTCACCTGGTCCGGGGTATGACACACTGTCCGTTCGACGATTTGAGTTCGTGCCGCTGTGGGGCATAGTCGTCTTCTTTCTCTATGCCATGCGGCGGGTAAACTGCCGGACCTGCGGCATAAAGGTAGAGCGGGTTCCGTGGGCCAGTGGCAAGAATCATTTGACTATTACCTACTCCTGGTTCTTGGCCCGCTGGGCGCGTCGTCTCTCATGGAAGGACGTCGCGGTAGTCTTCCAAACCAGTTGGGACAATGTCTTTCGCTCAGTCAAGATGGCAGTCGCATGGGGTCTGGAACATCGCGACCTCGATAACGTAACGGCGATCGGCATCGATGAGATCGCCTGGCGAAAGCGCAAAGAGAAGTTCCTGACCCTGGTTTACCAGATTGATTCCGGTTGCAAGCGGCTGCTCTGGGTCGGGCAAAGCCGCACAAAGAAGACGTTGCAGGACTTCTTCGATGAGTTTGGCAAAGAGCGGTCGGCCCGACTTCGCTTTATCTGTACCGATATGTGGAAGCCATATCTTGATGTGGTGGCCAAGGCTGCCGGCCAAGCCCTGAACATCTTGGATCGGTTCCACATCATGGCCCATATGAACAAGGCCATCGACAAGGTCAGGGCAACAGAAGTCAGAGAGTTGAAGGCGAAGGGCCAGGAGCCGGTATTGACTAACAGTCGCTGGTGCCTTTTAAAACGAGTTGAAAATCTGACAGAAAAACAGGCGGTCAGACTCCAGGAACTGGTCGCCATCAACCTAAAAACGGTCCGAGCATATCTGCTCAAGGAAGTGTTCCAGCAGTTCTGGCAATACAAGAGTCCCGCATGGGCGGGGAAATATCTCGATAGCTGGTGCAGGCGAACAATGCGGTCGAGGCTCAAGCCAATGAAGGCTGTCGCCAGAATGCTGCGTGCCCACAGGGAACTGCTTCTCAATTGGTTTAGGACGAAAGACCTGGTTGCATTGGGTGCCGTCGAGGGTCTGAACAACAAAGCAAAAGTGACATCGAAAAAAGCTTACGGCTTCAGGAACTATGAGGTGATAAAGGTTGCCTTATATCATACACTTGGCAATCTCCCTGAGCTAAAGGGCACCCACAGATTCTGCTGACGAACCCCACTTTCTAATAGATCCATGATCCTGCTGTTGATAAGATCGTAGACTTTGCACATAGTTATGCCTCCTTTGGGTTGTACAGGACAATAGACGCAAGTATGCCCTCATGGCTGTTACGTCATGTTCCGTGGGTTAGATGTTGTTGTTTGAGGGTTATTTCGATAAGAGGACAAAAGAAAGGGCCTTACCTATGATGGCAAAACCCTTGAAGTTACATAAGAATTGTTTTTTTACCCACTGGGGCTCCTAATAATTTTTCTTCCAGCCCTCATATATTACCCAGTCGATACACCTGTATACAATGAAATCAAAATTGGATTGGTTAAATATTATTGTATTATAAATCATTATACGTTCGAATACAGCTTTATATGGCGTCTACATCCATCAATACAGGCCATATTTTTTCTTTTTCAAGACCGCATCTTTCCGACACAGGTAAACATGCGTATTGTAACTGAGCCAAGATAAAAGCACCAATATCGTTGCATAACGTTTCGATATCATTACGCCTATGTTCGCTGTACATGACATTAAATACATACATTAACCAATTGTTATGCGACACAAAGTACTGATCCTCAGGGTAAACATTATAGTTGTTGTGCAAATACGTGTTTAGTCTGTACGACCATATACTATTGTGTGTCCCCAAAAGCTGCAACCCTTGCAATGAATTGCCGCAAATGACAAAATCACCTTTGCTGTTTTCTTTGATTGATACAACAAGCCTAATCTTGTTGGAGGTATTAGCTAATTTAAAAACCAAATCAATACCAGATAGGTCATTTCCTTTGTCGTTGTCAAAGATAATATCACTTGATGGAATAAGTATTTCCTTAAAGTTAAGTAAGTGCAATTTCTTCAATGCAAACGTCAAGATTTCTACAACCTGTTCCTTTGATGCTTTCACAGGCACCCTCCTGTATCACAAAAGTTAATTTCTAAAAATTAGGTAAATTGATTAGAGAATCAAGTTCCCCAATATTCTGATTGACAGCACTAACCCAAAATTAGATACCACTGACTCCAACAGGATTTGTGTAGGTTGTATTGTTATTTCCCGAATACTCCAAGCCCCAGGTTACGATAGTTCCATCCCGTCTCAATATAAAAGTAGTGAAATCACTTGAGATAGTTGCAATAGCATCGTCTAGAGGATTTACTTTAACATACTGGTAAGTTCCTTGAGTGCTATCTAGTGCAGCTGTCCATACGGTTCCGTCAGCCTTAACGACTGTAAACGGGTGCAATGAAATGTCTAGCACATTATCAATACCTACGAGTTTTGTTGGAGTTGAGATAAAAGCTTCAGAATATTGACCTTGAAAGTAATAATTACCAAATATTGTAGATTTCCATGACCATACAGAACCATCCTTTGCTATCCAATACGGCGCAAATACCGTTTTCACATTACCAATTGCAGGCACCAAAGCAGGCAATGCATTTACCGCAGTTCCTGCAACAGAAGTACCTTCATTTCCCCAAACCCAAAGGGTCCCATCAGTTTTAACGGCATAATTCACCCAATTAAGAGACCTTATTTCAACTACACCTGCCAGATTTGGAATTTGTACAGGCGACGATTTATAATCTCCTGTTCCTGCTAAATAGCCAAGTGCGCCATCATTCCCATTATACCCCCAACCCCACACTGTACCGTCTCGTTTGACAGCAAAAGCACCTAAGCCTGTGGATTCAATAGCTACAACATCTGAGATATCAACCCTTACTGGTATCGGTGAACTGACAGTTGTGCCATTTCCTAATTGTCCCCAAGTATTATTCCCCCAAGCCCATAGAGTGCCATCAGATTTAAGTGCCATATAGTTAATCCCTGCGGTACTGGTACCAACTGCAACCTTTATAATTGAAGTTAGCCCCGGGACTTGAGTAGGAATGCTGAAGCCGCCAGTGCTATCATTCCAAGTCCAAACGCTTCCATCAGATTTTAATGCAATTTCGTTAGTGCCACTAGCATCCATGGCGATCACTTTCGAAGCGATAATTTCCACTTCAACTGTGGCCTCACTTTCAGAGTTATCCTTCAATGCAGTGATCACATAGTAATATTTTTGAGAATCGACCAGATTTGAATGGATATATGGACTTGATGCGTTAATTATTTTACTTGAAGTGCTTTTGTTAATAATTGGACTTGTGGACCAGTATATATTATAGCTTGTTGCTCCAGAAACTGACTGCCAGGTGATAGTATTTTTACTAGCAGAAGATGTAACCGAAATCCCAATAGGTGCAGTGAGGGAGGCGACTTGATTCGCATCGGTTTGGCTAGTACTACTGCTACCTCCTCCACCACACGCAGCCAAAGACACCAGTGAGCAGCACAATAAAGCAAATCCAGAAAAACGACGAAAAACTGACATCAGACCTTCCTCCTGTTTATAGTCATAAAAGCAATAGCGAACTAACGCACAAACCGGAAAACCATACAACTTTGTTTAGAATTTTTCAATATAAATCTAATCATTGTTGGTGGTTTGGCACAACCCATAGTTGTATTGTCCCTGTCAGGGGTATATGACTATGGGTAAGCCATTGAGTAGCAAAGAGATTGGTGAGAAGGTGAGGTTGTTGCGGAAGCATGCAGGCATGACCCAGGAGAAACTTGCTGAGTTGGTAGGGGTCAGTTTCCAGCAAATCCAGAAGTACGAAAATGGCAGTACCAAGCTGAACACTGATAAGCTCCAACAGGTAGCTATGGCCTTGAAGGTACCGGCCTCTGTCTTCTTTGGTGAGGACACCTATGAGAAGTCGCCCTTATCTGACAGGGAAAAAAAACTAGTCAAGGCGTTCAGGAGCCTTGGGGATGAGGATATGCAGGATAGTTTGGTGAAATTATTACAAAAGGCAATCGGCAATGGTAGCCTATAAACATCTTACAAGGCGGCTATACTTCAACAACGCAAGTTAGTTTTATCAGAAGTGGTTTGTTTCACAACAATGATGGATTATATTCCTCCGTCTCAAGCGAAATGATATTTGAAAATTTTATCTTAGGTCTTTTATCTATAGGGATACCAAACTTATCATTTCTGTCGACAACTCCCTTAATTATACTGTTAGTAAAAAGAATATGCTTGTAGTTGACGATACTACCTTTTTGTGGATAACACGTCAGTATGTGTTCATTATATCTAAATCCAATACTATTCGTTGTAGCATTACCCCTGGTTGTCCTTCCCTCTAGCTCAACATACTGACCGTGTTGTAACTCTGGAAACAATATGTCATCTAAATCATCAGTTTGCGTGCCAAAAATATGTTTTTCTGCATAGCTGATTTTCACTTCTGTGGGTGTACCATCCTTTACCACGCCTATCGACAGCTCCCTCTCTTCTTCGATTACATCCGCTATACTATGGAACAACTTAGGTGGACATGACGCGAAAGCATTAAGTTGATTCGTTGGTACATACAAATACTCATTTTGATTGTTAATTATACCTACCTCTTCGTTATTATTACGCCATTTGAGATTCTTTTCAAATTTTTTCTGGTACATACTACCAATATGCTTACCGATCCGTATTGTCCATTGCATTGTTTCTAGCGCCTTAACAAAAACAGTTTTGACACCTATATCCTTAAAGTCATTTTCAGCTAACTTTTTTGCAGCAGTACTAAAGTAGGTTGTTGCAGCTATACCTGCACCAGCAGCCAACCATTGACCGATGGAATCAGGTATTGCAGCTTCCCATGAACCGTGCTTTATCTTTACAGGTAATTCAAAATCATTATCTACCAAAGCTGACGACTCTTGACTAACAAAATACCGGATTGCTTTATCAAAGCCTAAGAGAGCATGCGCTGATTTACGTGCATCGAGATATCCATCATCTACAAGCCTACCAGAATACTTCAAGTAACCAATGGACTTTGTCTCCATGCACTTGCCTCCGTTCCAATCAAATGATAAGCCATCCACCAGCGGCCAAAATGCAGATGGATCGAGAGATAGTGTGATGAATATAGCAGGGCATTTATTGTTTATACTTCTGGTATAATATGTCGGGCACTAAATATAGATGTTCACTCGATCTTGTACAAGCCACATATATTTTATTTCTAGTCTTTGGATTAAGATCTTTCAGCTTGCCTTGTTTATAAAGTTTATAGGTATTTTTATTTAAGACAACGCAAACGCTTCCATAGCAATCTTGCCCTTTTGAACCTCCCCAATTTTCCGAATAGCAGCTATACTTATTGTGCTCTTGGTAAAACAGTTTAACTCTTTTATTGCAATGAAATAGTGAATCAGCCTTCACCTGACATTCAATTAATTCAATGTCGGTCTCATCGTGCCTGTGGGAACCAATTTCAATACCCACATGTTGGGAAATGAAGCTACAAACAGATGGGCCACAACGGTGGCTTTTGCTTAACGTCTCTAGATCAACTATCAGTCCCATCTTTGCAAATCGTTGTTTATACTTTTCATAATCGTCATGTAGGTTACTATTTGTATTTCCGTCTCGGCTTGTATCAAACGTATGCTGGAAATAATCACCAACAAGTAAAATATTTATCTTTGCACAAGCAATTGAAGCCAAAAAATTAAAATCATGGCCACCAAAATCCTGAACTTCATCGACAAATAGAGTATCAAAGTATTTTTCTAACCTCTGAACAATATCGCCATAAACACCTTTTGTATCCAGTAATTTTGCCATTCGATTGTGGTAAAGTCGCCGATGACCATCAAGATAAAATGCTATGTTGTCCCTTGGCATCTTTTGTGTGTTTAATGGTGGGACATCCCAGTTTACTCCTTTCGCCTTCACTTTATGGGCTAAGAATGGTCGGTAACAGAATGAGTACAAGAAAGTAAAATACGAATACACCCTAATGGTGTCTGGCATAAACCCAAATTTTTCTATAATCTTTTGTTTTAAATTTAGTAAATTATTGTCAGTGTACGTCAAAATTATTGATCTATTATCAATGCTCAACTTGTTTACAATGAGGCTTGTTTTTCCAGAACCAGCTACTGAGAATATTATCCTCTTATCCATTCTATAGCGTTCCTTATGTAAGCAGGAGAAATCAATTCGCTTGCTTTCTCGTCTAGGAGCCTAAATGCCACATCGGCTTTATTACTCAACATATAATTTTGGACGGATAACGTTTTTCGGCCAGCTGCAAAAAGAGCCTCACATAGATCCTTATTTTCACCATAAAGACATACTTCAAAAGTTCTCTTTTCATTATCAGGCTCATAAAAGGGCTCTTCAGGGATTTCCGTGGGTAAAGGTTTCTAATCTGATATAATCCCTCCCTTAAAAAGGGGGGAGCCATGAGAGATACCGATCTGTACCGGCATCTGCTGGGTCTTGAGTCGCCGTG
>Ga0209317_1003295_pt1 | contig 10319 bp, 15 predicted proteins | sample RifGroB2_FD_183994 | JGI IMG/M metagenome (GOLD analysis project Ga0209317, IMG submission 183994) | Soil microbial communities from Rifle, Colorado, USA - Groundwater B2 (SPAdes) (version 2) | ecosystem: Environmental > Terrestrial > Soil > Unclassified | place: Rifle, Colorado | collected...
AATAAGTCTTCTTCTGTCAAATTCGCCGCAATGACCGTTCCGAAATCGTCACCACTCCGGCGATAGAGGGAAAAGCGTGGTTCCCGCGTCCCGTCAGCATCCGCGCGCAGCGAGGTTGTCAAGATGCCGACATCGGCCAGTTGCGGCTGGCTGCAGCTGTTGGGACAACCGCTGATAGCGAAGGTCAAAGTTGTCACCTCAGCCGAGAGGTGTTCAAGAATTTTTCTCGCCACCACCCGGGTCGGGGCCAGCCCCATCCGGCATTCGTGATTACCGGGGCAGATACGGAAATTAACCCGCTCGTCAAGGCGTTCACCGCCATAACCGAGTGTTGCCAATTCGTTACGTAGCGCTGCATCCTCGTGTCCCCCTGCCGGAGAGAAGAGGACATTCTGATCGGCACTGATAAAGAGCTGCTCGTTACCGTAGCGGCGCGCGAGCTTGGCAAAGTCTGCGTAGGTGACTGACCTGGTCAATGGACGAGCTCCGTTTTGATCCCCACATGGGCCAGGACTTTTCGATAGTCCGTCTGGAAATTCTCAAGGAGGCCCTTCGCCCAGGGGTCCGTTAAAAACTCATTAAAGGTCAAGACCCTAAATTGAATGCTCTCCTCCTCCAGCGCGCGCCAGCCAATCAGCGCAATAGGTTTGCCCGGGTGATCTCTCAGGGCTACAGAAATCTCGGCCTCGGTTTGGCCGTTTAGGAAAATAACGTCGAAGGCCTCGGTTTTCTCAAAGCCGAGGAAGATCCCCACCAAATAATCACTACCGGTCATCTCAAGGGCCTCCTGGGCCATCTCTCGAAGCCGATCACTCCCGATCTTTCCGGGCTCGGTTTTCATCTCAATACTCCGGTTCATTTGTCGTGAGCTTGTCCCGCTTGAGTTGAGTCTCCAGACTTTGCCCTCCCCCACTCACCTTGATCCCGCCTTGGGCGTTGATGGCTCCAATGAGGGCCATTATCGCCGCCACTTCGCCTCTAAGAATTTGCGCGTTTGTGATTGCATCGCCAAAGAGCCCTTTCGAGTCATTCTTGATTCCGCTGATAATGATTCCGCTCTCGCGCACGGGGCCGACCATGTTTGTGAAAGTTCCATCGATTGACTCGATTTCCTGCCGCCAACCCTTGGTATCACTCTGATCTCCCCTGATAATGATCCTTGCCTCTTCGGCCGGACCAAGCATGTTCGTGAAAACTCCGTTGACCGATCCGATTTCCTTCCGCCATCCCCCCATATCGGTCTCAATTTCCCCGGTCTCGTGCCCCATCCTTCTCACCGATTCAACCAGGGCGCTGAAGGACGCGCCGCCCATGTCGCTTGTTCCGCCTAGACCTCCCATCCCACCTCCGCCTCCCATCCCGGAAAAGGCGCCTCCCACTTTACCTTCCACCTTGATGCCGGCCGCTGTGAGCATTTTCTGGATCAAGGAATCAACTTTGTCGATCGCGCTCTGAACATGCGCCGGGACATCGATGCCAAATGTCCGGAACGTTTTGGTTTGGATTTCCGCCAGGGCCGCGGTCATGAGTTGCGCCTGCTGAGGTGTAGGGGGAAGTCCAGATTTGAAGGCTTCGTTGATCTGCCTCACTATGTCCCCCATGATGTTCTTGGGATCCACTATTAAGAGCGCGTTCAACTTTGCGGCGGCCAGTTGCTGAGTCTTCAGCAGCTCCTTATCAAAAATCTCAAGGCGTTTTTCCGATGCCTTTATTTCGCTCTCCATGGCCGAGATTGTCGAGGTATCGCCTGCCCGTTGGGCCGCGATCAATCGTTCTTGCGCGCGTGCCTGGATCATGGCCTCGATAACTTCCTTTGTTTTTTTGATTACGCCGGCCTCTTTGATCCAGCCCTCGAGTTCGGCATCTGAAGCAATGCCCTGAGGTTTAACCGATTTTTCGAGATCGCGATGAATTTTAGCTACATTCTCTTTTATGCGCTTCTGGACATCCTCCATTGTCGTGAATAGATTGCTGACAAAATCAGTTAAGCCGGCCAAAGGTCCCGCCGCTGCGATCATTGACTCTCTTTTGATCCGCGTTATAGCGTCGCCAAACTGCTCCAACTTCTTAATATCGGCGTCGCTGATACCCTTTGCTCTCAATTCATCAAGAGAGCCGGCTACCTGGGAAAGGGCAGGTGCTAATTCTTTAAACGCTCTGCCGAGGAGTTGGGCGCCGAGGGTGTTGCGGGTTATCGGATCTTCGATGCTGCCGAGAGCACCGGCAACTAATTCTAAAAACCGCTCCGGGCTCGCGGCCCTGAGTTGGTTAAAGTCAAGGCCGAGGGTCTGTATCGCTTTTTTTACCTCCTCTGAACCTTGGCCTATGTTTTTCTGAGCGGTAAAAATGCCTTTGGCGAAAGCATCTACGCTGGTGCCGGACTCTTCCAGGACGCTCTGGATACCGCTCAAGGTTTGGGCAGAGATCCCCGTTTGCTCTGATAGATCCTGAAGATGGCCCGCCAGGTCTATGACCTCTTTTCCGAAGGTCAGAAGAGCGCCGGCAGAGACGAGCCCGGTAAGCATTCCGGTGACGCTGGTCAGACTACTGCCGACCTTGCCGAGCACGCTGCTCGCCCGATCCTCTGCGGTCAAAACCATTTTCATGACTTCTTCGCTTGTTGCCATGTTGATCTCCTCTCTAAATAGTCACCTTTTAAAAAACTTCAGCGCCGAGCGGAACTCCTTGGGAAACCTATCCGATACCACCGCGCGCAGCGCGCTCTGGATTTGTTCAAAAATTATGGGGATCGAGGGGCCGAATTGCATGTTTAGAAACTCTCTACGTTTACCCGAGCGCTTCCATACAGCGAGCTTGCCCGTGCTCCGCCTGCGACCGATAAAAGCCCCGGCGATAAATCCGCGCACACCCTTGCCCTTTTGAAAGCTTATTCCCTGGCCCGGCTGCGGTCTGATTACTTTCTTCGGACTTGGTTTTAGGAGGATAACAGGAATGCCCTTTCCCCTGGCCTCGATTGTGGCCGTCAAAGCGTTTCCTGGCGTGGCCTTGCGGATCTGAGTCGCGGCCCGGACCATCTTCTGCTTGATGCCCAGATCATCGGCGATCGATTTCACCGCAACTGAGCGCACGGTGGCAGCGGTGCGATTAAGAGCAACAGCCGCGGCCTTGGGATGCGCGCGCTTTGCGTCTGCGAGCATCTTCTGAATCTTGTCTGCGTTGCCTGTGACGTTGAATTTAAACATTTTAATGGGTCAATAACCGCTACCGCGGACGCCGGCAGCCAGGCCTTTATAATAGGCTATGAGTTGGAGGATCCAGGCGCGTAAAAAGTAGTTCTCGCTAAGCACACCTCTGGTACACAAGCGAGAGATCACGCTGCGATCGACACCGATAATGCGCGCGAAATTCGCTTCGGAAACTTTTGTTTCAGGATCATCCAATGATTTTTGGAGAAGAGCCTCGATATCTGCGTCTGTTTTTTTCTTCTTTGGCATAAGCTGCTTCCTTTTTTTTGTTGTGTTGAGGCCCTATAGGATCCTCATATCTAGCGATTCCTCGCAAGTTCGCTTATCCGCGTTTAACCGGCCCTCCAGGGTCCCTCTCTGTTGTGCAGATGTCTGCACTTCGTCCGTGCGCAGCGGCCAGCCGGATTTGAAATGCTTCAGGATTTTTTTTGTGTTCCCGATCAACTATCGCTCTAGTTGGCGCACCGCACAAAAAATAGCCAAGGCCCTCCAATCGCACAGAAGCGACACCCTTCCTGGCCATCTCGGCAAGAAATTGTTCGATCTTATCTGCCACTGCAGCCCTCGCTTTTTTGCCATCCATACTTTTCCTTATGCCCCCTTTCGTCCGAGCGCCTGCTTTAACTCACGTTTGCGGTCCTCAAGCTGCCGAAGTTGCGCCTGAAGTTCTTCTCGCGAAGGGGGTTTCGGCATAGAGTTAAACAGGACCGCAGCGGCCTCTTCAACGGAAAGGAATGTTATCCCCGGGCCCGGAACGTGAGAGGCTGGAGCCAGGGCTTCACGATAAAAGCGAGAGTACTTATCTTCTCGCTTCCTCGCATCGAGGTTCCTAATGCGGCCTTGGACAATGAGGATTTCTGCGTTCAATTCAGCAATCTTATTTCGTATCTCAAGCTGGTCCATAGTCGGCCTCGGTAACCGTAATGATAGAAGGAATTCCTCCTATCATGTTTCTTTCAACCCGAAGATTGCCAAGCATGCCATCATTGGCAGCCTTGGCAGCCTTAAGCTTAACCAGGGCAAGCGTGCCAACCATGCCAAGATTTACACCCCTGACATGCTTGGCGGCCTTGGCAGCCTTGCTCATTATGAAGGCAATGACCAACTCCAACCTCCGCGACCGTCTTTGATGGCCTTGACCCCCATCGATGTCTTGGCCCTCCATAGTGTCCTCTCGCTTACGCCCGCCTCCCGCGCCTGCTTCTTCACTTCGCTCGAGGCTAACGATCCAGCGCTTAATATCTCACGCAAGAAACCTTCAGCCTCCCCTTTTTCGCTCGCCTCCTCCCCGGTCGCTGGGGTTACAACGAGCCGTTCAGCCGTTATTGGCGACTCGCCACCCCAAAGGAACCGGCCGTGAACGATAGAATAACTCAAGGATGCTGCTTTAGGAGCAAGGGAGGATTTGACGTGCGCCATCACAAAATCGCCGGGGGTGTCCGGGTTCTCCCCAAACACAAAGGCGGATCGGCAGGCGGCGAGGAAGTCAATCGAGCCCGCGCCTTTATAGACCGCCCGGGCCGTAGACTTAACCAGGTGCCTAATACCTATGACCGCGCTCCCTGTCTTCTCAGCGAGGCCGGCCAGAGGGCCCAGGACGCTGCGCACGGAGCTCGCCTTCCATTCATCGATGCCGCTTCCTAGATAAGCTACCAGTGGATCCACCACGCAGAGCCTTGGCTTTTCGATGTTGATTGCACGTTCTAGGATATCTAAATCTGCAAGGCTGACTGAGCGCTCTTGCCCTTTTCGGTCCTTTGCACCCCGAAGAATGGAGACCTTTTTCAGATCGGCGCCCATGTCCTCCAAGCGCGGCCGGATCGTGTCGGCGATTCCATCCTCAGCCGATAAGATCAAAACGCAGCCCGGCGCCGTTTTTGTTTGGCCAGGCAAGCCCGACCCCCGGGTGACCGCCGTTGCGATCGCTAAACTACAAAAACTTTTTCCCACACCCGGATCTCCCTCCAGGAGTGTAAGCTTCCCCAGGGGGATGCGACACTCCCAGAGCCAGATTATTTCCTCTCTCTCGACGTCCGAGACTCGAACCAAAACAGGCTGAGCGCCGCTATATTTCCCGTTGCTGTTGGTTTGCAGAGCAGTCAGGGAGGCAATGGTTTCGCCTAATAAATCGCGATCCTCTGCGGAGGAACTAAATCGTTCTTGCGCGCTTATTAAGATTGATAAAAACTGTCTCTTTTTTGCTGCTTCGCGGATGATTGCCGCATAGCGTTTAACATGTAGCAGGGAGGGAACTGAGGCCTCGGCCATGGCCGCCAAATCCGCGGTGGAGATGTTCTCGCCCCTTGCTCGGAGGCGCGCTTCGAGCGTCACTAAGTCTACGGGTTCGCCGAGCTGGAACAGGTCCAGGAGCGCTTCAAAGATGCTGCGATGCGAATCGAAATAAAACTCGGAAGGGTCTATTGAAGTGGCTGCTGATTCTAGAAGGGCGCCGTCTTGGATAAAGGCGCCCAGGAAAGCTTTCTCAGCGTCAATTGCATTGGGCATCATCTTTAATTCTTTTCAAATGAATGGCGCGGGGAAGCGGATCTGCGCTTTTGCACCGGGAAGTCTTTAACCTCGCAAGTGATCAAAGCCCGGTCCCCGCGCCTGGCGCGCCCGAGCCACAATGACTATGGAGATCATGGTGGACCGTGGAAGAGCGGATTGAGGCGACCCGCCGGCGCGCAATGCTAAACTTTTTCATCTGCCTCCAGCACTTCGAGAAAAACTTCTGGACTCAAATCCGGCCGCCGATCAACCTTGGCGCCAAACTCTTCAAGTTGGCAACATATAGATTCCTCTGCGGTTTCTAGTTCGTGGATTTCGGCGGCGAGAACGGCGAGACGCGTTTGTCGCTCGGCGGCCGTGATCGTTTCTTTCGGCCAACTTTCGCGGATCTTGGTGGCGATATTTTTTTTAATCTCAGGCCCGAGAACACCGCAGACGAAAGCTGCCGTCATGGTCTGCATGCCGTCGAGGGAGTCCACAATCAGAGGGTAAGAGTCATGAATAAGGGCCGGAAGGCAGTCGTCGAATTTTGATGCTGAGTCGTCGATCCGTTGGCCAATGATTTGAATCGCTTCCTCTGCCGAAATGGGTAAATGCTCAAGTCGACTGCACTCCGATTTTTTCTCGGCGATTTGCAGTCGAATTGAAGACAGTCCCGTCAAAACCTTCTGCACAGTCTCCTGCGTCTCTCTCGCTAGATCTGCGAGCCTGCCATCGGCCTTTTTTATCTGTTCTTTTTTCATGATCCTTGGCCTCCTCTGGTTTTGACATTTCCTCCGCTAAAACCCCGGAATTCCCCTGAGGGGTCCAGATTGATTTTTTGATTTTGCAAGAAGGTCTCGCATGCGGAAAGAAGGGCGATGACATTCTTGTGATGTTCTGAAACCTCTAAGTAGCGCTTTTGAACTGCCGCGAGGTCTTTCTCTATTCTTTCGATCTCGGCATTGACGCCCTCAATATCAGAGGATTTGTAATTTCCGATCCTGAGCATATCTGCCCGGGATCTACTCATCGCGCCGAATCGTTGATTCAAATTTTCCCGATCACGGCGGATCTCGTTTATTATTCCTTGAAAACTTTCTTTCCGTTGGCGTAAGTTTTCAAGCTTTTTAGAATTCCAAACTATTTTTGCCATGATGACCTCCTTTTTTGGTATTTTTGAAACTGCTCAAGATGAAGAATTACCCGCTTAGGATCTAACGTCACGCCTGTTATTTCTCTCCAAGTGGCAATGATTCGCTGGATATCCCTGTCCGTCCAATCCATCTTCGGGGTTCGCGCACGTAGGCGGCGCCGGCGAGCCACCGGGAAAAACAACGGTCCGGCATCTTGGTCACCAACTGGTAGGGCGGCCTCGGTGCCGCTGGAAACGTAGGAAGGGTTTTTCATTTTGCTAACCGTCTACGCGAACGTCGCTCGGGTCCCTTGATGGTCTTGTGAGCAATTTTGCGCTCCGCTCACGGAGTGCCCGACGGATGAATTCGCAGACCGAAACACCCTCGGTGCTGGCACCGACAATTAGAAGTTCCCGATCTGCGCGCAAAAGCCGAACGGAGGTTGTCGTATCCTTCACTTTTATCGTCGATCTTTTTTTCTTCACAATGCGCTCATTTTGTGCTAAAAGAAGTGCTAAGCGCGAAGGAATTAAAGATAGTACGATAAAGCATTTCTTATCCGATCCATGAGCCGCCCACATACAGAGGTTGAACTTTCACCGCAGACCTATTTATCGCAAGAGCTAGATCGCGAGATGGGAAAAATGCGCCGAGATCTTCAAGACCTTAGATATACAGCCGCCCAAGCCAAAGCGCACGTCCACCGGATCTTCTCGAAGCCTTCGGTCCGGGACAAACTAGTTGCAGAAATTAAAAACGACATGGCCCTCGATTTATCTAACCTTGAATACGCATCGGGCCTTTTGCTTGAATCAGAACGAAGAGAAATTGGGATCGCCTTACGCTTATATATTCAGCGGCGAGATGCCCCCAAAACAAAAAACGTTCTGAAGAACCGCCGCACAATAATAAAATCAGCCGAAGATCTGGCGGCGTCGCTTGATGTTCAGCAGCCTGCGGGCAGATACATTGTGGAGGGATACATCGAGGAGGGGATTGAGATTCTGAATTTCCTATCCACACTACAAAAAATCAAGATGTTAATCAGAGACGAAGCAGATGATTTGGCTCAAACAGTGGTGAGTCAGAGGGGTGCGCCCCGGAATATACCTCTTCACCTCCTCATCGGTAGCGCAGCGAAAATTTATATACGGGCTGGTGGGCACGGGATCGGAAGTTACCACAAGCCTATAATTGGAGCGTATGAGGGCCCCCTGTTTAGGCTAATTATCGAAATGCTTCGGATGGCAGGCGATGTACCTGGCAAAAGATTTGGAAGCAGCACTGTCGGTCAGCAAGCGAAGATTTATATGGAGATTCATGGCGAGAGCTTGGGTATGATTGACCGACGTACGAAACCTGACGCCAAGGTGGCCAGGAAGACCATACGCGCGATTTCTAAAGCATCCTCACACGTTTCTTAATCCTTTTTCCTGACTCAAAACTTCCTTGTGATATACTGCCAGTGTGCAGGATGAAAAGATTCTCTGGATCGAGGTCTTGCTCCGGGCGATCAGCGATGCTGTTGGCCGGATAAGATTTGATGGCAGCAACAATCCCGCTGGTATTCAGCGCAGCGCCCGGGCGTGGTTTTTTTCATCGGATTATAATATCGGGTCGTTCCTCTGGATCAGCGACCTCCTGGGCCTGGATTCATCCGCCGTCCGCAAGCGAATCACCGAGCTCGCGAAGCCTCAGATCTCCCCGGTGGTTCAGGTGCTCCGGCCTCCTGTGATGCCGGCGATCAAGGAAGAGGGAAATAGAGTCAAAGCCCAGAGGAGCCGCCTTTTGCGGAGATGGGTCAAACTGCCCTGCGTTCCCCAGAGTCTAGCACCAGGGCCTGCCGGCGGCCGCGACAATTTGACTCTTACTTAATCCAAAGCCGCCGAGCTATTCAGAGAAGCTTAGCAAAGTCCTCTACTGTGATCCCGGCTCCCCGGATGAGGGCCCTCAAGGTTCCGCGATCAAGCTCTTTGTGGTCCGGGACTGAAAGATGGCGCCCATTGGCATGATAGAGAATGATGTGGCTTCCTCTTTGGTGGTGGAACCTGAAGCCGGCCTTCTCAAAGGCTTTGACCGCTTCCCGGCCAGAGATAACCGGAAGGACGGCCATTAGGCGGCTACGCTGATTTCTACGACGTCAGGAGAGGGTATGGGAAGGTCTTGGGCCTTACGGACCTCCAGGATCCCTTCAATCGCCTCCTGGATGTTCTTGAGAGCTTCCTCCCGGGTCCTTCCCTGCGAGACGCATCCCGGAAGAGAGGGACACTCAGCCACGATGTAGCCATCTTCTCCCTGGGTGAGGGTAATGAGATATTTGTGAGCCATGAATCTCTCCTCCCGACCTACCAGGTAGAGAATATCATAGTGATCTTCCTGGGGTCAATCGGGGCAGCGCGGGAAAGGGCTTCCATGTGGCTTTCCAGGACGCCTAGAGCCTGAATATCTTCGACCACCCGCAATCTCCCTATGAATCTCGCCAGGATGTGTTCTTTCTTGATCCGCAGTTCCTCCCGGTGGCTCCTCATGTTAACGCTACGTAAACAATTTTTCATCAAAATGAGGTCTATTAGGTCAATGTGTTCAATGTGAACAATCTGAACAGATATCAGGTTGGGAAATAAAAACGGGGAGTTAGCTTAACTCCCTATCGCTGCTGAATTTTCGCCTTTTGCCAAACCCTAGTTTGAGGGGCTAGTGCCAGAAATGGCGTAGGGGTTCAAATCCCCTTCCTCGCACCACTCCCCCCACTCCCCTAACCCCCGCGTCTAGACTCTTCTAAGCTGCGCGCGTTTTTGTTGTTCGCAAGACCTCCGCGACCAATTCCGCCAGGCCCACGAACGTGACGGACAACTCACTGTACTTTCGCGCGAAGGAACGCTTGACATCGTGAGCCACGACTAGATTCTCACCCTGAGGATACCGCAGCCTGAAAGCCTTAAGGTTCGTGCTATCAAAGTCTGCGGTAGACCATTTACACTCAATAGCCAAGAGCTGCCGGGCACGACGCGGCAATACGAAATCCACTTCGTGTCCCCTCTTGTCTCGCCAGTATCGAATATCACGCCTTTGCAAATGAGCGTGCATCTCGTTCAGGACGAAATGCTCCCAAAGCAATCCGAGGTCCTCGTTACGCAACGTATGCCAGCCACGGTGGTAGCAGACAAAGCCCGTGTCGAATCCATATACTTTGGGAGCCGAGACGATCTCCGCGGAGCGGCGCGAGCTAAAAGGACGGACGACGTGCGCGACAAAGGTTGCCTCCAGCACTGCCAGATAGTTGGAGATAGTGGCCCGGCTGACCTCACAGGGGCGGGCGAATCCTGTTGCCTCAAAGATCCCTCCGCTCTGGGCCATGAGAAGCTCGGTGAATCTTTGAAACGAATGCCTTCGCTCTAAACGAAACAGCTCTTCCACGTCTTTCGACCAGTAGGCGTCCATCCATTCCTGGAAATCCCGCTCCGGCAGCTCTTTGGCGAGAAAGACGTGG
>Ga0209317_1003296_pt1 | contig 10319 bp, 7 predicted proteins | sample RifGroB2_FD_183994 | JGI IMG/M metagenome (GOLD analysis project Ga0209317, IMG submission 183994) | Soil microbial communities from Rifle, Colorado, USA - Groundwater B2 (SPAdes) (version 2) | ecosystem: Environmental > Terrestrial > Soil > Unclassified | place: Rifle, Colorado | collected...
GTTTCGCGCCGCTTTCCAGCACCAGTTCCGCCGGCGGTTCGGCAAAGGTATGGAATTGTTTCTCCACGGTCAGGACCGGTTTCTCACGGGTGGCAATATCCATGCTCATGTTTTTATATGGGGGCGAATACAAGATTCGCCCCTACGAATTCATCCGTCGCTGCGACGTTCCCAAGACTGCCAAAATTCCTTTATCTTTCCCAGGAGATCAGGCTGCCGCAGCCAACGCCTGATCGATATCTTCAATAATGTCGTCGACATGCTCGATGCCGATCGACAACCGGACCATGCCCTCATCGATGCCGCCTTCCTTAAGCTGTTCAATGGACAGCTGGGAATGGGTGGTCGAGGCCGGATGGATGGCGAGCGACTTGGCATCGCCGACGTTGGCCAGATGGGAGACGAGCTTCAGGCTGTCGATAAATTTCCTGCCGGCGGCAAGCCCTCCTTTTATGCCGAAGGCGATCATGCCGCCGAAGCCGTTCTTGAGATACTTCGCCGCCACCTCATGCCCGGGCGAGCCTGGCCGGCCCGGATAGTGCACCCAATCGACGCCTGGATGGCCGGACAGGTGCTCGGCCACCGCCGCCGCGTTCTCGCAGTGTCTGGCCATCCTGAGCGACAGGGTCTCGATGCCCTGGAGGATGGTCCAGCAGTTGTCGGGGCTGATGCAGGCGCCTAAGTTTCTGAGCGGCACGAGCCGCATGCGCAGGATGAAGGCCAGCGGATTCAGCTCGCCCAGATCGTGGGCGTAGCGCAGGCCGTGGTAAGAGGGATCCGGCTCGTTGTACAGATTGAATTTCGGGTCCTGCCAGTTGAAGTTGCCGGCGTCGACGACGATTCCGCCGATCCCGGTGCCGTGGCCGCCGAGCCATTTGGTGAGCGAATGAACGACGATGTTGGCCCCGTGCTCGATCGGCCGCAGGAGACAGGGCGGAGTGAAGGTCGAATCGACGATGAGCGGCAGCTTGTTTTCCTGGGCAATCTTCGCCAGCATCTCGATATCCGTCATGTTGATGGCCGGATTGCCGAGGGTCTCGCAGTAGATCGCCCGGGTCTTGCGGTTGATCGCCGCTTTCACCTTGTCCGGCTGCCCGACATCGACCAGGCGGACCTTGATGCCCAGCTGGGGCAGAATGGAGTCGAACTGGACGAAGGTGCCGCCGTACAGGTTGTTGGCCGAAACAACTTCGTCGCCTTGGCCGCAGATATTGATGATAGTATAAAAAATCGCCGAAGTGCCGGAGGCGAGTGCCAGTGCCGCGGCCCCGCCTTCGAGGCTTGCCATGCGCTGTTCGAGAACGTCCTGGGTGGGATTGCCGATCCGGGTGTAGATGTTGCCGAGTTCCTTCAGGCCGAAGAGGTTGGCGGCATGTTCGGTGTCCCTGAAGAGATAGGCGGCGGTCCGGTATATGGGCACGGCCCGCGAGAGGGTGGTCGGGTCGACGGTCTGTCCGGCATGCAGGGCAAGTGTTTCGAATTTCATGTTCATCTCCTCTTCTGTTGATAGAGTATGATTTATTTGGCAGCCGCCTGTTCCTTTTTGAGATTGTCGATCATGTCGCGAATCGATTCCCCGGTTCCGGCTTTGGCCTCGGGATCGATCTTCAGCATCTCCTCCCAGCTCGCGATCGCACCCTGAGGATCGTTCAGATCGTACATCTGGACAATGCCTTTGTTGTAGCGCGACGGCAGATGGGTGGGATTTTCCTGCATCGCCCGGTCAAACATCTCGATGGCCTTCTGCGGCTGATTGGCCAGCCGGTACATGACCCCGAGGTCGGTTATGATATTGGCGTCTCCCTTGTGCAGTTCCAGCGATTTGGTGTAGGCCGCGATCGCTTTTTCCGGCTGCTCGGTGTCGTAATAGAGGTTGCCGAGGCGGGTCCATGCCTGGTAATTCTGTGGATTCTTGGTCACTTCCGCCTCAAGGCTCAGGATGGCCTGGCGCATCTCCTCGCTCTGGCCCTGGGCCTGGTTCTGGGCTTGACCGCTTCCGGAAGGGTCCTTCCCGGGAACGGAGATGTTGCCCTTATAGACGGAAAAGGCAACCCCGCTCAAAAAACCAATGAGAAAAATAATGCAGTAGATGACCAGCTGGTTTTTGTTGCCCTGCTGCGTCGGATTAACGTCCCGGTTCTCTTGCCGTTTATTGGGGTGAGCGCTGGTCATTGACTTTGGTTTGCCGGTTAAGGTTTATCTTCAGGGAAGACCGAAAAGTTTTGTAATACCACGCAGTGGCATGTGATTCAAGAAAAAATGAAGGTAAGCGTTGCCAGGCCTGAAACTGTTTGGAGTATTTTCAGTAAAATAGATATATCCATTACGTGATTTTGTCCAGTGTCAGGGGGATAACCCCTAGCCGAGCGCCGATTCTTCGAAAAATGGCACCGTCCCGGCTCCACGATTGCAACTCTTCTTGTATTCCTATAAAACTGGTTAATATATAGTTTGTAATTGTACTGCATCAAGGCCCTCGGTAACCATTTTCCGCCGGTCTTGTTCAATGTCGGCAAATTTTTTGTGGAGGAGAGAATATGAAGGTGTTGGAACACGTTGAGAGTGAGGCGAGAAAGGCGGGAGTTTTGCCTTCCAGCCCTCTGCCGTCGACCGTCAATACCATCAAGGAAAATATCATCCATCATCTGCTGAGCTTCCAGGGACGCGATCCCGAACGTTCCGGCGCCCCGGATGTCTATAAAGCCTTAGCTTATACCATGCGCGATCTGATGGTGCAGAAGTGGATCTCCACCCAGAAAACCTTCTACGCCAAGGAAAAGAAACGGGTCTATTACCTGTCGCTCGAGTTTCTCATCGGCCGGTCGCTGGGCAGCAGCATGATCAATCTGGGGATTTTGGAAGATGTCAAGCAGGCCGTCGAGGAACTGGGCTTTGAACTCTCCGAGATCAGGAATCAGGAGGAGGACGCGGCCCTCGGCAACGGCGGTCTCGGGCGGCTTGCCGCCTGTTTCATGGATTCCATCGCAACGCTCAAAATCCCCGCCTACGGCTACGGGATCCGCTACGAATACGGGTTGTTCTTTCAACAACTGATCGACGGCTATCAGGTGGAAGGGCCGGACAACTGGCTGCGCAACGGTACGCCCTGGGAGTTCGAGCGGCAGATGCCGATCTTCAAGGTCCAGTTCTTCGGCAGTGTAACCGGCTACATGGACGAGAAGGGCCGTTACCGGGCCAAATGGATCAACACTAAGGATGTCATGGCGAAAGCGAGCGACATCATGGTGCCCGGCTACAAAAACGACCATGTCATCAACATGCGGCTCTGGTCGGCCCATGCCTCCCGCGAGCTTGATCTCACCGATTTCGGCCGGGGTGACTACATCAAGGCGGTGGAATCGAAGGTCAGTTCCGAAACCATCTCCAAGGTCCTCTACCCGCCCGACCACAATTATGCGGGCCAGGAGCTGCGGCTCAAGCAGCAGTATTTTTTCGTCGCCGCAACCTTCCAGGACATCATGCGGCGCTACCAGAAAAAGCACCAGACCTTCGACAAGTTCGCCGATCTGGTGGCCGTCCAGCTGAACGACACCCATCCGGCCATAGCGATTCCCGAGCTGATGCGCATTTTGCTGGATATCGAGGGACTCGGCTGGGAGGAGGCCTGGGCCATCTGCGTCAAGACCTTCGGCTTCACCAACCACACGCTCATGCCCGAGGCCCTGGAAAAATGGACGGTTGACATGATGGGCAGGGTCCTGCCGCGTCACTTGGAGATCATTTACGAGATCAACAGACGTTTTCTGAACGAGGTGGCCCAACGCTATCCCGGCAACGAGAAAAAACTGCGCGATTTATCCGTCATCGAGGAGGGGCCGGTGAAGATGGTCAGGATGGCCCATCTAGCCATCATCGGCAGCCATTCGGTCAACGGGGTGGCGGAGCTGCATTCCGATCTGCTGAAATCGCGGGTCTTCCCCGGCTTCCACGAGTTTTTCCCCGGCAGGTTCAACTCCAAGACCAACGGCATCACCCCGCGCCGCTGGCTGCTCGATATCAATTCGGAGCTGGCAAAACTCATCACCGGCCGGATCGGTGCAGGCTGGATAACCAACCTCGACCTGCTGCGCGGCCTGGAACCCTTTGTCGACGATGCGGAATTCCGTGACGAGTGGCGGAGAATCAAGCTGAACAACAAGGTGCGCCTGGCGGAATACATTGAAAAGCACTGCCATGGGGCGATTGTCGATCCTCATTCAATGTTCGATATCCAGGTGAAGAGGATCCACGAATACAAGCGGCAGCTGCTCAATGCCCTGCATGTCATCCATTTCTACCACCGCATCATCCACGGCGAGGCGGAAAACGCGGCGCCCCGCACCGCCATTTTTGCCGGCAAGGCAGCGCCTTCCTACTGGCGGGCGAAGCTGATCATCAAGCTGATCACCTCGCTTGCCGACGTGATCAACAAGGACCCGCGGGTGAAGGACCGGCTGAAGGTGGTCTTCCTGCCCAACTACAATGTCTCCCAGGCCGAGATCATCATGCCCGCGGCCGATCTGTCCGAGCAGATCTCGACCGCCGGCACCGAGGCTTCGGGCACCGGCAACATGAAGTTCTCGCTGAACGGGGCGCTCACCATCGGCACCCTCGACGGCGCCAATATCGAGATCCGCGAGGAGGTCGGCGACGAGAATTTCTTCATCTTCGGCATGACCGCCGAGGAGGCGGAGTTCGAACGGAAGAACTTCAGCCGCACGCCCTGGCAGGTCTGTCAGAAGAACGAGGGGATCAGGAATGTGATCGAGAGCATCGAGGACGGTTCGTTCAGCAACGGTGAGAGGGAACTGTTCAAGCCGCTAGTTGACAGCCTGATGAATAAACACGATCCTTATCTGCTTATGCTCGATCTGGAATCCTATATCGACTGCCAGAATAGGGTGGGCGACGCCTTTCTCGATACCGAAAGCTGGACCCGCAAGTCGATCCTCAATGTGGCCAGGATGGGTAAGTTTTCCACCGATCGCTCCATCAAGCAATATTCCGAGGAAATCTGGGGAATTAAGGTCGAATAGCTCGAATTTCGCCGTCGCAACGCTGCTGACCTTCGGTGAATCGCCGAACTTGACCTGAACGGGATTTTCGGGTATCTACAGCCTGACTTGCCTGACTGGGGCAACCCATACTCTCGGCAAACTGGATGCGGAATAAAAAAAGGGATTACAGATTGAATCAATCTGTAATCCCTTTGAAATTGCTGGAGGCGGCGATCGGAGTCGAACCGATGAATAACGGTTTTGCAGACCGCTGCCTTGACCTCTTGGCTACGCCGCCTCTGCGAAGGACACTTTTATACCATAGCAGAAAAAATTCACAAGGAAAATGTTTAATGGGTAAGGATATTGATTCGTTGGTGCGAATCAACAAGGAAGAACTGAGCAAACTGGAAAAAATCATCGGCTATCGCTTTACCGATCTACGCCTGCTGCAGACGGCGCTGGTGCACTCTTCCCACGCCTTCGAGCAGGCACAGGGCGGCAACGACAACGAAAAACTGGAGTTCCTGGGGGACGCCGTCCTCGACCTGGTGATCGGCCACATCGTGCTGCATCGCTATAAGAAGCTGCGTGAGGGCGAATTGACCCGGCTGCGGTCGTCGCTGGTCAACGAGCAGCATCTCGCCAAGATGGCAAGGGCAATCGATCTGGGCAGCTATCTCGCTCTCGGTAAAGGTGAGGAAAGCTCCCACGGCCGCAGCAAGCCGTCGATTTTATCCTGCGCCTACGAGGCGGTGGTCGGAGCGATCTTTGAGGACGGCGGCTATCAGGCCGCCCACGAGTTTATCGAGAATTTTTTCCTCCTGGACATCGAAAGCAAAAAAGAGGAACTGCTGGTGGCCGACGCCAAGAGCCGGCTGCAGGAAGTGTTGCAGGAAAAGTACAACGAGGCCCCGACGTACCGGATCGAGGGGGAGGAGGGGCCCTCCCACCAGAAGCTTTTCACCGTCTCCGTCTGCTTCCGGGGCCAGGAACTCGGCTGCGGCCAGGCGGGCTCGAAGAAGGAAGCGGAACAGCGGGCGGCCGCGGCAGCGCTTGCCGCACTCGTCACGCCCAAGAACCTTGATTGACGATGCTGGTCATTCCCGTTTTCATTCCCCATCGCGGCTGCCCAAACCACTGCCTGTTCTGCAATCAGGAGAAGATCGCAGGACAGGTGCGCGGTGACGATGCGCCGGTGGCCGCGACCATCGACCAGTGGCTGGCCCGCAGCCCGGGGCGCGCCGAAATCCAGGTAGCCTTCTTCGGCGGCTCTTTTACCTGTCTGCCGCTGGACGACCAGCTGGCGATGCTGACCGTCGTGCAACCCTATCTTGCGGATGGCCGGGTCGGCTGCATCCGTATCTCCACCCGGCCGGATTGCGTGAATAAGGAAGTCTGCGATCTGCTGAAGGAATTCCGGGTCGGGGTGGTCGAGCTGGGGGTGCAGTCGATGAACGATAAGGTCCTGGCCGCGAGCCGCCGCGGACACGACAGCGCTCAGGTGCGAACGGCGGTGGCCCTCCTGCACGAGGCGGGGGTTTCCGTTGGCGTGCAGCTCATGCCCGGGCTGCCGGGCGAGACCAGGCGGTCGTTTCTTGCGGGCATCGATGAAGTGATCCGGTTGCAGCCGGATTTTGCCCGTATCTATCCGGCTGTAGTGGTGCAGGATTCTGGGCTTGAACGGCTTTACCTGGAAAACAATTATAACCCGCTCAGCCTGAATGAGGCGGTCGTCCTCACCGCCCGGGCATATGCGAAGCTCACTGCAGCAGGCATCGGCGTGGTGCGCATGGGCCTGCAGCCGACGGCGTCGCTTACCGCAAGTCTTATCGCCGGGCCCTTTCATCCGGCCTTCGGCGAACTGGTGCAATCGAGAATCTGGCTGAAAAAACTCCGGGCCGCTCTTGCCCGACTGTTGCCGGGTGAGCATCTTGCCATCCATATCTCCCACCGGGACCGGTCGGCGGTATCGGGAATACGAAAAGAGAATATCAACCGGCTTGAACAGCTCGGTTTTGCCGGACGTTTCACCATCGTCCCGGAGAAAAGCATGGAACGAGGAAGCATACGATATGTTGTCTGTTAATCACTTAGATATTCGGTACGGCGAGAAGCATCTCTTTAAGGACATTTCCGTGCAGGTCTACACCGGCAACCGGATAGGCCTGGTGGGCGTGAACGGCGCAGGCAAGACCACCCTGCTGAAAATCATGGCAGGGGTCGCCGCTACCGACGACGGAGTGGTCAACTGTGCCAAAACCTGGACCGTCGGCTATCTGCCCCAGGAATCAAACGAATTGTTCTCGGAGCTCTCGCTTTACGAGGAGGCGGAGACCGCCTTCGCCCCCTTGCTCGCCATGCAGACGGAGGTCGCGCAACTGCACGAGCAAATGAAGGGCATGGATCCCCACTCCGAAGAATTCCAGGCTCTTCTTATCCGCCAGGGCGAACTGCAGCACCGGCTCGACGGCAGCGACATCTATGCCATCGCCGGCAAGATCGAAAAGGTGCTGCTTGGCCTCGGCTTTAAACGCGACGATCTGGGCAAGAAAGTATCGGCATTTTCCGGCGGCTGGCAGATGCGGCTGAAGCTTGCCAAGATGTTGCTGGAGGCCCCGTCGGTTCTGCTCCTCGACGAGCCGACCAACCATCTCGATCTCGATTCCCTCACCTGGGTCGAGCAGTTCTTGAAAAACTACCAGGGCGCCATGATCATCATCTCTCACGATCGCGCCTTCCTCGACAAGGTCACGGAACTCACCTGGGAGCTGAGCTTTGGCCGGATTGATACCTACAAGGGCAACTACAGCTATTTTGTCAAGGAGAAGGCCGAGCGCCGGGCGATCGAGAAGGGGGCCTACGACAATCAGCAGGCGAAGATCAGGCAGACCATGCGCTTTGTCGAGCGGTTCCGGGCTAAAGCCACCAAGGCTCGCCAGGCCCAGAGCCGGGTGAAGCAGCTGGAAAAGATGGAGTTGATCGAGCTGTCGGACGACGAACAGCAGATCCGCTTCACCTTTCCTCCCGCACCCGAGTCGGGACGTGATGTTCTGCGGATCGAGGGTCTGAGCAAGAGCTACGATAACCTGCCGGTGTTCCGCGAGGTGGAGCTGCATCTCGGCCGGGGCGACAAGGTGGCCGTGGTCGGAGTCAACGGCGCGGGCAAGTCGACCTTCGTCAAGATCCTGGCCGGCCAGATCCCCTACGACACCGGCACCATTCGCCCGGGCACCGGCGTCAAGCTCTCCTATTTCGGCCAGCATCAGGCAGCGGAACTGTCGCCGCAGCTGACGGTGCTCGAAACCATGAATCTCACCGGCGCGGACATGACAGTGACGAGGACCCGTTCGCTCCTCGGCGCTTTTCTCTTCCGCGGCGAAGATGTGGAGAAGAAGGTCGCGGTACTGTCCGGCGGCGAGAAGAGCCGCCTCGCGCTGGCCAAGATGATCGCTATCCCGGCCAACGTCATGCTCCTCGACGAGCCGACCAACCATCTCGACATGAGTTCCCAGGAGGTCCTGCAGGAGGCGATGGCCCAGTACGACGGCACCATCGTCGTGGTTTCCCACAACCGCTACTTTCTCGACAGCTTCGTCAACAAGGTCTTGGAGGTAAAAGACGGGCGGATCACCCTGTACGAAGGGAATGTGGCTGAATACCTGGTAAAACAGGAGGCCCTGCGGGAGGAAGCGGAAAGGCAAAATGAAAAGCGTGGAAATTCCGTCAAATCTTCCGCAACCACCGCAGATTCACAGGAAAACCGCAAGGACCGCAAACGCCAGGAGGCCCAGCTGCGGCAGGAACGAAGCCGGCTGGCCGGCCCCTGGCTGAAGCAGCTGGCTGAGGCGGAGCAGCAGATCGAAACCTGCGAAGTGAGAAAAGAAGACCTGGAGGCGTTGATGGCCGATCCGGAGCTGTATAAAAACGAAGCTAACTGGGCCGCAACCAGCAAGGAGTACGAAGACTGCAAGCGGCGGCTCGAGCGCTGGTACAGCAAATGGGAGACCGCCCAGGAAAAGATCGATGAGATCGACGGTCAGCTGAAGATGAATTAGGAATCTAGACTTGATCTGACAAATTTACTCGCAGGCTTCGACTTTTTTTACATTTGCCATTCCATTAAAAGATGCTCAGGAATAGTCTTGGCAGTTTTACTTAAATGGTTAAGGTTGCCAGTGGACTCCCTCTTGAGAGCATTTTTGGGGTAAAGGTTTAAATATAGGTGTTTTTGCCTATATGAAGGATCTTGAAATAATGTTAGGATAAAATTTAAGTCACTAGGGGAGCCTAGTTCAGGAACAAACTCAACCGACCATACCTATCTAATACAAGTATATAGGATTTCTGCTATCCAAGCCGCTAAAATTCAGTTATCCCAGGAGGAGGAAGGATGAAGAAGAAACACTTAGGCATCTGCACAGGTTTGACCTTGATTGGTATGACTGGCATTGCTCAGGCCGGCTTGATCACGATCGGTACGGCTACCTACTCTGGTCAGGATTATAATTTGATCTGGGACAATGACAATAACGGCAAATCGGTTGTTTGGCTGGATTATAGCAACACTTATGGAAATAGAAACTGGGAATCACAGACATCTTGGGCAGCAGGTTTGGATAGTAACTTAACCTATAATATCGCTGCTCAATATAGTGTCAGCTGGGATGATAACGCCTGGCGCCTACCGAGTACTGCTGATGGACCATATGTATATGGTACTAACGGTAACACCACGGCAGGTTATAATATTACCAGTTCCGAAATGGGCCATCTCTATTATGAAGAAAACCGAGGAGAGTTCGAAAACTTAATAAAATCGAGTTTAGTATCTTGGTATTGGTCAGGCACGGAATATACTAGCAACACGGACTACGCTTGGAGCTTCAACATGTACTCCGGCTACCAAACCATTGACCGCCGCGATTATGGTGATGGTTACGGATTAGCCATTCGTAGCGGACAAGTTTCTACCGCTTCTCCCGTACCGGAGCCAACCACCATGCTGCTTTTTTCCGTTGGCCTGGTGGGTCTTGCAGGGCTCAAAAGAAGAAAGGGGAAAAGCGTTTAACATTTGATATTTGATTTCACTCCGGATCTAGATATTGCACTTTGCCTGTGGCAAGGAGGGTACAGGAGTTTGCAGCTCTTTTTTAGATAGAAGGAATGAATGGCCCGTTACGAACATTTGGGTAAAATGTCACAACATCGTTTACAGTTATAGCAATACATCGTTTACACTTTTCGGTATGATCTTCCTCACCAACAAAGGAGGAGATCATGCCCTGGAAGGAAACGACGATGATGGAGCAGAAACTGGAA
>Ga0209317_1003297_pt1 | contig 10315 bp, 9 predicted proteins | sample RifGroB2_FD_183994 | JGI IMG/M metagenome (GOLD analysis project Ga0209317, IMG submission 183994) | Soil microbial communities from Rifle, Colorado, USA - Groundwater B2 (SPAdes) (version 2) | ecosystem: Environmental > Terrestrial > Soil > Unclassified | place: Rifle, Colorado | collected...
AAATTATCGAGTTGTTTTTGCTTGCAGGTTTTAAACAGAGATTTCATCATATAAATCAAGCTATAGGCAATCCAGTTTCTATGCATGGGTATAACCTTGTGATCTGGATTGATAAATAGCTCAAGGTATTTATCTAATATAGCGGCCCCTGAGGCTTCGGGAGCATCTAGCTGCGTATCTTGAGGAACCTCCTTGCGATACTCCTCATCGAAGGAAGCGATGAGATGGCCGATTAGCTCAGCGCATTGTCTGCGGATGTGATCCTCGGGATGTACCAGCAAGTCATAAAGAAATCTTATTGTAATTAGCTTTTGCTTGGGTGTTAAATAGGTTGAGTACTCTTCAAATATACTGATATATTCTCTCAGGCGCTTCCAATCTGACTCACTTCTTGCAAGCTCCAAAATATCATTAAGAGAGGCTTCATCCCTTAGTTGATGCATGAGGTTGATATTGTGATTAATTGCCAAGTATTTTATACTTTGTATTATTTCATGTCCGTACATCAAGGAGTAATGCAGCTTGCCTGTGTAGAAGCGGCAGGAGGAAATATCTAAGCTGTGGTCAATTTCTGTTTTTACACCAAGACTAATCATATAATCCTCAAAGTCCTTTAGCTTTGCATAAACCCTTTTGTAGCGTTTTTCCTTCTTTGCATCCACATTGTCCAGTTTTTCCAGTATGACTGCAAAGGACTTATGTAAATCAAATATATGCATTTCAGAGCCTTTGTTTTTTACCCTGAAATCAGCATAAATAAGTATCAAGGATTCAAGGGGTAAATTCTCCAGCTCTAAGTCCCACGTAGAATGATTTGTGGCTATATGCCCTATATATGTAATATTGTGATTTTTGAACCATTGATCTGTATAATAGTAGTGTAGATATGGCACACGCTTTACTTCGTTGGATTTACAGCCGTATTTGCCTATGTCATGTCCTAAGGCAGACCCGATGACTCTTCCCATGTCTACGGGAAGACCTGCAACTTTTAGCTGCCTTCCTATATATGCAGCCAGATAGCTGACGCCGCAAATATGATCCAATGTATTATAGCCCATAAGCTCCTGGCTAATTTTCATCATTTCATAAACATATTCGTTGTGAAAGGCTTTAACAAAGGTCTTATATTCGTTAGGGTTCTCCAGCTCTTTTTTCTCATCATCGGTCAAAAAGCCAACTGGATATTTGCTTTGCCAGGTGTTATCATCAGATAGCTTTTGAAAAAGAGAAAGTATCCTCAATATATTAAGGTAGATAATACATGAAAGCTCCAAATTTTCTTGCAGTTCAATATTAATAGCATGAGGAAAGGACTTGTTTAAAGTGTATTGATAGATATATGTAAGCCAGTCTTTAGGGGGGGGTACTTGTGACAGCTCCTCCAACAGAGGAACGCAAAGCTCCAAGGCTGCTTTGCAGCTGTAGTTTTTGTTCATAACCATAAAGCTGATGCTGTCCTTGAATCGCTGGCTTTCTATATAGTTTCTTATTGTTTGTTTCACTTGAGGAGCATCTTCCATACCCTCAAAGCTTAGAAGCGTATATAGTATATTGTTGTGAATTTCGACGCTGCGAAGAGTTTCCATAGCTACCTCCTACAAATTCAATGTCTATGTAAATTTTGGTTAATTTATTATATTACTTTTTGGTTTTTTTTTCAAACTATAAGTAAGCTCAAGCCCTTTGTAGTATAATAATATATATGTTTCGCACTAAACATTTTACATTGATTTCAAATAGTGCGAAACATTTTCCGCAATATATATGTCGTGAAAAGTACATATTTGATAATACGAAATCAGACGCTTCAACTGATTTTGTAATGATAAATCTTTTTCACGACATATATATTCAACGAAAAATAAAATCACTGCATATTAATTATTTACATAAACGGAGGTCAGTATGAGCAAAAGACAAAGATTGGATAAAATACTGTCAAATTTGGGCTTTGGTACTAGAAAAGAAGTAAAAGATTTAATAAAATCCGGTGCGATTGAAATAGATGGCGTGATAGCAAAAGATGTCGGGCTGCAAGTTGACCCCTTAGGGCAGAATATAAAGGTAAACAATAAGGAACTGGTTTATAGAGAGGTTATTTATATAATGATGAATAAGCCTCAAGGTGTTGTATCTGCAACGGAGGATAAACGAGATACTACCGTAGTGGATCTGCTTGAGGATAGTTTGCAAGCCTTTCAACCGGCGCCGGTAGGGAGATTGGACAAGGATACAGAAGGACTTTTGCTGATAACCAATGATGGTCAACTGGCACATAAGCTGCTTTCACCTAAGAAGCATGTACCGAAAACTTATTTTGCCCATATAGAGGGTAGGGTGGGAGAGCTGGATATCAGAGCTTTTGAGCAGGGCATAACCCTAGATGACGGCTATACGACTTTACCTGCACAGCTGAAGGTGTTGACACAAGGGGAAATATCTCAGGTTGAGATTATAATATACGAGGGAAAGTTTCATCAGATAAAGAGAATGTTTCAAGCCGTAGACAAAAAAGTAGTTTATTTGAAACGGATTGCCATGGGGAGGCTGCAGCTGGACGAAAGCTTAGACATCGGCAAATATAGAGAGCTTCGTGAAGATGAATTGAGCCTGCTGCAGGATAACGATGGAATGTCAAATTAAGCTTAATGTTCTTGGGTGATGGGTTTTATTGCTACTAAATGTGTATTACTCTTGAAATGTTATAGTGATAAAATATATAATAATATAAATGCAATACACACAAAACGACAAATTGTGACTAATTTATATATACATCTGAAAAAATAAGGGGTGCTGACAAATGCCAATGGAAATATACAGCGAAAGCAATGAGCCTGTGGTTAATATATTTCATTCTCCTGTAATTGAGCTTATATGCGCTTTACATCTACTGACGGATGCCGCTCACCATCAGTTTGAGTTAAAGTGGGCGGAGGAAATGCTGGAAGCTTTTGATGATGATGAAAAGAAAGCTTTGGATATTATTAAAATCTTCCCGGCGAATGGCATCGAGCTGTTGAACTTTGTCCTAGATAGTGGAGAGCTGTTAGATATAGAAGCCTTTTTGAAGCATATTGAAAATAGTGATATCATAGATTTCTTTTTCTATATATTAAATGAACAAATCGAGAAGTCAAAAATTAGCAAAGCCTTTGTTGAAGTTAAAGAGCGCTACAAAATACAAGAAAAAATCAAATGGCTGGTAGAAGATGAACAACTGATGGATTTCTTTCAAGAATATGAAGATGTCAAACTTAAAACTGTGCAAATACTTAGAACCATAGAATCAAGAGGCTTTGCAGAAAAGCTAATAGAATCTCAAGGACGAATAAACGAAGGTATTGAGTACATTAAAAACTACCTAGGCAAAGATACGATAGACAGCATACTAGAGAAGGTGTCAGGGAGACCTCGCAAATTTTTTACAGGCTTTAGGGAGTACAATATCATACCATCCTATTTTGTTTCACCAAGATTTGTTAGAGTTTTTTCGGGGGATAAGCTGTATGTGGTTTTTGACTGCAGAGTCACAAGGGACAAAACGCAGGCAATGCTGAATGAGCTTTCTACTATACTAAAGGTAATAGATGACAAAAGCAGGTTGGAAATGTTAAAAATACTTGTAAACGGTAAGAGCTATGGAAAAGCCATCGCAGATGTAGTAGGAATATCAACTCCTACAGTTTCACATCATCTGGATATATTGAAACAAGCAGGCTTTGTAAAGGAAGAAAAAATAAGAAATATCAAATACTTCTATGCAGACAAGGAAAAGCTTAAAAGGGTAATAGAAGATTTAAGCAAATATTTCTTCAGTGCTGAGTAGACAAAAAGGTTTGCCTTATGGCAAATCTTTTTTTATAAAAATAGCTTAAGAAATGACATATTAAATCAATATCCTATTAGATAAAAAAGGATAATTGAAGCTAATGTTGTATATTAATATTATGTTAGATAAATCGTACTAAAGTTTTAACATTAGAATTGCGGAAAATGTTTCATAAAAATCAAATTAGATTTTGCAGAGGTGTTTTTTAATGGAAATTAGGAAAATGACAGAAGTTCGTGAGCAGCAGATGCTGTCTGAATATGCAGCCTTAAGCAAAAACACTAGGGGTAGACGATTAGAAACAGAAAAATGTGATATTAGAACTGATTATCAAAGAGATAGAGATCGTATTATACACTCAAAAGCTTTTAGAAGATTAAAGCATAAAACACAGGTTTTTATATCACCGGAAGGGGATCATTATAGAACGAGGCTTACCCATACTTTAGAAGTATCACAAATTGCAAGAACCATTGCAAGAGCCTTGAGATTAAATGAAGATCTTACGGAAGCCATCGCATTAGGTCATGATTTGGGCCATACACCCTTTGGACATGCGGGGGAGGAGGTACTCAATAAGATTCATCCTTTGGGCTTTAGACATAATGAGCAAAGCTTGCGAGTTGTTGACCTGCTGGAGGGTGGTAAGGGACTGAACCTAACCTATGAGGTTCGAGATGGAATTCTTAACCACAGCGGTGATGGAGTACCTGAGACAATGGAGGGCAAAATAGTAAAGTTTTCTGATAGAATTGCTTATATCAATCATGATATAGATGATGCCTTGAGAGCTGGAGTTATTGACATAGAATCTATACCTGCAGAGTGCTTAGCGCTTTTGGGGACAAGTCATAAGAAGCGTATCAATACCATGATTGTGGATTAAGGAAAGTACTGATATAAATGACATTAGAATGAGCAAGGATATAAAGTATGCAACGGATAAGCTTAGAAGCTTCATGTTTGAAAATGTGTATATCGGTTCTAAAGCAAAGCTAGAAGAGAAAAAAGCTCAAAACATTGTAAGAGAGCTGTATTATTATTTTTTAGAAAATCCAGACCAGATTCCTCATTACAACAGCATAATAAAAAATCAAGAAGAAATCGAGAGGCTGGCATGTGATTATATAGCCGGTATGACTGACAGATATGCACTAAGCACTTTTTTGAACGTTTTTGTGCCACTGGCTTGGGAAGTATAAAAAAATAGTTAATTTTAGAAGGATAATTGTTTCGCATGTCGAATTTACTTTAATTCGACTGTCAAAATAATAAATATTATGCGAAATAATGTAGTAGGTAATATGAAGATTTTTGTTGATGCAGATGCTTGTCCTGTTAAGCAAGAGGTAATTGACCTCGCAACCAAATACCAGCTTATAGCAGTATTTATTTTTAGTTTAAGTCACTGTGGAAATCTTAAGCTGAGTAAGGAAAATAAAAATGTGGAGCTTGTTATGGTAGATAATGTATCACAGGCTGCTGACATGGCAATAATTAATAAAGTAAATTCTAATGATGTGGTAGTTACTGGAGATTTTGGATTGGCATCTATTATACTTGCTAAAAAAGCAGCTGCCATATCGCACAGCGGAAACTTATATGAGGAAGGAAACATTGACAAACTATTGTTTGAAAGACACCTTTCTTCTGTTATAAGAAAAAGCGGAGGACGTGTTAAAGGTCCCACAAAGAGAGAGAAACAAGAAAATGAAAAATTTAGAAATGTCCTAGAAAGTGTTATTTTAAAAAAAATGAAGGATATTTAGAAATTTTGGAGAATAATATTATGCACTATTCTCTAAGTCAAACAAAATGACAATAAATAAAAAGGTGGAATAAAAATGTTTTTCTCAGAACAATTGATTTCTGAGATAATAGAAAAAAACGATATTGTGGATGTGATATCAGATTATATGAGCTTAAAGAAAAGCGGTACGAACTATAAATGTCTATGCCCTTTTCACTCTGAAAATTCACCTTCCTTTAGCGTTTCTTCTACCAAGCAGATTTTTAACTGCTTTGGTTGCGGAGTTGGAGGCAATGTCATTTCCTTTGTTCAAAAGATGGAGAGACTTGAGTTTATAGAAGCTCTCAAATTTCTGGCGGATAGAGCCGGTATAGAGGTAAGTGACACCAATAACGAGCAACAGCTCAAAAAATTAAGTTTATACAAAGCACTATACAAAATAAATCAAGAAACCGCGCGTTTCTTTTATAGCAATTTAAATAAGTCTAAAGCTCCTATGGATTATCTAAAAGGCAGAGGATTGAACGACACCACTATAAAATCCTTTGGATTAGGATATTCTCTAAATGCATGGAGCAGCTTGCAAAACCACTTAAGCCAAAAAGGCTTTAGTAAAGAGCTTATGCAAAAGGCTGGACTTATTGCGAATAGTGATAAAAGCAGTGGTTACTATGATAAATTTAGAAATAGAGTCATGTTCCCTATCATTGATTTAAAGGGTAATGTAATAGCATTTGGGGGCAGGGTTATGGATGATTCTAAACCCAAGTATTTGAACTCCCCTGAGACACCCGTATTCAATAAAGGGGAAAATATATATGGCCTCAATTTTGTTAAAAAGCAGCAAAATATTGAGAATATAATAATTGTAGAAGGCTATATGGATGTAATTGCATTGCACCAGTATGGCATTACAAATGCTGTAGCTTCACTGGGAACTGCCTTTACAGAAAGTCAAGCCAAGCTACTTAAGAGATTCTCAAATGAAATTATTATTGCTTATGATGCCGATATTGCTGGTCAATCTGCTACACTAAAGGGTCTGGCTATTCTTGAAAAAGAGGGGTGCACTGTGAAGGTGCTTACAATACCCTCCGGAAAGGATCCGGACGAGTATGTCCGTAAAGAAGGAATGGATGCCTTTAGAGCCAGGATTAAAAACAGTGTATCCCTCATTGAATACAAGATAGATGATGTGAAAAAAGGTTTGGATATAGATAATATTCAGGACAGAATTAAATTTACAAAAGAATTTTCCATGATTTTAAAGGATTTAGAAAGCAGCGTAGAAGTTGACGCTTATATAAAGAAATATTCCAATATAATGCGTGTGAATGAAGCTGCAATTTATTCCGAGTTGAACAGGCTGAAAGAAAAGCATAAAAATGGAAATAATAAACATAATATAGTAAATAGTAAGAAAGTAGAACAAAAGCCTAAAAATGGAGAATTAATTGCAGAAATATACCTTTTGAACATCTGTATGTATGACGTTAACAAAGCAAAAAATATATTTAACATATTAAATCCCGAAAGCTTTAGACATCCAATTAATAAAGAAATTGCAAACATAATTGGTGAAAAGCTGAAGGAAGGAAAAAGCCTTAATGCAGGAGAAATAATCAGTAAGCAGCAAAGCTGCTGAGCTATGAGTTGCCTGACAAAGAATTAGATGTATTAATTCAATCTAGTATAGATATTATTAATAAATCCAAAGAAGAAAGAAAAATATTAGAATTAACATCTAGAATGAATGAGCTTTTTCAGACAGGAGAGAAAGATAAAGCAAATGAAATTTTTAATGAGATTAAAGAACTGCAAAGGATTAGAAAGTGATATCCGGGAAGGGAGGGGACATAATGTCTAACGAAGAGTTAAAAATGTCTTATATAAAGGAACTTGTTGAAAAAGGCAAAAAAAGTGGTGTATTAACATACAAGGAAATAATAGACACTTTTGAAGAAGTAGACATGGACCCGGACCAAATTGATAAGATTTATGAATATTTAGAAACAAAAGGCATAGATGTTATTGGAGCAGTTGATGCTGACATTGACATTCCATCCATCGAAGATGAAGAAATAGAAGAAGTAGAGTTGGATATTACTGTGCCGGAGGGCATCAGCATTGATGACCCGGTTAGGATGTATCTTAAGGAAATTGGCAAGGTACCATTGTTAAGCTCTGAAGAAGAAATCAATCTGGCAAAAAGAATTGACAGTGGGGACCCGGAAGCAAAGAAGAAGCTTACGGAAGCGAACTTAAGATTGGTTGTAAGTATAGCCAAAAGATATGTCGGCAGAGGTATGCTATTCTTGGACCTTATACAAGAAGGTAATCTAGGTCTTATTAAGGCGGTAGAAAAGTTTGAATATACGAAGGGCTTTAAGTTTAGTACTTATGCTACTTGGTGGATCAGGCAAGCAATTACAAGAGCTATCGCAGATCAAGCAAGAACAATTAGAATACCGGTTCATATGGTTGAAACCATAAATAAATTGATAAGAGTATCCAGGCAATTGCTTCAAGAGCTTGGAAGAGATCCGTTGCCTGAGGAAGTAGCAGAGGAAATGGGAATGTCAGTGGAGAAGGTTAGAGAAATAATGAAGATTGCTCAAGAGCCTGTATCCCTTGAGACTCCTATCGGTGAAGAGGAAGACAGTCATTTGGGAGATTTTATTCCTGATGATGATGCTCCAGCGCCTGCCGAATCAGCAGCCTTTACTATGCTTAAGGAACAGTTATTTGAAGTACTGGATACACTTACGCCAAGAGAAGAAAAGGTTTTACGTTTAAGATTTGGGCTTGATGATGGCAGAGCAAGAACCTTGGAGGAAGTAGGCAAGGAGTTCAATGTAACCAGAGAGCGTATTAGACAAATAGAAGCCAAGGCACTAAGAAAACTTAGGCATCCAAGCCGCAGCAAGAAACTGAAAGACTTTTTGGAATAGCATTAAGTAAACTAAAGGATTAGATAGCATTATTAAGTTAAAGCAATTTAATTGTAAATAATAAATAAAATTCCTGTTGACTTTTAAATCAAAACTTTGTAAAATAATATTTGTCAGTTGTGACGTTCCTCAATAGCTCAGTCGGTAGAGCATGCGGCTGTTAACCGCAGGGTCGTAGGTTCAAGTCCTACTTGAGGAGCCATTTGGGCCTTTAGCTCAGTTGGTTAGAGCAACCGGCTCATAACCGGTTGGTCCGGGGTTCGAGTCCCTGAAGGCCCACCATTTGTAAAAAGTAACCTGATACTAGTGAGTTAAGTAGTGACTTAACACATGCTGTATCAGGTTTTTTTCTGTGATTTTATAGGAAATTATACTTTCCTATAAAATGGGAGATGCAAAGGGGGAAATCCCCATGCTGTACAAGGAGGGTGCTCAGGATACTTGTCGTCGAAGGGAATCATAGGGTTCCCTAGCGAAAATAGTGAGGCGTGAGACGTATATTTTATCCTTCACTATGAAGCATCTTTTCTTTTTCTTCATCGGTTAGAGTATTATTGATATGTTCCATAGTTTCCAACTGGTTTGACAGCCTCTCAGCTTCCTCTTCCCATTCTAGAGTGGTGCCACCCCATTTGAATTTTTGTATAACATTTGGATCTATGACTATTTTTTTACTCATAAAATCACCTTTCATAAAATTGATTTAAAAACAAAAACTAATCTATATATCGCACTAAAGTTTTAACATTGATAAAATAAGTACTTTGTGCGATTTATAAACAGCGGATAACATTTCGTGCTATTTTAGTGGATGTAAATTGTTTAGCACGAAATATATAGATAATATATTTTGTGCATTATATTAAAAAATAATTGAAAAGTATTGTATAATATATTTAAAAAACTATAAAGGGTGATTCATTTGAAGCTTACTCCAAGATTACAAGCTATAGCCGACGGTATAAATAACTGTGAGGTCCTTGTGGATGTGGGAACGGACCATGCTAATCTTCCCATTTATCTGATTCTGAAGGGAAAAGCTGCTAAAGCAATAGCTTCTGATATAAATAAAGGTCCAATTGAAATTGCACGAAAAAGAATAAAGCAATATAAGCTGGAAAGCAAAATAGAAGCGAGACAGGGCAGCGGATTAACTGTGTTAAAACCACAAGAGGCAGATACCATCGTAATTGCCGGAATGGGTGGCATGTTGATATCAGAAATAATTGAACAGAGCAAAGAGGTTGCAGAAGCAGCAAAGGTCTTGATCATGCAGCCGATGTTAGACTCGGGGAAGCTGAGACGATACTTAATGGAAAATGGATATGATATTTTTGAAGAAGAATTGGCCAAGGAAGGCAAAAAAATCTATGAAATCATATGGGCAAAGTTTACAGGAGAGAAACAAGTGATATCAAGCTTAATGGATATTGGTCATAAAATTCTGGAAAAGAAACATCCTTTGGCATTGGAACTCATAGACAAAAAAGTTACAGAATTGCAAAATATAATTCAAAAACTTGGTGAACCTGAGACGGAAATGGGTCAAAGAAGAATGCAGGAATGCAAAGAGCTTCTGAATTACTATAATGAGGTGAAGCAATGGGTACTATAAAATGTCAAACCATAGCAAATATGATAGAAGAGTTGGCACCAAAAAGGCTTGCTGAAGCTTGGGACAACGTGGGACTTTTGGTGGGAGACGGCAGCAGCAAAATCCAAAAGATTCTAGTATGTCTGGATGCGACAGAATGGGTCATAGAAGAAGCAATTGAGCAA
>Ga0209317_1003300_pt1 | contig 10302 bp, 10 predicted proteins | sample RifGroB2_FD_183994 | JGI IMG/M metagenome (GOLD analysis project Ga0209317, IMG submission 183994) | Soil microbial communities from Rifle, Colorado, USA - Groundwater B2 (SPAdes) (version 2) | ecosystem: Environmental > Terrestrial > Soil > Unclassified | place: Rifle, Colorado | collected...
CCTCAAACTTCCCTGCCCTTTGCTCGCAAAAGCCGTCTTTGGGCGACGAAATCGTCGTGCTCGGCTACCCCAGTATCGGTTCAAAAAACAACTTGACGGCGACCGAGGGCATCGTTTCCGGTTTTGACGGCAATTATTTCATCACTTCCGCCAAGGTGGAACAGGGCAATTCCGGCGGCGCGGTCATTCTGCTGAAAGATAACTGCCTCCTGGGCATCCCCACTTTCGTCACTTTGGGCAAAGTGGAATCTCTCGCCCGCATCCTGGACATCTGGACAGCGGTGGAAAAATAAAAAGGCTTGCAAAGTTTTATAAATTATATAGAATGGTATTTATTAAAAAGCCAAGGGTCAACAATCAAATAACGGCTCCGGAGTTGAGGGTAATCGGCCCGAAAGGAGAAAATTTCGGAGTTTTGGCCAAAGCGGAAGCGCTTGGCAAGGCGATGGAAGTTAATTTGGATTTGATAGAAATATCTCCCACCGCCCAGCCGCCCGTGGCCAAGATAATGGATTTGGGGAAATATCTTTACCAACAGCAGAAAAAACAGAAAGACGCGGCCAAGAAATCCCACGAAACCGGAGTTAAGGGAGTCCAAATAGGACTGGGCACATCGCTTCACGATTTGGAGATGCGGGCCAAGAAAATTGAAGAATTTTTGAAAGACGGCCATCGGGTAAGGGTGGAAATGGCCTTAAGGGGACGGGAAAAATACTTGGACAAGAATTTTTTAAACGAAAGATTGAACCGAGTGCTTCATCTTGTCAGCGAAAAATACAAAATAGCCGAATCGCCGAAGAAAAGTCCCCGGGGCATAGCGGCGACAATAGAGAACGCAAAATAAAACTATGAAAGGATTTAAAACAAACAAATCATTCACAAAAAGAATCAAGATAACCAGAAAAGGGAAAATTCTGGGCAGGAAATCCGGCCTTGATCACTTCAACGCCAAACAGCCGAGAAGAAAACAGTTAAGGCAAAAAAATCTTAGGCCTTTCCAGATGGACAGGAAAGATATCGGCCGGTTTATGCCTCATAATCATTAAATAATATATGACGCGAGTAAAACGAGGAGTAATATCAATGAAAAGAAGGCGGAACATCCTTAAACAAGTTAAGGGCTTTCGCCATGGCCGAAAATCCAAAGAGAGAATGGCCAGAGAAGCTTTGCTCCACGCCGGACTGCACGCCTTCCACGACAGAAGAAAGAAAAAGAGAAGTATGAGGGCTTTGTGGCAAGTAAAGATAAACGCCGCCGCAAGAACTAATGGAATACCTTACAGCAGGCTGATAAATAATTTCAAAAAGGCGAACATTAAGCTGGACAGGAAAATTATGTCCCAGCTCGCTGAACATCAACCGAATATTTTCTCAAAAGTAGTCGCTAGTGTTAAGTAAATAATCACTATATTTCGCAATTCAAGACATTATTACTGCCGGTCAAGAGTTTCCGGCTCCGGGGCGATAACCGAAGTCTTCCAGAATCTGGCGAAAATGGCGCCGGTTATTTCTTCCAACTCCTTGTTTTTCAGCGCCTTGAGAACTCCAAACCAAACAATTCCTCCCGCCAAAGCGGACAAAACACCTTGCGCGAAAATTCCGCCAAAGGTGTTTATGTCAAATATATTATCCAGAAAATTAAGGGTGAAATACGCCGCAACCCCCATCAGCAAAGAAGCCCCCAAAACTTCAAAAAATGTTTTTCTGGCGCGAACCCAGACATCGCCGAATTCTTTCTGGAATAAAAGAAAAAGCAGGACGCTGTTGGCAATCATTCCCAGCGAATAAGCCAAAGGTAAAGCGAGCATATCCGCGCCGCCGACGCCGCCGACTCTTAAAGCGATTTCAAAAAAAGAAGAAAGAAAATAATGATTTTTAATTAAACTGATAAAAAGCGGGGTAATGCCGATGATAAAAACAGCCGATATGACATTTATCATTATAGGCTTCCATGTTTTTCCAGAAGCGTAAAAAGCTCTGGTAAAAACAACGATAATAGATTGGGCGGTAACAGAAAAAGCGAATATCGCCACGGCGGCGGCGGTTAGCCTCGTGTCTTGCCAGCTGAAATGCCCCGAGCCGAAAACGACTCTGACTATTTGGGCTCTTAAAACGATTATCAAAACTGACGCGGTTATTGACCAGAAAATAATTTGCCTGACAGCAATTGCCGTCTGATCCAGAAACTCCTTTTTTTTGTTGTTCACGAAAAGTTTAGCCAGAGTGGGAAAAGCCGCCACGCTATAGCTCATTCCTATTACCGCCAATGGCACCGACTGCAAGTTGAAAGACAAGTTGAACACGGCGATACTCCCGGCGGAAAGAAGAGACGCCATAGCGGTAATAAATATCAAAATTATTTGATTCAAACCCAAGCCAAGCGAGCGGGGAAAAGACAGTCTGGCCACTCTCCAAGCTTCTTTGATGTTAATTTTCATGGCTGGCCAAGGAAAAAATCCCAACCTGACGATGGCCGGAATTTGAACGGCCAAGTGCATCACGGCTCCCATTGCCACGCCTGAAACAATTCCCGCCAGTCCGAACTTGGGAAAAAGAAAAATTATGCCGAAAATTATGCCGAGATTGTAAAAAACAGGACTAAGCGCGTAAATAACAAACCGATTGTGGGACTGGATAACGCTGGAGACCAGATTGGATAATCCGAGAAAAATCGGAGACAACAACAAAATTCTAGTCAAAAAAACAAATTCGCTTTTTGAACTTTCAGAAAATCCCGGCGCCACCAAACCAGCCAAATTCGGAATGAAAAAATAAGCCCCGGCCGCCAGAAAAAAAATCGTTAATAAGAAAAAAGTAAGCGTTTCGTCTAAAAATTTTTTCGCCTGTTCGCCGGATGCCGCCGCCTTTTCCAGAAAAAACGGAATAAGCGCGTTAACCGAAATTACGGACAGGGATATTATGTAAATAAAATCCGGGATTTTGAAAGCGGCGTAATAAATATCCAACGACTCTCCGGCGCCGAAGTTGCCGGCCAACAGCCTGTCCCTTAGCAGTCCAAACGCCGCCGAAACGATGGACGAAACGGCCAGAATCAAAGCGGCCTTGTGCAGGCCGCCGTATTCCTGATAAAAAAGGTTTAAAATCTTTCTGACCATTAATTTTTATTGGATTTTTTCGGGTCTGCCTGTCCGCCTGCCTGTCCGCCTGCCTGTCCGGTAGGCAGGATAAGCGGGCTGGTTTGTTCTTTTTCCGATATCGGTGGTTCTTTTCTCTTTTCCGGCGCGGGCGGGGCTATTTCCGCCAAAGCGCTTCGGCCGTTTTTAAGATTAGACAAAATTTTCTTCACTTCTTCGTTGGCCGGATTGGTTTTTTGAATATAAACAAATTGTTCAATAGCCTTTTCTTTCAGACCCTGCTTATCATAAATCAACCCAAGAAAGTATCGGGCGTTGGCGTAACCGTTGTTTAAACCGACGGTTTTTTCAAAAGCCGTTCTCGCCGCGTTAAAATTATTATTTTGGTACTGTAACAATCCCAGTCGGAAAAAAACTCCGAAATTATTTGGAGAAGCGGCCGCCGCCTGCTCCATTCTTAAAATGGCTTCTTTCAAGTTTCCGGTTTGAGCCTCAATCTGCGAAAACGCAAACAGAGCGTCGGCAAAATCAGGCTTGATGTTCAGCGCCGATTGGAGATATTTTTTGGCGTCATCGATTTTTTGGGTCTGCATAGCCACTCTAGCCAAGGCGATAAAAGGCGACGGGTCCAAAGGCGAGGCTTTGAGGGCTTCTCTGTAAGAATTAATAGCCGCCTCGTCCGCTCTTTCCACTTTGAACGCCACAACGGATTCATACACTCGGCCTAATTGCATCCAATTGACCGGGTCGGCCGGATTAAGCCTGGTCGCCTCCCGGGCGTAAACGATTGCGGAGCTAAGATTTTTTTGAAATAGCGCTACCGCTTTATCCGCCGAAATGTCTTTGCTTGCCGCTATTTGACCCAAAGAAACAAGACCCAATTCCGACAACGCCCGATAATATTCATCTTGTTTGTCCATTTTGACCGCTTTCATTAATTTTTTGCCGGTTGCGTCTATGTCGCCGGATTTCTCAAACAAAGCCAAGGCCTGGCTGTAATTATTTAGCGCTAAAAATTTCCGGACATAAAAATAGGCCGATGAAGTCGTTCCTATAAGCAGAATTATTCCTATAACCATAAAAATCATTCCCGATTTAGTCTTTCCGGAAAGAGATATCTCGGCCACGCCAATTTTGCCGTTGTTTGCCAGCAAAGCCAAAAAAACTCCGGTCATGATAAAGGCCATTTCAAAAATAAGAAGGCCGGGGGTGTATAAAACAACAAATGTCCAGAGATAAGCCGCGCCCAAAAAAGAAACGACGGTCAACGGGTCATTTTTTTTATAAGAAAAAATTTTTTTGCCGTAAATCAAGAAAATAATCAAGAAAATAATTATGGCGGCAATTCCCAAAATACCCGTCGTCGCCATCATTGAAGGCAGATATCCAAAACCGGAACTAAATCTGGCGTTCCAAAAAATCGTGTCGTTAATGGCCGCTGGCTTGAACTTGAGCCAGTCGTATAAAAAAGTATTGGGGCCTGTTCCCAAAACAATATCGCTCTTTAAAGATTGTTTGGCTATGTCTATTGTTGTTTGCCAGGAAGGCCTTATTCCCGAAAACGATGTGCCAAGCGCGTCATTTATTTTACCCGCCGTTCCTTTAAATAAAACGAAAAACAAAACTAAGATTATCGCGAAAAACGACGCGCGAATAATTTTTGTCCGTTTAACGCCGTCCGCGCCGCCGTCTTTATCTCCAAAAGGTTTTTTGAACAATGTGATTACGAAAACAAACAAAGAAAAAGCTCCAAAAATAATCCAGTTGCCGGAAAAATTTGACGCTGCCATCGTCAGGAAAGACACCGTCAAAACGGCGTAAAGAAAAAATTTTAGGCCTTTTCCTGAATTAACCGTTTCCAGAAAAACCAAAGAGAGCAGGCCAACAAATCCGAAAAATATTGAAAAATCGTTCCAGCCTCCGATTAAATTGGAGGTGGCGTATGGAAAGACATTGAAAGGAATTATGTTTATTCCGAAAACAAGATGAAGAAGCTGAAACAAGAACGCGATAAAAGACGATAAAAATAGCAACAAATAAAAAACAAAAACTCTTTTTTTTGATTGGAAAATCATTGACCCGAGGAACAAAGCCAGCCCGGCGGTAAACATTGCGGAAAAAGTGTCCAGGTCGTATAATTTCCCCGCCAGCGACAAGCCAATATTCCCGGAGGACAAAGCCGAAATTAACCAGACCAAAACAATTGCGCCGCAACTTATCAGCAAGGCTGATTTGAGAATCTTGACGCTCCCTTTTTGAATAGCCGACAAAATAAAAAAGAAAGCGGACAAAAATATCCCGCCAAAAAAAAGAATGGACTTGCCGGAAGCGACCGGCGCGACAGCCAAAGGCGTCGCGAAAACAGGCGCCAAAAAAACGAGCGCGCAAAAAACGAAAGCTGACAATTTTTCAAAATTAAAAAATTTCCTGTCTTTTTTAATAACTCCGTTTTCTTCAGGATTCTCCTCAATTTCCGCGCTTTCTTGGGTTTTTCTTATTTTTATTTTGCGCTCTTCGTTTGTAGTATCCATTTTAAAAAAATTATAAGTTAATAATTGTCTGTTTCTGTTAATAATTATAGTCGCGTATTGAAACTTGGCAAGGTAATTACACCCCCGCAATTACTTATTGAATGTACCTTTTTCCCCACTGCATAAGGCCACATACTTCTTGCGCTCTTTGAGCCAGCAAAGAGATGCGGATATTTTGTAAATACAAAGGGATAAAGGGGTTTGTAAAACTCTGCAACGATGCTTTAAGGTATTAATATATGATTACCAAAAAAGCATTGCGCAAAGCCCGCATTTTAGCTTGTGGAAAACTTAGAAACAAAAAAGGCGCGAAAGCCAAGGTGATTTTCAAAACATAATTGTTGAAATTGCGGAAACCGTAAGACATTCTTTTAATCAGTTTGATTTTGTTATGGCATCCTTCAATGAAAGCGTTGGTCGTCCGGTTGGCAAAGAAATTCAGTCTTTCTCTTTCTTCTTCGTCCAGATCTTCCCGCAAAGATGGTTTTTGTTAGCTTGTTAATTGGTTTTGACCCACTTACAGCTTAACAGAGCCGTCTTTGTTAGTTATTCACCACACTAATTGTTGAAGAACCAAAGTTTATTGACAAAATTATCTCTGTTTGCTAGCATATCGGCATGTGAGTGTTTTCCCGTTCTTCTATTATTGTTTGGACGGGCATTCCAATACATATCCCACAAAACCCGCTTCGGCGGGTTTTGTGTTTTCATAAATGTAACAAAACTTCGCAATTTAAAATAAATTTCGCTATAATTTAAAACATGAATTCCATCAGAGTCGGCGTGTTGCGCGGAGGGCCGTCCCTGGAACATGAAGTTTCGCTCAAAACCGGCGAAAGTGTTTTGCGTGATCTGCCGAAAAAATATTCGGCCAAAGACATTTTTATAAACAAAGAAGGAGATTGGCATTTGGACGGCAAATTCGCTCATCATGACCAAATTTTCAGGCAAGTTGACATTGTTTTCAACGCCCTGCACGGGGAGTATGGGGAGGATGGCAAAGTTCAGCGACTACTTGAAACGTTCGGCGTTCCTTACACCGGTTCTGGAGTAATGGCTTCGGCTTTGGGAATGAATAAAATTTTTGCCAGGCAAGCTTTTAAGAGCGCGGGGTTAAAAATCCCGTTCGGTCTGGAGATTTTTTTGGAAAAAGGATTGGCGGAAACAGCCAAAGATATTTTCAAAAAAATGTCTCCGCCCTGGGTGATTAAATATCCATCCGGCGGGTCTTCTGTCGGCATTTCCATCGCTCATACTTTTGACGATTTGGCGGGCGCTTTGGAAAAAGTGTCTTCATTTTCTTCAAAAATACTGATTGAGGAATATATAAAAGGCCGGGAAGCGACTTGCGGAGTGATTGATGAATTTAGAAAACAAAAACACTATGCTTTGCCGGTTGTGGAAATAATTCCGCCGGCTCAAAGCGATTTTTTCAACTATGAAGCCAAATACGGGGGTCAAACGCGGGAATTATGCCCGGCCAATTTTGATATGCCAACCAAGAGAACGATAGAAGAAATGGCAGTGGCGGCTCATAATGCCATCGGCGGCAGGCATTATTCTCGTTCGGACTTTATCGTGTCCAAAAAGGGAATTTATATTTTGGAAATCAATACTTTGCCGGGCCTGACGGCGGAATCTCTTTTGCCGAAAGCTCTAAACGCCGTGGGTTCTTCCCGCAAAGAATTTCTGGAACATCTGATAACATTAGCTCTCAAATAAATTTGAATTATTGACATCGCCGGCGCTCCTGATAAAATTAAATCAATGGCCAAAATTATAATAATGGAGGACGATTTGTTTTTACTCTCTATTTTGGTTGAAAAGCTTAAAGAAGCCGGTTTCGGCATTGAGATGGCCATAGACGGAGAGGACGGTTTGAACAAAATAAAAGCGGGGGATTTTGACCTTGTTCTTTTGGATATGGTTTTGCCGAAGATAGACGGTTTCAAAATTTTGGAAGAACTTCGCGACGACAACCGGATTAAAAAAACTCCGGTAATTGTTTTGTCCAACTTGTATGACAAGAATAATATAGACAAAGCCATTTTACTGGGAGCGAAGGACTATATCGTAAAAGCTCGCAGCACCCCCGAAGAAATTGTTTTAAAAATAAAATCTTTCTTGGTCAAAGAAGGGATTAAATGATTAACAATTAATAAGTAAACAAAAAAATGAGCAAATTAAAATATTTAGTCGGCGTCATTATAGTCGTAGATTTAGTTTTGATTTTTCCCGTTATGTTTTCTTGGGAGGCTATCGGCAGAATTCTTAAGGTTGCCGCCTTCCCGGAAGTTTTCACCACGTTGGTCGTTGAAATTACTTTATTGATTCTTACTTCGCTTGTCGCTTATTTGGTTTCCAGGATTTTTAAAGGAACAGCTTTGCAAAAAGCTTTTTATCTTATGGCTTGGGGCGTTCTGATGTACGGAGTGGGAGACACCCATCTTCTTGTTTGGATGTACACGGGCGTGGAAAACCAATATCCGTTTTTGGGCAAGGCCAGCTCCTCAATAGCCCACTCTTTGGCGGTTGGCATCGGTTTTATGCTGGTTATTTTTGGTTTATACAGGATAGCTCAGGCCAGAAAAGACATATTGCCGAATGGCTAACATTTACATCCTATTAATTTTTATTCCTCTGATTGCCGCCGTTTTGATTGTTTTCGCGCGGTTTTCCCTTCTTTTTCTTAAAAAAATAGACGAAGGGGAGGAGGAGGGGAAACTTTTAAGAGAAAGGCAGAAAGAAATAGTGGAGAATATGGTAGAAGGGCTTGTCGCCCATACCGCCGACGGCAGGATTCTTATGGTCAACGAAGCGGCTGAAAAGTTTTTAAATGTTCGATTTGCTGATATTAAAGACAAAAATATCGCCGAAATTAACAACCCCTCCCAACTGCTAATAGCTGTCTTTATGCCCATGGAAGACAGAAAGGAGTTAACCTTTTCTTTTAAAGACAGTTTTGAACAAGAATTATTTTATCAGATTATTCAAGTTCCTTTGAGCAAAAAAAAAGGCGAGATCTTGAAAATAATAAGAGATGTCAGCCGGGCAAAATATCTGGACAGGATGAAAAACGAATATATTACCATAATGTCCCACAAAATATTAACCCCTTTAACCAACATAAAATGGGCGGCAGGGGTCTTATCGGGCAATAATTTGGATGAAAGAAAAAAGCAAGGAAGCGTCAAAAATATCACGGACAGCGCCAACAAGCTGATAGAGTTCACTTCCCATCTGCTTAAAATTACGGAAATAGAAGAAGGATTGTTTGGTTATAAGTTTGAAAAAGTTGATATGGCCGAATTGGCGGAAGAGGTTGTAAAAAATTATCGGCAGGAAGCGTCCCGGCGCGATATTAAAATATCGACTGGAGATTTGCGGAAGAATTTTTACTTCGTGAAAGGAGACAAAAACAGACTTGTCGCCGCGATGACCAATTACATTGATAACGCCGTCAAATACAGTCCAGACGGGGGACAGATTGAAATTTCTCTGCAACAGGATAAATACACATTGTGGTTTAGCGTCAAGGACGGCGGAATCGGCGTTTCTCCGGAAACGGTCGGTTCTTTATTCACTAAATTTTTCAGAGACAAGAGGGCGAAGGCCGTTTATACCGAAGGGACGGGGGCGGGGCTTTTCATCGTCAAAAATATCATAGAGAAACACGGCGGAAAAGTCGGCTATGACCCCATAAAAACCGGCGGATCAATCTTTTATTTCACCCTTCCGGTGTATAAGGAGAAATAAATTTTTGGACCTAGGCAGAATCGAACTGCCGTTTATGCATTGTTCCGAAAACAAAGGTGGACCGTGCCGGATTCGAACCGGCGACCTCCACATTGCAAATGTGGCGCTCTACCAACTAAGCTAACGGCCCACCTTTATTTTCGAGAATCCTCGATTTATATAATTTTTCAATAGCCTTTCTGTTTTTCCATGATTTAATTTGCAATTCTCTTAACCTAGATCCTTTCAATTCTTTGAAACTTTCATTATATATCAAAACCCATGGAGTGTATCTTTTTGTGGACTTAACTAACCCTTTATTATGCATACTTAATCTTATTTCTAAATTTTTACAACTACCAATATAATATGAGCCATTCTGTTTTGATTTTAATATGTAAATATAAAACATTGAAAAATTTATAAATCGGGACAAATGCATTGTTCTGCCACTAAACTATAGGCCCGCCTTTGCTAACCCGCTTCGGCGGGCAAGCCCTTGATAAAGCCAATTCTAGCATTATTTTGACTAGCTTTTCAAATTTACCCGCCGGACAGGCGGGCTGTCTGTTATTAGGCAAGATACTCTTTTATTTTTTCGGCGATGGTGGTATATATCCATTCAAATTTGACTTCGTCCGTTTCCAGTAAAGTGGCCCGGAAGCCGAGCAGATTGCAGTTGAACCCGGTGAGCGGCACGACGCAGATGCCGGTGGCGCCCATCAGGTAATAGACGAATCTCTTGTCCGGCGCCAGGCCGTTGGCGGTTTTTTCTTCAATAAATTTTCGGACCTTGTCGTTTTTGATTTCCAGTTTTTGTTTATTGGTTAAAATGTTATCCTTGAATACCACGGAAACATAAAAAGCCCCGGCCGTTTTGGGAGAAATTATTCCAGGAACCCGGCTTAAAATTTCATAAGCCTTTTCGGCTCTTTTTTTAT
>Ga0209317_1003302_pt1 | contig 10296 bp, 11 predicted proteins | sample RifGroB2_FD_183994 | JGI IMG/M metagenome (GOLD analysis project Ga0209317, IMG submission 183994) | Soil microbial communities from Rifle, Colorado, USA - Groundwater B2 (SPAdes) (version 2) | ecosystem: Environmental > Terrestrial > Soil > Unclassified | place: Rifle, Colorado | collected...
ATTTTGCCTGGTTGGGTTCTCCCTAATCAAAAGGCAAAATAGAGCTATCATAAATATTTTAATATTTTGCAAGGAGGATTTCTCATGGGGGCGACATACACAACTGATCAGCTCCCATCGCCTCCTGGGCAACAGCCTGTTACACTGTTGGCTGGTTGAGCACATGAGGGCAGTTTTGCAGCAGGCTCCAGGCTAGGAACCTACACAAGTGGGCGCATCAGTTCGGCTTGGGCAGGCTGCCACGCAACTCACATCGCCTAGCAAACAGGAAGGAGGTTTTAATGGATATCCCGAGACGACAGTTGGGCAGGACTGGTGTGGAGGTAACGGTCATCGGGCTCGGGGGTGAGGGAGTGCTCCGCAGCCACGGCTTTGACCGGGAAGCATACAAGGTGATCAACCGCGCCCTGGACCTGGGGATCAATTACTGCGAGTCGGCGCGGGCCTACGACGAAAGCGAGTCCTATTACGGCCAGGCCCTGCGGGAGCGGCGCAGCGAGATCTTCCTGACCAGCAAGTCGCACGCCCGGGACAAGATCGGCGCGCTCGCCCACCTACACGACACCCTCCGCAACATGAAGACGGATCATCTCGATCTCTGGCAGGTGCACGACGTACGCTCGCAAGATGACGTCGCGGAAATATTCGGGACCGGCGGCGCCATCGAGGCTTTCGTTCAGGCTAAAAAACAGGGGCTGGTCCGCTTTATCGGTGTCACCGGCCACCACGACCCCGCCATCATCCGGGCCTGCATCCAGCGCTTCCCGTTCGACACGGTGCTCCTTCCGGTAAACCCGGCCGAACCGGAGCGCCGCAGCTTCATCGCGGAGGCCATTCCCGTGGCGCGGGAGCGGGAGATGGGAATCGTCGGGATGAAAGTGTACCTGCGCGGACTCGCCAGCCAACTCCCCGGCCACGGCGGGATGGAGCCTTACCTCCGCTTCGCCCTTTCCCAGCCGGTCAGCAACATCGTCATCGGCTGCGACGATCTGAAGCAGGTTGAGGAAAACGTGGCTTTCGCCCGCTCTTTCGTTCCCATGACACAAGCGGAACAGGAAGAGTTGATAGCCAAGGTCGCCCCTTACGCGCGGCAACTCATGTATTACAAGCCGTAGCTTTGCCATCGGCAGGAAACACCGGAAGCAGAGGGGGAACATGAAACGAGTGGTGATCGCGGGAATGGGATTCGGAGGGCTGCGGGCCGCACGGGCCCTGGCGGGAAAAGGGATGGAGGTGATCGTCGTCGACCGGCAGAACTACCATCTCTTTCAGCCACTTCTCTATCAGGTCGCTACCGCGGCCCTGGAGCAGGAGACCATCGCCTACCCGATCAGGGCGATAGTACGACGCTGGGAAGGGGTGCATTTCCGTCTCGCCGAGGTGTGCGGGGCCGATTTTGCCGGGCGCCGCCTTTTCATCTCCGGCGACGTGATTGATTACGACTACCTGATTGTAGCAGCCGGCAGCGTCACCAACTTCTTCGGCATGGAGAGCATGGAGCGCCATGCCTTCGACCTCAAGCAGCTAAACCACGCCGTGGAACTGCGCAACCAGATCCTGCGCTCGTTCGAGCGGGCCGCGACTGAACTCGACCCTGCCAGGCGGCGGGCACTGCTCACCTTCGTCATCGTCGGCGGCGGGCCGACCGGCGTGGAGTTCGCCGGGGCCCTGGCGGAACTGTGCCGTTTCGTGCTGACCAAGGATTACCCCGAATTGCATGCCACGGTGCCCCGCATCGTTCTTGTCGAGGCCAATGATCGGCTGCTGGCGGCTTTTCCCGAGGAACTGCAGCTCTACGCCGTGGAAAAGCTGAGGCGGATGGGGGTTGAGGTGCTGTTCAACGACCGGGTGATGACTGCAGAGCCGGAGCGGGTTCTACTGCAGCACGACATGGTGATTCCGGCGCACACCATCTTCTGGTCGGCAGGAGTCTGCGCCGCCCCTCTGGCTGCCCGCCTTGCCGTCCCTAAAGTCGCCGGCGGCCGTATCGCGGTACAACCCGACCTGACTATTGCCGGCCATCCGGAGGTGTTCGTGGTCGGGGACCTGGCTTACCTGATCCAGGATGACGAACCGTTGCCGATGGTCGCCCCGGTGGCGATGCAGCAGGGGGAGTATGCCGGGCAGGCCATCGTCGCGCACAACCTGGGGAAGAGCATGCCCCCCTTTCGTTACCGCGACAAGGGGACCATGGCGACCATCGGCCGCAGTGCCGCAGTGGCGACCGCCCTGGGGAAGAACTACTCCGGCTACGCTGCCTGGATCGTCTGGCTCGGGCTCCATCTCTACTACCTGATAGGCTTTCGCAACAGGATCTTCGTCCTTCTCAACTGGGCTTTCTACTACCTTTTTTACGAACGGCAGGTGCGCCTCATCACCAGGGAGGAGGAAGGGAGGGACTGAACCAATAGAATCAAAAACATTGCCGCGAAAAGAAAACCAGACGGCTGGACCGGGGCAAGCCGGTCAGAGTAGCGTTCTCCCCCCTTTGAAAATGGGGGCCGCTTTAGGGGAAATCCCTCCAGGCATTGAGTTGAGGTCTGCTTCACTATTTTTGTTTGACAGAAAGGGGTACAAATGGCACTTTTGAATCCCTTGAATTAAGCCGGTGAACTATTAAACTGTTGATGCCACGAATCACGCTGCGGCCAGTTACTGCCCTCCCCCTCCACGGCCGGAATACCGTGACCGCAAGTTCAACATTCTAGATCTGTGTGTCCAGTTTTTTCGGAGGTCTGTTCATGACACGATGCGCAAAAATCCTGGTGACGTCGCTGCTGCTGGTGGGCTCTCTTACCATGGGGCACGCCGAACCGGGCAGCCAGTGGGTGCCGCTGGAAACCGAGAAGAAGAGTGCCGTCAAAGGGACCATCATGACGGAGGTGGATAAACGGGAAGGATACTCGACGACACAGGAGGAATCCGCGGCACTCCGGCTGATCAATGACGAGAAGGCTAAAGAGGACGCGGCCTACAAGAATGGCATCGCCGCGGCCAAGGCGGAGTTTACCAAGACAAAAAACAAGCGGGACAACCTGACCTCCCAGCTCCAGGCCACCTCGTCGGAAATCGAAGAGTTGCAAAAGGAGATCAATACTCTAAAGGCCGGAATGGACAACTGCGACAGCCAGATAGCCCGCTTCGAGGACGACATCAAGGCCCAGCAGGATGCCCTCAAGAAATGGCTCAAGACGGAAAAGCAAGGAGAGGCCCTGGTTGCCGTCCTTTACACGCGGGGATTCAAGGACACCAAGCATGAACTGGACAGTCTGGCGGACAAGCTTTCGGCACCCATCATGGCAGCCGACATGGGGGTCTATATCCAGTCGCATACCAAGGTGGTCAACAACATCCTGGCCGAGGACTTCATCCAGGCCGTTTCCGAGGGTACTGCCAAATGGAACGGGGAGGAGCCGGTACTCATTGAACTCCGGAAGGGAAGCAAGGGTACCGATTATCTCCGTATCAAGCGCTATGAACTCTACCCCTTCCAGGAGTCGGCGAACGGTCAGGTAAAGGCCAAGTCCGGCACGGGCACCGAGCGGGTAAAGGTGGCTCTGATCGGTTCCATGTACAACCTGGGGACCTTCCTGGCCCAAAACGGCATGTACAACCTGGAGACCTTTCTGGCCGAAAACGGCCACAAGGCGACGGGTCTCGACCTCTCCAGGGTGGAGATCCTGCTGGCGGAGATTGCCCAGACCAACAAGCTTGCCGCGGAGGGGTTGACCGAGCAGGTGAATTCGATCCAGGAGAGAATCGCCGCCCTGTCGACCAAGATCGCCAACGCCCACTCGGACAAGGAAGCGCTGAAAACTACTTTGGCAAGGAAAGAGACGCTGCTCGAAAAAGAACCGATGTCGAGACTGGCCTTACTGAGCGCCGGCAAGAATGAGGCTCAGAGACTTTTTCAAGCGGCCCAAGCCGCGCTACATGCCAAAAACAGCGTCAGGGAAACCATCATCATAAAAACCGTACTGACCACGCCCAAAGGTTCGCAGTCTCCGGCTGACGCGGCATCTGAGTCGATCATCGACAAGCTGGAGGAAGTCAGGAACGAGGCGCGCTCGCAGCACTCCTCCACAACGACGACGGTCAACAACGGGCAGCTAGTGGATGAATCGACCACGCAGGCGGTAACGCAGGCAAAGATCGTCGGCGTGAAGCTGGTCTCCTTCATCAATGAGGGAGACAGCGTCAAGGTCAAGATAGCTTTCCGGGTGCGGATGGCGTTGGAGAATCAGCTTGGCGACCCCCGGCAGGCCGACCTTGGGACCCCTGGGGAAAACCCTGTCGTGGCGGCCAGGGCGCCGCATAAAGAGACCAAGTCTTCAGCCAAGGGGAAGACGGCAAAGAAAGCCGGCAAGGGTCCGGGTGCACCGGAGAAGGAGCGCATCAGCAAGGCGGAAGGATTCACCGTTCCAGTGCCGGAACCGGTACCGGTACCCGTGCCTGTTGCCCCGCCTACGCCTTCCGAAGGTGATCGCGGCAGCAGCTCTGCCGCCACAGTTTCTGCCGCGACGGATGATTTTCTATTTAAATTGAGGTCTGTGAAGATGGCAGGCGGGGTAATGACCATTTTGATCGATGCCCAAAATAAAACCGATGCGACCCGCTACCTCGCGGTGTACGATCAAACTTCCAGATACACCAAGTCGACGCTGATCGACAAGTCGGGTAACTCGCACGAGGTGCAGGAGGTGTTCCTGTGGGAGGGGGACAACAAAACGAGGTCTTATGATGCCAGCAGAGGCATTGCCCTGAAGGGCGGCCAATCCCTCACCGTGGAGATGATATTCAAGGAGCTACCGCCGGGAAGGGGCGTGGCAAAACTGCTGAACCTCCATCCCTATACCGGGGTCCGGTATGTAGTCTATAAGTGGCGCGAGGCGGACCTGCAGTTCAAGAATCTTGGCTACTGAATCCGGGGGGTCCACTCAGCGAACAGGACGGCTTTTACCGCATTTCCAGCAATCGGTGAATTGCCCCTCTAATTCCTCACCGCATGAATCACATTTCCAAGCGGTCATGACCTTTACTGAAAGGGCCTCATCCACAATGCGTTTGGCCTCCGGGAAAACATCGTCGTCCACGCATATCTGAGGCCAGCATTCAATAGGCGGGAGTTCACCGACTCCAGCGGAAAGAAATTCGTTTTTGATCCAGCACCTTATCCCGTGCCCCTCCAAGACATTCTGGAGTATGCTTACAAGTGACATATTGGAAGCGCTGTAAACCGTCTTCATGCTCTCTCCGGTTCTTCTTCGTTTTTTATTCCAGCCTTGTGAGATACGCATCCTTCGTCAACCAAAGCTCCTCCATCCGATACATATGCCAGTGATCATGCATCATTACGTGCCTGGTCAAGATGTAGAGTGAATATGCCTCATATTCCGGATGTGTCGCCGTCTTTTTCCAAGTGATCTCATCCGCAGTTTTCAGGAGCCGAAGTTGGCTGGTCCTGTAGCATGCGAACTGATCAAGGGCAGATGTCATGCTCATGCGAGGAGGGGTATCGGGCTCATCCATCCCACTGTCGGGGAGGTACGGGACAAACTCAGGGTGCTCCTCAGTCACGAAGCGCTCAAAACGCTTCAACAACATGGGCTGTACTTGGGCCAAGTGGCTGACGTGTTCTGCGACCGTCCAGAAACCATCGCCTCTTCGCAGGTCCAATCTGCTCTCTGGAATGGTCTCTACGAACTGAGACAGTATGTTAGGTGCGCGTCTGAGTGTTTCAAACAAGTCTTGAATGTCCAGCATCTTAGCTCCTTTCATCGCATAACGGTCCATCACCAACCCAGCTGCATCCCTCCGCAGGAGCTATTGGCAAGCAACCTCTGTTGCCGCCGGCAAATCGGCCAATGGCATGAAGCCGAGCGCTGAGGCCGCCTGTGCTTGCTGCGCAGGGATTTCAAAAATGGCGATACGGCCATCGGCGCCACCGCACACCGCCGCATATAAATTGCCGTCGACTCCGCAGGTCGCGCCGAGTACCTGAATGCCTGCGCCGGTGAGTTGAAGCTGCAGCTCTGTCAACGAGGTACCACCGCCGGTACATTGCACCGAACCGACATATTTGTAAGTACGGGCGCTGGCGCTCGGCAAACTGGCACTCGGGGACTTGCCATCACCGCCTGCACAGGCAGCAAGAGTGACCAAAACCACAAGAGATGCGACTAACAGTTTGGCGGTCCCCTTTCTATCACACATGAGTTCGCTCCGTTCGGCGTGGTAGCGGTGTCGTCACCAGAGAGTAGCACCTTTGGCTAAAAGTTTCCCGATTGCAGGAGCAAGTCCCGCTTCATCCCGGGTGACAATGCCGTCCGGGATAAGTCGCACGGCGTAGCCGTGTTCGAGAGCTTCCAGGGCGGTTGAGGTTATGCATTTGTCGCCGTACAACCCTCCGATGACCAGTTCGCCAACTTTCTTATCTTCCAGCCATTTTTCCAGATTCGTGTCCGAGAAAGCGCTCGGAAATGACTTTGAAAAGAAAACGATTTTATCTTCGGGAATGCCGGTGAGCAGGCGAGGATCGATTTGAGCCCATTGGCTTCCTTTTTTAAACGCACCGCCAAACCACCAGTTTTCCAGGAATCTCCAATTGGACCATTCGTTTTTGACAAAGGCAACGGGAATGCCATTTTTAAGAGCAGTGTCGATGGCACGGCCAGTCGCCTGGATCAGTGCGTCTGAGCGTTTAGCGCCCAAGGTGGCAGGACCGTCTGGTGTGAGCACTCCTCGTTGTAGATCGATGAGTACCAATGCCTGACCCGTTCGCTCGGGTCGATGCGAAGCGGGTTGGTAGGCGGCACATCCTGTGACCGCAAGAGCGGTGAGGAACATGAATAAAGTGGATTTGATCAATGTTGTAATCCTTCTCTGGATATTGACAGGAAATTTGCCTCAGCGGCGGAAAAGCTCGATGCCGCTCCCTCGCTAATTCTCATCCGCTAAACCACCTCCCGCCTCAGGATGACAACTAGCGTGTCTCGGGCGGCTTTAACCTTAACATCTCATTGCCGCCCTTCTGGAATTCATAGACGACCCGCTCAACCTGACGGAAGGTAAAGCTATGAATTGAGCTATCGAAACGGTCCTTTGGCGCGCAAATTAAAGCGCAATATATAATCAATGTGAAAATTATGCAATGAGGGTTTTGTGCCTCTTATCCTTCTACAGACAGAAGTTGTGGTGATTGCTTGTCGCTTTGCAGCTTCTAGCTTCTCTGAATGGGGAATTGCCGCCCCTATGAGGCAAAAAAGAAGGCACGTCTTGTGACGTGCCTTCTTTTTGCATGGTATGGGCTGATCTGCTATCTAGTGATCCAATTTATCTACTTCCAGGCGATCTGAACCCCGGACCTATCTCTGGTGATTTGTACTTTTCCCCGGTTTGCGGACGGATATAACCCGGGCCGGTAGTAGGTCGCTCGTCGGAGGGAACAGGTTGCTCGACGGAGGCAGCAGGACTTTGCGATGGTGCGTTAGCGGTGGATTGTGGCGGCCTATACTCTATGGAAACTTTCCGCTGCCGCTCCCCCTCCTGCCGGACATGCAGGGTGGCAAACTTTTCCCTGCTGCCGAAGTAATACATCCAATACAGGTCGTAGGTCACCCCTTTTTTGAACACGGTATAGAAGCTGCCGTCCTTGTCGATGCTAGGGGCGCGTTCCACTGGATCGGCGCCCTTGTCGCGGGCTTCGATCCGCAGATCCGGCAACTGGTCCTTTGGAAAAGGGTTCCCTTCCGGGAAAACGATCTGCCCCGCGAACTCAACGTAATCCGCTGGCAACTTCTTGCTATTCCCCTTTCCGGCCAGTGACTGCAGCATCGCACGGTTGGCGGCAGATCGCCGCATTTCGGAAAACCAACGGTCACTCCCCACGTAACCACCGTAAATGCCGCCGGACGCGATTTCCGCCGCTTGCAGTGAGCCAGCCGACAATGCGGCCACGAGCATTACCAAAAGCATCAGCCGAATATTCTCTTTCATATCCCCTCCATTGCGGGCTTGTAACTCTCGAAAGATTATATAGAAGGAGGCTCCCCTTTGGCAAGCATCCCACCCCATGCAGGCGGCTAACGAAGATTCCGAGATCCAGTGGATCGTGCTTCCCTCATCGGTGGAATTTCGCAAACTAGATCGTCTCTTGCTTCCGTCGGTCCTTCAAGCAGTATCCTGCCATCTACCTCAACTACGTGTATCCGGCATGCGGTCAGGTTCAGCCACCTCAGGTCCAGACGGTTGCCCAAGGCGCGTCTTTTCTTCTTTACCAGGTCTTGCAGTGCCGATCGTTGCTCAATGGAAAACCCGTAGTCATCGCGCCGATGGTAACCCTTTCCCCGAGGGAGAAACGGAAGAACGGTGAGCCGGGTCACTGCATTCCCAAGACAGAAATCGATGGCCCAATCCAGCACCCAAGTGCCATCAGCCACCACTGTTGTCTGAACGGAGGTCGGCACCCCGGCAGCAATGAGGCGACGCAGGTTACGCACCGTCATGTCGAAGCCGTCGCAGCCGACCATCTGATTGTGATAGATGCGGTCACCGTGCAGGCTCACCTTCACCTGCGTCTTCGTAGCACGCAAAGCGGATAGTACCAGGTCGGATATCTCGATGGCATTGGTAGTGATCCTGTTCTTTCCCCCACGGGCACGTACGTGCGCCAGCAAATCGGGAAGGGGTGGGTGAATTGTCGGCTCTCCACCACAGAAGTGAATAGTTTTAACCCCGTGCGACAGGAGCCAGTCCAGCCGGTGCCTGAGCGTGGCGTCATCGGCTGTTTCGCCGTCCGTCGGCGCCAAACAGAAGCCGCAACGGGCATTGCAACGGCGGGTAACCCGGAAACATATGGCATCAGGCAGGTTCATTCGCATATCAGCGCCGAGACTCGGCGAGAATGTTGCAAAAAAGCATCCCCTGCTCGATGGCATCATCAAGCGCGACATGCTTATGCGCCACCTCATCGAACCACCGCTTCGGCATGTTTTTCTTGGTGGTTTTTCGGTAGTCCAGGCGCAGCAATGTCATCGCCATCGTCTTTATATCCAATGCGGAGAAACTGAAGGGGCTGCGCCCTACGAAGCGTATGAGATACCAGTACACATGCATGAAGTCGAAGGCAGCGGGATAGCCCACGAAGACGGGGCTGCCAGGCAATTTGTCGAGCCAGGCAACGTAGTCGACCATGGTATCGTGAGGATCGCGGGTGTTTTGACGGCAGGCTCTCCATGCGTCCGGGTGTCCGGCCCACCACTTCATGGTATCCGGATGTCCGGTCGCGCCCGGGAGAAGTTCCAGATTGGCTGAAAAGGTGGCGACGAGGGTTTTATCAGCCAGAAACGCTGCTGACCCAAGACTCAACATCGAATGGGGACCAGGAACTGGACCATCGACCTCAACATCGGTACTCACATATATCTCGTTCATACTCTCACTCCGACACCATGACGTGATCTCTCACCCAGCGAGCAACCAACATAGGCCCGCGTTTGGCGATTGCCGTACTCCAGTCCTTGCACCTGGGAGGCGGGGGTAACCGACGCACGGTAGCCTTTTGCAATTGAGCTATGTGCAATGCAACATTCGCTTCTCCGGAACTGCCGGCGTCGAACGCTGCCCACACCACCTTGCCGGCAGTGACCTCAGACAACCAGGAAACGTGGCGGCCGATGGTGGCAACCGATGGCCAACCACAGGCAGCAAGAGAAAGTCCATCGAAGAGCCCCTCCACCAAGATGAGCGGATCGACACGCCATCCACCGAGAAACGATACGGCACCGTCGCCCACTCCCACAGTCATCATTTTATTCTGGCCCCGCACGACATGCAGGTAACGACCATGCACCGCCGTCAGCTTGTCGTATTGGTCCCGCATCGCCGCGAGAACGGCGGGTCGCCCCGCGAAATCCGTGTGGAACCGGACAGCTGCGGCAGCGGCAATGTCAACTGGAACACCTCGGCGCTGGGCGTATTCCTGGCCCGCTGTCCCGGCGAGCGGCAGGGCATTGGCAAAAATTGTTTCCGGCATCAGGCCACTGCCGGGCATACGATCTGGATCCGAAAACCGATGAATTCTCTTCACGGCATCTCCAGTGAAGCGGGAAAGCGAGATACGCCCATAACTTCGCTGAGAGCACAATCAAGAAGGTTTAGTCCATGGCTCATTTGGGCTTTGTCTTCCACTCACATAAGTGCAGCATCAAAAAAACAATAATAACCAATTAAAATATTTTGCAAAGAGGATTGATGCTGTTTATTGATCGGTAAATTTCATGCCATGAATAAAGAAGG
>Ga0209317_1003304_pt1 | contig 10291 bp, 8 predicted proteins | sample RifGroB2_FD_183994 | JGI IMG/M metagenome (GOLD analysis project Ga0209317, IMG submission 183994) | Soil microbial communities from Rifle, Colorado, USA - Groundwater B2 (SPAdes) (version 2) | ecosystem: Environmental > Terrestrial > Soil > Unclassified | place: Rifle, Colorado | collected...
TGGGCCACCTACGCCACCACCTCGCTGATCCTGGCCCTCGGCATCCGGGGCGAGTCGCCGCTGTGGCCTCTTTTTGCCAAGGTGGTACTGGCTTTCCTTCCCACTCAGCTGCCGCTCGGCATACTGGAAGGGGTGATCACCGCCGGGATGGTGACGCTTTTGTACCGAAAGCGCCCCGACCTGCTGGTCAAGATGCGGGTAATCAAGGAAGAGGAGGTCGCGAGTCATGCCTGACCTGAAACGCAGGTGGAAGATACTGCTGCTGCACACCATCATGCTCCCGACGCTCCTGTTCGCCTTCTATTTCTTCTCCCTGGCGCCCAAGTCCTGGGAAGGGGTGGACGAGGCTGTGGTGGAGAAAATTGCCAGGGAGCACGGGCGCGAGGCGCAGGCGCCGCTGATCGATCCCGGCTCCGGGGACCTGCTCCTGTTCGCCTTCCTGGTGGCCGGGGCGGCGGGCGGGTACTACTGGCGCCAGTTGACCGGGAAGGATAAATAAGGAAGGATGCACCACCACTTCCACTCACATAGCCACCACACGGGCCACCCGTTAGTCCAGGCAGACGCCCGGGTCAAGCTCTTGAGCGCCCTGGCCCTCCTGGTCATGGTGATCAGCTCGCAGGGGATAGGTTTCCCGCTCCTCATGGCCGTCCTGGGGCTGGCACTCTGCCTGCACCTGGGAACGTCGGTCCGCATCCTGGCCCTGCGCTTCTCCGAGCCGCTGTTCATCGCAGCTATGGTCGTGCTGTTGAAGATGTTCTTCTCCGGCAGTGCGCCTATGTTCAGTTTCGGGATTGCAGGATGGGAGCTGGTGGGGCAACGCGACGGACTGATGGCGGGGCTCCTCATCGCCAGCCGGATCATGGGCGGGGTCACGCTCCTTGCCGTGGTCGGCTTCTCCACCCCCTTCACCGAGCTGATGGCGGCGCTTTCCTGGCTCCGGGTGCCGCAGGTGCTGGTGGACGTGGCGCTTTTCGCCTGGCGCTACCTCTTCCTGCTTCTCGAAGACGCCCAAGTGGTCTACAACGCCCAGAAGAACCGGCTGGGGTACGTCGGCTGCCGCCGCGCCCTCTCATCGTTCGGCACCCTGGCAGGCGTCCTGGTGATCAAGGCCTTCGACAACAGCCAGAGCATCACCACCGCCATGGTGCAGCGCGGTTACGACGGTACCATGCCGGTGTCGCTGCATCGTCCGCTGCGCGCGGTCGAAGTCGGGTCGGCCCTTCTCCTCCTCAGCGCCATGGGCGCCCTGAGGATCATGTAAGGGAACAAAAGGAAGCTACGTGGATCAGACCAGAATCTCAGTCAACCTTGAAAGCTATAAATACCCCGACGGCACCGTCGCCCTCTCGGACCTGCGGCTCGGCATCGCCCGCGGCGAATTCACCGGGATCCTCGGCTCGAACGGCTCAGGCAAGACGACGCTCCTGAAGATCATGGACGGGCTGATCAAGGGGTACAAGGGTGAGGTGCTGCTCGACGGCGAGAACGTGCTCAAGCTGCATCCGCGCGACATCTACCGCAAGGTGGGGCTCGTGTTCCAGAATCCGGACGACCAGCTCTTCGCCACCAACGTCTTCGAGGACGCGGCCTTTGGCCCGCGCAACATGGGGTGCGCCGAGGCCGAGGTGCGCAGCCGGGTCGAGGCGGCCCTTGCCAGCGTCGACATGGCCGAGTTCGCCGCCAAGGGGATCCACAACCTGAGCTACGGCCAGAAGAAGCGGGTCTGCATCGCGGGGTTGCTGGCGATGGGGCACGAGATCCTGCTCCTGGACGAGCCGACCGCCGGGCTGGACCCGATGGGTGAGTACCGCATGATGGAACTCCTGACCCGGCTGAACCGGGAGCAGGGGGTGACCATCGTCATGGCTACGCACAGCGTCGACCTGGTCCCCATATTCCTGCACCAGCTTCACGTCCTGAGCCGCGGCCGGCTGGTCCGCGGCGGCGCTCCCGAAGAGGTGTTCACCGCTCCCGAGGAACTTGCCAACGTGAAACTGCGTCTGCCACACATAGCCGAGCTGATCTACCAGCTCAAACACGAGGAGGGGCTCCCCTTTACCCGGCTGCCGCTCACCATAGGCGAGGCGCGCCGGGAGATGGTCGAGGCGATGCGTCGCACTTAAGTCCGCCGCCATCGCAGGTAAATTTCAGAACGTCACACTTAAGCCCGCCACCATCGCTGGTAAATTTCACAACGCCACACTTAAGCCCGCCGCCGTCGCAGGTAAATTTCACAACGCCACATTTAAGCTCACCACCGCCGCACCTAAGCTCGACGAGGTCGCTGGGAAGTTGCGTCTGCCCGTAGTTAAACTCCACAAGGCCATGCTTAAGCAAACTAAGACCACAGTTAAGCAAAAGCAGGTCTCGGTTAAGCAAAAGCAGGTCATGGTTAAGCAAAAGCAGGTCTTGCTTAAGCTACGCGCACTATTCATTAAATGACCACGCCCCTTTCGCGGATGCAAAATGGGGAGGTTCGAGCACGAGAAGAGGTGTTTCCGGGAAAAGCGAGGGGGCGATAACCATCGCAAAGGCCACTGCGATCAGAAACGGGGGGTGGGTTACTTGGGAATCGGGCCTTCGGATCTGTAGTGACGCCCCTCGTCGCTCGTGAGGCACTTGCCATTAGCAACTGCAGACCGTACTTTGCTTAAATACGCCATTACATTAGTAAACGCACATCTGCTTTTGCTTAAAGCTGCCCTTACATAAGTAAATGCAGACCTTGTTTTGCTTATGGACGGTGTGAAGAGGGCGACCCGACCGGGCGCCTTTTTCGTACCACATACTTGCCCATTGCGTTAACTATCGGGACAGCCGGACGTCGCGCAGCTGTGCAGATTTGGAACATGCGGATCGGCCCCGGCCTGCGAACCCGCGCCGTTGCTGGGGACGAGCAGGCTTCATGAGGCGGCACAGATCGTGCTGACTACCGTGCCTGAGCGGAGGACCTCTGATGAGGGACACTCCTGCTGCAGGGAATCTATTGATACGGGAGTCGAGTAATGGGTAATCTTTTTATCGCGGTGGGGGTCGTCTACGTTGCAGCACTTCTGGTCCAGATAGCGTGCTACAAAAGCAGCCTGAAGAAGGGCGCAGTCAAAAGTGGTGCGGAGGGGTTGGGCCACGGCGCGGTTGCCGGGCAGGGCTGCCACTAACGAGCGGACATCTGTTACCCGAAAAAACAAACGCGAAAAAAGCGGGACGGATCAAATGATCCGCCCCGCTTTTTGATGGCTCACCTTTTCTACCGCTTTTCGACCACCCTGGCCCGCACCTTGCCGATCATCCCGGCGATGCTACCCATCTCGTCCAGGGAATCCCCTTCCACCAGCTTGATGTGGGTCAGGTCGGCCGGCACCTGGTTCAAGGTCGGGTCGATCGGCACCCACTTTCCACTGAGGTAACTTTCCGCCCAGCTGTGGTAGAGGAACCCGTCGCCCTGGTACACGAGTCCGGAGACGAAACGGGTCGGGATGCCGGCGGCCCGGGCCAGGGAGGTGTAGAGCCTGGCATGGCTCTGGCAGTTGCCTCTGCCTTTTTGCAGCGTTTCCAGCGGGGACTGGGAGTCGATGACGTCCCCCTTGATCTCAGTGGCAACCCATATGGCAATTCGCGTGGCGATTGCCGTCGTGTCCTTCTCCTCGCCGGAGATGGCTTTCAGGCGCGCCAGGATCTCCGGGTGGTCGCTCGGTATCCGCTCACCGGGCTGCAGATCCGTCGCGGCGGGGGGGGGCTCCGCCTGCGGAGCCTGGCTGGGCATCGTGAACTGCACCTTCCCATCGGGAAGTCGCACGGCCTGCTGCCTGCTGCCTTGCAGCAACGGGATGTCGGCGGGGACCCCGGTCAGCTCCAGCACGAGCTTTTGCAGCTGGTCGGGGCGCTCAAGAGGTGGCGTGACACGGATCATGCTGAAGTCGAAGACCAGATCCTTCTTCCCCATCACCGCCTCGGTAAGCTCTGCCCTCGCCGTCGCCTCATCCCTGGCAAGGGTTACCACCAGCCCGTCCCGCACCGATTCCTTGAGCACGTTCCCCTTCAGGTCGACCCAGATCTCGTTGTCCACCATCGGGTAGAGGTTGTTTTTCAGGTGCAACACCGGCCTTCCGTCCAGGGTCTCCTGGCCGACCACCTCGACCTGGGCCTGCTTCAGCTTCGCCGCCTCAAGGTCCAGATAGGTTATCTTGTAGGTTTTTCCCGGCACCGCCCCCTGCATGAGCGGGTAGAGGTTCAGGGCGTGCGGGGGGTAGACGGCCCCCTTTGCCTTCAGGGTGCGCTCCTTCCTGCCGTTGGCGGAGTTGGTGATCACCTTGATCCCCTTGGGGGTGACCGAGCCGCTGATCTCCACGGGACTGCCGTCGATGCGGTTTTCCGCCTGAAAGGAGCGCAGGGTGAGGTCCGGGGCGACCTGGTAGGACTCGGTCGAGCTCGCTTCCCTGGAGAAGCCCATGACCCGCATCTTGACGCTGCCCCGGGAGGAGATCTGGTAGCCGTCGGAGGTGCGGGTGACGGAGGTCTGGCCGAAGCCGACCTGCTCGTCGCCCATGATGATGCTGAACCAGCGCTCCCCCTCGGGGAGCGCGGTCAGCTTGGGAAGGGGGGCGGCCAGCTTGGGGAGGGGGGCGGCCAGGAGCTGGAGCGGCAGGAGAACCAGGACGAGCGCCACCAGCAGCCGCAGGGAGCAAAGATAACGGGGCAGCACCTCTTTCTTGCCCGGCTCGTCGAGGGAACGGAAAGTTGCCATCAGGGTCTGTTCTTCGATGCCGAGTTCCATTAATTTCTCCCGGGCGGAAAATTTCCGTAACTTATAGCACAGTACCCGCGCCAGGCGCAATCGGCTAAGCCGTCGCTTCCTCGGATGAATGCCGGCGCCCTCTCGCCTCATTAGACGGAGGAGGCGAAGAGCTTTTTGATTAAGCACATTTAACTTGTTGCGGTCCGAAAGCCGTATCAGTATAATGGGAATATAGATAAGAGTTGCGGAGGATCGTAGGATCCTCCTTCCCCTAGCTGACTTGCCCTCCTAGTCGCTAGGGTTTTTTTTGCCTGAAATCCGCTCCGGGTGTGCCAAATGTTGCACACTTTTTCCGAATCCTGTACTATGCCACCTTAACATATAATTTTATCCCTGCTTTGCTGTGCGAGGAACGATGTATCCGATTGTAACCATTACCGATCAATGCCGTAAATGCTACTCCTGCGTACGCAGCTGCCCCGTCAAGGCGATCAAGGTGGAGAAGAGCTACACCGAGATCATCTTCGAGCGCTGCATCGGCTGCGGCAACTGCCTGAGCAACTGCCCGCAGCACGCCAAGGTGATCGCCGATAACGTCGTGGTGACGGAAGCGCTGCTCACCTCGGGAGATCCCGTTGTCGCAGTTCTGGGGTGCTCCTTTCCTGCGTTTTTCCACAACTGCTCGCCCGGTCAGCTCTCGGCCGGCCTGCGCCAGCTTGGCTTTGCCGAGGTGCACGAGGGGGCGAGCGGCGTGGAGCTGATCGCGGACGAGTACAAGAACGCCATCAACAAGGCCGAACTGCCGCTGATCTCATCCCACTGCCCCGCGGTGGTCGACCTGGTCGAGCGGCACTATCCGCAGCTGATCGAGAACATGGTCGGCGTGGTGACCCACATGGTCGCCATGGGGCGTTATCTGAAACAGGTCCTGGGTGAGCAGGTCAAGGTGATCTACATCAGTTCCTGCATCGCCGGGAAGTTCGAGGTGCAGGCCGAGCAGACCAAGGGAGCGGTTGACGTGCTCCTCACCTACCGCGAGCTGGAGTCGATCTTCAAGGAGCGCTGCATCGACCTCGCCGCGCTGGAGGAGGAGCCCTTCGACGGCAGGGAGCCGCACATGGGGCGGGTTTTCTCCCTTTCCCAGGGGTCGTTCCAGGCCTTCGGCATCAACCCGGATCCCCTGGATACCGAGATCGTGACCGCCGAGGGGGAAGTGAACGTCATGGGCATCATCAAGGACCTTGCGGCGGGGCGCATCAGCCCGAAGCTGGTCGATCTCCGCTTCTGCTACGACGGCTGCATCGGCGGCCCGGGAAGGAACCAGGGCCTCACCGAGTTTTCCAGGCGCAACCTGGTTATCTCGCACTTCAAAGGAGAAACGCCGTACCGGGTGGCACCCCACTACCAGGAGGAGCGCAAGGTCAACCTGTCACGCACCTTTTCGGACAAGTACGCGAAGCTCCCGACGCCGAAGGGGGGGGACATCAAGAAGATCCTCCATGCGACCAACAAGTTCACCCAGAAGGACGAGTTGAACTGCCGCGCCTGCGGCTACCGCACCTGCCGCGAGTATGCGGTGGCGGTCTTCCAGGGGCTGGCGGACCTGGAGATGTGCCTGCCGCACAACCTGCAGCAGCTGGAGGAGGAGCGCGGGCGGCTGATCCAGAAGTACGAGTTGGCCAAGAGGGAGCTGGACCGCGAATACGGCGACGAGTTCATCGTGGGGAGCGACGGCAACACCCTCGAGGCGCTGGACCAGATCAAGCAGGTGGGGCCGACCCCCACCACGGTGCTGATCCGCGGCGAATCGGGCACCGGCAAGGAGCTGGCGGCGCGCGCCATCCACCGCTACAGCAAGAGAAACGACAAACCGCTGGTAACGGTGAACTGCACCACCATCACCGATTCCCTGCTGGAGAGCGAGCTCTTCGGTCACAAGAAGGGTTCCTTTACCGGCGCCATCGCGGAAAAGAAGGGTCTCTTCGAGGCGGCCGACGGCGGTACCATCTTCCTGGACGAGATCGGAGACATCACCCCGAAGCTGCAGGCGGAACTCCTGCGGGTGCTCGATCTCGGCGAGGTGCGGCCGGTAGGCGGTACGGTGGCGCGTCGCGTCGACATCCGGCTCATCGCGGCAACCAACAAGTCGCTGGAGGACGGGGTGCGCGACGGCTGGTTCCGTGAGGACCTCTACTACCGCCTGAACGTCTTCTCCATCACCATGCCTCCTTTGCGGGAGAGGGTGGCGTCGATCCCGCAGCTGGCCCATTACTTCCTCGAAAAGGCGCGCAAGAAGCTGAACAAGCACATCGTCGGAATCGAGGAGCGCGCCATCAACGCCATGGTGAAGTACCCCTGGCCGGGCAACATCAGGGAGATGCAGAACGTCATCGAGCGTGCCGCGGTCCTTACCCACGACGACACCATCAAGCTGGGCAATCTGCCGCTCGCCTTTGCGGAGAGCTATGCCGACGAGGGGGAGGATGTCATCGACCTCCGCTCCTTCAAGAAGGAGCGCGAGCCGCACGTACTGCGGGTCGAGAAGAAGCTGATCCAGCGCTATCTTTCGGACGCCGGAGGCAATGTGTCAAAAGCGGCACAGCTTGCCAACATCCCGAGGCGCACATTTTACCGTCTTTTGGACAAACATGGGTTGAAAGGACGCACCATTCGCGCGCGGGAGGAAGAGGATGAGTGATTTGCCGCTGAAGCCAGCGGGCCGCCCTGGCCAAAATGATACAAATGGGCACAATTACGCACCGTGTGCCAAAAGTGGCGCACTTTGTATACACTGTAGTATAACAAGTCTCTAACGTGTTTTTCCCGGTATACGGAAAAACAGGCACTTACACGCACGACCGGCTCTTTTTTCAGTTTGGCACGCATATGGCAATAGTGTAGACATCGTGTCACTAATTTTGAGCAGTACAAGGAGAAGAAGCAGATGGGAAGAATGAGAGAGAACCCGAGGTACAACGTAATTTCCATGAGGATCAGCGACGCAGAGCGTGAGACCCTCGAAGCAATCATGGACTCCACCAAGAAAAGCGTTTCCGATATCATGAGGGAAGCGATGGAACTCGTGAAGTCCAGAAGCATCGAGATGAACCAGAAGGCGGCCTAGGCCGCCTTGCATCACCCCGCAGAAACATAAAAAACGGCCGCGTTAAGCGGCCTTTTTTTATTCCCGAAGTTCCGGTTTTTTTCGATTCATCCCCCTACTTGACCTTCCAGGTGGTCCCCTGCGGGCTGTCCAGCAGGACGATGTCCCTCTCCAGCAGGAGATCCCTGATCTCGTCGCTGCGCTTGAAGTTTTTCGCCTTCCTGGCCTCCGCGCGCTCTGCGATCAGCGCCTCGATCTCCTCGACCGGGATTTCCATTTCGGAGGTCTTGCGATCCTTCATGCGCTGCAGGAAGGCGGCAGGGACCGAATCGCACACACCCAGGGTGGCGGCGATTCTGGCCACTTCCTCCTTCACGCGCTTGAGCAGCTCCAGCGGGGAGACCGGCAGCGCGCGGTTGATGCTGCGCACCAGGTCGAAGATGTGCCCGAGAGCCATCGCGGTGTTGAAGTCGTCGTCCATCGCCTCGATGAAGCGGGTCGCGATGGCGCTGCATTTCTCTTCGAGTTCCGCGCTCTCCTCGGTCGCGCCATGGTCGGGCCCGGCGGTGAGCCGCTCGTCGATCCCGGAGAGCGCCTTGTAGATCCTCTCCAGGCCCAGCTCGGCCTCCTTCAGGTTCTGGTCGGAGAAGTCGATCGGCGAACGGTAGTGGGCCGAAAGGAGGAAGAAGCGCAGCACCTCGGCATCGTAGCGCTCCAGCACCTCCTTGATGGTGAAGAAGTTGCCCAGCGACTTGGACATCTTCTCCGCGTTGATGTTCACGAAGCCGTTGTGCAGCCAGTACTTGACGAAGGGCTTGCCGGAGGCGGCCTCCGACTGGGCGATCTCGTTCTCGTGGTGCGGGAAGATCAGGTCCTTGCCGCCGCCGTGGATGTCCAGGGTCTCGCCCAGGAACTTGGTGCTCATGGCGGAGCACTCGATGTGCCACCCCGGCCTTCCCTGGCCCCAGGGGGATTCCCAGTAGGGCTCGCCCGGCTTGGCGCCCTTCCAGAGGGCGAAGTCCATCGGGTGTTCCTTCTTATCGTCCACCTCGATGCGGGCGCCGGCCTGCATGTCCTCCAGGTTCCTCTTGGAGAGCTTCAGGTAACCCTCGAACCTGTCCACCCGGTAGAAGACGTCGGAGCCGGACTGGTAGGCGAACCCCTTGTCGATCAGCTTCTGCACCAGGGCGATGATCTCGGGGACGTGCTCGGTCGCCTTGGGCTGGAAGGTCGGGAGCTGCAGCATGAGCCGCGCCATGTCGCTGTCGAATTCCTTGATGAAGCGCTCGGAGATCTCGTTATAGGGGACGCCGTCGCGGTTGGCGCGGTTGATGATCTTGTCGTCGATGTCCGTGTAGTTGCGGACGTAGGTGACCTCGAGCCCCTTGGCCTGCAGGTAGCGGTAGATCATGTCGAACACCACGTTGGCGCGCGCGTGGCCTATGTGGCAGTGGTCGTAAACCGTTACGCCGCAGACGTACATGCCGACCTTGCCGGGGTTGATCGGTACGAATTCTTCCTTGCTGCCGGTAAGGGTGTTGTAGACGCGTAAAGGCATGTCAGTTCCTCTTTTCGATGTGTTGAGGCCGTGCGGCCGCATTTGATGGTATGGTGCCACCGCCGGATGCCGGTCGGAGGGCATGCTGCTCGTTACCGCTTCGGCTCGCTCCAGGAGTCCCGCAGGGTTGCGGTGCGGTTGAAGATGAGCGCGCCGGGGGAGGAATCCTTCATGTCGAGACAGAAGTACCCCAGACGCTCGAACTGGTAACGGTCATCGACCGTCGCAGCGGCAAGCGAAGGCTCCAGCTTGCACCCCTTGAGCGCCTCGATGGATTTCGGGTTGAGCGAGCTGCGGTAGTCCGGCTCGTTCTTGCCCCCCGGGTTCGGCGTGCTGAACAGGCGGTCGTAGAGGCGGACCTCGGCGTCGATGGCGTGCTCGGCGCTCACCCAGTGGATGGTCCCCTTGATCTTCCTGCCGTCCGGCGCGCTCCCGCCGCGGGAGCCCGGGTCGTAGCTGCAGCGCACTTCGACGATCTCGCCGTTTTCGTCCTTCAGCACCGACTCGCACTTGATTATGTACGCGTAGCGCAGGCGCACCTCTTTTCCGGGGGCCAGGCGGAAGAAGCCCTTCGCCGGCTCCTCCTGGAAATCGTCACGCTCGATGTAGACCGTCTTCCCGAAGGGGACCGTGCGGCTCCCCATCTCTGGGTTGTTCGGGTGGTTGGCCGCCTCGAACTCCTCGGTCTCTCCTTCCGGATACCCCTCGATCACCAGCTTCAGCGGGCGCAGTACCGACATGACGCGCGGGGCACGCAGGTTCAGGTCCTCGCGTACCGCCTCCTCCAGGATGCTCATGTCGATGAAGCTGTCGCTCTTCCCCACGCCGATGGTCTCGCAGAAGGAGCGGATCGACTCGGGGGTGAAGCCGCGGCGGCGGAAACCGACCAGGG
>Ga0209317_1003305_pt1 | contig 10290 bp, 10 predicted proteins | sample RifGroB2_FD_183994 | JGI IMG/M metagenome (GOLD analysis project Ga0209317, IMG submission 183994) | Soil microbial communities from Rifle, Colorado, USA - Groundwater B2 (SPAdes) (version 2) | ecosystem: Environmental > Terrestrial > Soil > Unclassified | place: Rifle, Colorado | collected...
GGGAAGCGTCCAATAACTGGATAATCCGACCACCGTCGGAATGATGGGCAACTGGGTTTTTTTGCCGAGATAGATACTTCCAGGCTGAACGACAAACCGGGGACCCCGCGGTCCGTCAGGGGTAATTGCTACAGGATACCCTTCCCGAATCTTATCAACCAGCGACTTGATTGCCCTCATACCGCCTCGTGTTGTCGAGCCTCGTATGACACCAAAACCAAGCCTCTTAATAACACGGGCAATGTATTCACCATCGGAATGCTGGCTGATGAGCACCTGTATCCTGCTCTTGCGGCCAACATAGGCGGGAATGAGCATCATGCAATGCCAGAATGCGTAAATGGCATGAATGGTCTTGGTTTTTTCATTAAACCCCTTCGGCTCGTCATCGATGCGGATGGTTGAGGCCAATAATTTTATCAACCAGGCGCCCAGAAACCCCACAAGTATGAATTTTAATTTTTTCATTTTTAATTTTTACGAAATGGAACTCACCGCAAAGACGCAAAGAACGCTAAGAAAAAAAACAGAGGTTAAGAAGATGAAAAGCCAGGAAAAATCCCAACTTCTCATGTTCCCAACCTCCCAACTTCTTCCTTCTTCGCGTCTCTGCGGTGAGCTATTAGTCTTTAACCATAGACAGATACAAGGCGCATTTGTTGCAACTCAAATTGTCATTCTCACAAAAGTCCTTGTAGATTTGATACAATCCCTGCTGCCGCCTGACTGAATTCACAATTTTCCCTGAAATCTTTTCCTGCCCAAAGATGCGATTACCCATGAATTTCGTCACACTCGTGGCAGTCAGAGGGTAATGATTTCTATAAACGAGGTGGAGTATTTTTTCCAGTTTCATGTCGTTATGTCTTCTGGCATAGACAAGAAAGATTGGAATAATGACGTTAATGAAGATCGTGGAAGTCCTCTCCTTCCCAAGCAATTTTAACGGTTTTTTGAGCCTTTTCCCACCCAGCGTGTAATGATACGACCAGTATGCGTCTTGAACATTAAGGAAGATTGATTGTATATCCTCAATTAACGACTTGATGATCTTTTGTTCTTCTTTATAATCGTCTCCACCCAGTTCACTGGCAGGGACGAGTTTTTCGAATACCCGTAAAATGTGTCGAAAAATGCCGTAAGATGAACACTCCGTAAGGATATTCGCTATAGCCGCAATTCTCCTTTCAGGAAAATTTGCAGGTCTGATCCCTGCATAGTTCCAGTCATTTCTTGTCATAAGGGTTTTGCTTATTTTAGTTTTGATTACATTCCACGCACATTCGATAGCGCTTACATATTCCGCTGTTTCGTCGTCATATATTATTTTTAAATCCGCCTGTTGTGGTAATAATCCCGCCGCGCCTAACAAAAGGGCTTGCATATCTATCTTCTTCTCTTGATCTGGAACATCCTCTGGAATCAAGTATCGGACGTCTTCCAGTGGCATAAGAGAGGCCAACTTAAGAAATGGTTCCTTGTTATTCTTATATCCCAACGACTCCATAATGGCTTCGTAGAGTGTTTGCTCAAAGGGGCTTCTTTCTATCCATTTTTCGTACCTTTTTGCCTTTTGAAGGATACGTTCGTCACCGGCATAATCAAGGAAATAACCCACCCAAAATTCGTCCAACTTCTGATTTTCTATTTCTGTCTGACAATGTCCCGGATTTACCTTTCCCCCTTTTAGGTATGATTCAACGTCGATCATATCAACCAGGTCATCCAGTTCAGCATCTAAATATTTTGACAAAGTTAACTGGGGAATGGCTTGCCCCATAAGATTCTTGATACATGCACCTTCACGATCATTCCACATAACAACATGTAAACATACCGTATTATACGTGTCTTGCTTCTCATGCTGATGTCTCATCCAATCTGAAGCAAACACATGAATCTCGACATCGCCCTTCATAAGCCCCTTGCCCTCTAAGAGAATTTCCGCATGTTTGAAATCAGGCCCACCCTCAGAATTCCACCATCCGGGCGATAGCACTTCAAGTCGTGAACCATCATCGGTAAAGAGTTTGCCTTTTTTGATATGCTGCCCGAACCAGATACATCGAACCAATTCTTCCTTGATCAGCTTCTCCGTACCTTCCAGGACAAACAAGGGCGAACGGTCGTTTGCCCCTGCATCTTTTGTGTTGTTATAAAAGGAGGTTACAATCTGCTGATAGGTATGTGAAAAAAACTTTGTGGGATAGTTGCTGAGGTTAATCATATTTAACTTATGCCTGGCTAAGACAGGATTGAGAACCCAGAGGCCAGATGGCAGAAGCAAGTGCTAGACGCAGGAAACAAATCCTACATCATCTTGTTTCTGACTTCTAGTTTCTTGCTTCTAACTTCTTGCCTCTTGTCTCTCGTCCAAAGCCTATGATCAATACTTTTCTGTCAGTAAAGAACGGTGTCATTTATCTTATTTATATCCCAGCTTATACATTTTCTTTTTATCCTTCCGCCATTTCTCCATCACCTTTACCCAGAGTTCGAGAAATACCTTCCTGCCAATCTGCTTCTCTATCTCTTCTCTGGCGATGACGCCAACCCGCTTGATGGCCTTGCCATTCTCGCCAATGATAATGCCCTTTTGTGAATCACGTTCTACATAGATGATGGCCTTGATGAAATCCTTACCTGCTTCTCGTTCTTTGAACTCCTCGATTTCAACGGTTGTAGAATACGGTATTTCCTCGCCGTAAAACTCAAAGACTTTTTCGCGAATGATTTCAGAGGCGAGAAACCTTTCGTTGTAATCGGTCATGTAATCCTCAGGAAAGAAAGGCTCTCCCTCGGGTAAATATTTTACAACAAGATTGAGCATTAAATCGAGATTGGTTCCCTTTAAGGCAGAAATCGGCACAATCTCAGCAAATTTGAACTGCTGGTCATACGCAGAAAGAATCGGTATCAGGCTGTCTTTTTCTATTAGATCTATTTTATTAATGGCTAAAATTACTGGCGTATTTACCTGAGATAATTTTTTAAGAATCTCCTTATCCCACTCGGTGGGCGGTTCAAATGGCTCTGCCATCATCAAGACCACATCCGCATCTTCTATAGCATCAAAGGCCTCTTTCACCATATATTTTTGCAATTCGTATCTTGGTTCCATAACGCCAGGGGTATCGTAAAATACAATCTGATATTCTTCCTTGGTCAATACGCCCATGATTTTTTTGCGTGTTGTTTGTGGTTTGGGAGTAACGATGGATAATTTACACCCCAAAAAATCATTGATCAGGGTTGACTTGCCCACGTTCGGTTTGCCTACTATGGCTACATAGCCCGACTTAAAGGTTTTCTTGTTCGATTCCATAAAATGTCTACGCCAAAATTGCTTGCATACAAAGGTTAATTTCGATTATCATAATAATTTAATGGTTGGATGGTTATTACAATACTTCACAGCATTTTAAACTTTAACGTGAACTGAATCAAGTGTTTTAACAATTACTGCAAAGCACAATCAGATGCAACTATCATGGAGATTCGACAATTGGAAGAAATAAAACAAAATCCCTCGTTTACTTCCGTTCAGGAAGTTTCCGTTGAAAATAAACAATCTAAAACCAAAAAGTCAGGCAAAAACAAAGGAACATGGCTTAATTCACAGAAACTGCGCTGGTCTGTACAAATAGCATTCTTTATTGTCGTGCTCGTTATCGGCTGGCAATTTTATACCTTTGTTAAATATTGTGAGGCGGGCGGAAAGGGATTTTACATGCCAAGACCGCCCGGAGTGGAATCCTTCCTGCCGATCAGCGCCCTCATGGGCACAAAATACTTTTTTGGGACAGGCAAGATTAATCCTATCCACCCTGCGGGTTTCGTTATCTTTGGAACTCTGCTCCTGACGGCCATATTTTTCAGGAGGGGTTTTTGCGGCTGGATTTGCCCTATTGGCACTATTTCTGAGTGGGAGTGGCGGCTTGGAGATTGGTTCCTGAAAAAACTGCCGCAGCGTGCTTCCTACTTAATGCGAAACATCCCCACCCGAATCATCGCAGGTTTGAGTCTTGTTTTCACACCTATTATCGCCCTGCTGGTCATAGAAGTATTAACCATGGAATCCTTTAAATCAAAAATTTTTATGTACCTGACTCCGGCTTACATCCTGGCGATGGTACTGCCATTTGTTGTGCCCAGGAAAATCTGGTCTGACAGGGTTAATGATACGATTGCCCGCGCCTGGAAATACGCAATCCTGGCATTCTTTATTCAGGTCATTATCATTAAGATGCCCATTGTACAGTTGGAAATCTTATACACCCGCGCGCCTTTTATCCGCGTTGCGGATATAAAGATGCTGAAGTTTTTCATGAATATGTCTGGTATGGCGCTGTCGGTAATCCTTTCTATCTTAATTATTTCGCTTGTTAACAAAAATTTTTGGTGCCGCTTTTTCTGTCCGTATGGCGCATTGCTTGGTATCATTGCTTATGCAAGTCCCATGAGGATTACGCGAGACACCGGGAAATGTATCGATTGCGGAAAATGCACCAGGGCATGTGCGATGCATATCCTTGTGGAGAGGAAGAAACATGTCCTGACCCACGAATGCGTGGCCTGCTACGACTGCGTCAATGCTTGTCCGGTTAATGGAGCGCTGGACATGAAGCTGGTTGGCGACCGCAAGAAAATCCATTACGGTCTTTACGCCATTATGCTCGTTGGCCTTTATGTTGCCGTAACAAACACAGCCCGTGCCACAGGACACTGGTACACGAAAATTAACGATGCCGAATATATCCTGAGAATATCAGAACTCAACCAGCCAAAATATCTTCACAAGGCCGGGCAGTTCGAGACGGAATAAATATAAAAACAGTTGAAACCACAGACTTCGTCGTGAGCGCTCAGTCGAACGATTTCACAGATGACACAGATAGTTTAATATTCTAAGTATTAAAGTTTTATTATGACAACTATTCTTGCAATTGGTCCTCACCCTGATGATGTAGAAGGCGGGATGGGGGGAAGTATTCTGAAACTGGTCTCATTAGGATACGATGTCCATATCCTCGATCTGACCAATGGAGAACCTACCCCACATGGCAGCCCGGAAATCCGAAGAAAAGAATGGGAACAATCAACCGCTTTATTGGGCGTAAAGAGCCGGACGGTGCTTGACCTGCCGAATCGCTACCTCATGGACGGCATAGACGCCCGCAAAAAGGTTGCTGCCGTAATTCGAAAAGTTCGTCCTCAGATTATTTTCCTTCCTTACTGGATAGACGCCCACCCCGACCACGTTCAGGCCACACAGATCGGTGAGGCCGCCCGTTTCTATGCTAAACTGACAAAATCAGATATTCCCGGAGAGCCATGCTATCCTTCACACATCTTTTATTACCTCTGTTCACATTTTAAAGTACATGTCACACCATCATTCATTCTGGATATCAGCAAAGAATTTGAAAAGAAACTCCAGATCGCAAGGGTTTATCAATCCCAGTTCGCCTATGACGATGAACGTTGGAAATATATTAGCAACTCACTCACGGCAAAGAATCAATATTACGGCAATCTGATACGCGTCGATTACGGCGAACCCTTTATGAGCCGGGAACAGGTTGGGTTAAAGGATATACGGGATGTTATATAAACGTAAGAGTTCATACAACCCTTCCACTTGTGAAAGAGACTTGTACCTTATAAGTTTGGCAGAAATTACGATTTTAGAATTGTCATTAGCTCACAGTCTAACGATAAAAATCGTAAATCTAAAATTGTAAATCTCAAATACAATTCACATTTGTTTTTTGCATACTTAAATATGAACTACTTTCCCGTAGGAAAACTTGATTATCGACTCCTGGAAAAACTTTTAAACCTAAATCCCATCAAAGACCCCAGGATTATTGTAGGCCCAAAGATTGGTGAGGATGCAGCCGTTATTGACTTCGGGAAAAAGTATCTCGTAGCCAAGACAGACCCTATTACCTTTACAACACACCGCATCGGCTGGTATGCTGTAAACATAAATGCCAATGACATCGCCACGATGGGGGCGACTCCAAAGTGGTTCCTGGCAACGTTACTGCTGCCTGAAGGAAAGACGAATGCAAAACTGGCAACGCAAATTTTTAGGGATATCATTAAATCAACCCAAAAACTCAATATCACCCTGTGCGGCGGTCATACTGAAATTTCTTATAAAATCGACCGCCCCATCGTCATTGGTCACATGCTGGGTGAGGTCGAAAAGAATAAACTCGTGGTAAATGCACATGCGAAACCGGGCGATGACCTTTTACTCACAAAAGGTATTGCCATAGAAGGAACGGCCATTATCGCACGGGAAAAGGCTGTTACAATAAAAAAGAGATTCGGCGACCGATTTCTCAAAAGGGCACAGGCATTCATAGACAAACCAGGGCTAAGCGTCGTCGCAGACGCCTTGTTAGCCAATAAAGTTGCCAAAATCCATGCCATGCACGATCCGACAGAAGGTGGGTTGGCTACCGGTATAATGGAACTTGCAAAGGCATCAGGAACTGGCGTTGTCATTGATGCAGAAAAGATTCCGTGTTATGAAGAAACAGAACAGATTTGCAAATTCTTCAATATCCAGCCCCTCGGTCTCATCGCATCAGGGGCGCTGCTGATTGCCCTCGATCCAAAAGACACAAAAGAAGTTATTGCCATCCTCGCAAAGAATGGTATAGTATGTTATCCGATAGGAAAACTTACAAAAAAGAATGAGGGACTAAAACTTTTTAAAAAAGGTAAGCTCATAAAAATGCCGACATTCAAGGTGGACGAGATCACGAAGGTTTTATAAGGAGGGAATGACATGCCAGATTACGGACAGTACAAAAGACCACAAGACATACGTTTCGAGGATATCCCATGGGGGTCGGTAAAAAAATTTATACCGCCCATATTGATTATCATCTTCGTCATTATTACGGGATATACTGCCTTTTACACGGTAAGGGCAAACGAAGAGGCCGTTATTCTGAGATTCGGTAGCTATAAAGAGACGGTAGGTCCAGGACTCCATACCAAGCTTCCTTACGGTATTGACAAGATACTGAAAGGAGAGGTCAAGCGTATTTACAACGAAGAGTTCGGATTCAGGACCGAGCAGCGAGGATCTTCCAGTATGATTGGTTATGAATATCCAGATGCAAGAGGAGAAAGACTGATGCTTACCGGCGACATTAACAGCGCCGAGGTGCACTGGGTCATTCGGTACAAAATAAAGGCATTAGAAGAGTATTTTTTCAATGTAAGAAACGTCAGAGAAACCATTCGTGACGTTTCACAGGCCGCCATGCGCACACTGGTCGGGGATCGCTCTATTGATGAGGTCTTGACAGTTGGCAGGACGGAGATCGAGCAAAAGTCCAAAGAAGATCTTCAGAGGATTTTGGACGCGGCATTGACATCCAGACGGTACTGCTCAAGGGGGTTAATCCGCCAGAACCCGTAAAAGACGCTTTTAATGCCGTGAATCAGGCGATTCAGATAAGGGACAGAATTATTAATGAAGCAGAAGGGCAAAAGAATAAGATACTGCCCGCTGCCGAAGGGAAAAAACAGCAGGTCATCAAAGAGGCTGAAGGATACCGAATCAGAAGGGTCAATGAGGCCACGGGAGACATCAAGGCATTCCTTGCCGTCTATGAAGAATACAAAAAGGCCGAAGACGTGACGCGGCGCAGGCTATATCTGGAAACCATGTCAAAGGTCATCCCGAAATGTGAAAAGTTATACATCATTGACAAGGATATAAAGGGTCTCCTGCCTATGTTTGAGATCAATCCGGAAGGAGTGAAGAAATGAAGAAGACGATTATTATTATAACAATCATTGCCGTCGTTGCTGTGTTGATTTGTTTAAAGGCGTCATTGTATGTCGTGGACGTGCGGTTGCAGGCCGTTATCACACAGTTCGGAAAACCCACCCGTACAGTTACAGAACCCGGACTTTATGTAAAATCGCCGTTTATCCAGGAGGTCAGATATTTTGATAAGCGGTTGCTGGAGTGGAGCGGGGAACCTAGCGATATTCTGACGAGAGACAAGGAAAATATCGGCGTAGGCACATGGGCGCGATGGAAGATTACAGACCCACTCAAATTCTATACATCACTGGGAACGGAGTCGCGCGGTCAGGGTGTGCTGGATGAGGTCATCGAATCGGCGGTCAAAAACGTGGTCAGCGCATATACCTTAAAAGAGGTCTTAAGAAATACCAACCGTAAGCTGGAATATACGACGAAAGAACTGGAAGATGCTGAGGATATTAAAAAGGTATTGATTACCATGGGGCGTGATAAGATCGTTGAAGAAATCCGGAAAATGGCTGCACGTGCGCTGGAAGGTCGTTACGGAATTGAACTGGTTGACGTTCGGATAAAGTATATCAACTATGTTGAAGCCGTTATCCCCAAGATATACGATCGGATGCGATCCGAACGTATCCGTATTGCCAACAAATACGAATCAGAGGGACGGAGAGAAGAGGCCGAAATCCTGGGTTCTATGAAGAGGGAACTGGAACGCATTGAATCGGAAGGGTATAGGACTGCCGAGGAAACCATGGGACAGGCCAATGCCGAGGCGGTAAAGATATATGCCGAGGCATACGAAAAGGCGCCAGAATTCTATTCCTTTACAAAAACGCTGGAAACCTACGAATCAACCTTTGACAAGCAAACACATCTCATCCTTACCACGGATGGAGACTACTTCAGGTATTTGAAGAGTTTTCAAAAGCAAGATAAGTCTGTTCCAGAGTAAATAATAATCATATAGAGTCTGTAAAGGTATATTATTCCAACGAGGAGGTGTGATGAAGATACAATATGATTCAGAGGTTGATGCCCTTTATATCGAATTCAAAACACTCGACCCGGAAACAGCAGAAAACAGAGATTTAAGTGAAGATGTAACTGCTAACTATGGGCCTGATGGCAGGCTCGCTGGTTTGGAAATATTAAATGCCAGTATTGTATTAGGAGAAGGGCTTCTGGGTAAGATAATTGTTGAAGTGAATCCCGTACATCATACTGTTGTTTAAGACCTTTATAAAACAAATAAGACTGGTACAACTTCATCTCACAATTACTTATTTTGCAAGACATAGGGTTTTAAGGCACTGATTAAAATCTTCGGGGATATTTGCCGTAACGGATACCATTTTCTGCGTATAGGGATGGACAAGAAATATCTGATAGGCATGAAGCATCTGTCTTCGTATTTGCCTCAATAACGGGTGTTCGATTGGTTTGCGGTCGTATTCTGTCTCTCCAATGACCGGGTATCCCACAGATGCAAGATGTATCCTGATCTGATGTGTCCTACCCGTTTCAATATCAACCTCCAGATAGGAGGCATCCTTACCCTTCTTTAAGAGCTTCACGTGTGACACAGCCCTTTGTCCTTTTATAGGGGTATTCATAGTAAATGACCGTTTACCCACACCACTCCTTACAATAACCCGGTAAACTTTTTTCATAAGATTTTTTTTAAACAAGGTCTTCATGCGCTCGAAGGCATCCTTATTCATCGCAAAGATAACAACACCGGAAGTATCCTTGTCAAGCCGATGAACGGCTTGAATATGGTTATCCTGAAAATACGTCCTCAGTTGTTCTTCAAGGCTATCTGGTCCGTTTGTCACTATATCAGGGGGTTTTGAAACGATCAAATAATGGTTATCCTGAAATAAAATGGTGTCTTTTTGAAATCTTGTTCCTGTCTGCTTTGAACTGGAATCCGATAGCTGTGTCTTATCTGTAACGACCTCAACCATATCCCCCTTATTCAATTTGTAGGAGGCAATCCAGACACGCTTTTTGTTCACAAAAACCATTCGTCTATCAAGGAGTTGTTTTGCCTTATTTTTGGATACGGTTAATTTCTGGGCTATGAAACCGAGCAGCATATTGGTGTCTGTTTTATGAGTAAATGCAAATTTTTGTATAGGCATATGTGGTTTCGAATGTTTTATCCTGAGTTTGAATATCTTAGGGATTGACAATTAATAACATGAACAACTTCCTGTTGCTGTGCCATCAGGGCTAAAGCCCCGGTATGACATGTACCCGCTAACCCCAGCCTTAAGGCTGGGGTTAGCGACGGTCTTATCGTTCGACTGAGCTCACGACGAAGTCTGAATTGGGCTCTTGTCCTCGTGAAAACGGGGATTAGCCCTGACAGTGCTTGTACTGAGCCTGTCGAAGTGCCTGATCTTCAAAGTATCGGACAAGAAACTTGTTCAGATTATTTATTGTCAACCCCTTAGGTATTATACACCAGACACATCGGA
>Ga0209317_1003307_pt1 | contig 10282 bp, 7 predicted proteins | sample RifGroB2_FD_183994 | JGI IMG/M metagenome (GOLD analysis project Ga0209317, IMG submission 183994) | Soil microbial communities from Rifle, Colorado, USA - Groundwater B2 (SPAdes) (version 2) | ecosystem: Environmental > Terrestrial > Soil > Unclassified | place: Rifle, Colorado | collected...
TCGAAGCCGCTGTCAGTGAGAACGGTGCCTGCAAGGATCGGTTCGAACGTCCAGTAATTTCTTCCGATATTAGCCAGGTCGTCCTTGTCATAGCTGCCGGTTGGAACATAAATGTCGATGCCGGTGGCTGCGTGCCAGTTTTTGCCATGCCAGGAGAGAATGAAAGGGTCGATGATGATGTCGCCCAAGCCGGCTTTACTATCGTTACCCAGCGGGGTTTTCGTCTCGACATCCACATTCATGAAAGGAACAAACAGATGAAAACCCCAGAAACCACCAAGAACCTGTTTATCGGTTACATGGATGAAGCGGAGCACATCGGCGGTGACATTCAACTTGAATCCGGGGATCATTCCCTTGCCGTCTTTGTCGGCAAATCTGTCAGCTGAATAATAATCGAAATAGTTGATGAAATAGGTTCCGGGAGGTGGCACAGCACCGGACATGAAGTCTTCTGCCCCGTTGGGATAAGCGCCGCCTCCACCCTCGGTGGCATGGGCGGTTGTACCGGCAACGGTTATCAAGCACGCCGCAGCCAACAGGATAAACATCCAACAACGAAACTTCCTGGCACTACGATCTCCCTTCACCTGTCTCAAACACACTTTAGCCATTTTAAAATCCCCCTTGCATTGCATATCAATAATAAAATCAAATAGCCCAACATTAAGCAACAATACTTTTTGAGAGTTAAACGGAGAGGGAAAATCCATTTTTACCCTTATTTTTAGCTACATACATAGCAATATCAGCCTTTTTCATCAGCTCTGTGGCATCGTCGTTTCCATCAACGGGATAGATTGCTATACCGATGCTCGTGGTGATGTGTAATTCCTGTTTATGTATGAAAACCGGCTCATTTATGGCCTTGATAATCTTCTCGGCAACATGTGCTGCATCTTGCGGATGGGTTATTTCAGAAAGCAAAACGATGAACTCATCCCCCCCTTGCCTGCAAACTGTGTCCATGCTACGCACACAGGATTGCAGCCTGCCTGCTACAACTTTAAGAAGCTCATCCCCCATATCGTGGCCAAAAATATCGTTGACCTGCTTGAAATCATCGATGTCCAGGTACATGATCGCCAAAGACCGCTGAAATCGCCTTGCCTGGACAAGTGTCTGTTTAAAGCGGTCCAGCAGCAATCTGCGGTTGGGAAGGCTGGTGAGGGCATCGTAAAAAGCCAATTGATGAATTTTCTCCCGGCTGCTTTGGCGGTCAGTGATGTCCTCGATCTGGGCAACCAGGTACAGGGGAATTCCGGCAGCATCCCGCAGTATTGATGAGGTAAGCTGCGTCCACACAACCTGCCGATCTTTCCTGATGTAGCGTTTTTCCATCTGGTAGGAAGTGATGCTGCCATCCATCAACCGCTGCACATTGGCAAGATTAGGTACTAAATCATCGGGATGAGTAATCTCCTGGAAAGTCATTTTTTCCAGTTCTTCCTTCTCATACCCGAAGATTTCACAAAGAGAACGATTGACCATCATGAACCTGCCCTTGAGCGAAACAACGGACATGCCGATCGGTGCATTCTCCAGTATATTGCGAAAACTCTCTTCACTATTTCGCAGAGCCTCTTCAGTCTGCTTGCGTTCACTGACAAGGATATTGAAATTTTTCAGCAAAAGACCGATTTCATCATTAGATATTACCGGTAATGGTCGAAGTTCACCCGTAGACATCTGTCTTAGAATCTTGCTGGCATGAGTCAACGGAGCCAGCAATCGCCAGATTATCAACCAAACAGCACCAAGCACCACAACCGAGAGTACCGCGGCGACCGAATAGGCGCGAACCCTCATTTTTCGAATAGGCGCAAAAGCTTCTTTGGTGGGCAGCACTATTTGGGCAAACCAACCGGTTGACGGAATCTGCTTTGCAGATGTCAGAGTCTCAATGCCCTGTGAGTCAACAGCTATTCCTGACCCTTCGAACCCGCCCCGAAAACAATCAATCATCTGGTTAACGCCGGGTTCAGGCATTGGCTGAAACCTGCGTGACGAATTGCTGGAGGTGGCGACCAGATTGTACTTTGGAACATGAATAGATATATAACCTGTCTTGCCGACATTGGTATGTTCGACCTGACCAAACAGCGTGGAGTCGGAGAACCAGGTAAAACCGACCAGCGCCCCGATTATCTGGCCTGATTTGTCTTTTACGGGCGCGGCAAAAGCTACCCCGGGTTTTTGGGTGAACCTGCCGACCCGCGGTTTGCCGATCGCCGTTTTGCCGGTCGTCATCATCTCTTTAAAATATTCGATATCACTGAAAGAAGCATGAGTTCGCACCGGAACAACGGGATAATCGGCAATACCGCTACCCTCCCTGGAGACAAGTGACAGGCCGGGTTTAAACAACGCTAGCAGACCGAACCGAGACTTCAAAAATTCTCTCGCTTTTTCAGGATCGGCCAGAAGCTCGGGAGTGATAACACCGGCGTTGGCCTCAAGTAGCTCAATGCGTTGCCGGATCTTATCATCCAGGTCTGAGGCGATATACGACACGGTCGAAAACTGGTGAGTCTCCAGCAGCTTTGTCATATCCTGCGCCAGTTTCTTCTCAATGCTGTACGTTAGCAGCCAGAATACGGCTAAAAACAGCAGCAGAACGAATCCGGCAATCTTGGTTTTAAGACTAACAATGGTGTTTTTTACAGACATCAACGAACCTTTCGACGGCAAACCCACAGATAAGTCCGCTTAAATGGACTTGAAGATACATTGGACAATATCTCACAAATTATTCTTTTCATAAAATCAAAATTACCGGAATGAAGCAACAAACTGAAAAAGGCCACTTTCCCCAAGGAAAATGGCCTTTACGACATTTGAGAATCGATAGTGGATGCACTGCCGGCTTTCAGCAAGAATAGAGAGCTTTGTGGTCGTACCGGGCTTTAAAACGACTATTTATGTTAAACATCTGACAAAGTCGAGAAAATGATTACTCAAGCTTGCACCGAATCTTGGGTTTATTTCGAATATAATCGGTTTATCGTTAACAATTTTATAGTTAAAGCAGCAAAGGCCTTCAAATCCGATTGTTTGGAGGATTGATGAAAACAAGAAAAGGTAGGGACTCTGCTCGATTTTGTGACATTGAACAGGACTTTCGTCACGGCCTTTAATAAAAAAATCCGTATTGAAAACATATTTTATATTTGATGCACAAACAACCTTACCTTTTGAGAACAGAATATGGGTAGTATATTCATCTTTGCCCGGCACAAGTTCTTGGCAGAAATATTCAGGAGAAGTCAGGCAATCTGAAAACAGCAGTTCGTGTTCTCTATCGGTAATGATGTGAGAATTAATTCCCCATTCATCAATTCGTTTTTTCAATATATATGGATATGGCAGATTGCTGCTTATTCTTGGAGTGTACTTTCCAAAACCATTTTCCACCAGTTTCTCGTAAAAAAGGTATTTGTCGTTGCAGAGATCAAGGCATTCCTGCGATGGAATAGGAATTGGATTTTTTTTAATCAAGTGCCCATTGCTGTTCAGATATTCCAGATCGACAATTGTTAACGGCACCAGAAGATCGTATTGTTCCAGATCATCATTGAACCCCCCAAAAACCAACTCATGATGGGTATAGCGAAAATCCTTTCGTATTAGTGGTTCCCACTCCTCCCTTTTGGAAAAAAGTATTTTCAACTTTTTAGACGACAGGTTTTCCAGGTTTCTTTGTGACACCAGGAAAACCTCACTCAGATACGTTTTGATTGCTGGCTTTAATTTGTTCAGCAGATTATTCCAGGGTGCTCGATTATATCCATACGGAAAACGCCTGAAAACACCTATATTGCCGGCCATATTCGTACCCTCCAAACGCAAATAATTAAATTAATTTCATACAAATTAAACCACATAAATTTACGTTTACAAGCCGTAGGTGCCTCATTTTCAAAAATATTCTGAAACAAAAAACAGCAACAATTGGTGCAGGAAATTAGGCGGTTGAAGCAAAAACGCGAGGAAAACAGGAATATCGTTGAGGAGATAAAGAGAGGGCCAAAAAAATTGAGTACTCCCGGCGAAGTACCCAATTTATGGATGTTTGCATGACAGGGAATGGGGCCTTGGCATTGAGGTTTGCCACGCCACTTTTCCAAAGAAAAATGACCTTTTCCCCAAGTTAAAATGCAGCTAAGCTGCAACGCCCGCTCAGGTGCAAGCTGAAAACCGTTACCTATTAGTCACTCCTGCACGTGCATCATCGGCAACATTCTTTAAAACCTCTCTCAACTCATCAGGATTGTATGGCTTGCTGATCAACCCGACAATGTCGTCATGTGAAATCCTGGATGCAATATCAGCATCTCCAAAACCACTCGAAATGACAATGGGCAGCCGGGGACTGTTTTTCTTCAACTCTTTAACCAGGGCAAAGCCGTCCATGACCGGCATACCCATGTCTGTTATGACCAGCGTAATTTGCTCGACATTTTTCTGATACAATTCCAGGGCTTCATTGCCGTTTGATGCCTCAATCACTGAAAATCCGAAATTGTTCAGCACCATTTTTGCCAAATATCTCAATTCATCTTCATCCTCTACCAGCAATATTGTGCCACTTCCCTGCCACGGTTCTGATGGTATTGTCTGTTTCTGGCCATCATCTCCAGCAGCAAGCATCTGAGAGGGCAGATAAATTTTGAAGGTAGTACCATGCCCCTGTTGACTGAATACCTGAAACACCCCTTTGTGCGCTGAAATGATACCAAGCACTGCTGACATTCCCAAACCACGTCCGGTAAACTTTGTGGTGAAAAATGGCTCGAACAGACGCAACCTTGTTTCCTCATCCATGCCGCAACCCGTATCAGTGACTTCCAGGCAGACATACCAACCAGGAAGAATAACCTTGTTGAAATAATCAACATCTGATTTCCCTGATCTTATCTCTGTCCATGTCAGCACGACTATTACTTCACCCTGCTCTTCTCCGATCGCTTCTGATGCATTGATGATCAGGTTCATCACAACCTGCCTGAGCTGACTGATATCCCCCTTCAGATATGGAACATCGTCTGAAAAACTGTAACTGAGCGTCGCATTCTGCTTGACCGTCATTTTCAGCATTTGGACCATATCATCCACCAGCTCAACAAAGTTAACCTGAACCTGTACAATGTTGGATTTCCCGACGTAGGCCAACATCTGGCGGCAAAGATCAGCAGCACGTTGAGCAGCTTTTTCTATCTCAACAATGCTGCTTTCCGCACTGTCAGGGTCTATCTTTGCCAAGGAGCAGTGACCGATAATGATCGTCAGAATATTGTTGAAATCATGGGCAATACCGCCGGTCAACACCCCCAGGCTCTCCCTTTTCTGGGCTTGCTGAAATTGTTGTTCAAGTAACTGCTTCTCTGCCTCGGCCTTTTTGAATTCATCGATATCAGTGCATGTACCGATCCATTTAAGAACAGCACCCTGTTCGTCCAGAACAGGGACACCCCGGATCAGCCACCAATGATAGACACCATCTGCGCGACGCAGGCGGCATTCAAGCGAATAGCTCCCCCCTTTTTGCGTTGCGTGTTCCCAGGCATCCCTAGCCCTCTGCTGGTCGTCGGGATGAAAAGGTTTATTCCAGCCATGGCCGTTACTTTCTTCCAAAGTAAGCCCGGTATAATCCATCCAGTGTTGATTAAAATATAGATTCCACCCGTCCGGACCGGTTACCCAGACAATCTGGGGCATAGCCTCAGCCAGGTTGCGAAATTCCTGCTCACTTGCCTGCAGCGCTTCTTCAGCCCGTTTTTGGTCTGTGATATCACGGGCGACGCCGAAAAGACCGGTTACAGTTCCATTCCCATCACAGATTGCTCCTTTGGTAGAAGAAAAAAATCTTTCCCCATCAGTAGTAGTGAGCTGTTCTTCGTAAGCTTGCGCAGTCGCCTGCGCCATTACCCATTGATCCTTAGCCATGAGAGCGTGTGCTTCGTTAAACGGGAACAGGTCTGTATCATCATGACCAATTATTTCATTAAGGGGTTTATTCAGAACCTTCGCAACAGCAGTGTTGGCCAGGAGGTAGCGTCCATCTATTCCTTTGATGTAAATGGCATCAGTTGTCCCTTCGACGACTGATGCCAATAGCGCCTTCTGCTGATCCAGCGACAACAGGGCTTGATCGCGCTCCGTCACGTGGACGGCAATACGTTTGACATAGCGTGCAATAAGGACGTAAAGGAGCGCCGCAGTAAGGGCAATAAAGACGAACCCCTTGTAAATGGACAGGCGGGATATCAGGGCAGGATCTGTTATGACAAGACCGAGGAACGTGTCGGAAAAATAGATCCACAAACCGCCAACTATTGAATAGGTAACAATGATTTTTGTTACACCGGCTTTTGACAGCTTTTGGAACTCATTCCCTATGTCATAGTTCATATGATTTCCAACCTATTCAATTAAAAATTAATTTTAATAAAATACTCTTTTTAATATTAAATGTGAATCAGAAATAAAAACGGGAGGCCTTTGACAGGCGCTTTCACGCCCACGTCTCGCTGCCACAAATCGTTATTAACGATAAAGTCAATCGTTTACACAATAAATACCAATTTGACCTACCACTACTGATCTGCTAAATAAATTCATTTTTTCATTAAATATACATCACTGTATGTCAGTGACGGTTGCGCCAACATTGGCCGAACCATTGAGGAGGCCATCATTATATTCGCAGGAATTGATATCGGGTCGCGAAGTATTGAGTTCGTTCTTCTGGATGAACGCTATAACGTACTTGATCGCTTTCAAACAGAAACCTCCATTGACCTCTCCTCTCAATTACGCCTGATTAAAGAGCGCTACGTGTGGGACCATCTCGTCTCTACCGGATATGGGAGACAGCTTTCACAAAAAGTTTTAGGTGGCGCGGTCATTACGGAGATCAAGGCCTACACGACGTCTGCCCATCATTTACACCCACACATTGAAACCGTTATTGATCTTGGTGACCTTCCCCCCGAAAACTGAACCATTGCAAACTTAGTGATTTCGGTCTAGAACCTCCCGAAGGAGACTAGACATGAAGCCGAAGCGATTCACCGAAGAGCAGATCATTGGCATCCTGAAACAGGCACAGGCCGGAATGAAGATCGTCGACCTGTGCCGCACCCACGGCATCAGTGATGCCACCTTCTACAACTGGCGAACCAAGTACGGCGGCATGGAAGTCTCCGACGCCAAGCGACTGAAACAGCTTGAGGACGAGAACAAGAAGCTCAAGCAGATGCTGGCCGACACGATGCTTGAGAACAAGGCCATCAAGGACGTGCTTTCAAAAAAGTGGTAACGCCTGCCGCCCGGCGGAACGTAGTGGTTCACCTCATAGAGGCGTTCCTGTTCAGCGAGAGACGGGCCTGTGTGACAGTCGGGCTGTGCCGGAACAGCTTCCGGTACCAGGCGAAACCAAAGAACGATGCTGAGATCAGATCACGGCTGCGAGAGCTTGCCCAGAAACGTCGTAAAGCCGGCGCTCGAATGCTGCACACCCTGTTGCGCAGGGAAGGTCACCTTATCAATCACAAGCGCACTGAACGCCTCTACCGTGCAGAAGGTCTCTCGCTACGCCTTAAAAAGCGCAAGAAGCGTACAAGCCATCTTAGGGTGGTCATGGATAGGCCAGAGCGGATCAACCAGCACTGGTCCATGGATTTTGTTTCAGACAGTCTCTACAGCGGCAGGCGGTTTCGAGTTTTGACCGTTGTCGATAACTTTAGCCGTGAATGTCCGGTGCTTGAAGTCGATCACTCTCTTACAGGGCAGCGGGTGACCAGAGTACTTGATCGAATTGCACTGACCCGCGGACTTCCTGAAATTATAACCGTTGATAACGGCCCGGAGTTCATCAGCAAAGCGCTTGATCTGTGGGCCTACGAGAACAGCGTCAAGCTCAGATTCATTCAGCCGGGCAAGCCAACTCAGAACGCTTACATCGAAAGCTTCAACGGCAAGTTTCGGAATGAATGCCTGAACGATAATGTGTTTATTAGCTTGCACAGTGCCCAGAAGATCATTGAAATCTGGCGGCAGGACTACAATTCGGAAAGGCCGCACAGCTCACTAAACGATCTAACGCCTGAAGAATTTGTGAAAACATTTGTAAAAGATCAACAGACTGAAAACACTAAGCTAAAACTGGTCCAATCAATGGGGTAAGGTCAACCACGACCAAATCACAAAGGCTCTTTTGATCAATCCCCGAAACGGCCAGCTGTTAAAGTTCGAGATGAATGACAAATGCTCTGCCGGAACGGGAAAATTTTTTGAAATGATGGCCGGTTCCCTGGGGCTTACCCTGGATGAGCTGGTAACTGCAGCCCTGCAGGGGAATGCATCAATTGAGATCAATAGCACCTGTACTGTTTTTGCTGAATCAGAAGTGATCTCTCTTCTGACCTCAGGAGTGGCTCTTGAAGATATCGCACGCGCTATCCATGAAGCTTTGCTGAATAAGCTGGTCTCTCTGCTGTCAAAAGTTATGCGACCTGATTTTGCCGAGATTCTTTTTGTGGGCGGAGGAGCGAAAAACAGCGCCATGGTTCGGTTTCTTTCAGAAGCCCTCAATAAGCAGGTAATCGTTCCGGAACATCCTGATTTCTATGGTGCCTATGGCGCCGCAATTAACGCTAAAAACAAATGTCTCGAGGAGAATGTATGAATCCCCTGTCGTCCCTGTTTCAAGATGAATTTCTGGACTTCCCTCTCAAACGTGCACTCGCACAGGTCATCAGAAAAAGAGAAACCGGGTCCAAAGTTATCGGCGCCTATTGCTCCTATGCACCTGTTGAAGTTATCTGGGCCATGGGTGGCGTTCCGGCGATATTGTGTGCTTTTTCAAACACCCCGATCGCAAAAGCGGAAGAGACTCTCCCTACCAATCTCTGCCCACTGATCAAATCAAGCTTTGGCTTTATTGAACTCAAAACATGCCCATTCTTTGAATTGACTGATACAGTCGTGGGAGAAACTACATGTGACGGTAAAAAGAAGATGTTCGAGCTGATTGATAAACGCCGGCCACTATATGTAATGGACCTTCCCCAGTGTCCGACTAATGAAGGAGCCGTTACCTATTGGAGACATTCTGTAAACGGATTCAAACGTTTTCTGGAAGAGAAATTCAATACGACCATCACAGACAGCGATCTTGAAGAAAGCATCAAAGACTGTAACAAGAAAAACCGCCTGGTTGAAAAAATCTTCGCATTCGGCGCGTGTAACCCTTCAGTCATCACCTGGCAGGAAATGTACGACGTATCGACATATGCGATGGTATCAAATGGTGAAGAGGCAATTTCGAAGCTCCAAGAAATTGTTGCAATGCTGACCGAGAGAAAAGATCAGCGAGTTTTCAGTTCAAAAAACAATCCAAAAAGAGTTCTGATTACAGGATGTCCGATTGGTGGAGATGTTCTGAAGGTTTTAAAGCTGGTCGATGAAGAAGGCGCCTGTATCGTTGGACTGGATTCCTGCACCGGCATAAAGCCGTATGTCGGCATTATTGAGGAAGACAGCAATGACCCCTTGATGGCGATTGCAAAACGATATCTGCAAATTCCCTGTGCCTGCATGACGCCTAATACCGGTCGATTTGAAGTTCTGAAAAAACAAGCTGATGCTCTAAAACCGGACCTTATAATAGATCTTGTCCTGCAATCATGCCACACCTACAATGTTGAATCGTTTGTACGTAATGATCTTGGTATAAACTATCTGAAAGTAGTAACTGATTTTTCTCAACAGGATCTAGGACAACTCAAAACAAGAATTGCAGCAGCACTCGAAATGAATTGACGGTACGCTCCAATCAGGAGCATCGATTATCAAAGGTTTCAACACTGGACTTTATAAAAGTTGACAAACCCTCATAAAAATGTATGATTCAACAAAATTTAAGAGATAGACGATAATACTTAACCATTCGCAAGGATGGGGCGGAAAGCCTATAGGGTCTTACTGAGACAGCCGGGTTGCCGAAATATCACACGATATTCGAGCCCGGCTTTTTTGCGTCCAAAAAAGCGGCACAGCATCATACGTTCTCGTTGTTTTAAGGGAACGACTTAGTGGTAAACGATAATACTAAACCATCCGCGAGGATGGGGCGGAAAGCCTACAGGGTCTCATCGAGACAGCCGGGTTGCCGAAATGTCACTTATTCATTCGGCCCCGGCTTTTTTGCGTCCGGATATGCAATCGCACTTATTTCAATTACCGAGGAAGGCAACGTCTCTATGCACCGAATCATTGG
>Ga0209317_1003309_pt1 | contig 10279 bp, 9 predicted proteins | sample RifGroB2_FD_183994 | JGI IMG/M metagenome (GOLD analysis project Ga0209317, IMG submission 183994) | Soil microbial communities from Rifle, Colorado, USA - Groundwater B2 (SPAdes) (version 2) | ecosystem: Environmental > Terrestrial > Soil > Unclassified | place: Rifle, Colorado | collected...
AACACCAATATCATCTTTAAACAAAGCATTTAACAGCACAGAAGATATATAATTCAATCCATATTTGAATATACTCTTGGCTTTCTTTCCATGCTTCTTAATCGGGATTGGTTTGATGTATCGATGCAAATAATCCCCGACCAGGTACGCCCAGGTAAAAGCAACGATCACCAGTGCAAACAGTTATTCAATCCGTTCAATTTCAGTCAAGTGCGTATCTTCGATGTTAAACCCACTTGTTTTTAATGCCCTGAAAGCTGTTTCAATCTGCCAGCGTTCTTTATAAATATCAGGTGCATTCTCTCGCTTGTTGAACGAGATAACAATCTGCAATTCAGGTTTTCTTTGTTTGTCCTTTACTTTTGAACCGGAGAGATAGCACAGTTGGTTATTCAGGTACACGATGCGGTGATTTACCCGGCACCCATTTAGTGTCAAATCCGAAAATAGCCAACTGGCTTTAACTTTTTTGCCATTGTGAGGCTGCACAACCCAGAAGTTTTCACGGATACGGATATAATACTGAATCCGATTATCGTTCAGGTATTTAATCCAACGTTCGCCAACAAACTCGCGGTCGGCGGTCAAACAATCCAGTGAAGCCGATCCAAACAAACGAATAAACCGTTCGATCAATTCTATGCGTTCATTGGTATTTGAATTGCCAAATTTTGGCAACATTTTGAACAACAATGGAAAAGCAACCCCGTGATAAACAACTGCAACAACCAAAACATTGATGTTCTGCTGTCCAAACTTCCAGTTTGTCCGGTCCATTGCCAACCTTTACGGCGGCTTGTGAGGCAACAGGCTGAATAACAGACTAGCAACCAAATCAGTATCCGGAATGTACGTGCCCATGACCGTTGTATCCTCCGCAAGGATGAGCTGGTATCTGCACTACTGTCAAATGCAGAGGCCAACTTCTCGAAACCTACGGTTTGCACCTTACAGAGTGCACTGATCTTTAATACAAAGAACTTTGTTCGTGTCAGGGTCCATCCTGTTTGTTTATGGAAAATGGAAACTAATTCACTACTTGTAGCCTCTACTCTGGATGTCATATCTCTTACTGAATGATGTGGTAATCTTTCGTAAGATACTGATATTCAGAGTTTCATGCAAGTATTTCTGCAATTATTTTGCTCATTATCAGCTATTTATATTTTTGTCATGTACTAAATACTTTTGAATATAAATTATGCCTGGAATTAAAATTTGGATTGATCAAAAAGTGTGAATCATGTAACATCTATCAGGAATAGTGTAATTTCTATAAATTTAATATCTCAAACTTTGTGAGGTAGGAATTTTTTCAAAACTAAAACTAAAGACGATGAACAATACTGAATTAAAAGGAAACTGGGAAGAGCAAAAAGGAAGACTCAAACAGAAATTTGCGGCTTTGACTGATAATGATTTTTTATTTTTGGAAGGGAAGAAAGACGAAATGCTCGGAAGGCTCGAAAAAAAGCTGGGCAAAACGAAGGAAGAATTACAAAAGATTATCTCGTCGCTCTGATTATCCGGTTCTAATTTAAATTAGAATCGAAGGGCGATTATGTCATGCCTGTAGGCGGTTGTGTGTGTTTCTGTAACTTATTTAACTACTTTTACAGGAATACATAAACGCTGAAATTGATGAAGCTCTACATCAAGTACATGGTCAGCTTACGCTGCAAAATGATTGTAAAAGAAGAGCTTAAAAAACTCGGACTTCGATATTTTATTGTCGATCTTGGTACAGCCGAGATCATGGAAGACATCGCCCCAGAGCTGCGTGAACAACTGAAAATCAATCTGCTTAAATCGGGACTGGAATTGCTCGACGATAAAAAGAGCATCCTTATCGAAAAAATCAAGAATGTAATTGTTGAAATGATTCATTATTCCGATGAGTTGCCCAAAGTAAATTATTCGGAATTTATAAGTGAAAAGCTTGATTACGATTATACTTACCTGTCGAATATCTTTTCGGAAGTGAAAGGCATCACCATCCAGCAATTTATCATCATACATAAAATTGAACGGGTGAAGGAATTGCTGTTGTATGATGAGCTTAACCTCACGCAGATTTCATATAAATTGCATTACAGCAGCGTTTCGCACCTGTCCAAACAGTTTAAGAAAATTACTGGTCTTTCACCTTCCTACTACAAACAACTGAAACAAAAGCGAATGGGTACGCTCGAAAACATGTGATTTATACAACTCTTTCCCAAAGATGTATAACACTTCCTCCTGAATACTTGTGCAGCTTTGTAATTACATCTAAAACAATACCCCTTTGAAGTTATATATTAAATACATGGTAAGCACCCGTTGTAAACTGGCGGTGAAAGAAGTGTTAAAAAAGCTCGGACTCCATTTTGTCATGGTCGATTTGGGCGAAATTGACATCATGGAAGACATTACCGATGAGCAACGTGAAGTATTGAGAGTTGAATTGCACAACGTCGGTCTCGAATTAATGGACAACAAAAGAGCCGTATTGATTGAAAAAATAAAAAATGTAATTATCGAAATGGTTCATTATTCCGACGAACTTCCGAAAGTAAATTACTCCGATTACATTAGCGAAAAGTTAAATCACGATTACACCTACCTGTCGAACATATTTTCTGAAGTAAAAGGAATCACCATTCAGCAATTCATTATCACGCACAAAGTTGAACGGATAAAAGAGTTGTTGCTATATGATGAACTCAATCTTACCGAAATTTCATACAAAATGAATTACAGCAGTGTGGCACATTTGTCGAATCAGTTCAAGAAAATAACCGGACTTACACCATCCCATTACAAACAATTGAAAGATAACAAACGAATTTCGATTGAAGAAATCGGAAATTAATACCATAATGTAAGAATGGGAACAATAAGTAAACTAGAATCCAGATACGCACGAAGCTTGATTGAAGCAAGCCTCGACCCTTTAATCACGATTAATCCTGAAGGCAGGATTACCGATATGAACGAGGCATTGACCAATATTACCGGTCGGCCCCGCGAGCAACTTATGGGTACCGATTTCCTGGATTATTTTACTGAGCCACAAATGGCCAGAAAAGTTTTCGATGAGGTATTTGAAAAAGGATCGGTAGCCGACTCAACACTTTCCATTCATCATGCAAATGGAAAAATGACCGATGTATTATTCAACGGGTCGGTGTTGAAAGATGATCATGGTGATGTGATTGGGCTGGTAATTGTTACCCGCGACATTTCGGAGCAAAAATTTGCCTTAGAATTACGAAATGCAAATAAAGAACTTGCCTTTCAGAATGATGAGAAGGGAAAAAGAGCTGCTGAATTAATTATTGCCAACGAAGAACTGGCTTTTCAGAACGAAGAAAAAGAAAATCGTGCTGCAGAATTAGTGATCGCCGACATTGAGCTTAACTTTCAAAATCGCGAAAAAGAGAAACTTGAAACAATAAACCGGCAATTAAAAGAATTAAGTTATGCCGCCAGGCTAGCTTCGAAATATGCGCGAAGCATTATCGAAGCCAGTTTGGATCCCTTGTTCGCTATTAATTCATCAGGTAAAATTATTGATGTGAATAAGGCTACCTTGAATGCGGTTCAATCGACAATAGAAGAAATTAAAGGTACCGATTTCATTAATTATTTTGCTGAACCTCAAGAGGCCAAAAAAGCTTATCAGCAGATATTTAAGTTGGGATTTATAAGCAATTACCCGCTCACCATTAAAGACGGGAAAAATACCGAAGTACTTTGCAACGGATCGGGCTATAAAGATGACGACGGTAAGGTATTGGGTGTGGTAATTGTTGCCCGTGATGTTACCGACCAAAAACGCATTGAAAGGGAATTGATTGAGGCCAGGGTATTTGCTGAACTGGCTACCAGTATTGCCGAAGATGCCAAAAGTAAAGCTGAAAGCGCCGCAATTCTGGCCGAAAATGCGGTGAAAGCGAAACAACAATTTTTGTCGAACATGAGTCACGAAATCCGAACGCCAATGAACGCGATCATCGGATTTACGAAAGTGTTGTTGAAAACTGATTTTACCGCCAAACAAAAGGAATATTTAACAGCTATCAAGCTGAGTGGCGATGCCTTAATTGTATTGATTAATGACATACTCGATTTGGCCAAGGTTGATGCCGGGAAAATGGTTTTTGAACAAATACCTTTCAAAATAGCCCGATCTTTATCTGCAATGCTCCATATCTTCGAAGCAAAGATTCATGAAAAAAATCTGAAACTGGTAACAGAGTTCGATCCTAAGATTCCGGAAGTTTTGCTTGGCGATCCGGTTCGTTTGCACCAGATTATTTTAAACCTGATAAGCAATGCCATAAAATTTACTGCAAAAGGAAAGATTACGGTACGCGTTGGTTTGGTGTATGAAGATGACGAGAAAGTAAATCTCGAATTTGCTGTTAAAGATACCGGAATCGGAATTGCCGAAAACAAAATCAGCCGCATTTTTGAGAACTTTCAACAAGCAACGAGCAGTACTTCAAGGCTATACGGGGGAACCGGCTTAGGTTTGGCAATCGTAAAACAACTGGTCGAATCGCAGGGTGGTACCATCAGCGTAAGAAGTAAAGTTGACGTGGGATCGACCTTCAGTTTTATACTTAGTTTTAAGAAAACAGATGCGAATACAGCGTTTGAAACCGAATTGCATGAAGTCGATACTGAAATTGAAAACATCAAAGTATTGGTAGTTGAGGATATTGCACTCAACCAATTGCTTATGAAAACACTTCTCGACGATTTCGGCTTCGAATGCGATATTGCAGACAACGGGAAAATTGCCATCGAAAAATTACAGAAAGAAACTTACGACATTATCCTGATGGACTTGCAAATGCCCGAAATGAATGGATTTGAAGCAACTGATTATATCAGGACTAAAATGCACTCCAAAATTCCCATCATAGCCTTAACTGCCGATGTTACTACGGTTGATCTGGATAAATGTAAATCGGTTGGTATGAATGATTACCTTTCCAAACCCATTGATGAAAGGGTGTTGTATGCGAAAATAGTAGGCTTTGTAAAGAAAAAAAGTAGTGAAAGCGAACCGGCAGAGAGAGAGAATAGTTTGTTGGATAAAATAAAATGTACAGATCTTAGCTATTTATTACAGCGTACCAAATCTAATCCGGATTTGATGATGCAAATGATATCACTGTACCTGAAACAAACGCCACCTTTGATAGCTGCCATGACTCAAGGCTTACACAATGAGGACTGGGAATCATTGTATTCGGCGGTGCATAAATTAATCCCTTCATTCGCGATCATGGGCATAAGCCAGGATTTCGAAACTATGGCAAAAAAAATTCAGGAATATGCCAGTACACAACAACATTATGATGGAATACAGAATATGGTTCTGCAGCTTGAAATTGTGTTGACACAATCGTGTCAGGAGTTGGCAGAGGAGTATAAAACGATTAAAAACAAAGGTGAAGATGAAAACAAATAAAATAAAACTGTTTCTGGTTGACGACGATGCAGTATTCCTGAAATTATTGGAAATAGAGTTTATGGAACATGGCGATTTCGAAATTGAAACCTATCCGAACGGAGAGCAGTGTCTTGAAAATTTATCGCACGCTCCGGATGTGATCATTTTAGATTATTACCTGGATGGTGTCGATCGCGACGCGATCAATGGAATTGAGACGCTGGATAGAATCAAAAAGTTCAATCCTAAAATTCCGGTCGTGATGCTTTCTTCGCAGGATAAAATTGATGTGGCCATTAATTGTATGCACCACCATGCCGCCGATTATGTCGTTAAAAGTGAAACCGCTTTCATGCGCCTGAAAAAAATAATCACCACTATTATGGAAACCCAAAAGCTTGAAAAACAATTGAATTGGTACATGGATCGGATGTAAGCGATGAATGATAAATTATGAATTGTTAGCTTTTATCTGGTTAAATCCCGTTAGGGATTTAATATGGGTAGCAAAGTAGATGTAACAAATAGTTCCGGAGGCTGTAAACTGAACTCTGTCTACGACAAAACCTTTATACTTGTACTTAGATGGAAACAGCAATTATGAATGAAGACTACAAGGCCATGCAGGCCAAAGCCCTTGAGCAGTTACGTTCGGGCCAGTCCTTAACAGGAAAAGACGGTGCGTTTGCGCCACTATTAAAGCAGTTCATAGAAACGGCCCTTGCCGCCGAGATGTCAGGTCATTTAGATCAGGCGGAACGCAGTAAAGGCAACAAGCTCAATGGCAAAAAGAGTAAAACGCTCAAAACTCTTTCCGGCGATTTAACCATTGAAACACCACAAGATCGGCACAGTACTTTCAGTCCGGAAATAGTAAAAAAAAGGGAAACTGTTTTGGCTGATAACCTTGCTCCCAAGATTATTGGTTTATATGGATTGGGAATGAGTTTCAGGGATATTGCTTCTCATATCGAGGAAATGTACGATGTCGCAATCTCACATACCACGCTAAGTGAAATCACCGACCGGATCATCCCCAAAGTAAAGGAATGGCAATCCCGTCCGTTGGAACAACTTTACACCATTGTCTGGCTTGATGCCATGCACTATAAAGTCAAAGATGGTGGTCGTGTTGTAAGCCGCGCCGTTTATAATGTTTTGGCAGTTAACAAAGACGGGCGAAAGGAACTGATCGGGATGTATATATCAGAAAGCGAAGGCGCCAACTTTTGGCTTGGAGTACTAACCGACCTGAAATCAAGAGGCTTGAAAGATATCCTGATTGCCTGTATCGATAACCTGACCGGTTTTGCAGAGGCCATTGCCACTGTTTTCCCCAAGGTTGAAATACAATCGTGCATAGTTCACCAGATCCGCAACTCCTTAAAATATGTTGCCTCCAAAGACCAGAAAGTATTTATGAAAGACCTCAAATGCGTCTATCAGGCAGCAAACAAATCTCAGGCCGAGGAAGAACTGCTCAAGCTGGATGATATCTGGGGCAAGAAATATCCGGTTGTTCTCAAGTCATGGCACACCAACTGGGATAAGCTAACGGTCTACTTCAACTATGACGAACAGATCCGCCGATTGATTTATACCACCAATGCCGTAGAAGGGTTCCACCGCCAGGTAAGGAAAGTAACCAAAACAAAAGGTGCTTTTCCCAATGATATGGCCCTACTAAAGTTGATCTATCTGGCTACCGAGAACATCTCGAAAAAATGGACACAACCGCTTCAAAACTGGGCGATAACTGCACAGCAGTTGTATATCCGTTTTGGAGACAGAATGCTGATAGATCTTTGATTGCCAATCTGAAACGCAAAGAAAGAACCCGGCTTAAAATCGGTCAAGGGTATATAAACGGCTCCGTACCTCCGCCGCCCTTGTCCAATTTTATTCCAGGTTCAAAAAAGCATTTAAGAGTTGGAATTAAAAAAACAGTAGCTTTGAATCGAATGAATAAATTATCAGACAGAGTTTAATTTACACTCCCTAGTTCCGTCCCGGATGGGACGGAAGAGACTGGGGACGAATCTTCTTTTCTACCCACATACAGTGCCTAAAGGCACTTTTCAATCCCCATTTTTGCCGTATTCAACAGGCTTAAAAACATATCGTTCGTCATAAGGAATTTCAAATTTCTCCAGAAATTCAAGGTACTCTTCTGTAAACGATTTTCGACGATGATGTATTTCCTGATTTTTGATGTAATTTATTACCTGATCAACCTGTGATTTGCCATATGAAAACGCCCCATACCCTTCCTGCCAGGAAAAACGACCCTTTACGAATCCTTTCTGATTTATCCATTTCGACGAATCTCCTTTAATGTCCTGCATTAAATCGGATAACGATTGGGTAGGCCTCATGCCAAAGAAAACATGGATATGATCGGGCATCCCATTAATTGCTAAAACCTTGTGTCCATAATTTTGAATAATGCCAGTTATATATTGGTATAATTCATTCTTCCAGATTCTTTTAATTATACAATCCCGATCTTGAACTGAAAATACCGCCTGAATATGAATTTGCGTATATGTATTAGCCATAATAGATTGTGCTAGAAAGGTTTCTCAAATTTAGAAAAAAAGGAAATTTGAGTTGCATGAGATTTAAGACATCATTACGATATAATTTTTTCAATGTCCCAATACGGAAAGCAGGGCTATGCTTTTTGTATTCGAGCGTAAATGTGTGAAACATGTAACTTTTTTTCAGAATTGTGTAAGACGCAGATCCTCTTTGGCAATTACCTTTAATTCAAATAATTATTAACTTATTTAAAATGTCAAAAAGATGAAAAGAACAATTTTTATTGCATTATTAATGATCTTCTCATTGAGTGTAACATCTACATTCGCCGCGAAATCTGACCTGAAAAGTACAATTGAAAACTCGGCTGTGGTTGCCAAAACAGAGAATAAACTATCTGAAGCTGAAATCACGACCTTAACCAAACGCGCTGAAGAAATTCGCGATATGGATAAAACAAACATGACTGTTACTGAAAAGCGCGAACTACGCAAAGAATTGAAAGCTACCAAGGAAACCATTAAAAGAGATGGTGGCTATGTTTATATTGGAGGCGGAACCCTTCTTTTAATTATAATTATTATCCTTTTACTGTAATAACGAAATTTCATACGAATAAGATTTGGTTAATAAAATCTGTGAAAACAGAGAAAATAGGTGTGGTTAGAGTTTTGGTTTGGTTTGAGAATTTCGTTCCTCATGGAACGAAATTCTCTTCATTTAGCCACCTTACTGTCGCGGATTGAACTGAATTTGTTTGCTAAGAATCACTTTCCTTTTTTGAACACCCCCAACGCCGTAATTCTAAAAACCATCTAAAGTGGAAAAATCAGGAATGCATTTCTGTGCTGCATTTTGCTCGCGATTTTTGCTTTTCATTCTGCTGATTATCGGACTAACTCCGGGCATTTCAGCTCAAAAATATTTTCAGCAAAAAGTGAATTATTCCATTCAGGTTGCGCTCAATGATCAGCGACATGAATTGAACGCTTTCGAAACTATTGAGTACATTAACAATTCTCCGGATACCCTCCGATTTTTGTATTTTCACTTGTGGCCAAATGCATATTCCAACAACACTACTGCACTGGCAAAACAACTATTCGGCACAAATGGGAAGCAAAAGTTGTTCAAAGATCCTGAATTAAGGGGAAGTATCGATTCACTCGATTTCAGGATCAATGGTGAAAAGGCCGAATGGAGTTTATTGCCAGGGCAGCCAGACATTTGCCAAATCCTCCTGAACAAGCCTTTGATTCCCGGCGATTCCATAAACATAACAACTCCTTTTCGGGTCACGATTCCCAAAGGAGTGAGCTCCAGATTAGGTCACATTGGCCAGTCTTACCAGATTTCACAATGGTTTCCCAAACCGGCAGTTTACGACCAAACTGGCTGGCATCAGATGTCGTACCTCGATCAGGGTGAATTCTATTCCGAATTTGGAGATTTTGATGTCAGCATAACACTTCCTGAAAATTACACGGTGGGCGCTTCCGGAAACCTGAACAATGTCAGGGAGACCGAACGACTGGATTCATTGGCCGCCGATACCACCCGGACCAGCACAATCAGCAGTAAATTGCATGATTTTCCGCCTTCTTCCCCACAACTGAAAACATTACGATATACCGGTCAGCAGATTCATGATTTTGCATGGTTTGCCGATAAACGGTTTCATGTTTTGAAAGGGCGCGTAAAACTTCCCAACTCCGGAAAAGAGGTAACAACATGGGCGCTGTTTACCAACGAACAGGCCAACCTTTGGAAACAGTCAATTTGCTATATAAATCAGGCAATTAGTTATTTTTCTGATAAAATTGGCGAATATCCATACGATAGTTTTACTGCGGTTCAAAGCGCACTGAATGCAGGCGCCGGAATGGAATATCCTGCCCTAACAGTGATTGGCCTTGCTGACGACGGATATGCGCTGGATGAAGTCATCTCGCACGAAATTGCTCACAATTGGTTTTACAGTTCACTTGCATCGAACGAGCGCCGTTTCCCGTTTATGGACGAAAGCATCACCAGTGCATATACCGACAGGTACATGAGCGAAAAATATCCGGGGAAAAAGCTTTGGGAAATTATTTTGAAAAAAAGGAAGCAGGCGCGGTTTTTTCATGTTCTCGATATGCCAATTGAACGAAGAAACGAACTCGACTGGCTGACGCAGGCACGCCGAAATCTCGAACAACCGGTCAATCTTAATTCAGAAGCCTACAGTTCAGTTAATTATAGCCAGATGATTTACAGCAAAGGCACAATTAATTTTAACTACCTAAG
>Ga0209317_1003312_pt1 | contig 10272 bp, 11 predicted proteins | sample RifGroB2_FD_183994 | JGI IMG/M metagenome (GOLD analysis project Ga0209317, IMG submission 183994) | Soil microbial communities from Rifle, Colorado, USA - Groundwater B2 (SPAdes) (version 2) | ecosystem: Environmental > Terrestrial > Soil > Unclassified | place: Rifle, Colorado | collected...
ATCCCGGGCTGTTTCAGGGGCGTGATTCTCCTTTAACAGCCTGGGACAAACCCTCGCGTCCCACCTGAAATACCGCGGGAAAACTCTCCTGATTTAGCGCGGGACGTAACAGCAGGCCTCGACGCGGCCATGGAGGCCGGCATACCGGTAGGCGGTTGTTGTCCCAAGGGGCGGCTGGCCGAGGACGGCCCTGTGCCGGAAAGATACACGCTAACCGAGCTGACATCAGCCAGCTACCCGGCAAGGACCGAGAAAAACGTCAAAGACTCGGACGGGACCTTGGTCCTGAACATTGGAAAGTTAACGGGCGGGACCAAAAAGACGGTGGAATTTGCTGACAAGCATGGCAAGCCCTGCCTGGTGGTGCAGCTGGATCAGCCCTGGCAACCCGACACTGTCGCTAGCTGGATACAGCAGCGCGCAATAAAGGTTTTGAATGTCGCTGGGCCACGCGAGTCAAAGTGCCCAGGCTTGCATGACCAAGCCTTGGATTTTCTGCGCCGGTTGCTTCAGTTGGAACAATGTCAGCAATCAATGGAGACCATCACGCCGTGATGGTCGCTTAACTTGACGTCATCGCTTCCGGAATCGGGGCAAGCGGGGGGCGTCCCCCCGGTCCGCAGCAGCCCTTTATTTTTCCTTTCAACAGCTCGGGCTGATATTTGCTAAAGGGGGTGGGCGGTTTGCTCCACCTTCGAAAAATGCAGGGCGAGGGGTTGATGAAACGGACTGATACCTTAAATTTGATTGCTTATCTTTTGATGGCCGCGCCCGTCGCCTTGGCTATCTTGCAAACCATCGGAATGTCACCGGGTTGGGTACAGTCGTTTTACTCGCACCCTGCTGTCAGTATGTTCTGTACGGCCCTTTCCATGGGCCTCGGCTGTGTGATATTCGGGTGTTTGAGAATTCATCGGTGAAGTAGGTGGAGCTAACCGCCCACCCCGCTTTGCTAAATGAGGTTCGCCTGAATTAGGGCTCTGTGTAGGCTGATTAGCGACTCATTCCTTTCTGCATCCTCCTAAACTCCCAAGGCGGCTGTGGATTGCCCTGCCGCCACAATCCCCGCCCCTCCCGCCTCGCCTGCTCCTCCGCCTGTATGTACTCCGACGTATACGGCCGATCCAGATACTGCCGGTAGGCCCAGGCAAAACCCTCCCTAACCATCTCCTTGTTGATGTTCCTCTCGCCCAGCCAGACCACCGACACCGCCCGCCTGTACCGGTCGATATCCATAACCTCGGCTTTGACCCTCTGGCCGCCGATTTTCCCCTTCAAGGCGTCAAACGCCTCCTGGCCATATGGTTGCCCCTGCTTGCTGACCAGCCCTGTTTTCCGGTTCCTGCGCTCCATTTCCGGCGCGTCGATGCCGTAGAGGCGTACCTTTACCCTGCTGCCCAGTTGGTCCACCACCTGGATCGTGTCCCCGTCGCTCACCTTTGTCACCGTCCCCTGGATTGTCCTGATCGGTTCCTTGGCGAATGCAGGCGAGGTCAGCAGCAGGAAAAGCAATGGGGCAAAGATCATGGTTCTCACTTTTTCCTCCCGATTCATATTCGGTAGGAGGTTTTCCGGCCTCTGGGCGTCAGGGGAGGAGCGGGCCGCCGCCATCTGTACGGCCGACCGCAGTTTGGGCATGAGCCCCCTTGATGCATGTTCCCATAGCCCCTCAAGAATCTCAAAGTCCTAAAAACGAGTCCATTGTTGTTTTTACCTCCGAGATTGAAACTATTCCGTCCTTATCCAAGTCAGCGTACGATGAGACGTCTTTCAGCCCGAGAAACATGTTGATTGCGTTCTGCATCTCCGAAATAGTCACAGTCCCATTACCGTCAAAATCCCCTGGTTTGTCAGATGGGATGATCGTCACGGGAACGGAGAGAGGAGCCGAGACGTTCCCTGCCCCGTCCCTGGCCCAGGCGTAGAGTGTTTTATCTCCTGTTGCTGAAAGGGTAAATTGGGTCGGAACCGTCGAACTCCAGATGCATGTCGTGTGTGAGCCCGTCTCCTGCACACAATATTCGGCCACGCCGGTTCCGCCGACGTTGTCTGTTGCAAAGAGCGATATGGCAACAGCGGGTAACTCTAGGCTGGCAATTGCGGTAAATGTACTGATGGCCGGTGCCGTGATGTCATAGATGGGCTTAGCGGTCATTTCCGCACTCTTGGCGCTTTCAACACCAACACTGTTCATTGCGCTTACTGCAAAGTAGTAAGTGGTTCCATTAATCAGCCCGGTCAGTTTGTATGAAGAGATGCTGCCAACAATCAGGGGTGCGGCGTAACTGCCTGATGCAGTGCCATAGTAGATTTTATATCCTCCGAGTTCTGGGTTGCCAACGTTGTTCCACTTGATGGTTGCCATAACGTTTCCTGGCGTAGCATATAACCCTGTGGGGGGGCTTGGCTGAGATAAGCTGGTCCCTGTCCAAGGATAATAATTTACACGGTTGCTGACTTTGTTTCCCTTGCCATTAGGGTTGTACCAACCGCCAGCTGCGCGATCATCTGAATCGTCCAGCGGCCCGGAGGGGTCGCCCCAATTGTTGTTAGTGGCAGAGAGTAGAATATTCCCCGAGTAATACAAACCATAAAGACCATTCCCAAAAAAAGAATTATCCTGATAAGTCCCACCACTACTTGAATCAATATATATCCCATAGCCGTTACCACTAAAAATACTGCCGTTCACGCTTGGAGAAGCTCCGCTCTGGAGTCTCAACCCATAACGGTTGTTATTAAACCCTCGGATTGTCGTATTCGTTATCGTAGGAGAGACTGCTGTTGCTGTCCCCCATTTTCTTATAGATATCCCAGATAGGGCTGTACTGTTTGTTATCTCGCACGTTGATATTGATGGAGATGAATTACCAATATAGACTGCAGCTGTGTTGTAGGATTCGTCAGACCATGCATAAGTACCTTTGGCGTGTTCAATTACACAGTTTCCCAGCTCACTATTATTGGCGGTGTCTCCAAAAAACCGAATCCCGTTCCATTCGTTCTGCCCATCCGCCCAAGTGAATGTCACACCGTTAGCCTTCAGGGTGCCGTTGACAGCGAGTTGACCGCCACTATCGAAAGTCACCGTATTTCCCGTGGCTATATTCAGGCTTGCACCAGGGTTTATACTGAGGGAACCCACCCGGTAAGTGCCATTTTGCGCCCCATCCCAAACCGCGGTCCCTGTAATCGTGCCTGCAGCATATACATCCGCTGTCGTGTTGCCGGTATAAGTGTTGCCGCTCAACACCGGATTATTTGATGAGTAATAAACGTAAGCACCATAGCTATTTCCTGAAATAGTATTGCCTTGATATGTTCCACCACTACTTGAATCAATATGTATCCCATAACCGTTGCCACTAAAAATACTCCCGTTCACACTTGGAGAAGCGCCGTCCTTGACGTTCAAACCATAACGGTTGCTACTAAATCCTCGGATAGTCGTATTCGTTATCGTAGGTGAGACTGCTGTTGCTGTCCCCCATTTCCTTATGTATAACCCGGACTGAGCTGTACTGTCTTTAATTTCTAAATTTGAGATTAGCGGGGATGAATTCAAAATATAAACTGCGGCTGTATTATACGCTTCATCAGAAACGAGATGCGTTCCTTGAGCATGTTCAATTACACTATTTTCCAACCGGCTACCATTAGCAGTATTTCCATAAAATTGAATTCCATTCCACTCGTTCTGCCCATCCGCCCAAGTGAATGTCACACCGTTAGCCTTCAGGGTGCCGTTGGCAGCGAGTTGACCGCCACTATCGAAAGTCACCGTATTTCCCGTGGCTATATTCAGGCTTGCACCAGGGTTTATACTGAGGGAACCCACCCGGTAAGTGCCATTTTGCGCCCCATCCCAAACCGCTGTCCCTGTAATCGTGCCTGCAGCATATATATCCGCTGTCGTGTTGCCGGTATAAGTGTTGCCGCTCAACACCGGATTATTCAATGAGTAAAAAACGTAAGCACCATAGCTATTTCCTGAAATAGTATTGCCTTGATATGTTCCACCACTACTTGAATCAATATGTATCCCATAACCGTTGCCACTAAAAATACTGCCGTTCACACTTGGAGAAGCGCCGTCCTTGACGTTCAAACCATAACGGTTGCTACTAAATCCTCGGATAGTCGTATTCGTTATCGTAGGTGAGACTGCTGTTGCTGTCCCCCATTTCCTTATGTATAACCCGGACTGAGCTGTACTGTCTTTAATTTCTAAATTTGAGATTAGCGGGGATGAATTCAAAATATAAACTGCGGCTGTATTATACGCTTCATCAGAAACGAGATGCGTTCCTTGAGCATGTTCAATTACACTATTTTCCAACCGGCTACCATTAGCAGTATTTCCATAAAATTGAATTCCATTCCACTCGTTCTGCCCATCCGCCCAAGTGAATGTCACACCGTTAGCCTTCAGGGTGCCGTTGACAGCGAGTTGACCGCCACTATCGAAAGTCACCGTATTTCCCGTGGCTATATTCAGGCTTGCACCAGGGTTTATACTGAGGGAACCCACCCGGTAAGTGCCATTTTGCGCCCCATCCCAAACCGCGGTCCCTGTAATCGTGCCTGCAGCATATACATCCGCTGTCGTGTTGCCGGTATAAGTGTTGCCGCTCAACACCGGATTATTTGATGAGTAATAAACGTAAGCACCATAGCTATTTCCTGAAATAGTATTGCCTTGATATGTTCCACCACTACTTGAATCAATATGTATCCCATAACCGTTGCCACTAAAAATACTCCCGTTCACACTTGGAGAAGCGCCGTCCTTGACGTTCAAACCATAACGGTTGCTACTAAATCCTCGGATAGTCGTATTCGTTATCGTAGGTGAGACTGCTGTTGCTGTCCCCCATTTCCTTATGTATAACCCGGACTGAGCTGTACTGTCTTTAATTTCTAAATTTGAGATTAGCGGGGATGAATTCAAAATATAAACTGCGGCTGTATTATACGCTTCATCAGAAACGAGATGCGTTCCTTGAGCATGTTCAATTACACTATTTTCCAACCGGCTACCATTAGCAGTATTTCCATAAAATTGAATTCCATTCCACTCGTTCTGCCCATCCGCCCAAGTAAATTTAACCCCATCAGCATTCAGGGTGCCATTGACAGTAATTAGCCCGCCGTTTGTATGTTTGACCGTCACACCTGGCTCAATGGTTAATGTCGCGCCTTGGGCAACAGAAATACTCCCCTGTATTTCATATATGCCTCCGCTGTACCATCTCTCTTCTCCATAAATCGTATGCCCCTGAATGTACCTTGTGCCAGGGCCGACGAAGATTCCCTGTTCACTTGTTATGGTCGTGTCATCTTGCAAGGTAATTGTCAACTTGACAGTGAAGTAGCCTGATGTGGCATAGGTATGACTGGTAGTATCGTTATCATCGGTTCTCACCACGCCATCGCCAAAATTCCATACATAGGATTTATATGCACTATTAGAAGGGGTTTCGAAGTGACGATAGAGGTTTTCGAAACCATTAGGGTAAGTGACATTAACTTCTGGCGGCAACACAGTTACAGCTTTCGTTACGACATGAGGAGAGCCGGTATTGTCGGTCATGGTGAGGGTGACATTATAGTTGTTGGGCTGACGGTAGTAATGGGTTACTGATTTCCCATTTCCTGTTTGTGTGTCTCCGAAATCCCAAGTGTAAGATGTACCGCTGTCGCTCGCTAAAGAACCGATTGCATTAAAGGTAATGTCTGACGGTGCAGTAGAGGTAATGGCGGAATATGAAATTGCAAGAGGAGGAAGTGTGTCTAGGACTCTAGTCAGTATTCCGCCCCAGGTCGGATAGGTCGAGTAGTAGGAAGAGTGGCACGCGCCGACACTATCGGAGGAATAAGCAGTGTCAATGTTTAATCCGCCAACAGCTGGAATATTTGCAGAAATGGCATCGCAGTCGGTCCAGTAATTATACCAAAGCCTTATATTAGGTAAATCATTAATATTTACAATTCCTTGTTCAAACAATTTAGCAGAGGTAAAACCACCAATAAGGTTACCTACTATTGAGCCATTAGCGTTTAACGGTGATCCCATCGTTATCAGTTTGTCAACGATAATATCAGGGTTTTGTTCTAAAACAGCATAAGCAAGAACAGTTCCCCAACTGTGTGAAACAATGACTAAGGGTGCATTAGTTGATTTAACTTGTATGTAAGCAGCACGCAAAAAATCTGTCAAACTCTGAACGGCAGCATCAGTATATAATGCATCGTTTGCCCAATAGAAAGGCTGAATTACCCCGATCTTATCGGTAATTTCTTTTGCGATATCGGGGCCAATTGCATCAAAAACGTAGCCAGTACCTGAATTGCCGGATATTGACCCAGTAATAGTGGCGACGGGATCAATTCCATCTATAGTAATAACTCTACCAGTCGCGGCATCGGCAGAAGTACACTGAATTAAAAGGATAATGAGGATAAGAGATACCATTTTCAGCGCACGTTTCATTTCCCCTCCATTAAGCAAAATCCACGCCTTTTTTAAAAATTTCATCATTATTAACTGATGCAAGTGGCTCAACAGCCTTCTGTCTCTATCGGGCACCGGCGGCACCTGGATCGGCCCCGTGCGTCGGGGTTGGTTGCGCTTGCCTTCCCATTTATAAAATTCATCACCAAATATCACATTTTTCTCTAATGATATAGTGTTTTCGGGCAACAAGGTGGGGTAGGAGTTTTGGCTGAGGTCAGCGGAAGATTGTCCTTGACAGCGCATGGTTGTCATACGGTATCCATGCAGCCATGCCGACCATACGAACCGTCCACGATACCGACCAGGTGAAGGTCGCAGTAATCTTCGAGCAGGACCAAATCCGTCCGGTCTGGTTCCAGGTAGCCGGCAGGAAGCCGGTCCAGATAGATCAGATCTGCCACCTGGTACTGCCAGCGTGGCGCCGCGAAGATCATTAATTTCGAGATATGGGACAGCCGGGAGAGGTTTTCGCTGGAGTACGACACCCAGGCGCTGACCTGGAGGGTGGGAAGAACCGTCATCGAATAGACCGCTTGCCCCATGCGGGTCAGGATGGCCCGATGGAAACAACTACCGGGTCCACCAGTTGGACCCGGTCGTTCTTGGCGCTGTTGACCAGCGTCGAGACCGGCCACATCTCCATCAGGTCGGCGGGATAGGGCTGGAAGAGACGGGTCAGGTCGGCGGGGTCGGTGACGCTCCGGTCCAGCCAGACCAGGTACTCGTCGGGGTGCAGGATGACCGGCATCCTGTCGTGGATCTGTTCCACGAGCCTGTTGGGGCCGGTGGTGAGGATGGTGCAGGACTCGACCGTCTCCCCCTCGGGCGATTTCCAGCTCTCCCAGAGCCCGGCGAACAGCATGGGGGCGTCGCCTTTGATGCGGAGGTAATGCGGCAGCTTCAGCTTCCCTTCCTGCTTCCACTCGTAGAACCCAGAGGCCGGAACCAGGCAGCGCCGGTAGCGCACCGCCTGCCGGAAGGACGGCTTTTCCGTGACCGTCTCGGAGCAGGCGTTGATCATCTTGTAGCCGACAGTCCTGTCCTTCGCCCAGGATGGTATCAGCCCCCACTGCAGGCAGTCGAGCCGGTTCACCCCGTCCGCGTCGCTTCTGACCACAGGGACCTGCTGGGTGGGAGCCACGTTGTAGCGAGGGAGTACCACGGGCAACTCCGCCAGCCCGAAGGTCCCGGCGAGGTTTTCGGGGGATATGTCAAAAACGAATCTTCCGCACATCTGCCATCTCTCCACTGTCCGCTGTCTGTGTGCCACAAGGATAGCAGGAGCCATTTTGTTTAACAAGGTCATGCAGAGACGGCAGGAACTGTCTGTCGTTTTGCAGGCCATCTGACACCCTTGCTACGGATTGGCCACGGCAATAACAGGCGCCTTGACCTTGCGAAGCGTTTTTGGCTGGGCCGGTTTGGCAACAGTTTGCTTTTTAAGTCTGATCTTTGCCAGTCTCACCTCTCTTGCCTCGGCGAGTATATCGGCAAGCCCCAGGTCCAGAGCCATCTGCCTGCGCGTATCGGAAAAGAACCTTGAGCAAAGGGACTGTTCAGCCGGTATGCCGAACTGCTTCCTGTAGTCGCGCGGCTCCACCTGGTGAGCGTGACGCAGATGTCGTCCAAGGGTCTGAAATCCCCTTCTTCTGCAAATCATGCAGACCACCTCGTCCTTCTTGAACGCCTGCCTCAACGTCAAGCCCGGCTTGACCTCCCCTCCCCCCTGGTGAGCACTCTGGAGCCCCTTCAGGGCCGTGTGTACCCTGTCGAGCTCCTGCAGTAGCTGATCGGTGGTGAGCAGGTTCTTCGCTGCATGGGCTGCGACCAGCCCCCCCGCTATTTCAACCAGTGTCGCCATAACAACCCCCATCCCGTTGGTATTTGCTTCTGCGGACCGTCCTATAAGACATCATTTTTTATCCTTCGACTCGGCGGAACGCCTCCCTTCCCCCGCCGGTATGATGCAAAGCAGTACGATGCACACCCATATCAAGGCCAAGAGGGCGAGCAGGCCTATTTCCATAACGCAAAAGCTCCACCGCTCGTCACTGCCGCACTCACCCTTCGCACCTGGGCAGATTCATGATGCGGCCCATACGCTCCATCAGAGAACTGACCGTGTCCGTGTCGTGTTCACCCTTGCGGATCCTGCGGATGTCGAACAGCACCTCCCGCAAGGGGTCCTTGCACGACTCAAGGGGGAAATTGTCGTCAAGCAGCACCCTTTTCATCTGCATCAGCTGAATCTCGATGCGCAGTTTTTTGATGGGCTGCATGTCGACCTGCTTAAGTAAGACCAGGCACTCATTCACGATGCAGTATTGTGGCGTCATGCTAAACACCTCTTCTTAACACCTGAATTAACGACACTTATGCCGCACCGCAACGATACACGGAACCACGGTTAGACATGTATCATTATTGCTATCACATGTAAAGCATGTTTTATGTCAGTAGGCAAGGGGGTTGTGACTGCAGATCATGTCAGCGGGAGAGGGAAGACGGTAAGGAAGAACTGCTGGAAAACACAGGCAAGGCAAATCGTCTCTTGGAGCACAGCTCCGTTTAGAGTAATTACCCGCAACGCTATAAATAATGCACTATAGCAATCAATACAGCTACTTACATAGCGTGATCAAAATGTAGGCAACCAGTAGAAATAGCCGACAATTCACAACTCTTTCTTTTGATATCCACAGGCATAAGGGCCTTATCAACAGACATAGTGGATAACTTTGGAAGCACCTGTGCGCCTTGCTTGGCCCTTCCATTATCCTCCGGGTGTTTCCGAACGGGGATCTGCGAATACACCCGCATTTGATACAGTAAATTAGTTTTCATTGACTTTACCACGGAAGCATGAGACAGTTCCCACAAAAAGACATTTTGCAGATAAACGATAATACTTAACCTTCCGCGAGGATGGGACGGAAAGCCTATTGGGTCTCTCTGAGACAGCCGGGTCGCCGAAATATCTTACGATATTGAGGCCCCGGCTTTTTTGCGTTCAGGATAGAGGTGCCCGCAGCAGCATAATCCAATCCAATGGAGGCATTAATGACATTCAATGAAGTTGTACCGGCTCTCTCTGTCATCGCTTTACTCTGCATATGTGCCGCCATCGCGCTCTATTTATTAAATCGTCTGATCGACAGGCTGGCGGACAGGTTGATCGAATCCGGCAAGTATGGGCTGGAAAGAAGCAGGACGCCAAGAAAGCCGATGAACTGAGGTGAGTGCCCAGCCGGGGAGGCCTTTTATGGGAGCTAAAATCGTCACATTGCTGCTGGGACCGGATCAGGTATCACGGCTCCACGCGAGATATCCCGGCTGCGTCTTGACGAACCCTGCCGGTACCGGGAAGCGCTTTCAGGAGTATCGCGTCGTGGTTCCCGGCCGGGACGAAGACGATGGATGCTGTCACTTCCTGATACATCTTACCTGCAATGTCGTAGACTCGCTTCCGGACCAACCGGCGACCGTGGTCGGGATCAGTGGTCATTGTTGCACCAGGCTAGCTGAGGACAACGCTCAGCAGCTGGCAGCTCTGTTTGTGAAAAGGATCTTTGGCGGCAAGAATTCCCCTCTTTCGCAAGTCCAAGGGGTTACCGAAGGCAAACAATTACCTGATTAGCGATGATCTTCCGCTGCTTTCGCGGCGCGACATAATTTGTCGCAGTTAGTGGTTAAACTCACGGCATATTTTTCTCAAGGAGGCTGCCGTGAAGATGAATCGAATTCAGTTTCAGCGA
>Ga0209317_1003313_pt1 | contig 10272 bp, 10 predicted proteins | sample RifGroB2_FD_183994 | JGI IMG/M metagenome (GOLD analysis project Ga0209317, IMG submission 183994) | Soil microbial communities from Rifle, Colorado, USA - Groundwater B2 (SPAdes) (version 2) | ecosystem: Environmental > Terrestrial > Soil > Unclassified | place: Rifle, Colorado | collected...
TGACCGTCAGGGTGTTGGTGGAGCTCAGCAGGTTCAGACCGCGGTAACCGGAGTCGGAGGAGATGTTGTCGATCTGGCTGCGGATCGTGTTGTACTGGTCCGCCAATTTGGATTTAACCGTGGTGTCGCTGGTGGAGAGTGCGGATTGCGCGACACCTTTTGCTGCGTTGATCAGGCCGGTGATGGCCGTGATACCGGCGTTCGTTGCGGAGACGGTCTGCACCGCCTCTGACATGCCGTCTTTGCGGTCGGAGAGGTCGCTGGCCCGCTGATTCGCATTCTGAGCTGCGAAGTAGTTGGTCGGGTTGTCCAGCGCGCTGTTGACCTGCTTCCCCGATGAGAGCCTCTTCTGCGTTCTGTTCAGAAGTTCACTGGTGTTCTGCAGGTTAAGAAGGTTGGTCCTCATTCCTGCGGTTAAAGAAATATCGCTCGTTGACATGGTGTTATCCCCTTTCTGGTTTGTTCCGGCGTTCTTGCCGGGTTAGTGTGGCGGCCGATGCCGGGGTCTATTCACCTTGCGTGCCGCTTTAATCTGTACTTACTTCTAATTCTGAGGGATGCCCCTATGCCACCCAGGCCTCCCCCCTCCTTTCCCGCCTCAAAGGCAATAGCATCCGGTCACTTGAGCCGCGAAGCCTCTCCTCCTGCCCCGCGACGGCTCTGTTTCAAATATTTTCATCACCGCCTCATGATCCTCAAATATGGCTACCTCCCCCGAAAAACTTCAATCTAAGGCGGCCCGATCCTGGTCGCGACAGGTGGCCGTCGGCGACAGCCGGACAGGAAAAGCCGTCGCTGCGTCAAAATACCGCCACCTACGGCGCAATCGGGCTGCAACTGTCAAAAAAAAACCCGCCGATCGAAAAGATGGGCGGGCCAACTTTGTGGAGTCGGAGCGGGAGGGCGCAGCAGCTATTCGACCACCATCGGACCTTTCTGCAGCCTCTTGTAGTAGAAGTTCTGACCGTAAAGCGCCGCAGCCGGGTTGTGGCCGGTGACCCGGTCCTTCACCACCAGCGTGGTGACCGGAGCCTTGGAATGTTTGTTGAAAAGCATGTCGTGACCGACGCAAAGACCGACAATTATATTCATGTCGGTTCCCAGGTCGTTGCAGATGCGAGCCTGGGCGATCGGGTTGCACGCCGGTTCGAAGGTCCCGGGGCGCACCTTGTCCGTTTCCTTTAGGCCGAGCTCTTTCTTGTCGATGCTGCCGGCCTTGCAGCAGACGCTCAGCGGGGTGAACCCCTGCGCCTTCAGGATGGCGACCAGCCTGTCGCACTCATCCAAAAGCCCGATGCAGGTGGCGATACCGATCCGCTGGTACCCCATGAGTTTTGCGAAGGCGATGGTATCCTCGACGCGCGTCCAGCGCGCGTTCACCGCGTCGGAGCCGGGTATCGGCTGGTAGCAAAGCCCCTCGACCCGCGCCGCGACGAAGGCGATCCTGGCATCCTCCCCCTCCCCCTTCAGCAGGGCGACCGACTCCTCCACGATCCCGGCGTGACCGCCAGCCGGGCAGTTGCCGGGCCTGGGCGGCGCAGTCAGCGGATCGCCGCTCCAGCAGTTGGTCGTGCCGCTTTTTTGCCAGACGGCGCTGCAGCGCGAACAGGACACCTCGGCAGCTTGCTCCTTTTCCATGGAAGCCTCCTTGTCACCCCTTTGCGGGGGGCTCTTCTTGGATCAGCACGTAGGGTGAAACGATCAGGCAGAGGAAGGTCTTCGCCTTTTCAGCGTCCCAGCGCTCTACCTGCTGCGCCGAAGGTTTGCCCAGCAGGCCCGACAGCAGCCAGCGCTCTATTGTTTTCACGTCGTCGGCTGTGACCCCGACTCCCACCTCGGCCAGATCGAGCAGGGGGTCGACTACGATCAACCCCCCTCTTTCCAGATGGGCCCTTAGCAAGTGCCATTGGGCGACGTCGATCTTTGCGGCAAGCTCCTGTTTTGAAACGGTCATCTACAACTCCTCTACTCGAACGATTTCTTGAACTCGGCGACGGTTTGGCGCAGGGCCGACACTTCCTGGCGCAGTTCCGAGAGCTCCCGCTCCAGCCTGGCTATTTTCTCGTTTTCGGCGCTGCCGCCAGTCCTGGCCGTCTCCGGCGCTGCAATTTCAGTCAGATCCGGCTCGCCGGCGAAGAGCTGGCAGTAACGCGGTTCCTTGCGCCCGGGTTGGCGCGGCAACCGGGTCACCACGGGCGGCGTGCGCTCCATCAGGTCCTCCAGCACGGTCTCGACCTCGGAGAGGTCGGCGAACGCGTGCATCCTCTCCGCCCTGGTCCTCAACTCTCCAACGGTCTGGGGTCCCCGGACCATGAGCTCGCATAGAAGCGCGAGTTCCGCCGGTGAAAACCGGAATTTCTCCACCAGTGCGTGGCGGTATTTGGCAACCCGTCCCCCCATGCCCGACACCAGGGCGAACTGCTTGAACCTGAGCGAGTCGAGGGCACGGGTCACCTCGGACTCATCCAGGCTCAGCACCGGATCCCGGTTCGACTTCTGATTGCAGGCGTTCACCAGCGCGTTCAACGAAAGCGGGTAATACTCAGGCGTGGTAAGTTCCTTTTCGATCAGCGAGCCGAGTACCCGCAGCTCGGTAGCGTTCAGCGTCACATCCATGCGCAGTACTCCTTTTGTATCAGGCTGACAAAGGTGCCGACCGATCTTTCCGCAAAGAGCAGCCCGACCGGGATGACGGTAGGGTCCCAGCCCCGCCCGCAGCAGCTCCTGCGGATCCAAGGTTCCGGAAAAGCTCTGCCTGTGCGGGCGTCTGTGCGACGCCTGTCCGGTTGCCCGTCGCGTCAAACTACTCGATTTCTGAGCGCGGATCAATGCAAAAATGGGATCGGGCGCAGGATGCGCCGACCAGCGGGGTGCCAAGACCTTTGTGTTGTATAACATTTTTTTATTTGTTATGTTTACGCCTACCGAAAGCCTGCAAAAAGGCAATACCTATCAGGGGAGAGTACATGACGGGCACCTTGGACTTCAAGAAGATCAACAAAACCATGAAAATTTTCGCCGCGGTCCAGTTCGGGCTGGTGGCGCTGCTCGTCTTTACGGCTGTCAATTTCCAGGAAAAACTGCGGATGCTCGGCAGGGGGCAGCAATTCATGGGGGCGGTGACGGCAACCTTCGTGATCCAGCTCGCGCTCTTTTACCCGATCTTCAAGTTTGCCGCCAAGGAAGCGGACCGTGACTTTTCCCTGATCGGCAGGACCCTCGACAAAGAGGAAATGAAGGCCTTTTCCAAGAGGAAAAGATGGGCCGACATCATCAAGATGTCCACCTTCGGGTTCTTCGTCATCTTCATGCTGGCGGCCCCCGGCGACCCCCTGGTGCTGAGCGTGATCTTCTACAGCTTCATCCTCACCATTCTCACCTACCTGCAGTGCTACAATTTCGCGGCGAAGAAGCTGAGGAAGGAAAACCCCGACAAGGCCTGATCTCCCTAGCGGGCCAGGAAAAGCAGCGCGCCGCAAGAGGCCAGTCCGGCGAGCCAATACTCCCCGTTCTGGTCATTTCTTCGATTCAGCCGACTTGGCGCGGACCAGCGCTATCCGCTCCTCGGGAAGCCCGAGCCACTCGAGAAAGCTCTGGTGCCCGGACGGGTTCTCTCTCTCGAACAGGGTGTGCCAATGCCCCATCATCTCGTCGTCCAGACCGACGGCCCTGAACCTAGAATTCCACTCATGCACGGTCACTTTTTTCTCCGTCTTTTTCATGGGTCAATCCTCCACGATGTTCTTCCCCAATACGAATTTTTTCACAATGCCGAGGCTGCTGTAAAGGGGCAATGAAGCTCACGCACCGGCAGCAATAGGCGCCCCGTTTATCTGTTATATCCGGATGGTTGCACCCCAGGCAGCGCCGCGATCCCCTCGCCTGTCGGAAAATATTTACCAATGCGCGTCGATTTTGCTGGACTACCGGGCACGGTCACACGTAACATCCTGCCGATAGCGGTCTAAAAACCAAAAAGACAGAGAGATAAGGAAATAGGAAAATGGCAACTGCAAAAAAAGGCGACAAGGTAATCATCAATTACACCGGGAAACTTGAGGACGGCTCCGTTTTCGATACCACCATCAAAGAGACCGGCTGCTGTGACGACGACGCCGACTGCGGCTGCGACGATGACGGCTGCGGTTGCGAGACCGGCCCGATGGAACTCACCATAGGCGCTGAGGACTTCTTTCCCCAGGTCGAGGAAGCGCTGGTCGGCATGGCGCCGGGCGAGAAGAAGACCGTCATCATTCCGGCAGAGGACGCCTTTGGCGAGTATGACGAGGAAGAGGTGTTCTCCATCAGCCGCGACCAGCTGACCGGCGACATCGTTCCCGAAATAGGGATGGAGCTCGAGCTGACCGGCGATGACGACGAGCCGGTCGAGGTGACCGTTGTCGAGGTAACGGAAGATACGCTCACCGTCGACGCCAACCACCCGCTGGCAGGCGAGGACATCACCTACGAGATCGAGCTGCTCGAGATCCTGTAGGGCCGGAAGCATTTGCAAAACGGAAGCCACATCATGGGAAGGCGGCCCGCGCGCCGCCTTCCCGCTCGCCAAAGCCCGCAAGCCCCACAAAGCCCTCTGCAATATGGACAGCCCGACCGTGACCAGTTCCGGCAACAAACCCCCGCGGCACCCCTGGAGTCCCCAATGACCTGCCACGCAAAGCTCCCCTGGCTTCCGGGAGAGAAGCCGCTCATGCTCGCGCCGATGCAGGGGCTGACCAATCGCGCGCTTCGGGCGCTTTTCATCCGGTGGGTGCGCCCGGACCTGGTCTGCACCGAGTTCATGCGGGTGAACCCCGTGGCGGCGAAAAAGCGTCTGGCCCCCGGCGACCTGCGGGAGATCAGCCCGTCCGAAGACGGCGTGCCGCTGGTGGTGCAGCTGATCGGCCACGGGCGGGAAGCCCTGGTGTCCGCGGCCCGGGCCGCACAGGATGCCGGAGCCGTGCATATCAACCTCAACATGGGTTGCCCCTACGGCCGGATGACCAGCGGCCTCACCGGCGGCGGCATGCTGAAGCGCCCGGAACTGCTGGAGGAAATCATCCCTGCGCTGCGCGAGGCGATCGACGGCACCTTCTCGATAAAGCTCCGCGCGGGGTACGAGGACCCGGAACAGGTCTTCTCGCTGCTCCCCCTGTTCGAAGCGGCGCGGGTGGACTTTCTGGTGCTGCATCCGCGCACCGTCCGCCAGGCGTACAACGGTCTCGCTGACCACGGCATAACGGCGGAGGTGGTGAAAAGGACCGGCATCCCGGTGATCGCCAACGGCGACATCAGGAGTAGCGCGGGCGGCCTGCGGGTCCTGGAGCAGACCGGCGCCGCCGGCCTGATGCTCGGCAGGGGAGGCATAGGCGAGCCGATGCTTTTCGAGAGACTGCGCGGGCGCGCCGCAGCCGAACCCGACTGCCGGGAGAGAAGGGCGATGCTGTACCGCTATCTCACCGACCTCTTGCCGCTTTACTGTGCGCTTTTTTGCGGGGACTCCCAGGTCCTGGGCAAGATCAAGGGGGTGGTTGCCAACGTGGAAGACACCGAATTGGACCGGGAGCTGAAGCAGCTGAAAAGATCCAAGACCCTGCAGGCGTTCAGGGCGGCGCTCCAGGAGCTAGGGCCGGCTAGATAGGCTACTTCTCCCAATAATCCCTGGCAAAGAAGAACATTGCCGCAGCAAATGCCAGCGCGGCAATGGGAAACTGGAACGCCGCGTGGTACGCCTGCGCCGGCTCTGCCGGCGTCATCTTCAGAAACGATCCGATGATCACCCCCATCACCTGCTGGACGGAGGCGGCTCCCAGCAGCACGAAGAAATTGAGCGAGGTGAGCGCGGTCCCCACGATGGTGACCGGAAACATGGAGCGGATTATCGGATAGATCATCACCCCGCTGGACACCGCGAGCCCCAGCGCGAAAAAGAGCGCCGCGAGGATCGCGGGGGGCATATGATCCGCCGGCCCGAGAAAGCTCGTCATGAGGAGCAAAAGGAGCAACTGCCCGCCGAGCAGGGTCTTCTTGTAGGAGTGCACCAGCTTTCGGGCCACGCTGTCGATCACCAGGCTCCCGGTGATGAACCCGAGCGAGGTGCACATCAGCATCCTGCCGGTCTCCTCCCGGGTCAGCTTCAGCACCTCCATCAGGTACGGCCCGCCCCACAGCCCCTGCACCGCGAGGTAATTGCCGTACCAGGCAAAGGCGACCGCGCTCAACAGCCAGAAATCGCCATTGCTGGTGATCTGCTTCCAGGCCCCGATCATGCCGACCCGCACAGGAGCTCTCTCCGCGCCGGCGTCTGAGGGAGTTGTCGGAGGCCTGTCGCGGACCAGGGAAAAGACCAGCACCGTAACCAGCGCCTGCAGCACCCCCGCTGCCAGAAACGAGCTGCGCCAGCCAACCAGTGAAACGGCGATGGCTAACGGCGCCGTTCCCGCCAGATTTCCCAGGTTGCCGACCGCGACCATCAAGCCGGACACCTTCCCGAATTCCTGTTTGCTAAACCAGTGGCTGAAGAGGGTGAAGGTTGCCATCAATACCGACGAGGTCCCCACTCCTATCAAGACGCGCGCGGCCATCGCTTCGCCCATGCTGCCGGCTTGGGAAAAAAGCACCCCTCCGAGGGCGGTCAACACGCCGCAGCCGCTGATCACCAGCCGGCTCCCCAAGCGATCGATCATCGGCCCGAGGGGGATCTGAGCCGCGGCATAAACGTAGAAAAGGATGCTGGAGAGCGAGCCGAGTTGAGCCGGCGTGAGATTTAGGTCACGCGAGACGTCCCCCGCGACGACGGCAAGAGATACGCGGTAGAAGTAGACGAGTATGTAGACCAGGGCCAGTATAAAGAAAATCAACCAGCGCTGGCGCCGCAGCCGGTTCTGTTCATGCATGTGTCAGCACCCCCGCCGGCACTCTAGCACACGACTCAGGTGAGCGTAAAGACAACTCTTTCCCGCCTTTCGCACAGGTGAAAGAAGGGGAGCGGGGTGGAAGCAGCCGATATGTCGCCAGGAACAGCACCGCCCCGGGGACATTGGAATCGCGCAGCGAGAACTTCATGAGATTCCACCCCATCCGCCTTGTACCGCGCCTGTTTTCCGATACTCTCTTTACTGGCCGGGCAGCACCGGCTTTGCGCCCAGCCGGGTAAGTTGCAAGGCGTGGTCCCCTCCCCCCGCCGGAGGGAGGAGTCATGGACTGGGTGAAATGCCAGGGGCAGCTGCCGTGCGAGGCCGCCCCTCGCTGACCGGGGGAATGAAATAGGAGAGGAGACAGCGATGTTCCTGGAAAGCGATCTGAAACTTGGATTTGGCGATGTGCTCATCAGGCCGAAAAGGTCGAACCTGAAAAGCCGCTCCCAGGTCGACCTGCAGCGGTCTTTCAAGTTCCTGCACAGCAAGCACGAATGGACCGGCATTCCGGTCATCGCAGCCAACATGGACACGACGGGCACCTTCGAGGTGGCCGATCGTCTCGCTTCCCACGGCATGCTGACCGCCATCCACAAGCACTACTCGGTGGCCGAATGGGACGCCTATCTCTCGAACCGAAGCGACGACATCTATTCAAGAATCATGGTCAGCACCGGCTCATCCGGGTCGGACTTCGACAAGCTTTCCAGCATCCTCCAAAGCCACCCGAAGCTCGGTTTCATCTGCATAGATGTCGCCAACGGCTACTCTGAGAGCTTCGTGGAATTCGTGCAGAGGGTGCGCGATGCCTTCACGGAGAAGACCATCGTGGCTGGAAACGTGGTGACCGGCGAGATGGTCGAGGAGTTGCTGCTTTCGGGGGCCGACATCGTGAAGGTCGGCATCGGCCCCGGCTCGGTCTGCACCACTCGCGTCAAGGCAGGGGTCGGCTATCCGCAACTGTCCGCGGTCATCGAGTGCGCGGACGCGGCGCACGGACTGGGAGGGAGGATCATCTCCGACGGCGGCTGCACCTGTCCCGGGGATGTCGCCAAGGCGTTCGGGGGAGGGGCTGATTTCGTCATGCTCGGGGGGATGTTGGCCGGGCACGATGAGTGCGGCGGACAGGTCGTGGAGCGCGGCGGCAGGCAGTTCAAGCTTTTCTACGGCATGAGTTCCACCACCGCGATGGACAAGCATGCGGGGGGAGTCGCCCCCTACCGCGCCTCCGAGGGGAAGGCCGTGGAGGTCCCCTACCGGGGGCCTATCGACGACACGGTGAGGGACATCCTTGGCGGGGTGCGCTCCGCCTGCACCTACGTCGGCGCCTCGGTCCTGAAGGAGCTGACCAAGCGGACCACCTTCATCCGGGTCCAGGAGCAGGAAAACCGGATCTTCGGTTAGGGCGTTATGGCGGCGAGCAGACCCGAAAATGGCCGGTCAATGACCGGCCATTTTTTCAACATCGATGCAGCATGTCGAGCGAAGTCCACTGGAATCTGCGTCAGAAGGGGAACCGGGACCTTGAGACGAGGCGTGTTGAGAGTTTCAACTCCCCAGCGCGCCCCGCATGCGCCGTAGCGCCTCGGCAAGAAGCGCGCGCCGGCAACCGAAGTTCAGCCTGACGTATCCCGGCAGCCCGAAATCGGCTCCGCCGGAAAGCCCGACGCCTGCGTCCTCAAAGAAGCGGACCGGATCCCCGATCCCTGTCTCACGCAGGTCTATCCAGGAGAGGTAGGTGGCCTCTACGTGCGCCACGGTCAGTCCGGGCATCTTTGCTACCTCCTGCGCCACCAGATCCCTGTTGCCGCGCAGGTACCCCAGCAGCTCCTGCCGCCACCCCTCGCCGTGGCGGTAGGACGCCTCCGCCGCGGTGTAACCCAGCAGGTTGACGTGGGGCACGATCCTCCCCATCGCCTTCCGGAAAGATCGCCGCAGCGTGTCGTCCGATATGACGGCAAAAGAGCAGCCCAGCCCGGGCACGTTGAAGGTCTTGCTCGGCGCCAACAGTGTGATGGTGCGCCTGCTTGTCTCCGGCGCCAGGGTGGCGATCGGGATGTGCCGCACACCCTCGTCCAGGACCAGCCCCGCGTGTATCTCGTCGCTGCAGATGACCAGATCGTGCCTTGCCGCAAATTCCGCAAGGGCGGTCAGTTCCTGGAGCGTCCAGACCCTGCCGACCGGGTTATGCGGGCTGCACAGCAGCAAAAGCCGAGTCCTTTCGGTGACGGACTGCTCCAGCGCCTCCAGGTCGAGCCCCCACCGACCCTCCTCGCACTTCAGCGCCACCTTGATCAGGTTGCGCCCTGACAGCGGCGGGGCTGACATGAAGGGTGGATAGACCGGGGTGAAGGTAATGGCTTCGTCTTCCGGCGCTCCCACCGCGCGGCAGGTGACGTTCAGACCGGTCACCAGGCCGGGGAGCCAGGTGATCCACTCCTCCCGCACCTGCCAGCCGAACTCGCCGGCCAGCGCGTCTATCACCGCCCGAACCAGCCCCTCGGGGGGCGCAGTGTAGCCGAAAACGCCGTGGCTCACCCGCTCGTGCAGCGCCTCAATGACGGCGGGGGGAGAGCGGAAGTCCATGTCCGCCACCCAAAGCGGGATGATGTCCCGGTCCCGGTACTTGTCCCACTTCTCGCTCGCGGTGCCCCGCCTGTCGATGATCTCGTCGAAGTCGTACTTCCCCTGCGTCATTTGAGCTCCCATGCGGTTAGTTCGGCCTCGCCGTGCTGGAATTTGCCGCGTTTTGCATGCAAGGGACGGCATCAGCTCAGTGAATATACCAGAGATGCCCGGCAGATGTCACTGCCATGCCTTTTTCGCAAAGGCGCCTTCCTTTATTCAAGCTTTACCGAAAGCCCGCTCTCGACACGGCCTGTTCAATGCCGTCCAAAAACTGCTCCGACGTGAACGGCTTGGGCAGAAAGCCGACCCCCTTATGCTGCAACCGGTTATGAACGTTCACATCGAAGGTGTAGCCTGAGATATAAAGGACCGGCAGGGTGGGATACTTCGCGCAGAGACGCTCATACAGCTCCGGCCCGCTCATCTCGGGCATGACGACGTCGGTAACCAGCAGGTCTACTGAGGCTTCCGGGGCATCCATTATCTGCTGGGCCTTCAAGGGCGTTTCTGCGATAAGCACGCGATACCCCGACGCTTGCAGCAGCTCAACGGCCATTTCCCGGATCATCTCGTTGTCATCGACAACCAGCACCGTTGCCCCGCCGGCATGGCGCGGCAACTTTTCGGCCGGCCGCTGTTGGTGCTTGTCAGCCTTGGCCTCGCCTGCAGGCCTTGGGAGATAGACAAGGAAGGAGGTCCCCTGGCCCGCTTGACTCACCGCCTTGATATA
>Ga0209317_1003314_pt1 | contig 10271 bp, 4 predicted proteins | sample RifGroB2_FD_183994 | JGI IMG/M metagenome (GOLD analysis project Ga0209317, IMG submission 183994) | Soil microbial communities from Rifle, Colorado, USA - Groundwater B2 (SPAdes) (version 2) | ecosystem: Environmental > Terrestrial > Soil > Unclassified | place: Rifle, Colorado | collected...
GAAACGAGTAGAGATAATACCAACAATACGTTTAAAATTCAATAAAATATTAATTATTATATCCATAAAGCGAATATTTTATGTTTGGTTACAGTATCATGGGATTCTGGGCATGGCAATTAAAAAAAGTTTGCATCTTACCAGATCGTTTGTTAACATTATTTTTACTTTTTTCCAGATATATCACTTTGTCATTTTGTGAGGTAAGAACCTATGGCTAAAAAAGCCAGTGGAGAAAAAATGAGTTGCTCCTTTTGCGGAAGGAGTTATGAAGCAGTAAACCGTTTAATTCAAGGCGATACGAACATTTTCATTTGTAACGAATGTGTAGAGGCATGCCATGCGCTTCTTAAAAAAGATCAAAAACAAGTTCTGAACAAACCCCTGGAAAAAATACCGCTCCCTTCACAGATCAAGGAACGATTGGATGAACATATCATAGGCCAGGATAAGGCAAAAAAGACGCTTGCTGTTGCAGTTTACAACCACTATAAGCGTTTGATTGCCAGTTCCAGTAAGGATGGAGTTGAAATAGAAAAAAGTAATATATTGCTTGTAGGACCTACCGGTTCCGGGAAAACCCTCCTGGCGCGTACCCTCGCTAAAATAATTGATGTTCCTTTTGCAATCGCAGATGCAACGACACTCACTGAGGCCGGGTATGTGGGCGAAGACGTGGAAAATGTATTATTGGCCTTGTTAAGAAATGCGGATTTCAATCTTCAGCGTGCCCAGCAGGGAATTATCTACATTGACGAGATTGATAAAATTGCCAGAAAGAGTCCGAACCCATCAATCACAAGGGATGTTTCGGGTGAAGGCGTGCAGCAGGCATTGCTGAAAATGTTGGAAGGTACCGTGGCAAATGTGCCTCCTCAGGGTGGAAGAAAACATCCAGAGCAACAATATATTCAAATGGATACGAAGGATATCCTCTTTATTTGCGGCGGCACGTTTACAGGAATAGAGGATATTATCAGGAGGAGAATCGGGAAAGTAAATATAGGGTTCGATGCAAAAAAAGTTGATAAAGGAGAAAAATCCTTTGCTGACATTCTGAGTAAAGTGGAAGTCGAGGACATTATTGACTATGGAATGATTGTAGAGTTTATAGGTCGACTGCCCATCACTGCGCCTTTGATGCCGCTAACACAGGACGACCTGATCAAGGTCATGACGGAACCAAAGAATGCCCTTGTCAAGCAATACCAGAAATTCTTTGAAATGGAAGAAGCCAAGTTAGAATTTTCTCATGAAGCATTAGGAGAAATCAGCAAAAAGGCATTTGAAAAGAAGACCGGCGCAAGGGCATTACGGTCGATATTTGAGAATTTTATGCTGGATGCCATGTATCATTTGCCTTCCAACAAAGGAGAATCCTCTTTTCTGGTTACACCGGCAGTCGTGCGTGGTGAAGTGCCATTGTTGGCACAAAAATACAGAAAGACTGCGTAGTAGTCATTGAGCCACGAACGAACACGAATTTACGCAAATCATAACAAACAGATTGCCTGCCCGTGTTTTATTTTCCTAATAGCATCAGTCTTTTTAGTTCGGTTGCTGCATCGTCTTTTCTGTTCAGTTTATCGTATAACAACGCAAGATTCCTGTGGATGATGGGATTGAAGGGATTGATGTGGTTGGCTTGTGACAATATCTCTATGGCTGCATCATACTCACCTTTCCGTTGATAGAGTTCACCGAGTGAAATATAGGTGGTGGTGTATTCCGGATAGTATTCAAGGGAGACCTTCAGGATTTCCTCTGCCTTAGTATATTGTGTGTCCATGATGTAAGCTGTCGCCAATTTGTTCTGAATTTGTGGGGAGATGTTGCCTGCCTTTTTAAATGCCTTTTCATATTCAACGACGGCAGCGCCATGCAACCCTTCGTGGCGCAAGAGGTCGCCCAGGATGGCATATTTCCGGGCGTCTTTCACCTCTATTTCAGCAACACTTTCTACGTCATCTACTATTTTCGAGGATTCTTTAAGCTTTGTGGGAAGTATCTGGATACCATGAATCCTCCGAAAATCTTTCTGTTTCAGTTCTTGCAGCCAACTTTTTTCAAATTCATCAAAAGAAGCCCCTGTTACTGACGATACCGCATCTTCCGTTGATTTTCCGCTCTTGATGCCATCCAGAATAGATACAAGCAAAGGATAACCACCGCGGTTGAATATATAATCGATTACGGTAAAAACTTCGGCAAAGGCCAGGGCGGTATCCTCTCTCTTTTTTAACTTTGCCAGCGATGGGTGCATTTGTTCAAACGTGATAAAATAATCCTTTTCAACAGCCTCGGCCATCAGGCTTTCTAAAGAAACAGGCAGTTTCGGGGTTATATTTTCCAGCCAGCGGTTTTCTTCATACTTTGCAATCCCTTCATGAAGCCAGATGGGCACGCGATTGTACGTCTTTTTCATTATTACGTAATGTACATACTCATGGGTAAGCGTATCGAGCCATTGATATCCTCTCGGCTGGAGGCGTGGACTTGTGATAATTACACGATTAAATAAACAGATTGCTACGGTTCCGGAGGTTTCTATTTCTTCTTTGGTAAGCGTCGAGATCGTACAAAAGCTTTCTGCGTCAGGGAATACTTCGACAAGGATAGGTTCTTTTGGGAAATAACTAAGGTCGTTCCCGATTGCATGATAAGCCTTTTCAAGGGTATTTAAGGCATAATCAACCAGTATAGCATCCTTGTCTTCCGCATAGCGAAACAGGAAGTGTTCGGTTTTAATCTCTTTGAACTTGCCTGCCGTCTGATAAATCTTATCTACAAAGTCATAAAATTCTTTGGCATTCTGTGCAATGCCCGGCTCTTTTTGTGCCTCTTTTAAAAAAGATAACGACTCCTTGTAATTTCCTTCATAAAAGCGCACTTCGCCTGCAAAAAAACACACATAAGGATTTTCTGCCGCAGTTGAAAGCAGTTTATTGGCAATAGCAGAAGCCTCGTCGATTTGCCACGTCTTTAAACACTCCTCACCGTAAGCTATTTCACCCACAACGTCAAAGAATTTTTCTTCATGTTGTGCGTATGCCGTACCCGTAGATAATGTGAGGATTGGTAAGAGAAATACGAGTGTAATAAAGATTCTTTTCATTTTATTCTAACCCGAACGAGTCGGAAGAGACGAAATCCGAAGCAAAAAATCCGAAACAAATTCAAATAAGTCAAACTCAAAACTTGTATTCATATCTTTAGTCTCCCTTTATAATTTTACAATTTACTTCCCCCTCCACAAGTGCAATCTCCTCTGACGTGAGGTCGTAAAGTTATAGACAATCTGGTCAATTTATTATTCCAAATCGCGGCCTTTGGCTTGTTTATCATGGCTTTGCAAGTAATTTTCGTCATTCGTGATGGCAAAGATGTGCCCAAAAGATTCTAAAACATTATGAATTTTCAACATTCCCATCACTCTTCAAGACGCGACCTCATGCATTTGCTACAATAATTCACTGATCAAGATTTGACACCTTCGGCACCCCCTCAATTCCTGAACCTGTCAGGAGCAGGTTTAATACCCAAAGATTACTTCTCTTCCATCTCTAGCTCGATATCATCTCTTACCTCTCCAGCCTTCAGTGGTATTGTTTGTCTGGATATCTTATAACCCTTCTTTCTTGCTATGAGTTTATAGGTGTCTGCCTTCAAATTAGTAAACTCAAAATACCCATCTTCGTCGGATGCGGTCTTTAATCTCTTTGTTTTTTTTCCTTTCAGGCTTATTTTTGCGGCATCAATTGGCTCGCCTTCGGTGTCTACAACATCTCCGGAGATACTCCCTTTCCCACCAGGTGTGGATGAAGGTGTTGGCGTTATGGCGGGTGTCGGAGTGGGTGTTACAGAAACATGCAAATTAAGATCTTTCACCTGTAGTGGCGTAGTTCTACTCGTGTAAGTCCCATCTCCCAATTGACCAGACGCATTAGCTCCCCACGTCCAGACTGTGCCGTCTGACTTCAGGGTGATGGTATGGCTTTCCCCACCTGAGATGGCGGTAACACCGCTCAAACCACTCACCTGTACCGGCGTAGTTCTCTCCGTGTTTGTGCCATCCCCCAATTGACCAGACCCATTAGCTCCCCACGTCCAGACAGTGCCGTCTGACTTCAGGGCAATGGTATGATATCCCCCGCCTGCGATGGCGGTAACACCGCTCAAACCACTTACCTGTACCGGCGTAGTTCTCTCCGTGTTTGTGCCATCCCCCAATCGACCAGACCCATTATATCCCCACGCCCAGACAGTACCGTCTGACTTCAGGGCAATGGTATGATATCCCCCACCTGCGATGGCGGTAACGCCGCTCAAATCACTTACCTGTACCGGGGTAGTGCTATCCGTAGTCGTCCCATCTCCCAATTGACCAAACCAGTTATATCCCCACGTCCAGACCGTGCCGTCTGACTTCAGGGCAATGGTATGACTACTCCCTGCTGCGATGGCGGTAACACTGCTCAAACCACTCACCTGTACTGGCGTTTTTCTCTCTGTGGTTGTGCCATCCCCTAATTGACCATTCCCATTAGCTCCCCACGTCCAGACCGTCCCGTCTGACTTCAGGGCAATAGTATGATATCCCCCTGCTGCGATGGCGGTAACACCGCTCAAACCACTTACCTGCACCGGGGTAGGTCTACTCCATGCGGTAGTCCCGTCTCCCAATTGACCATAAGCATTATATCCCCACGCCCAGACCGTCCCGTCTGATTTCAGGGCGATGGCATGAACCCTTCCGCCTGCGATCTGAGGCGTGACAGATGCCTCACTGGCAGAGAAATCATCGTTGAAAACAGTAGCATTGGTAGACCACACAGGCAAGAAAATTGCTACAAAAACAAGTGCTGACAAATGCCATACATACTTAAAAACAGTCATCTTGTTTTCTCCTTTCTATCAATTTCTTCTGCCGTTAGTCCGTATGGCTTGTAGACAAGCTGGTCAATCTGTTTTTCCAAATCGCGGACTTTGGCTTGTTTATCAGGATTTTGCAAATAATCCTCGTCTTTCGTAATGGCAAAGATGCGCCTTGAACTTTTCTCTTCGGATATAATTTGTCAATTTGAAAGATTCAACCCCTTTTACTATTCCTGGAGGCATTATCTACTCCACAAAGACAATTTAAGTGGTTGCTGGTTCTCTACTTTAAATTCTACACCCTACCTTTTCGGATAATGCGCTTGTGGTCTTTCTTTTACATGATAGGTTCTCATAAATTTGACACAATTGGGTATGAATAACCGTTTATTTGATACAACTTTAGTCTGCATGCATATTCCCTTTTTAGACCCATGCATTACATCTAGCAAACCTATTATTTTCCACGCCGTCTGCGCCTGCGGCTTGGTCGTGCTACTACGTTAGGCACAAGCCTGCGGTCTAATTCTAAAAGCGTCTCTCTTACTCTCCAAACACCAAGATTAAGCAATTTCTCAAATAGTTCAAGTCCTCTTTCTCTATGCGGCATATCCAAGCGATTTAATGCTAATGCAATATTGATAAGATTTTCGCTCCAAATAGCAGAGCTTTGAGCGATATTCGTCAACTTTTTGCCCAATTTATCAACTATTGCAGAGCAAATTTGATAAACTCTATCGGGATCAATTATGACAATGTTCTCTAATGCTTCTATCAAATAACCAGTTCTATCATTTGCTAATACATTAGGATATGTACAAAGAGAGTCAAGTATTCGCTTCATATTATCGTCATAAAATAATGTATTTTCTCTTCCGAAAATGTGTGAAATAGCCCTTAGCACTCTATTATCAGGAGTCGGTATAAGTCGCAACAAAAATTCGGTTCCCAAAATCCGATATTGAGGCTCAGACCACAATTCAACAGCAGTATAAGCAGCACCTACAAGTAAATCTATCATTTTTTCAGATTCTTCATATTTTACTGAAAAAATATCTTTAATCGTCTCTTTTGCCCAACTACATTCAGGAAACCATGCATGACGTAGCAATATTATCTCTGCATATGCTTGTGCTCCAAGTTTCCAGTCACTATTTTTTAACTGGTCAAGCCATTTCGATACAAACGATTCGCTCACCCAGGACTGTGTTCGGCCTATAAGAACTGCACCATCAGTAGAGTTCATTACTTGGGGATATTTTGAAAAAAAAGCATCTAAAAAACGCTCTGAACGATTTTTATTTGCAAAAGCAAGATTTGGCAGCCAATATATTGATAAAACCTTCCATACATCAGGGTCTTCATCTCGGAGTAGATGTTCTTCCAATACAGACAACCAACGATCCGTCAATGGCGGTTTAGGCAACAAACATGCCCGTGAAATGGTTTCAAGAATAGGATAATTGCCATGAGGCAGCATTATCATCCTATGGCTTTGCCAAATGACAGATCCCCCATCGGCTTGTTCTTCTGTTGTGCTTGTATGTATCGGAGGGATCCATGATGTCAGCCAGCCTCTCAATATCTCAAAAAAATTCTCAGGCAATGGAGTGTTTGAATTAATACGACTACCTATAGCACTTGCTGCATGAAAATGGAAATCATCGCTGTCAAAACCAGATTTAACAAGAGCAGAAATCATATTGAACAATTCTGCTGTAGATAAATTAGAATTGCCAAGACCTTCTATAGCATAACATACTGGCATATTATGGTTTTTTTGATTCATTTTAAAGATTATGCTAATAGCTCTATCAGGGTTTTCTTTAGCAAATTCTTTAAATGCCTGAGACGCCTGAATTGTCCCTCCTTTTAGCCAATCTTTCGGGTGATTATCGGATTTACTTCCAAGCAGATCAAACAAGCCTATAATTTCCTCATCACTTGCTTTTGTCATTTGCCCAACCGACATAGGGCTGCCGATACAACGAATACCACTAAAACGTACATCTCGATCATCCAGATTTGGGAAAGCCCGTTCTTCCTCTGCTAACAGGCGTCGTGTTTTTTCACTCATATATTTAAGAGGAAATGCTCTCAAAAGACGGATGCGATGTTGGCGATTGTATTTAAGAAGACGATCCAATCTAATATTTGGCTCTTCCTCACGCCACGCCTCTTTATACATATTGAAGCCGCATAAAGCCGTTTCAAGCTTAATAAGGCTATCTCTATCAAGTTTCGGCACTAACAGCGTGATAAGTGCTTTCGTATCCGAGTGTTTATCTTGATAACCTCCAAGGATTAATCTGCGCTTGTCTTCCGTCAAGAATTCAAATATTTTGTATGGATGACTCTCAGACAGTCTTGCCAAGCCTCTTGCCAACAGTCTTTGCACAACCAAAAAGTCTGCATTCTTCCATTCGTCATAAAACTCCATGAACGCCTTAGAGTCTTGACTTGCAAAACTCTTGACAGCAGTTTCCATGGAAGAAATTAAAGGATATTCACTTACACCTTCAACATCGCCGTCCAAATTTGTAGCTAAACAGTGGTCATCTCTATATCCAATAAGGATATGATGCGGTTCGTTCACAATAAGGGTTAACACCTCTATAAACCATGGCCAGATGGAATGAAGGAATTCCGACGGTGCAGCCTCAGCGACTGATGATAGTTCATAGAAATCTCTATTTGCCTCAAGAAGCTGTTTATATGCTTTATTTTTCTGATAGGTCAAATCAAACATCATTAGCTCTTCTTCAGTAGCATTCACAGGCGGTGGCGGCAACTCTTTGGCTGCTTCCAAATGGGTCTTTGCTAAAAGTCTGTCCAAATAGACTTTTAATAATCTCGGAGCCAGTTGTGGAGCATGCTCGGATACAAGAGTAACTATTGGTTGTATCCAGTGGTTAGGAGTGTCCGCCCTGTTAAAGATAAGACAAGCCATATTCAGCGTTTTTTCATCCCAAGTCTTGAGATAGTCAAGAACTAACAGAGTAAGATTGTCCTTGTCGGGTGTCTGAAGCCAGAATTTTTCTATCAAATTAAACGTCTTGTCTTTTGCAAAAATCAAGGCATTTTGTAACAATGCAACAACTGAAATCGCTTGGTCATACGGCTGTGTCATATATGCGGGTAAAAGAGTATCAGCAATGATATCAAACCACCCTTTGCTTCCGGACATGCAGGATAATATCCGATGCCTAAACTCCGGTTGTTCCAAATAAGGGAATAACCAATTGGCTTCAAACTCCTGAGGGTTACTCAATTGACTGAGAAATTCAATTATAAGAATTCTGATATGCAACCGCAGTTCATCATTACGCAAAAGAGCACTCACCTCTCTCTTGTAACTTGCCGGGTCGGCAGAACGAAGATAATTCAAAGCATTCCAGAGTTGTGGTCGCACAAACATTCCGTTTTGTCTTTGAAGCACATAGTTGTATAAAGATCCTTCCATTCTTACAAATGCTCGTGCTCGCGCGTATTCAAAAAGTGTCTGATGACTGAATCCCACTCTCTGCCCGATTTCATCGAAAGTTAAAATACCGACCGCTTCAAGCTTTCGTAAGATAGACATGCGATCTTGAAATTGAACGACAGGAAGCCATAATTCCTCTCTCTCTGCCATTATAGTGGCAATAGTATCTACAAGGTCTATACAGACATTCCCTGCGCTCTCAATATGTTCTTGCCACAGCTTATTCAGCATTGCACGAGATGATTGAAATATCTCAGGTTCGGTTGTCCCTCGATTAAACTCCAAGAATATTTTGAGATACTGCGGGGTTTGTAGCATTTCAATAAAATCTATCGGCCAACCGGTTGATTTAATCCCCTTCGCCGACAAGAGAGCCACAATGTCCTCTTTAGACGGCAATTCCAGGTAAATGCTCTCAGCTTCCAGATTTCTTAGGCGAGAATCATGGATATGCTCGAAAGTACGACAGGACGAGATTATATGCACATTCGGCAATGCGGAAACTCTATGAATCAAATTGAGTATCAAGCCGAGACGATGAGAATGCAAGTCCACCATGTCGGCGAGAGCATCGAGTTGGTCTATAACCAGCACAACTCTCTCAAGTTTTGCTAAGACTTCTACACAAGAGGCAGGTTCACCTGGAAGCTCAAGATAGGTTGTCAACTGCTCAATTGTCTTTATATCTGATGGTATGAGATCGGCCTTGATAGCCAATACTGCTACTTCCGTGTTCAACAACTCTTGGGTGAGTCTTGCTAATAGGGCTGATTTGCCGCTTCCGGGAGACCCCAAAAGCAAGGTGGTGCTCGTAGTATTCGCTTCAATTGTCTCTCTTATGCGCTCAAATTCTTCCCTGTTTATCCACCGTCCATCCGCCAATGTGGTCGGCCACCTTGATAGGGATATTGATGCTCGCTGCAATGCCTTCTTGATGTTCTCAGACGGCTGGTTTGGAATGGAAATGTGAGATCGTTGAGAGGCCACCGAGAAAGATGATAGACGTTCCTTGATATTCTCAGTCAACAGTCGCAAATCACCTTTTATGGCTGCAATTAGACGCTTAAATTCTTCGTCATTGTTTATACCGCTACGAAAGTCCACCCATGTGTTCAAAGTAATAAAAAGGGGTAAATTGCCGGAACTGGAGCCGGGCAGAAGAACGAGAATAACTGGAAAATCCTTTTCTTTCGCCTGTCGTACTACTGCCATCTCCAATTCTATTTGCTGTATGTCGCCAATATCGTTGGGTCCTATGAAAACAGCGCAGGAAAAAGAAGCCCTGAATCCTGCTTCTATACCAGACAAGAAAGATCTGCCGGGGAGATGACAGTATTTGTCGAAGAAAGGATTAATGCCTTTTTCTTTTAAGCGAAAATATAAAGACTCAACCTGAGGCTTGTCTTTATCGTTGTGACACAAAAAGACATCAAAATTGTGGTTTACATTGCAAGGTACCATTTGCGTTACATTCTATGCTCAAGGTTCTTTTCCATAAGCCTCTATTAGCAATCAATAAACAAGACAATGAAAACAGATTTATTTACCATTTACCATTTACCCTTCCCTGATTATTCCTTCTGGTGTAGAAATATCCTACAAGACATCAAAAAAACTTGTCCCGTATTTTTCATTCTCTATAAGTCCCATGGATAAATATAAAACTTGCTCTCCGGTTTGCCTTTCAGGGCTGCTACCCTGTAATTATCTATGCCGTAATGCTTATTAAAGTACTGCACTGCTGAAGGATTAAACTGTCCGAAGTTGAGCTTTGCTTCTACAGGCAATATTTGATTTTTTACCTTAAGGATAAAATCTATTTCCTTTCCATCCTTTGTCCGCCAATAAGAAACAGCATTATGTGTGTACTTCTTTGCAAGTTCAGCAAAGATTGCCGTTTCAAACACATTGC
>Ga0209317_1003315_pt1 | contig 10270 bp, 9 predicted proteins | sample RifGroB2_FD_183994 | JGI IMG/M metagenome (GOLD analysis project Ga0209317, IMG submission 183994) | Soil microbial communities from Rifle, Colorado, USA - Groundwater B2 (SPAdes) (version 2) | ecosystem: Environmental > Terrestrial > Soil > Unclassified | place: Rifle, Colorado | collected...
CCCTCTGAAAGACGAGGGAAAGGAGCTCGCCGACTTCTACTTCATCCCCGCGGCGACAGCCGAGGACATCCGCGGCAAGCTGCTCCAGGTGATCACCGAGCGCATCCCCAAGCGTTTCGGTTTCGACCCGGTGCGCGACATCCAGGTGCTGACCCCCATGAATCGCGGCGGACTGGGAACCGGGTCGCTGAACGCCGAGCTGCAGGGGGTGCTGAACGGCAAGGCCGAGCCGAGGGTGACCCGCTTCGGGACCGGCTTCGCGCCCGGCGACAAGGTGATCCAGACGGTGAACAACTACGAGAAGGAAGTCTTCAACGGTGACATCGGCAGGATCATCGAGGTGCGGCAGGAAGAGGGGACCCTGACGGTTGATTTCGACGACAGGGCGGTAGAATACCAGTTCGGCGAGCTGGACGAGGTGGCGCTCGCCTACGCCACCAGCATCCACAAGAGCCAGGGGTCGGAATACACGGCGGTGGTCATCCCGCTGGCCATGCAGCACTACACCATGCTGGAGCGCAACCTGATCTACACCGCGGTGACCCGCGGCAAGAAGCTCGTGGTCGTGATCGGCGAGGCCAAGGCCCTTGCCATGGCGGTGCACAACCAGAAGTCCCAGCGCAGGATGACCAACCTGGCCGGCAGGATCGGCACCGCGCCCCCCTGATGCCCTCACCCAGCCTGCTTCTTCCGGGCAGGGAGCCGGGGAGGTTCAGTAGTTCATGATCTGTTCAACCTGAATGTCGAGAGGAGGATGTCATGAAAACCATCGGAATGATCGGCGGCCTCGGGCCGGAATCGACCGTCGACTACTACCAGCGCATCATCGAAGCCACCCGCGTGCCGGGGAGCCTGGCCGCTCCCGAGATGGTGATCTACAGCGTGAGCCTCCAGGAGGTCATGGACCTGGCTGCGCGGCGCGACTGGGACCATCTCATTTACCTCTTGGTAGCAAAGATCAAGGCGCTGCAGAAAGCAGGCGCCGACTTCGCCATCATCACGGCCAACACGCCGCACGCCGTGTTCAACGAGGTTCAGGCCAAGTCCCCCATCCCGCTGATCAGCATCGTCTTGGCCACCTGTGACAAGGCGAAGGAACTGGGACTGAAGAAGGTCGGCCTGCTGGGGACCAGGTTCACCATGGAGGAGAACTTCTTCGCACCTCCCTTCGCAGCGGCGGGGATCTCTGTGGTGGTCCCCTGCGCCAGCGAACAGCAGTACATCCACGATAAGCTGATGACCGAGATCGAGCTGGGGATCATCAAGGATGACACGAGGAAAGGGCTAATCGATATCATCGAGCGCCTGGTGCAACAGGAGCAGGTGGATGCGATCATCCTCGGCTGCACCGAACTGCCGCTGATACTGAAGGATGGAGATTTCGACATCCCCTTCCTGAACACCACGGCGATCCACGTCGAAAGCGTGGTCAGGTACTGCGCGCTGGGGTGAGGGCGTCGCAATGAAGGGACGGCGTAGCAGTAGGCCGCGCCCTCACCCGGCCTTCGGCCACCCTCTCCCGAAGGGAGAGGGGCATTTGCAGTGCTCCGGTCAAACGTAGGGGCGAATAATCATTCGCCCAAGGCAATAGACAAGGGCTGGGGTGAGGGCGTCAGTAGTGGTAGCGTGCCTGGAGAAAGTCGATCCTGTCGCTGCTGACCAGGTATACCAGGCGGTGCTCCTGGGTGAGCCTGCGCGACCAGACACCCGGGGAGAGGTATTTCAAAGGTTCCGGTTTTCCGATTCCGGTGAAGGGATCGCGCATCACTGCTTCTATCAGGGTGAAGGCGCGCAACGCGGTCTTTCGGTCCACTTCCACCCAGTGGCGCAGGTCTTCACGAAACTCCGGTTGAAAGACGGCTTCCCGTCCCTTATCTGGCAAGGCCGAACTCTTGCCGGAGTTCTTCCGGAGTCGTTGCTTCTCCCTCTCGTTTCAGGGCCCGCTCCAAAGAAGCGAGCAGTCGCTGGGCGTTTTTGGGCGAACGCATCAGGTGAGCCGTCTCCACCAGGCTTTCCAACTCGTCGGCGGCGATCATCGCCACGCTCTCGCCGCTGCGACGGTCGATGACGACGATTTCCCGGTTTTTCGTCACCTCATCGCATAAGCCTGCGAAGTTTGCCCGGGCGTTGGTATAGGACGTCTTCAGCATTTCACTTCCTCCTTCAGTTGTACAGAAACACCGTACAGCACCTGCCGTCTTTTTTCAACCTCAATGTCCGCGGCACGCCCTACTCGGGATGTGAAAAGCGGTCCATCTCCACCCCCTCCAGAAGCCGCGCCAGGTAGCGCGATTTCATCTGCCGGCTCGCCATGAGCCTCTTCACCGGCGGCAACCTGAGGATCGCTCCCAGGATGGCCGCCATGGCGCGGTGGCTCAGGTAGGCCTGGTTGTCGAAGATCAGGTTCTGCAGCTTGCCGCGCTCGATCGCCATCAGCACCAGGCGGTGCGCGGTGTTGACCGGCGTGAGTATCCGCTTCCCCCTTGGCTCCAGCCTCACCGCACCTGCGGGGCAGTTGCGCACGCAAACCCCGCACCCAAGGCAAAGCTCGGAGGTCAATTGCGCCTTGCTTCCCGCGCCTTGCGGCACCATGGCGATCGCATGCACCGGGCAGATGTCGGCGCATCTGCCGCAGCCGGTGCAGCGGGCGGGGTCGGTCACCTGCTGGAAGTTTGTGGTGTACATGGCGTTGGGGATGGCGAGCCTGCGGGCGGCAACGAGCCCTTCGCAGCAGCAGCCGCAGCAGTGGCAGATGAAATTCACCTGATGCTGAACGTTGTCCGCGCACTGCACCAGGTTACGGTCCCGGGCCTGCTGCAGCAGGTCCAGCCCTTCCGCGTTACCCACCTGGCGCGCCGCCCCCCGTCTCAAAATCGACTGGGCGGCCAGGTTCAGGGTCATGCAGATGTCGAGCGGCGCGTCGCAGGCGCGGTCGAGCTGGGCCATCTTGTGCCGGCAGTAGCAAAGCCCCACCGCGATCTGGCTCGCGCTTTTGATCACCTCACTGGCCCGCTCGTAGTCGAGTACCTGGCACGCCTTCTCGTCGGAAATCGCCTCCTCGTTGACCAGAACCCGCCCAAGCGTAGTCTCGCCGCCGGCGAACAGATCGCGGATGAAGGCATCCTCCAGGTTGATGTAGCGGAAAAACAGGCTGGCCAGCTCCTTCTGGTCGATGTCGGGACGCAGCCGCATCATCGAGAACTCGAAGAACCCGGCCATGGGAGGGGGGAGAAGGTAGACCATCTTGCCGTCACGCTCGATGTCCAGAAGAAGCGAGCGTGCGGCGAGCCTCTCCAGCAGGGCGCGTGCCCGCTCGGTGGGGAGGTTCCAGATCCGCCCGGCCTTGGCGGCGGAGAATGGCCGCAGCGGCAACTGGCTGAGAAGCGCCGCCTCCCGTTCGCTGCAGAGGATCGAGAAGATCCTGAGCAGGTGCTCCGAGTCGGGCGCTCCCTGCGGGAACTGATTCACCCGCCGCATCAGGCGGTGGTAGCCGTCGTCTGGTCGGTACCCTGGCATGTTCGCCTCGATTTATTAAAAAACAAAGGTTTCAGTATAGCAGCATGCAACCTGCAGGCAACGCCGCCTTGCCCGCCCCATCCGCGCCGTGTGTCCTTTCCCGGACGGAACTTCGAAAAAACCTGATGCGTCTAATTAAAGATCAATCCCCACCTGCCGATGAGGAAAATAGAGCGATCTGCGCGCAGAGGCGCAAGCCACACGTGAAGCGGAGCCGGATCGACCCGCGGCGGCAGGAAGGAGCCTCCCTTGACGACGAAAAGCCTGAGCCTGACAACAAAGATGAGCCTGATGGTGTCCCTGCTGGTGGTGCTGGTCCTGTCATTCATGACCTTTTGCGCATCCTGGTACCTGGAGAGGCGGTATCGGCAGACCGTTTCGGATCAGCAGTTCTCCATGGTCTCCTCCATCGCGGACGAGATCGACAGCAAGCTGCGCAGTTCGCAACTGCAGCTCGAGGCATTGGCCAAGACCATCCCGCCGCAACTCTTTAAAAGCCCGACCCTCTCCCAGCGTTTCCTGGAACAGCGCCCCGACATCCTGGCCCTCTTCGATAGCAAAACCTTCCTCTTCGACGCGCAGGGAAAGCTCCTGGCGGTAACCCCCCTGGAAAAGAACCTGATCGGGAAGGACTATTCCTTCCGCGACTATTACCAGAGCGCCTTGCACACCAGGAAACCGGTCATCTCGGAACCCTTTGTTTCGACCCTGGAGCATCGGCACCCAACCGTCGCCTTCGTCGTGCCGGTGCTGGACCGCGGGGGAGCGCTGGCCGGGATGATCGTAGGCATGATCGACCTCTACCAGGACAACTTCCTGGGCAAGCTGGCTCACGCGCGGGTGGGAAAGAACGGCTATCTCTACCTGTTCAACACCCGGCGCACCATCATCATGCACCCGGACCAGCAAAGTATCCTGAAAACGGACCTGCCGCCCGGGGCGAACCGCCTTCTGGATCAGGCCATCGACGGTTTTGAGGGCTCAGGAGAGACGGTCACCTCCCACGGCCTCCAATCGTTGACCTCCTTCAAGCGGCTCAAGAGCATGGAGTGGATCCTGGCCGCCAGCTTCCCCCAAGTCGAGGCTTACGCCCCGGCGCGGGAGGCCAAGCTGCTCCTGGCCCTGGGGCTGGCCACAGCGCTGGCCGCAAGCGTGCTGGTCTGCTTCATCTTCGTGAGGCGGCTGACGGCGCCGCTTCTGACCTTCATCCGTCACGTGGAGGGGATCAGCGACCAGGAACGGGAGCTGGAACCGGTGGCGATCCGGACCGGCGACGAGATCGGCACCCTGGCGCGCGCCTTCAACAGGATGATCCAGGAGCTGCGCCGGCAGAAGGAGTCGGCTCGCGAGCTGCGCCTGGCCATCGATCAGGCACCGGTAACGGTGATGGTCACCGACCGAAACGGCAGCATCGAGTACGTGAACCCCAACTTCACCAAGGTGACCGGGTACAGCGCCGAGGAGGCGCTGGGGGAAAACCCGAGGCTGGTGAAGTCGGGGTGGCACCCCCGCGAGTTCTACGCCGAGATGTGGCAGACGGTGCTCTCCGGCCGCGAGTGGCGCGGCGAGATGCGCAACAAGCGCAAAAACGGCGATCTCTACTGGGAGAGCGCCTCCATCTCCTCCGTGAAGGGGGAGTCCGGCGAGATCAGGAACTTCGTGGCGGTGAAGGAGGACATCACCGAGAGAAAGCGCGCCGAGGAGGCGCTGATCAGAAGCGACGAGCGGATCCGCCTGCTGCTGGAATCGACCGCGGAGGCGATCTTCGGCATGGACCTCCTGGGGAACTGCACCTTCGCCAATCACGCCTGCGCACGCCTCCTGGGGTATCCCGGCACCGAGGAGCTTTTGGGCAAGAACATGCACCTTCTCATCCATCACAGCTCCCCTGACGGCACCCCCAACCCGGTGCAGAAGTGCCCGCTGTACCGGGTGCTGCGCGGGGAGCAGGGGCTGCATAACGACGACCAGCTGTTCTGGCGCGCGGACGGCACCAGCTTCGCCGTGGAGTACTGGTCCTACCCGCAGCTGCAGGACGGGGAACTGGTGGGCGGGGTGGTGACCTTCTTCGACATTTCGGAGAGAAAGAGGGCCGAGGAGGAGTTGCGCCGGGCGACCGAGGCGGCCGAGGCGGCGACCCGGGCCAAGAGCGAGTTTCTTGCCAACATGAGCCACGAGATCCGCACCCCGATGAACGCGGCGCTCGGCATGCTCTACCTGCTGAAGCAGACCGGACTCTCCGACCAGCAGAAGGAGTACCTGGAGAAGGCCCAGAGCGCTTCCGACCTCCTGCTCAGGGTGATCAACGACATACTCGACTTCTCCAAGGCGGAGGCTGGCAAGATGGCGCTGGAGCAGATCCCGTTCCGGCTGGATACGGTGCTTTCCGATCTGGACAACGTGGCTTCCGCCATCCTGGGGGAGAAGGAGGTCGAGTTTGGGGCCGACATCGGGGAAGGGGTCCCCGAAGTCCTGGTGGGAGACCCGCTGCGCCTGGGGCAGGTGCTGCTGAACCTGACGGGAAACGCCATCAAGTTCACCGAGAAGGGAAAAGTGGAGGTGCAAATAGCGCTTTTGGCCCTCGAGGAGAAGGACGCGACGCTGAAGTTCTCGGTCACCGACACCGGCATCGGGATGAACGCCAGGCAGCAGGAGGCGCTCTTCACCCCCTTCACCCAGGCGGACAACTCCACCACGCGCAGGTTCGGGGGGACCGGCCTGGGGCTCGCCATCTGCCGCGAGCTGGTGCAGCTCATGGGCGGGCAGATGTGGGTCGAGAGCGAGCCGGGGCGTGGCAGCAGCTTCAGCTTCATCGCGCGCTTCGGACGCCAGCAGCCGGGGGTGGCGCTCCCTCCCGGGCCTGCGACGGGGGGAGGGGAGCTGCCCCAGGTGCTGTCGGGGGTGCATGTCCTTTTGGTGGAGGACAACCAGATCAACCAGGAGGTGGCCCGGCTCATCCTGGAGCGGGGAGGGGTGAGCGTGGATCTGGCCCAAAACGGCGCGGAGGCGCTCTCCATGCTGCAGCGTCCGGGGAGCTACCATGCCGTGCTGATGGACGTGCACATGCCTGTGATGAACGGGCTGGAGGCGACCCGGCGCATGCGTCAGAACCCGGCGCTGGCGCACCTCCCCGTCCTCGCCATGACGGCCGGCACCCTCCCGGGGGAGCGCCTGCTCTGCCGGGAGGCAGGTATGAGCGACCAGGTGGACAAGCCGATCAACGTGCCTGAACTGTTCGCCACACTGAGGCGCTGGGTGGGGCCCGTGGCGCGACGCCTGGAGCCGGTTTTCGAGCCTGCGGGGTGGCGCGCGGAGGACGGGCTTCCGGAGCGGCTGCCGGGGCTCGACCTGAAGCGTGGCATGAGCATCGTTCAGGAGAGCCGGCTTTTGAGGAAACTTCTGACCAGCTTCCGCAACGAGCATAAGGGGATCGTGGAACGGATCGGGCAGGTGGCCACCTCCGGCGACCTCCCCTCGGCCCGGCGCATGGTCCACACCATCAAGGGGTGCGCGGGGAACCTCGGGGCGACCAGGCTTGGGAGCGCCGCCGCATCGCTGGAGATCGCCCTGCAGGGGGGCGACGCCTCGCTGCTGCACCAGGCGCTGGAATGCTTCTCCGAAAAGCTGGAGGAGGTGCTTGGTTCCATCAGGCTTCTGGAAGAGCAGTGCCCGCTTCTCCCGGAGAGAGAGGGGGGAGAAGGGTTGATCTCCTGCGACGACCCCGAGCAGGTGGCGGCCCTTGCCCGCACGCTGAAACGCCTGCTCGAGAGCCAGAACATGAACGCCCTGGCGGTATGGGAGGAGATGTGTTCCCTGTTGGCGGGGCGGCTCGCGGAACGGCTGGACGCCACGCTGCAGGCGCTGGATTTCGGCGACGCCAGCGCAGTTTTGAATGAAATCATGGAAAACCTGGAGATAACGACATGAACGCCGCTAACGACATGAACGCTGCTAACGACATGTACTACGAGAGCCCGGCGGAAGCCATGAGACACAAGGTTCTGATCGTGGACGACACCCCGGCCAACATCGAGATCCTGTACAAGATCCTCAAGGATCGGTACGACATCCTGTTCGCCAAAAACGGTGCGGACGGGATCCGGATGGTGCAGCAGCATATGCCGGACCTGATCCTTCTGGACATCATGATGCCCGGCATGGACGGATACGAGGTCTGCAGCATCCTGAAGCGGGACCCGGTGACGGCGAGGATACCGGTGGTGTTCGTGACGGCGATGGGGAATGACGAGGATGAAAAAAAGGGGCTGGAGCTTGGGGCGATCGACTACCTCACCAAGCCGATCCGCCCCCCCATCGTGCTCGCGCGGATGCGCAACCACCTTGAACTGAAGCACAGGGGGGACCTGCTGGAGCAGCTTACCTCGGAGCTGGCCGAGAAGAACCGGGAGCTGGAGGTGCTGGTGCACAAGGACGGGCTGACCGGCATCGCCAACCGGCGCCACTTCAACGAGGTACTTTTGTCGGAAATCCAGCGCGCCGTCCGCAACGGGCGCAACCTCTCCCTGATGCTGTGCGACATCGACCACTTCAAGAAGTTCAACGACCTGTACGGTCATCTGGCCGGGGACAAGTGCCTGCAACTGGTCGGGGAACTCTTGAGGAACAGCTTCAAAAGGGCGGGTGAGGTGGTGGCGCGCTACGGAGGCGAGGAGTTTGCCGTGATCCTCCCCGACACCAGCGCCGAGCTGGCCGGGCATCTGGCCGAGAGGCTGAGGCTTGAGCTGATGGGGCAGTCCCTGCTGCACGCACATTCGGAGCACAAGGTGGTCACCATGAGCATCGGCGTGGCTGGGGGACTCGCGAAGTGGGGCCGCGACATGGAGTGGTACATAACCACCGCGGACCAGGCCCTGTACCGCTCCAAGGAAGCGGGGAGGAACCGGATCACCGTCGGCGGGGACCCGATCGAGGAGGATTAGTAGTCGATGCCCGGCTGCGGCTCGACCTCCTTGCGGTAGGCGTGCTTCACCTCCACGATCTCGCTGACGGTGTCCGCGAGCTCGATCACCAGCGGGTGCGCGTCGCGTCCGGTCAGCACCAGGTGCATGAGCGGCGGTTTCCGCGCCACGATCTCCAGCACCTGTTCCAGGTCGACCAGCTGCAACTTGAGCGCGTTGTTGATCTCGTCCAGCACCACCATGTCGAACGACCCCGAGTCGATCTTTTCCAGGGTGAGCCGCACGGCGTCCTGCGCGTTGGCGCGGTGCTCGCTCATCGAGTAGGGGTTGCCCCGGATGCCGCAGAAGCCCTTCCCGGTGGCGTGCAGTTCCACCAGTTCCCCCAACAGCTTCACCCCGTCCCACTCGCCGGCGTAAAGATCCCCCTTCATGAACTGGATGATGCAGACCTTCATGCCGTGGCCACAGGCGCGCAGCGCCATTCCCAGGGCCGATGTCGTTTTTCCTTTGCCGTGGCCGGTGATCACCACGGTCAGTCCCTTTTTCACCTTCGGCTGCAGCCGGTCAATCTTCAGCGGCGGAGTTCCCTGTTTGTTCATGATATCGCCTCCCCTGGCTCCCTTATTATAACTCCGCACCAGGGGCGTTGATCAATGATGGCCGGACATCTTACCCAGAACGCGCCAAAGCCCCGCCATCCCCATGAGGGCCAGGGCGACACCGGTGAGCCTCAGCATGACGTTACGCAGCTGTCCGGATATGGCGCTCGATGCGGTGCCGAAGGTGAGCATCACCGGGACGGTCCCAAGCCCCATGGCGGCCATGGTCGCCGCGCCGGTCACCGGGCTCCCGGTCCCGGCCGCGACCAGGAGCGGGGCGTAGACCAGGCCGCAGGGGAGCAGGCCGAGCACGAGCCCCAGTGGGAGCGAGGCGAGGGGGGAGTGCGCCGCGAGGGCGCGTTTCAAGGGAGCGGTGAGGAAACGGGCGCCGCTTCCCTCCAGGGTGGAGAGGTTCAGTGCGCCCAGGCCGAGCGCCGAGGAGAGGCCGACCATGATGACCAGGAGGTTCGCCCCCACCACGAACCACCTGAAGATGACCTTCATGGCCATCAGGTTCAGCGAGGAGCCGATAAGCCCGGCGAGGGCGCCCAGCAAGGTGTAGGTGATGACGCGCCCGGTGTTGTAGAGAAGCTGCGACTCGAGCCTGCCGCGCAGGGCGCTCTCCTTGTCCTTGAGCGAGATGGCGGCCACGATGCCCCCGCACATCCCGATGCAGTGAAAGCTGCCGGCCAAGCCGGCCAGAAACGCCAACCAGATCTGTAGCATAGCGGTCTCCGGTACAGGTTTTATAGGTGTGGTACCGCCTTGAACCTCTCCTCCTGCACCCGGGGGGCGTGGGCGCGGAGGGAGAGGGTAAGCTCATGCTCCTGGGGAGCATGGGGGGGAGGGGAGACGGCCTCGACGCGGGGAGGCATCGGTGCATCGTCGTCGTCGAGCATCCGGTGCTTTGGGCGCTCCATGTCGCTGAACTCGCCCTTCTGCACGGCCCAGAGGAAGAAGAGCCAGCAGCCGCAGCCCAGGAAGAAGGATAGTCCGATCAATGCGATAAGCGAGCTATTCATCCGGTGTCCTCAAAAGTCTCAGCGAATTGCCGACCACGCAGACGGAGCTGAGAGCCATGGCTGCCGCGGCATAGATCGGGGTGAGCCGCCCGGTCATGGCGAGCGGGATGCCGATCACGTTGTACAAGAAGGCCCAGGCCAGGTTCTGCCGGACCACGGCCATGGTGCGCCGCGCCATCCGGTGCGCGAGCGAAAGGCGCTCCAGGTCGGGCTT
>Ga0209317_1003318_pt1 | contig 10266 bp, 6 predicted proteins | sample RifGroB2_FD_183994 | JGI IMG/M metagenome (GOLD analysis project Ga0209317, IMG submission 183994) | Soil microbial communities from Rifle, Colorado, USA - Groundwater B2 (SPAdes) (version 2) | ecosystem: Environmental > Terrestrial > Soil > Unclassified | place: Rifle, Colorado | collected...
CGCCATATTTCAATATGCCGCCTCCATACTGAATAAGCCGGTCGTAGCGTGGAATATCGGAAGTTGCGGAATAATGAAATGCATAATTCAAATCAAGCTTTTCGGTGGGGCGGTAGCGAATTTTAAACATTGAATTGAACTGCGAATAGCCTGAATAAACCTGCTTTCGCGGATCGGGATTGCTGATAATCTGATCACTTCCGGAGTCGGTAAATGAATTATCGGGTACATACTGAGGTCGGAGATATTCTGCGGGACCATCTTTTCCCATTTTCAGATCATCGAAATCGGTGTAAGTTAAGCTGACCAATCCCGCCCATTTTGGGGAACCAAAGTTTACATCGCCATGAACTGTTTTTTCGAAATTTGCGCCCGAATAGCGAGCAAAAACACTTCCCCGCCGATCGTATTCTTCAGAACTCGAAAGTTTAGGTTTTAAAGTCTGGTAACTCATTACTCCACCTAGCGCATCGCTTCCGTAAATTACAGAACCCGGTCCGAAAATGACTTCGGTACTTTCAATACTTCCGGCATCGAGCGAAATTACATTCTGAAGATTCCCGTTACGGTAAATGGCATTGTTCATGCGGATTCCATCGACGACCAGCAAAAGACGGTTGGCCGAAAAACCGCGAATCATCGGACTTCCGCCCCCCATCTGGCTTTTCTGAACAAACACACCACTTTTGTATTCGAGCAGATCGGCAGCAGTTTGTGGATTCTGAAAGTCGATATCTTTCCGGTTGATGGTGATAATTTTATTGGGGATTTCGAGCCTCGACTGCTCGCGACGGCTGGCCGACACCACTATTTCGTCGATACGCACCGGATCTTCGAGCAGCCGAACCACAAAATTGGTTGACCACAGATTTTGGTAATTCGTGCGTAACCCGACATAAGACGAATGGGAGAAAGAGATTCGGGAGGCATCTTTAAACGAAGTAATATCCGCTTTCCCTTCTTTATTGGTGAGAACAGAAAGCTGATCGGCAAAAATAACGACACCTTCAACTGGCTTGCCGGTTTTCGAATCGCACACAAAAACTAACTGTCCTTTAGCAAGTTGAGAACAAACAAATAGCAAAATGATGAATAAAGGTTTCAATCCGGATATTTTTTACGAAAATAGAAATTCGGACGAGACCCTGCAATTATTATGCCTTTTCGGGATAGTAAACAAACATAAATATTTTAAGATGTGATTTTGGGAAGTAATTTATTTGCTGTTCCTCTGAATATGCTTCCATGTTGTTCGAAGCGGCTGGTGCTGATCTGTGATCCGTTTTATACTTTCCCGCGCAAAGTTTTAAATCAAGTTGCATATTCAATTTCAAAAAACCTTGAGCTAAGTTAACAAAACTTTATAAGCGAAGCTGCCTTTTTTTTGTGGGCAATTTCTGTTCGTTGTTTCAATTTCAAAAAAAGGATTGCAAATCCCGGGCTAAAAAGGTGACGATTGCAAATCGTCACCAGCAGTTGCAAGCTTTTTACATATCCGCAGGAGCGGGGTAGGTGGGTGCCAACAATATGCTACTTAACAAAGTAATGCACCAGTATTGGTAATCCAAATAAAAATGCTCCCAGTATTATAAACATCCAAGGCTTTATGATTTTATTCATAAAATGATTCTTAAATCTTCTTTGTAGTGCTTCTTTAGTCTTCATTTTACGATATCTTAGATAATTGAATATTTCAAATAGAAAGAAAATTAACAATAAACCATATTTTGAATATGGTTTATATTGTTGTAAAAATTCTCTTGTTAAAAATGAATCATTAGTGACAACTTGAAACGTTACAACTATTGAGTATAAAGTCAAAAATTCTAAAAAGCTTACATACAGAGCCGCAGTAAAAACCGAGGATCCATACTTTTCTTTTGAAGCATACAAATTATTAAGTCTATAGAATATATAATCGAAAATCTTCATACTGATTTATTTAATAACCCGATCCTCCGGATATGTACACACGTTGTTCGAAGCAGCTGGTGCTGATTTGCAATCAGCACCTTTTGGCTCCGGATCTGTGATCCGTTTATACTTTCCCGCGCAAAGTTTTAAATCAAGTTGCATATTCAATTTCAAAAAACCTTGGGCTAAGTTAACAAAACTTTATAAGCGAAGCTGCCTTTTTTTTGTGGGCAATTTCTGTTCGTTGTTTTATTTCAAAAAAGGATTGCAAATCCCGGGCTAAAAGGTGACGATTGCAAATCGTCACCAGCAGTTGCAAGCTTTTTACATATCCGCAGGAGCGGGGGTTGGTACAAGCTGTTTCCCCTACTTCTGGCCTCTCTAAAGAAAGAAGTTAAATCAATGGACCATATAAATTGGCCGCCCAATTCTGGGTCAATAGGTATTAGCAACTGCCAGCTTTTGAGTTCCTTTGTAAGGAGCGAGGATACTATAAAAGCCCGGTCGCCCAGGCCTTTATATTTAAAGGTTTGATAAATCATAACTATACAAATACCACTTTCCAGATTTTAATATGAACTTTTTTTCTACCTGAAAGCCAGATTGTTCAATCCAATATTTCTCAATAACTAAAGTATCTTTCTTTATCAAATCGGATTTTAGGTTCTTATAAATTTGTAAAAATTTTTCTTTTGGGGCCATTGTTACTTTTTTATTATCCCAAGATTCTTCCTTTACAACATCGTCATCCCATTCTTTTATTGTTCCCCTAAGTGGCTTTAAGGTGCGTTCACTTTGATAAGATGTATCACTATAAAACTTAGAATAAAAGAAAGAAAAATCTTCAGATACAGTTTGACTTAAAGTTGTTTGGTTGCTTTTCTCTTGCGAATTAATGCATCCAGCAGTAATTACAAACAGTAATAATAAAATATTTCTCATATCTAATTTATTTATATGGGAATAATATAGTAGGATTCACTTTTTGATCCCCTGCTCATCCGGGTATGCATATACGTTGTTCGAAGCATGCGGCTGGTGCTGATTTGTAATCAGCACCTCTTAGTTGCGGATCTGTGATCCGCTTTACACCATTATTATTTCAACCAACCCTTTTTCTCCTGTATAATCTCTGGCCGAGCTGTAAAGATAGTCTTCTGGTCGTCCGACCAATTCTGCTCTTACCGGATTGTTGTGAATGTAATTCATTTTTTCATCCAGAAAAGCAGTGGTGTGAATTTCCTGAGCATCGTTGCCATCTTGCCAAACTTTGAAATATTTGATTTTTTTGTTGTTTTTTCCTGCATACCAGAACAAGTTTAACATCCAGTCTCGTCTGCTTTCAGGTATTTCTTTAATCGCATCAATGAGTGCTTTGCTTGTAAATTTTTTAAAATCGCGAAGTATATCCGACAAACTACCCTCATCGCCTGCACTCGCTACCAAATGGATATGATTGCTCATTAAGCACCAGCAATATACCTCCAGGCCTTTGTTCGCAATACAATAATTCAACGAATCTACAATGATGTGTTTATAAACAGGGCGTGAAAAAACATCAATCCATTCCACGATTGTTAAGGTCAGATAGTAGGCGTAGCCTTTTGATATTTTATTGTTGCTTCCCATAGGTCAAAAAAATTATTGAATTATAGACCGCTGGGCTAAGTTAACAAAACTTTGCAAACGAAGTTGCTTGTAAAAAAGACAGCTTCGTTGTTTCAATAAAAAAAAGGATTACAAATCCCAAGCTAAAAAGTGACGATTGCAAATCGTCACCAGCGGTCTGTCTTTGGCTGGAAAATCGTCACAAGTGGTTGTCAGCTTTTGTAGATCCAGATAAGCCTGATTCCACGTCCATCTGCATATTTTCGGGCATTCAACAATTCATTTTTGATTTTCAGGAAACAGAAACAGGGAACCCATTGCTGAATTCCCCGTTTGTTGTTCCTTTTTAAAGAAATGATTGTCCATTTACTTACCTATTTGCACTTTATGCCAGTCACTAGTGGTCGTTGATTGTCATTCTGTTGTTATATTCCTGGCAAATTAATGACTACCAAATGACAATTGAATGACTTTTATGACATTGGGTAATATTACAGATAACCTTTTTTCAGGAAATATAAAAGACTTGATTACTCTTCTTTATTCATAATTCCGAGTTTGCTGAAACCCCAGAAAAGCAACGACAACACAACACCGATGATAGCTGCAAATGCCATTCCTTTTAATTGTACTGAACCGATATTGATGCTCGCTCCGCTTACACCAACCACAAAAGTAATAGCGCCAAGTACCATGTTGCTGTTTTTGCTGAAATCGACTTTTTGCTCAACAAACATGCGGAAACCCTGAACTGCAATTACTCCGTACAAAAGCATCGTGATTCCACCCATTACTGCATCAGGAATGGTTTGAATGGCTGCCGAAACTTTTCCGATTAAAGAGAAGGCAATGGCCAGAAGCGCTGCTCCACGAATAACCCAAACCGAATATACACGGGTAATGGCCATTACACCAATGTTTTCGCCATAGGTTGTATTGGGCGGAGAACCTGCAAAACCCGAAAGCACGTTGCTGATTCCATCGCCAAGTAACGAACGGTGCAATCCCGGTTTGGCCATCAGATCGGATTCTGTAATTTTTCCGGTAACGATCAAATGGCTGATATGTTCGGCCAAAACCACAATACATGCAGGCGCTATAATGATGATCGCATTGATGTCCCAAACAGGAGCCTGAAATTTTGGTAAGGCAAACCACGAAGCATTGCCGATGGTTGTTGTATCGACCATTCCCATTGCCAAAGCCAGCACGTAGCCGGCAATTACTGCAAAAAGAATTGGGATTACCTGCATGAAACCTTTAAAAAGTACGGAGCCGATCATGCCAACAATCAAAGTAAACATTGAAACGATTACCACATCAGGAGACATTACAAACGGTTGAACTGTTTGACCGACGGCTGTTGGCCAGGGAGCAAGTCCTGCCATTTGAGCGGCAACCGGGGCAAGTTCGAGCCCGATAATGGCCACCACAGCGCCCATCACGGCAGGAGGCATCACGATGTCGATCCACCGGATACCCCAATATTTTACAACAAACGAAATTGCTATGAAGAATAAACCGAAAAAGATAAATCCTGATTGTGCATGACTGAAACCGCCATAAGAACCGATTACCAGCATTGCCGGCGCAATAAACGCAAAACTCGATCCCAGATAAGCCGGAATTCCGCCTTTGGTAACCCAGGTATAAATCAGGGTTCCTACACCATTCATTAACAGGGCGATAGCCGGATCGACGCCCAAAAGAATAGGAACCAGAATAGTAGCTCCAAACATGGCCGTTAAATGCTGAAAACTAAGCGGTAAACTTTCCAGTACAGGAAGTTTCTCGTGAATACCAATAATTCGTCTTGCCATTTACAGGTCTCCTTTAAGTTTAAGATTAGTAATTAATTTAGTTTTTTTTTGAATCCCGTGAAAATAACGATTGTTTTTTAACCCAACTTCCTAATATTATTTTTCTTATTGGCAAAATATCAACAATTGTTTAATTCAGCTATCTTGCAAAGAATTTGATTAATGATAATTCTATAAATTAATCTTGAATGGCAGGTAGTTTTATTGATCAGATAGCCCACGAATTTGAACGGCCATTTCAAAACCCGGTATTGGTTTTTGCTGTTATTTTGTTCATTATATTGCTCTCGCCCATTGTACTGCGGAAGCTTAAAATACCGGGAATTATCGGACTGATTATTTCAGGGGTAATTATTGGGCCGCATGGCATTAACTGGCTCGAAAAAAATTCGGCGGTTACGCTTTTTTCGACCATTGGCTTACTGTATATCATGTTTATTGCCGGTTTGGAACTCGACCTGAAAGAATTCCAGCGCAACAAAAACAGAAGTCTCGTATTTGGTTTTCTTACTTTCATCATCCCTTTGACCATCGGGTTTCCGGTTTGCTATTACCTGCTTAATTACGACTTCACAGCCAGCTTGCTCATTTCGAGCATGTTCTCGACGCACACCATGGTTTCGTACCCAATTGTGAGCAAATTCGGTATCTCGAAAAACGAAGCGGTTGCCATCACTGTTGGGGGTACAATCCTCACCGATACTGCGGTACTGATATTGCTGGCCATTATTATGAGTTCAAATGGCGGAGGATTAAATCTTTCGTTCTGGGTACAACTAATTGCCTCACTGGCTGTATTTTCTGCAATCATGTTCTGGGTAATTCCCAAAATTACAGCATGGTTTTTCCAGAAGCTCGAAAGCGAAAAAACCTCTCACTATATTTTTGTACTTTCTGTTGTTTTCTTCGCGGCTTTTCTTGCCGAACTTGCAGGCATTGAGCCAATTATCGGGGCATTCGTTGCCGGATTGTCGCTCAACAAACTCATCCCCTATTCGTCCACACTGATGAACCGCATAGAATTTATCGGGCAATCGATATTTATTCCATTTTTCCTGATAAGTGTCGGGATGCTGGTCGATATCAAAGTGTTGCTGAATGGTCCTTCAGCGGTAATCATAGCGGTAACACTATCGGTAGTGGCTCTTATCGGCAAATGGATGGCTTCGAGCGCAACCGCTTCACTTTTCAGGTATTCGGCCGACCAGCGAAAGTTGATTTTTGGATTGAGCAGTTCGCACGCCGCGGCAACGCTGGCAGTTATTCTGGTAGGTTTTCAGGCCGGAATTATTGATGAAAATGCACTGAATGGCACTATTTTGCTGATTCTGGTTACTTGCCTGGTTGCAAGCATTGTTACTGAAAACGCCGCAAAACGCATAATCACTTCAGAAAAAGAAGAACCAGTAATCGAATACCCGGTTCACAACAGCGAGCATATCATGATTCCGATTGCGAATATGGACAATATGGAAACCCTGCTCGAATTTGCGGTTTTTGTAAAGAACAAAAAATCGATCAATCCGATAACGATTTTGTCGGTTGTACCCAACGACGAGGAAGCCGAGAAAAATCTGGTAAAGGCCAAGAAGAACCTGCAACCGCTGGTAAAAATGGCATCGGCCAACGAAACCAAGGTGAAAATTACTGCCACTATCGACCACAATATTGCCGGAGGGATTATCCGAGCCTCGCGAGAAGAAATGACTGACACCATTATGATTGGCTGGCCACGCAAAACAGGGCTGATTGAACGTTTCATTGAAACAAAAACGGCCTCGATCATTTCGCGCACCAGTAAAGCGGTTTACATCTGTCATTTCGCGCAACCGCTTATAAATCACAGCAAAATTGCGGTGGTTTGTCCGCCTCTTGCCGAGCTGGAACCCGGTTTCGAGATATGGCTACCCAAAATCAACGCGCTTTCCAGAGAGCTTAGCCTGAATGTTTTTTGCTACTGCAATCCGGCAACCAACACTGCCATTCACGATCTGTTCAGGCAACGCAAACAAAAATGCGGATTCATTTTTTCAGAAGAATACGATTTGGGAGATCTTGACCTGCTGCAAAAATATGTTGGCAACGAGGATATGCTTTTTTACGTAGCTGCCCGGCGCACATCGGTTTCGTATGATAATTGCATGGAAAACATTCAGGAAAAACTGGAGAAGCAATTTCCGGGTAACAGCAAAATCATTATTTATCCGCGTGTGCATCACATCGACAGCAAATTCAGCGAATACGGCGACATAAACGCAGAGCCACTTAGCCAGGGATTTGAGCGGGTACAAAAAATCGGAAGAGATCTGGGGAATTTACTGAAACGGGATCATAAAGGGTAAAACTCAAATCGTCCAATTTGCCTGTCTTCGCTTTTATCTAATAAAAAGGGCCATCTTTTCAGACGGCCCAAAATTTATATCAGTAAAAGCTTATCCTTACGTTTTATGATTGTCCGTTTTCATACCTATTTGGCACTTTACGTCAGTCATTTGTGGTCATTCTGTTGTCATTTACTGACAATTGAATGACTACCAAATGACAATTGAATGACTTTTATAAGATTGGGTATTATTACGGATATTCATATTACTTTTTATCCCACCAAACTTTGTCTTTATCAATTTCCACTGAAGGAACATTATCCTTGTTGTACAATTTAGGACTTGTTGCATAAGGCATCCTGTAGGGTACATGTGTATATTCAGCGTCCATTGGCAACACAATTGTGGGGTAATGAGTTCTTCTATAGTCATTATAGTTCTCAACCGAAAGGAAATTACCAATGAACTTTAGTTCAATGATCATCTTCTGGGCACCCTCAAAATTTGACGGAAGCGAAGGTAAAGCGTCAACGTAATTGTTGATGGCGCTTTCGGAGAGAGCAGGCTCATTGTTCACCTGTAACTTCAAAAGACTGGCTTTTGTACCCTCTTTCATAAATTGGGCTGCTTTCGCAAAATCATTCTTCCACAAGTAGGCCTCCGCTTTAAGGAAACAGTTTTCGGCATACGTAATAAACGGTACCGGGGTCGATTTGGTAATAAAGTAAGGTTGCTTATCCTCGCCATCATCGTAAGTTGTACGTTCAATCGCCAGTTTTGAAGTCACTCCGGGTATCTCAGTCAGCAATCCATTCCGATGTGGTATTATTTCTCCTGAAACACCCTCTGCATAGGTGGTATCAGCAAAAACATCAAGCCTTGGGTCATTGTACTTCTTTAAAATAATGTAAGTGTTAGTATCCAAATACAGCGTATTAAATTTACTATACCATTGATACCAGGGATTCTCGGCTCCTGTTTTATCGAAATATGCAAAATCAGCGTCATCGCTGTTGCTTGTAAAACCTTTATCCAGCGCTGCCAAAACCAGATCGGCTTGTGTTGCTCCTGCTTTTGCATAGGAAAGACGCATGTTATAACGCGCCTTTAACGAATAGGCAAACTTTTTCCATGCAGGTATATTTCCCCTGAACAACAGGTCATCACTACCAGGTTTTGTTGTTTGCTGCCCGGTATAATCAAAATTGGCTATCGCTCCATCCAGCAAAATAAAGATGGCTTCATAAACCTTATCCTGCGTGTCAAACTTAGGCTTTTGGAATTCCTCCGGATTAAGCGCTTCCGACCATGGAATACTTCCCCACAAGTCAGTAGCAATAGCTAAAGAATACGCAGTCATTACTTTACCTATTCCTGAATAATATTTATTTCCGTTGTTCTCTGCTTTCGTGATCAACAATTTCGAATTTTTCAGAACATTTGTGTACAAGGTATATTCCCATGTATTATTCACATCGGTATCCAGAATTTTGAAAGTCTGAACATCGGGGGCCGGCCCATTCAGTGAACACTGCCCTACCCAGGCATTGGCATGTCTGGCCGGAAATCCGCCAGCTAATTCGTAAGATATGGTTGAAATAATTCCCGGTAACAAAACCGATTCAGAGACAACCTCTTCGGTTGGAGTATCCGGATTCTGATTAATATCCAGCCATTCACCGCAGCTATATAAAATACTAATCAATAAAAAGGTTCCAAATATTTTCTTTAATGTGTTCATTGTTTCTAGTTTAAAGAGTTAATTTGAGCGAAAAATTAATGCTCTTCGTTGATGGAACAGCATAGTTTGACAATCCTTGTCCGTTTCCACTTCCGTACAAACTGTTTTCAGGGTCCGATCCGGTAAAACTATCGTCAGTCTTTAACCACAGATTTCTTCCTGAAACCATTAAATTCATCCCTTTGATAGAGATTTTGGAAAGTAAAGCCTTGGGAAGATCATAACCAACTGAAACCTCACGAAGACGAATGAAGCTGGCATCCTGAACGTTTGCTTCATCTATATTACTTTGATTTGACCAGTAGCTTTGATAGTCGGTAATCCCGGTAGTGTTAGGCATTCCATCAGATTCGCGCACACCTTTAACGATGATGGGATTTTCCCGATCGCGTGTTAACCATGAAGTACCGTAGGCTTTCATGTAATATTCATCGAGATTATAAATATCGCCCCCTTGTCGTGTGTCAATTAATGCCGATAACGAAATCCCTTTCCAGGTTAAAGTATTCCTGATGCCGCCAATCCAATCGGGCATTGCGTTACCAATTGGACCACTTTCTGCTGCACTCATTTCATATCCATCATCGTCAACCAATATCTCGCCTTTGTCATTTCTCATAAACTGACTTCCCCAGATTACTCCGTAGGGTTTGTCGGCCATGATAAAAATACCAGGCGCGGTGAATCCGGCTAAACGAATGCTTTCGACACCTTCGGTAAGGCTAAGTACTTTATTTCTATTCTTGCTGTAGTTCAGATTTATCTCCCACGAAAAGTCCTTAAACTTCACAGGTACAATGTTTAACGCAAGTTCAAGCCCCCTGTTTTGAATTTCAGCAGCATTCACAACTTTACTTCC
>Ga0209317_1003319_pt1 | contig 10262 bp, 7 predicted proteins | sample RifGroB2_FD_183994 | JGI IMG/M metagenome (GOLD analysis project Ga0209317, IMG submission 183994) | Soil microbial communities from Rifle, Colorado, USA - Groundwater B2 (SPAdes) (version 2) | ecosystem: Environmental > Terrestrial > Soil > Unclassified | place: Rifle, Colorado | collected...
CCCCTCTATTTGGGCCAATCCCCATTTAGCCCCTCAAGTTCGAACCTACCCGGTGACACTCGGCTGTTCCTTGAAGTAGATCGTGACGGTTGCCGCAGCCATGTCTTCCGGCGTGCTCGCGTACTCCTCGATTTTGAACTCAGCTTTGGTGCGCTGGTACATGAAGTGCGGTTCTAACTCCCGAGCCGTTAGCAAAATGGCCCTTGAACGATATTTATCATTCAATGTTTTTGCGCACTCTATTTCCCCTGAACTGAACGGGGAAAGTTTTGCAATCAGCACGAAAGTTTCAAAGCACTTGGGCGGGAACGCATCTGCGACCCGACGCAGGTGATCGATGTCCTTCTCGAACTCTTGCAGTTTAACAAAACCTTGATCCTTACATTCACCCAAAATAATAACCGTTTTCTGTGGATAGGGCCGTGCAATCATCCATACAAAGTCAATTTCGCACTTGGGAAGTCCAGTGCCCTCCTTAGGCGTGAGATCAAGTGACGGAGAGTAGATGTCTTGGTGCAGTCCGTGACGGTTGGCTCTCAACTGCTGCAGTGTGAGTGCCACAGGAATAGCACCTTGAGCATTCCTTTCGGTGCCTAGGACACCGGAACGCCGGTAGTGCCACTCGCCGTTCACTAATTGGCGCGTAGCATCGTATTCATGGCCGCACAGTTCGCAGATTACCTGCTGCTTTACAGCATCCAGAGAAATCCAACTGGCCATGCGGCAATTTGGGCATGTCAACTCCCTTCCGATACGATATAGTCCTTTCTCAACCAAGCCCGAGAATACGGAGTTTGCCTCCAACTTTCGTCCAAAAGGGTCCTCAAACTTGGCGTCGGGGTTTTCTGGATCCTTGGCCCCAATCAACTGCAGCGCGCCTCTTTTTGTGAACGCTGTCATCGGCCCGTGTGTCTTTAACAATCGCCGCACACCCGGAATTCTGAACACGTCTGCACCATACAATCCGCCGAGCTGCGCGATGAGTTGCCGGATAATAAGCCCGCTACGACTGAGCTTGGCCGAGAAGCCCGCCAGGTCAAACACCCTCTCAATCAAATCTGCTACCGGCAAGACATACAGGAAGGCGTCCGAGTCGGCCGCATCAATGACCAAGCCCACGCGCTCGGATTCGATGCGTAACCTGTCGGGTCGAAAATGCATCGTCCGCGCATAGAATTCATTCAAATCAGGAATGAACGGCGGATGAAGCGTATAGTGCTCGTCTCCGTAGAGTCCACCGATGAATGAAATAGATGCGATCAAATGCTGCGTATGAAACCAAACGTCACCACAAAACGGTTTATCATTTAGCGCAAATGACACCTTAGGCTTTCCACTTTCGTGCCCGCTTACCCCCAAAGTAGAAACCTGGTCGAAGTGCATCATTGGAGGTCGCAGATTGTGCCCATTCCAGGAATGGATAGACAGGCTACAGAACGTTAGCTGACCGTCACCGAATAGTCCCCGGACTTCTTTGATATTCTCGCGACGCGACCATATGGCCACGTGGCGTTTCCACTCATGCCGGTGGGCGATAGTTTCACGCATCAGTTTTTCCCAAGCGGGAATGACGTCAGTGTAGCGAGTGATGCGATCCGGATCGACAAACCACAAAGGGATATCCGAAGCCCGGAGGTTCCAGTGACACACCAAGTCATCCAAGTTTGTGGCATCCCCGACAAAAAAACCAGGCCAGTCCCATCCAGCCTGCACGCTGTAGTGACGCTCGAGGCCGAGCCTCGACAGGTAGGCTATGGTTGGGTGATCTAAAGTGTCTGACGGTATGGCGGCGTCCGGCTCGATAGCGCTTTCAGTGGCCTCCGCTGCTTCCACGACCATACCCACGTAGTCAATACCGACCTCCTTGGTACTTGGGTACCCACCGAACTGTACCAGGAACACATCGGCCAATGCATCGTCGGCTTGCCATTCGTAAATTCGAACGCCCTTGTCTTTAATGGTCTTCCACTGCGGTGTGTCACGAAAATGAACAAGAGCATTGTGGATGTCGAGTACTTGAGCGTGCTTCCGTTCGTCTGCTCGACCGACGAAGAGCGGCTCACTAAAGAAAGGGTTGATAAGGTAAGGAAAGCGCTTTGGAAACTTTTTTACCGTCTCGGAATCGCCAATTGGGAAAACGAGATCGACACGGAACAGGTCTATTAGCCGGTCCGCCTCGTCTTCGTAGTCCACTATCACGATGGGGTTAAAACGCCCACCCCAGAGAGCATATGACATTTGAACAGCTTGGCGGAACGCATCCGAGTCACCCGCGCAAATGGCCCAGCCGATGCGCAAGGGACGGTAACAGATGTCGACTCGAGTGGTTTCCATAAGATTCGAAATTACTGCAATTGTAGCGATTGTCGTGCCGTTCAAAGGACTTGTCAAGATTTTCCTGACGCCTCCCCTGCTGCTGATGCCTGGAGCTACTCTACCTAATCGGAACGTGAAGGGAGCGAAGGGAAGGTGATGAGAATAATTAACGAACGGCTAGACAGTTCCGGGAAGGATCTTACGGATTTGCTCTACGGTTTCCGTCTTGAGAGGCGCGACGCTTTTTCGCGGAACGGCAACCAGAAGACGGCCCCTCCGCTCCAGCCTGACGGGCAAGGGGGCAGGCGTAATCGCGATTTTTCCATTTTCCCACCGGACGTCCAGCGACAGTCCCGGCTTCAGTCCGGCCTCCCGCCGAATCTCTTTAGGAATGACCAACCTTCCCGCGTTATCGATGGTCGCCCTCATGGCATAAAATATACCATCATTTTTACCATATCTCAAGTCAAGAGAAGGACCTTTGCAAAACTCTGTGCGCCGTTCCTGACCTGTACCGGCCGGCGTCGCGCCGTTCAGAGGACTTGTCGAGTTTTTTGTACCGCCTCCCCTGTTGCTTATGCCTGTATCCTACGCTACAAAATAGGGGAACCTATAAATAATCAAGGAGAGCTCCATGGCACAGAAGCCCCTGGATAGTTTCGGCACGCGGACAACCCTGAAGGCCGGCAATCAATCCTACGATATTTACCGGCTCGATCGGCTCGAAAAGGCGGGCTTTAAGAACATCTCTCGCTTGCCGGTTTCTTTGAAGGTCCTTCTGGAAAACCTGCTGCGCTTTGAGGATAACCACCATGTCAACAAGGCGGATATCGAGGCGCTGGCAAACTGGAATCCCAAGGCGAAGCAGGACAAGGAGATTGCCTTCATGCCGGCGCGCGTCCTCATGCAGGACTTGACCGGCGTGCCTGCGGTGGTCGACCTCGCCGCCATGCGCGAGGCGATGAAGCGCCTGGGCGGCGATCCGAAGAAGATCAATCCGCTCGTGCCCGTGGATCTGGTTATCGACCACTCGGTGCAGGTCGACTATTTCGGCGACGCGGATGCCTTGCGCAAGAATTCCGAGATCGAGTTCGAGCGCAACGTCGAGCGCTACATTTTCCTGCGTTGGGGGCAAAGGGCATTTGACAATTTTCGGCTGATTCCGCCGGATACGGGTATCTGCCATCAGGTCAACCTTGAATATTTGGCGCCGGTCGTATTCCGGGCCAAGAAAGACGGCGCCAATTTCGCGTACCCCGATACCGTGGTCGGGACCGATTCGCATACCCCGATGATTAACGGCCTGGGCGTCGTCGGCTGGGGCGTGGGCGGTATCGAAGCGGAAGCGGCGCTGCTCGGCCAGCCCATTATCATGCTTATCCCTGAGGTCATCGGCTTCAAACTGCACGGCAAACTTCCCGAAGGCGCGACCGCCACTGACCTCGTGCTCACGGTCGTCCAGATGCTGCGCAAGAAGGGTGTCGTGGAGAAATTCGTCGAGTTCTATGGCTCGGGGCTTTCCAGCCTGGGTCTTGCCGACCGCGCGACCATCGGCAACATGGCGCCGGAATATGGCGCGACCATCGGCTATTTCCCCGTCGATGACGAGACGCTGAGATATTTGCAGCTGACCGGTCGCGATCCGGATCTCATCAAACTGGTTGAAACTTACGCCAAAGTGCAGGGGATGTTCCGAGCGGATGCATCGCCGGATCCGATGTTCACCGACACCCTCGAGCTCGATCTTGCCAGCGTGGTGCCGAGTCTGGCCGGTCCACGGCGGCCTCAGGATCGCGTGCCGCTGACGGAAAGCAAGAAGGCCTTCAAGGAGGCGCTGCCGTCGTTGATGAAGAGCGGCGATGCGGGCAAGAGCGTGGCGGTGCAGATGAATGGGGACAAGTTCCAACTGAAACATGGCTCGGTCGTTATTTCGGCGATTACAAGCTGCACTAATACCTCGAACCCTTCAGTGCTGATCGGCGCGGGGCTGCTGGCTAAGAAAGCTGTCGAAAAGGGGCTCACGAGAAAGCCGTGGGTGAAAACCAGTCTGGCGCCCGGCTCGAAAGTGGTCACCGAGTACCTGAAAGACAGCGGTCTGCTTTCTTACCTGGAAAAAATAGGCTTCTACCTGGTTGGCTACGGCTGCACGACCTGTATCGGCAACAGCGGCCCGCTGCCGGAGCCGGTTGCCAACGCCATTCAAGAGGGCGATCTGGTTGCCGCCGCCGTGCTCTCCGGCAATCGAAACTTCGAAGGGCGCATCCATGCCAACGTGCGCGCGAATTATCTCGCCTCGCCGCCGCTCGTCGTCGCTTACGCCCTGGCCGGCAGCATGGACGTGGACTTTTATCACGATCCGCTTGGCAACGATTCCCAGGGCAAACCGGTGTACCTGAAGGACATTTGGCCAGCGCCGCAAGAAGTCCAGGAGGTGATGCGCAAGTCGGTCAGACCGGAGATGTTCAAGAAGGAATATGCCCAGGCGACCGAGGGCGACGAGCAGTGGAAGAAGATGCCGGTTCCTAAAGGCGAACTGTTCGCCTGGGAGAAACTGTCGACCTACGTGCGCGAAGCGCCTTACTTCGACGGCATGTCGAAAACGCCGAGTGCGCCCAGGGAAATCAGCGGGGCGCGAGTGTTGGCGCTGCTTGGCGACTCGGTCACAACCGACCATATCTCGCCGGCGGGTTCCATCGAGAAGAATGGACCGGCGGCGCGTTACCTCACGCAAAATGACGTGCTGTCCAAGGACTACAACCAGTACGGCGCGCGGCGCGGCAACCACGAGGTCATGGTGCGTGGAACATTTGCCAACATTCGCTTGAAGAACATGCTGGCTCCCGGCACGGAAGGGGGGGTAACGGTGCATTTGCCAGACAAGAAACAGATGTCCATCTACGACGCCGCGATGCAGTATCAGAAGGAGGGCACTCCCCTCGTCGTGATCGCCGGCAAAGAGTACGGCTCCGGCTCGTCGCGCGACTGGGCCGCCAAGGGGCCGCGGCTGCTGGGAGTCAAGGCGGCTATTGCGGAAAGTTACGAGCGCATCCACCGCAGCAACCTGATCGGCATGGGCATCGTGCCCTTGCAGTTCAAAGCGGGCGAGAACCTAAAGTCGCTCGGTCTTACCGGTTTTGAGACTTACGACGTCGTGGGAATCTCCGCCGGACTTAAATTGAGACAGGATCTAACCGTAAGGGCAAAGAGCGACGACGGCAGGACCAAGGAGTTCAAGGTCACCTGCCGAATCGATACTCCGGCGGAGCTCGACTACTACCGCCACGGCGGGATTCTGGAATACGTGTTAAGGCAGCTTTTGCAGGAAAAGAGATAGGTTAAGCCTGTCCATTATTTACTGCCGTAAACCCTGTCAAAAAATCCCTCATTGTCGAGAGTCTTTAGCCAGCTTGAGTCGATCATCTCCTCGGCCTTGAGCGACGCTACCTTGGGGTTTTGCTCAGCAACATATTTTATAACGGTCCTTGTGCCCTCCAGAGTAGGATAGGGCTTCCTGTCAAGTTCCTCCTGCGCTTCCAGATAGAAATCTTCGGCATCTTCTACGCTGCGCAGCCTCAGGTTCTTTGCGATCACTTCCTTGACCGCCTGCTTGTTTTCTTTGTTAAACGTGTAGGCATATCCCTCCACGACCGCGCGCGTGAAGCTCTCCCCGACCTTGGATCGGGCCGAGACAAAATCCCTTTTCGCCGCAAGCACCGTGTTTTGGTAGGGGATCTTGGCCTGATTAAGATTCAACAGCAGCATATAGCCTTTGCCGACCATGACCTTGGTGGCGAGCCGCTGCAGCAAGGCACCATCGAGCCCCTTCTGCTCCAGGGCCGCCATCCGCTCCGGGTCCAGCCCGGTCTGGAGTATTGTAATATTATCGCGCTTGGGATTGAGCCCCAGATGGTCCAGCGCAATCAGGGCGGACGTGTGCGACGATCCGCCGAAACGGGCGGTTCCCAGCCTTTTGTCTTTGAGATCCACCCCTTTCTTTATGTTGGGCTGGGTCACCAGCGTAAAAGGGGATGTGTTGCTGATGCCCAGAAACATCCCAATCTTCTCGCCCCCGGCAATCAAGCTCAAAAGCGAGGCCGGGGCGGCTGCCGCAACCTGGATTTCCCCGGCGGCAAGCATCTGGGTCGCGAGCGTGCCCCCGCTCACGAAAATCAACTGGACATCAAGTCCGTACTTGTCGAAGATTTTTTTATCTCTGGCCACCCACAACGGCGTATTGTGCGGCGTTGCCGTTGAAACGGCAACTCTAATCTGTGGCCTGGTGGTTTGCGCCTCGGAATACCGGGCGGTCACAAGAGATAAAAGGAGAGAGAGAACGATGATTGGTTTTGATTTCATCAGCATCTTATCCTCCATCCAAACGAACGTTTCCTTGTGCTGTTGACCTTTACCCCTCTAACAGATGAAAATAGCGCCACGGGGGGGTCAAAAGCAAGCTGACTTTGCTTCATGTTTTATCGTTATCGCTTTGAATCCGAGGTTTATCCTGCGCTCAGCCGTATTCCTCTCCACGTGCGGATGAAGCTCGACCTCACAGGAATCAAGTTGTCCTTGAAGAACTGGCTCGCCTTCGGCTTGGAAGAGAGGAACGTTCTCTGCCACCTGCCGGTGGAGACGGACGAGGAAAGGAGCGTTTTTTCCTCCTATCTCAATCTCCTCTCGCGCCGGTATTTTGGAGAGGACGCCGCGCTGGTCTCTCCCGTAACGGAGCCGCCGTGGGAAAACCTGGATTACATCCCGGACTCGGTGCAGGCGAGGGGCAAAGAGACGGACAAGGCGGTGACCGCAGAGGAGTGGAGACAGTGGAATCTTGGCCAGCGTTACGCCCTGTTCAAGCTCTCAATCTCAAAAAACGAGCCCGAGGCATTTTTCGCAGCGCTACAGGAGTTTCGTGAAGCAAGCGGCAACCCATCTTAGCGGGATCATCCTGGCCGGAGGGAAAAGCTCGCGCTTCGGCAAAGACAAGTCCCAGCTCGAACTTTCCGGGCGGAGGGTGCTGGAGAAACTTCTTGAAGTCCTGAGGCAGTTTCCATTTCAGCGCCTGGCCGCGGGCACCGCCAGAGGGAGAACGGAAAACTGGCCAGAGGGAATTGAATTACTCGCCGATGATCAAGAGGGATTGGGGCCTATTGAGGGCATCGCGACTGCCCTACGCCATCTTCCGGGTGGCATCCTGGTTACCGCGTGCGACATGCCCCTGATTTCCGTTCCGCTGGTAGAATGGCTGCTCGGTCAATACGACCCTCGGGCCGACGCGGTCATTCCGCGTCATCCCGCCGGGATTGAACCGCTCTTCGGCATCTATGAGAAAAGCTTCCTGCCGGCTCTGGAGGAGGCAATCCGAAGCGGCCGGTACGGTTTGCATTATCTTTTCGCGGCGGCCAGGGTTCGCTTCGTGGATGTGCCGGAAGAATTCTCGGCGGCGCGTGAGTTCGCCAATATCAACACGCCGGAGGATTACGAACGGATTGTGGAACTGATGGGAAGGAAAGCATGAGAGGCTTCGGGACAAGGCTCCTCAAATAAAGAAAAGCCTCTATGGCCAAATTAAAATCCAACGACACCAGGCTCTCCCGTATGGTCCCTTTCGGGCTCGGCCAGGTCAAGCCGCATCATTTCCGCGAGATGGCCGCGGCCGCCTGGGCAAACAAGACGGAGCTCTCCTACGCCTGGGATATCCTGCGTCACGGGGTCTGCGACGGCTGTTCTCTGGGGCCCTATGGATTGCGCGACAACGTCATGGACGGGATTCATCTCTGTACCACCCGCCTGAAGCTCCTCCGTCTGAATACCATGAAAGGACTCAAAGCCTCGCTCCTGAGCGATGTCGACCGGCTGCGGGATCTTAGACAGGAGCGACTCCGCTCGCTCGGCAGGCTCCCCTTCCCCATGGTTCGGCGAAAAGGCGACAACGGCTTTTCCCGCGTCTCCTGGGAAGAGGGCGTCGCCCTGACAGCTCAGGCAATCCGCCGAACAGCGCCTCAACGCATGGGCTTTTTTGCGACCTCCAGGGGCCTCACCAACGAGGTTTATTACGTTTTTCAAAAGCTCGCGCGCACTCTCGGCACCAACAACGTCGACCTCTGCTCGCGCCTCTGCCACGCGGCGAGCGGATACGGGCTGAAGGCTACCTTAGGGATGGAGGCGCCGACCTGTTCGCTGTCCGATTTCGTCGGCACCGATCTTCTCATTATCTTCGGCTCCGACCTCGCCAACAATCAGCCGGTGACTGCCAAGTACATGCGCTACGCGAAGAAAAAAGGGACGCGCATTATGGTGGTCAACCCGATGCGCGAATACGGGCTGGAGCGCTATTGGGTACCGTCGGCCCTCGGCAGCGCGCTCTTCGGCAGCAAACTTATGGATGACTTTTTTCAGGTGAGCGTGGGCGGAGATATCGCCTTTATCAACGGCGTCCTCAAGGCCCTGATTGCTATGAAGCGACTGGACCATGAGTTCATCGCGACTCACACGGGCGGGTTCGAGGAACTCAAAAGCGCTTTGGAAAACCAAAGCTGGGAGGTGCTCGCGCAGCGCTCGGGCCTTCCCCGTCTGGAAATGGAACGCTTTGCCCAGATCTACAGCCAGGCCCGCAGCGCGCTCTTTGTCTACGGCACGGGACTCACCCAGCATGAATTCGGGGTAGAAAACGTAAAGGCGATCGTCAATCTCGCCCTCTCCCGCGGCATGCTGGGACGGGAAAAGTGCGGCATCCTGCCGATCCAAGGCCACAGCGGGGTTCAGGGAGGCGGGGAATGCGGCTGCGAGCCGGACAAGTTTCCCGGCGGTTTCGAGATCAAAGAGGAAAATGTGCGCCGTTTTTCCAATCTCTGGCGCCATCCGGTACCCTCCACTCCGGGTTTGAAAGCGCCGCAAATGATCGAATCGGCCCACAACGGCGAGCTGGAGTTTCTCTATTCCATCGGCGGAAATCTTTTGGAAACCATGCCGGACCGGCGATATGTCGCCGAGGCATTATCACAGCTCCCCGTCCGTGTCCATCAAGACATCGTGCTCAACAGTTCCATGTTGATCGATCCCGCGGAGCTTGTTGTGATTCTTCCAGCCCAGACCCGCTACGAACAGCGAGGGGGCGGGACGGTTACGAGCACAGAGAGAAGGATCCGCTTTACGCCTGAAATCTCCGGACGCCGCATCGGCGAAGCGCTCCCGGAATGGGAGATCCCCTGCCTGATCGGACGCAAAGCGATGCCCAATGGAAATCTCCTCTTCCCCTACGACGACACGCTGACCATCCGCAAGGAGATGAGCCGTGTCATGCCCATGTACCAGGGGGTCGAGAAACTCGACAAAGAGGGCGACTCTCTTCAGTGGGGCGGCCCTTATCTCTTCAAGGGAGGAAATTTCTCTAATATGCCGGGAGGCAGCGCTCTCTTCAGCGTTCTCGTGCCGCCGGATCGAACGGCTGCAGAAGGCCGTTTCTATCTTTCAACCAGGCGGGGGCAACAGTTCAACAGCATGATTTTCGGCTCTGCCGACCGGCTCACCGGAAGCAAGACAAGAAACACCGTCTTTATCTCACTCGAAGATGCTGAACGACTTAGTTTAGATGATGGAGATTCTGTGATTATTCGTTCTGAGAGCGGCGAGATGCGCGGCGTAATCCAGCTCGCTCCGTTGAAGCCTGGAACGCTCCAGGCCTACTGGCCCGAGGCCAACGTCCTGATCGCGCGCCGCACCGATCCTGTCTCCGGCGCGCCGGATTATAATGCGGAGGTAGAGCTTGAGAAGTTGCCACGCTAAAACGAAACCGGTAAAAACCCCCGCGCACAGTTATACTCTCCACCATTCGTTCGCCACCCACTTACTTGAGGATGGATACGATATTCGCACAGTTATCCCAATACACTGCGGGTTGATATCTAGTGTAGTGCGTCATAAATAACTTGACTTATAAATCTTACTTG
>Ga0209317_1003321_pt1 | contig 10248 bp, 9 predicted proteins | sample RifGroB2_FD_183994 | JGI IMG/M metagenome (GOLD analysis project Ga0209317, IMG submission 183994) | Soil microbial communities from Rifle, Colorado, USA - Groundwater B2 (SPAdes) (version 2) | ecosystem: Environmental > Terrestrial > Soil > Unclassified | place: Rifle, Colorado | collected...
AGCCTGATCCCGCCACAAGCTATGCTCCTTATCGAATTTACAATCTCGGCAATAACAACCCTGTTGAGCTGCTTTTATTTATAGAGACAATAGAAAAATCCGTCGGAAAAACAGCTGTCAAAAACTGGTTACCTATGCAGGCGGGAGATATACTGACCACATTTGCCGATGTGGATGATTTGATAAATGATGTCGGCTTCAGACCGAGTACTTCAATAGAAGAAGGTGTCGGCAAATTTGTGGAGTGGTACCGGCGGTATTATAACTGCTGAACTGTTTTTGAGAAGTGGCAGTGCCAAGGAATAAACAACAGGCGGACCAGGGATGAACCCTCTTTTTATACGCACGCTGAACTATCTCAAGCCTTATTGGCCGCTATTACTGTTGTCGGCCTCATGCTCGATAGTTGTTGGAGCTATGGACGGCGCCTTTGCATATCTGGTCGAACCGGTATTGAAGAAGATATTTGCCGGTAAGGACACCGGTATTTTCATGCTGGTGCCACTGGGGATTATAGCCTTGTTCGTGTTGCGGGGAATCTGCCGCTTCACCTACGACACAACCATCAAACTTGCCGGTCAGAAGGCAATTCAGGATATTCGTAACGATCTTTACCGTAGTACGATTCAGAAGGATATGGCCTTCTACAACAGGAATGCCACCGGTGAGCTGATGTCTCGTATGACCAATGACATCGGCATGATGCAGGAAGGAATGGCCAACGTAGTCTGTGGGCTTTTTCGTGATCTGATCTCATTCACGTCATTGCTGGGGGTAATCTTTTACCGTAACTGGCAATTGGCAATCCTATGCTTTATTGTTCTGCCTCTCACCATCTATCCAGCCCAGTTAATCGGCAAAAAAATTAAGCAAGCTGCCCGCCGCAGCCTCGATGTAATGGGTGGGATCGGTGCCATCCTTCAAGAAACTTTTGCCGGTATCAAGGTTATCAAGGCATTCGGACTTGAGGGGACGGTTGTAGAAAAATTCCGTAATGAAAATCTTGCATTTCTGAATCAGTATAAAAAATTCATCAAATACGAATCCCTGGCTATGCCGGTTTCTGAAATGATTACCTCATTGGGTATTGCAGCAGTAGTCTATCTGGGGGGTAGCCAGGTATTATCCGGTAGAATGTCCGCTTCAGAGCTCTTCTCTTTTATTGCCGCCATGATCATGCTTTTCAATCCGGTAAAAAAGCTGCAGGGTGCTTATAATGTTGTTCAACGTTCTGCCGGAGGTGCCGAACGGGTATTCCAGCTTATGGATGAACAACGGCAGATCGTGGACCGTGCCAATGCAGTTGAACTGGAACGGGTCACAGGCAAGGTCGAACTGCAGGATGTTTGCTTCAAATACGGGGAGGAACCTGTACTGCAGCAGATAAATCTTTCAGTGGAACCTGGGAGAATGGTGGCGTTGGTGGGACCCTCCGGTGGTGGGAAATCCACTCTGGCAGCTTTATTGATGCGTTTTTATGATGTTTCTCAAGGCGCAGTTCTGCTGGATGGTCATGATTTGCGTGATGTAAGTCTGGCTTCTCTGAATAAACAGATTGCATTGGTGGATCAGGAAACCACACTTTTCAATGATACCATTGTCAACAATATCCGCTACGGGAAGCCCGGTGCCAGTGACATTGAGGTTGAGTCAGCAGCAAGGGCCGCCTTTGCTCATGATTTTATCCTGCAATTTCCCGATGGCTATGCAACGAACATTGGCGACCGTGGTGCGCGTATTTCAGGTGGCCAACGACAGCGCATCTGCATCGCCCGTGCGTTGCTGAAGAACGCGCCAATCCTGATTCTGGATGAGGCTACCAGCGCCTTGGACACCGAGAGCGAAAAAATGGTCCAGTTGGCTCTGGATAACTTGATGGCTAACCGCACCACATTTGTTATTGCTCATCGACTTTCTACCATCCTGCATGCAGATAAGATTGTTGTGCTTGAAAAAGGAATGATTGTTGATCACGGAACCCATGATCAATTGATAGCAAAAGTAGATGGATTGTACAACAGACTGCATTCGCATCAGTTCAAGGACGTATGAAACTTTCAGCGACCATCATCACTCTCAATGAGGAAGGCAATATTGCCGGTTGCCTTGCCAGTCTTGGCTTCGCTGATGAAATCATTGTTCTCGATTCGGGCAGTAACGACCGGACGGAAGAAATCTGCCGCAGTGATCCAAAAGTGCGTTTTTTTCGGCAGGAGTGGCAAGGATATGGCCGACAGAAAAACAGGGCAGCGGAATTAGCAGCTAACGACTGGATACTTAATCTGGATGCCGACGAACGGGTGTCCGAGCGGTTAAGGCGTTCAATAGAGCAGGCAAATATTTCTTCTTTTTCAGCCGCCAGAATGGCGCGGGAGAATTATTTCGGTAAACGCTGGATTCGTCATTGCGGCTGGTATCCTGACCATACGACACGCTTCTATGATCGCAGGGTTTGTCATTTCAGCGAGCGCCTGGTGCATGAGTCATTGGAACATGATGGACGGGTCTTGACCCTCGACGGTAATCTTCTTCACTACACTTATGCGGATATAGCCGACTATCTGCGCCGCATGGACACTTACTCCACTCTGGCTGCACTGGAATTATCTAAAAAAGGTAGAGCGGTCGGAGCAGGATCCTTGATCTTCAAACCATTTGCAACCTTCGTGAAAATGTACGTTATCAGAAAAGGTTTTTTGGAAGGGTACGTGGGACTGGTGCTGTCGCTTCTCTACGCACAGTACACCTTCTGTAAATATGCCAAGCTGGCTGAGCTTCGTAATGGCAATACCAGAGGTAATAGTAAGAATGCCTGAATTACATGTAGAAGAAATCATGCAGGCATCAAGCAGTTCCGGAGCTGTAAAAGCCGGGACAGTCAGTATTATAATCCCTCTCTACAACCAATTATCTTTTACAAAAGATTGTCTGGAAAGTCTCCAGCGGACAATATCAGCGGTTGTTGAAATCATTCTGGTTGACAATGCCTCGACTGATGGAACTGCGGAATTCCTTTCTACCCTGGCTGGCGTGACGGTCATTGCCAATACCCAAAATGGCGGTTGTTCAGTGGCCTGGAATCAGGGAGCAAGGGCAGCGTCAAGCGAATGGATCGTAGTTCTCAACAATGATGTCCTGTTATCAAATGGTTGGCTGGAAGGTTTGCTTACTGCGGCGGCACAGTGGGAGCTCGATATTGTTACTCCAGCCATACGTGAAGGCGAATACAATTACAACATCGGCGCGTATGCACAGGAACTTAACAGCCGCATGAAGAATGTTATCCGCAAAGGGACAGCCAACGGCATCTGTTTCATGGTCAACCGGCGGGTTTTTAGCACCATTGGCTTTTTTGATGAAAATTTTCGTATCGGTCAGTATGAGGATAAGGATTTTTTCTTAAGAGCCTCCCAAGCCGGATTCAGGCTGGGGACTGTTGGCTCCTCCTTTCTTCATCATTTCGGCTCAGTGACACAGAAATCTATGAAATCAACCAGGGTAGCCAAACCATATGCCTTGGAAAATAAGGCATATTTTATCCGAAAATGGAAATTACCGTGGTGGAAAAGGGCTTTCAGCCGTAACAGAAGCAGGCTGACCAGTTGGTTGCAAAGCAGGAAAGAACTGCTGCTATACCGGCATTCGCTTATGGAGATATGGAAGGACGGGAGGCTGCGCTATTACTAGTATCATCAACACAAAAAGCGTTGCGCCGAGATTCTTGATAGTCTGCTTCAGATATATTGGTGATGTATTGGTTACGACGCCACTGGCGGTCTCGATCAAACATGCCTTTCCAGAGGCGATAGTTGATTATTTGGTATTTAAGGGGACTGAAACTGTTCTTGAAAAAAATCCCTATGTTAATAATGTCATAACAATCCCCCCAGGAAGCAAAAGCCTCAAACTGGCTGCCAAACTTTGGAACAGCTATGACATTGCCATTGCAACAGGTGTCTCTGACCGCATGGTTATATTCAGTTCCATCGCGGGCCGTAAACGGGTGGGGCTCCTGTATGGTTTCCCTAAAGAGAGATTGAAACGACTGTTGTTGAACCGCCATGTCCGTTATTACGATACGAGACATGTAGTCTGGAATATACTGTCAACCCTTGTGCCTTTGGGCATCCCAGCGTTACCGCATGTTGTTATCGGTTTTGATGAACAGGATATGGATTTTGCCAGACAGCGTCTGCCTGCAGATAATTTCGTGATAATGCATCCCTATAGCAGAAATAGCTTTAAATACTGGTCTACGGAAAAATGGGGCGAACTTGCAAGTCTGGTGACAGAGCGTTTGGGGTTGAAAGTTGTATTTACAGTCACACCTTCGGAACCGGATCGCGAGATTTTGAATGAAATCAAGGATCATGCACGCACCACAATCAATGTGCTTCCAGAGCCTTTCAGTCTGAACCAGCTGGCTGTCGCGCTTTCCTTAAGTGCTGCTTTCGTGGGGATAGATACCGTAGTTACCCATATTGCCGCCGCTGTAGGGGCCCCAACCATTGCTATATACGGACCTACCTTGACTCGGTACTGGGCTCCCTGGCCGCAGGATTGTAATGATAGTTCTCCTTTTGCCGCAAACCAAGGTATCCAACGCAAAGGCAATGTAACGATCGTGCAGAAGGAGTGGTCCTGTGTTCCTTGCAACAAGGACACCTGTGCCATCAGTAACCATTCGAGAACGGAATGCCTGGAGCAAATTTCTCCGGAAGAGGTCTTAAGGGAAATAATGAACAGTTGTGGCATTTCTGAGCGAGAAATATAATATGCAGATTGATTACAGCTGTCTGAGGAGTCATGCTGGATGAGCCTTAAGAATTTATGGCGAAACAATTTCATAAGAAAAAAATATATAGCCGATAAGCAATCAAACTACCTGGAAAGCGTCAGCGCCGGTATCAATAACAGACTTATACTGTTTCTGGTTCCTGGTTTTGATCGTGTCAATGGCGGCATTCTATCAATAATTTCTCTTGCTGAAGAGACTGAAAAACTAAAAAGCCGCCATAAAGCCGATGTCTTTGTTTGTACCATGCCAGGCGATCCTCCTTTAAGCAGATTTACAAAATTCAAAAATTCAATGCATGTTGTTGACCTGCAGATGCTGCTTTCCCGTAGTAATGGCAGTGGCTCCGTGCTTGTACATATTCCTGAAATATTTGTTGAAAGATACAGTCAAAAAATAAAGCAACTGGTAACCGATCATCCGGGCATACAATGGCAATTCAATATCCTGCTGCAGAATATTGATCTTATTCCCAAGAGAAGCTCTGTGGAATGTCTGAAAGAATACGGCACAACAACATGCACAACTGCCCATCAGGCTTATTCCAATAAAGAAACCGAGGATCTTATTGGTTGCTCCATCTACCATTTTTCTGTCTGGGTCAGTCCGGAAAAATATATAAATAATAGTTATGAGGAAAAAAGGAATCTGATTGTAGTCTCCCCGGATAAACATCCGAGACGCAAGGAAATACTTGAGTTTCTAAAAGGGAGGATGAGTGACTATGAGTTCAGGGTTATCAAAAATATGACCTATGAAGAATATAAAAGAGTGATAGCCTCAGCAAAGTTTTCTTTGACTTTTGGTGAAGGTCTTGATGGATATCTTATCGAGCCTGTTTTTTCAGGCAGTGTGGGGAGTGCAGTCTATAATAACAAGTTTTTTACGGATGACCTGAGCGAATTACCTTTTATCTATCCTTCCTGGGATGAACTGAAAGCAAGATTTCCGGAAGATGTAGAATCCATAGATAATGCTGAACGTTATTCTTTTACAAATTCACTGCAGTTTAAAGCCTTCGCCATGCATTATTCTCACGAAAAATACATTCAGAATCTCATGGATTATTATGATATTTGCTTTAAGGGATCTGCATGAAAAAGATACTCATCTGGGGAGCATCAGGGCATGCGCTGGTTGTAGCAGATATTCTCAAACTGCGCGGAGAATACGAAATAGTCGGTTTTATGGATGATGTCGGCGAAGGAACCGCAGATGAATTTAATGGATTGCCGGTATTCCACGGCAGGGAGAAGCTGATCGAGCTTTATCGGGAATCTGTCCATTACGTAATCATTGCATTCGGACAGTGTGCGGCTCGTCTAAAAGCTGCCGATTTTGCTCGTTCCCAAGGATTCAAGCTGGCTACAGCTGTCCATCCAATGGCCATTATCGCAGACGATGTCACCATTGGCGAAGGGACCGTAATAGCGGCCGGGGCGGTTGTTAATCCTGCCGCGCGAATCGGAGCGAATGTAATTATCAATACCTCGGCAAGTGTTGATCATGAGGTGGTAATAGCCGACGGAGCGCACATCTGTCCAGGTGTCAGGCTTGCCGGACGGGTCTTTGTTGGAGAAGGGGCCTGGGTTGGCATTGGTTCATCGGTTGTTGATCGCGTTAAAATTGGTAATGGAGCCTTTATAGGGGCTGGTTCTGTTGTAGTTGACGATATTCCATCCGATTCACTTGCTTATGGTGTTCCGGCAAAAGTAAAAGAGAGGGTGAAACCTTAATGCCAACGAAAATTTGTACAGAACTGGCCATAATGGGCGGTAATCCTGCCTTCACAGCGCCACTTTATGTCGGCTGTCCAAACATCGGCGACCGTGAAGCTTTTCTGGCAAGGGTAAACGATATTCTCGACCGGCGCTGGCTGACCAACAATGGCGCTTATGTCCAGGAGCTGGAGCGAAAGCTGGAAAGTTATCTGGGAGTTAAGCATTGCATAGCCATGTGCAATGCAACTGTCGCCCTGGAGATTGCCATCAGGGCTTTAGGGATGTCGGGAGAAGTCATAGTCCCTTCCTTTACCTTCATTGCAACCCCGCATTCACTGCAGTGGCAGCAGATAACACCTGTATTCTGTGATATTGATGCAGCCACCCACTCCCTTGATCCGGCACGGATTGAGGCACTTATAACGCCACGCACCACCGGTATCATAGGAGTACACCTGTGGGGGAAGCCGTGCGCTATAGAAGAATTGACCGAGATTGCCGAAAGACGCAAGCTGCGGCTTCTGTTTGATGCAGCCCATGCCTTTGCCTGTTCGCATAACGGCCGTATGATCGGCAGTTTTGGCGATGCCGAGGTTTTCAGCTTTCATGCCACCAAGTTTTTCAACACGTTTGAAGGCGGGGCTGTTACAACTAATGATGATGAATTGGCGGCGCGAATCCGGCTGATGAAAAATTTCGGTTTCGCCGGATATGATAATGTTGTTTATATAGGGACAAACGGCAAGATGTCAGAGATGTCCGCTGCCATGGGATTGACTTCTCTGGAACAGTTGGAAAATCTTATTGCAATCAACCGCCGGAATTATGATGCCTATGCACGTGAGTTGACCGGCTTGCCGGGTGTCAGGCTTGTCCCGTTTGCGGGGGACTCTCAATACAATTATCAATATGTAGTTCTTGAAATAGATCCTGAAGAATCTGGTATTAATCGTGACCTGCTTTTACAGGTCCTGCACGCTGAAAACATTATGGCCCGCAGATATTTCTATCCAGGTTGTCATAAAATGGAACCTTATAACTCGTTCTTTCCCCATGCCGGTCTGCTGCTGCCGGAAACTGAAGGTTTGGTAAAAAGAGTTATGTCACTTCCAACCGGAACTGCCGTTTCCGGGAATGATATCTCCACCATCTGCAGGCTGATCAAATTATCAATAGAGAACTCCAGAGAAGTCAGGGAAAGATTGGCGGAAAAAGTTAAATAATGCGTGTATTGATCATAAAAACCTCTGCCCTGGGTGACGTTGTCCATGCCCTGCCGGTTATAGACTATCTCCATCAGGTTTATCCCGACGTTGAGATTGACTGGGTCGTTGAAGAGGCGTTTCTGCCGGTTCTGGAGCATAATCCCGGGTTACGGCAAATTCTTCCTGTCCGGACGAAAAAATGGCGCAAGGCACCGTTTTCTCCTGAAACTCGACGGGAACTAAAAGCACTGCGCATTGCTTTGCGTGAAGGTTCCTATGATCTTGTTTTTGATATTCAGGGCAATTTAAAAAGTGGGTTGATCGCCTGGTTGAGCGGCGCGGGCGAGCGTATCGGGTTCAGTACGGAAGTGTTGCAGGAAAAGGTGAATCGCCTTTTCACTACGCGTCGTATCCCGTTTCGTGAGCTTGACCGGCATGTGAGCGACCGTTACCTGCGAGTAGTCAGTGCAGCATTTGGCAAGGATTACCTGGGGATGGACATCGCAAACAACATCTTTTCCGCTAACGAGGATGAAGCCGCAGCTGATCGATTTATGGCTGAACTTCCTCAAGGTCTGGTGTTCATGTTTCAGATAGGAACCACCTGGAGCACCAAGCTCTGGTATCCTGAGGGGTGGATAGAGTTGGCGCGTAAGATCATCTCATCTTATCCGGAGTCAACAATACTTATAAACTGGGGGAACCCTGAGGAGCAGGCCCTTGGGGAACGAATCGTGCGCGAAGCAGGCGCTTCAGTGCGGATGCTTCCATGGTTTCGTATCAAGGAACTTATTCCGGTTATCAGGCGGGTAGACATGCTGATAGGCGGCGACACCGGTCCGCTTTATCTGGCCGCAACAGTCGGTACTCCGACAGTCTCATATTATCGTGCTACAAGTGCGGCCACCTATGCTCCCCGGGGCAGACAACACCGCTCTGTTCAGGCCGATATGAACTGTACTGCCTGCTACCGCACTTCCTGCGACCAGGAAAAGGATAGGGAGTGCCGCGCCAGTATCTCGGTAGCTGTCCTGTTTGATGCAATAACGGAGTTGATAGAACAATCCCAGCGGGAAAGGAATTAACATAAAATGTTGAATGATCTGAAGCTTGTCATGCTTGAAAATGCTTTTGACCGTTACCTCGACTTTTGGCACACTGATCCTGCTCAATATGATGCGCTTGAGATCGAAATAAATCCGATAGCCTTGGAGCTGGCTTACCGCAATTACCTTCTCTGGCACGAAGAGGACAAGGCGCGTCGCACTGATGTGGACGACAGCGCTATTGCAACAGTCAAGCGCGCCATTGACAAGCTCAACCAGCAGCGCAACGATCTGATCGAGAAGCTGGACGAGGCGATTATGGAAGAGCTTTCCAAGACCGTTGCCGAACCTGCAACGGAAATAATCAATTCAGAAACACCGGGAAGCATTGTTGACCGGATCTCGATCATGTCGCTCAAGGTTTATCATATGGACGAGGACAGCCGCCGGGATGATATTAACGCTGAGCATCGTGAGCGTTCGCAGCACCGTCTGGCAGTGTTGAAGCTTCAGAGGTTTGATCTGTACACGGCGCTTGGACAGCTGCTGGAAGATTATCAGAGTGGTAAAAAAAGAATGAAGCTGTACAAGCAGTTCAAGATGTACAACGATCCATCACTTAATCCCGAACTGTACCGGACGCGGCAGCAGGGATGAAGATTGCCCTTGTCAGGCTCACTTCGCTGGGGGACATCATCCTGGCCATGGCTTCATTGCAGATTATTCGCCGCAGCTTTCCGGACTGCAGCATCACCTGGGTAGCTGATAAGCGTTTTGCCGATATTCTGGACCATCAGCCGGATATTCAGAATGTTGTAAAAATAGATTTGAAGGGACTTAAAAAACAGAAACCTTTGGTGGCTGCCATATCAGGAGAGTACCGCCGCCTATCCTCACTTGGACCCTTTGACGCCGTTATCGATCTGCACGGTATGATAAAATCCGCATCCGTAGCTGCTATCCTGGGAGGGAAAAAATACGGTTTCAGCAAAGAGATACGCAAGGAAGCTTTGGCCGGTTTTTTTTATAACCATACAATTCCGGTCCCACTGGAGCAACCGGCTGTCTGCCGCTATGCAACCCTGGTTGCCCGCAGCCTTAATCTGGATTTCAAACCTGATGATTTTACACCACCTAAACCTTTTCTTTTCTGGAGTAAAGAAGACGAAGAGGTTACGGATCCCTATTTCTCCAGCGTAAAAAAAAATATTATTGTAGTGCCGGGGACCAGCGCTGATTATAAAAATTATCCTGCGGAGAATTTTGCTCGACTGGCAAATATTATGCGGGAAAACATCATGATCTGTTACGGTAATCAGCAGGAATTCCGGACAGCAACCCGCATCGCAGAATTGTCTCCACATGCACGTGTATTACCGAAACTGTCCCTCAATCAGCTCAAAGCTGCAATCGGACGAGCAGACCTGGTAATCGGCGGAGATACCGGACCTACACATATTGCCTGGGCCTGCGGGATTCCT
>Ga0209317_1003323_pt1 | contig 10244 bp, 4 predicted proteins | sample RifGroB2_FD_183994 | JGI IMG/M metagenome (GOLD analysis project Ga0209317, IMG submission 183994) | Soil microbial communities from Rifle, Colorado, USA - Groundwater B2 (SPAdes) (version 2) | ecosystem: Environmental > Terrestrial > Soil > Unclassified | place: Rifle, Colorado | collected...
ACCACGTGTAGGGGGTCAGCCCGCCCGTAGCCGCCAGGGTCTGGCTGTAAGAAATGCCGACGATGCCGTTTGCCAGCGATGCGGTGCTGACCGCCAGCGGCGCGTAAATTGCGATGGTCAGCGACTTGGTGGCCGTTGCAAGCCCGGCTTCCTGAACCTGAACAGTGAAGGTGCTGGTACCCGTGGCTGTCGGTGTGCCGGAAACAACTCCGGTGGCCGCATTAAGGGTGAGCCCGGCCGGCAGGGTGCCGGAACTGATGGACCAGGTGTAGGGGGTCAACCCGCCCGTAGCCGCCAGGGTCTGGCTGTAAGAAATGCTGACATTGCCGGTTGCCAGAGATGCGGTACTGACCGCCGCCGGAGCATAAACCGTAATCGTCACGGTAGCATTGCCGGAGGTCAGGGTCCCATTGGTCGCGCGGTAGGTGAAACTGTCGCTCCCCGTGTAGTTTGTCGTCGGGGTAAAGTTAAACGACCCGTTGGCGTTGAGAGTGAGGGTGCCATGAGAAGGCCCCGACACCAGCTGCGCCGTCAGGGTACCCCCTTGTGGATTGATATCGTTTGCCAGGACCCCGGGGGCAGCTACGGTGAGCGCGGTGTTCTGATTGGTGCCGTAGGTGTCATTTACAGCAATGAGGGACAGGGTGCTGACAACTACGTCATCTACCGACATGACATACACATTATTGTATGTCCACATCCCCAAACCGGCCCCGCCGGTTAAATATGGCGCTCTGGAATCGTAGTTGTTGTCGGTGACATCAATCTTTGAGGCCCCGTCGTAATAAACCTGGATGCGATTGCCGTTACAGATCATCTTTAGCGTATGGTAACCGGTCCCGACGCCGGGGAGGTTTGCCGTTGCCATGGGCGTGCCGCTATACGTTGTCCAGCTCCACTGTTTAACCAGTACCAGCTTATTGGATCCACCGACGGAATTGTCCGGGAAAATCCAGGCACTGTACTGGGTGCCTGTATCCGGATTTACCCGGCACCCGAGGCCGCCGCCGAATGCCTGCGAGGGATACTGGAAGCGCCCCTCCACTGAATAATTATCCCAAAGCGGGGTTGGGGCATAATAGGCCATACTATAATCAAATGTTGGCCCCGAACCTTGCAGAACGCCATTTGTCACAGACCAGGTACCCATTGCATTGGTCCAGGGAGACAGGGGCGCTGGCGGATTGGCACTGCGCGTAAAGTCATCTGCCAGGAGGACGTTGCCGGTCGAGGTGATCGTAATGTTCACGGTTGCGGTGCTGCTGGTGGTTGTGCCATCGTTTGCAAGGTAGGTAAAGCTGTCGCTCCCCACGTAGGCTGCGACCGGTGTATAGGTGAAAGAGCCGTTGCTGCTGAGGGTGAGAGTGCCGTGAGAGGCGCCGCTCGCCAATTGCGCCGTAAGAGTTAATCCTTCGGGATCGGAGTCGTTGGCCAGCACCCCCGGAGCAGCCACGGTAAGCGAGGTGTTCTGATTGGTGCTGTACGCGTTATTTATCACCAATGGGGGCTGATTGGCGTAGATGGTAATGGAGAGAGCCCTGGTGGCCGTGGCGCTGTTGGCATCCTGTACCCGCACGGTGAAGGTGCTGGTTCCAGCAGTTGTCGGCGTGCCGGAGATCACCCCGGTGGTCGAATTAAGGGTCAATCCTGCCGGCAGTGTCCCGGAGGAAATGGACCAGGTGAAGGGCGCCTGCCCGCCCGTTGCCGCTAGTGTCTGGCTGTAAGCGAATCCTTTGATGCCAAAAGACAGGGATGTCGAACTTATCGCCAGTGGAGCATTTTGGATGGTAATAGAAAGCGATTTATAGGCGGCGGTCTGGTTGGCGTCCCGTACCCGGACCGTAAAAGAGATCGTTCCTATTGCCGTCGGCATACCTGAGATCGTTCCGGAGGAAGGATTGATAACAAGACCGGTCGGCAGAGTCCCCGAGGAGATGGACCAGGTATAGGGCGTCTGCCCGCCTGATGCCGCTAAAGTCTGGCTGTAGTCAGTTGTCAGGGCGCCGGCTGAAAGCGAAGTGGTGCTGATCGCCGGCTTGGCGGCGATGGTGATTGAGAGAGACTTGGTCGCCCTGGTCAGGTTGGCGTCCTGCACCCGGACAGTGAATGTTTTGGTGACTGTTGCCGTCGGTGTTCCTGATATTGTCCCTGTGGAAGCCGAGAGGGTAAGGCCGGCCGGCAGGGTTCCCGAGGTGATGGACCAGGTATAGGGCGGCAGTCCCCCCGTGGCGGAGACAAGTTGGCTGTATGCGGTGCCGTTGGTGCCGGAAGGAGGAGATGTTGTAGTTACTGCGAGTGTCGGGGACAGATTGCCGAAGGCCTGAATCTCTGCCAGGCCTATATTGCTGCCATTGGCCTGGCTTACGGTCAACTTGACCGAGTTTGTCCTTTTTGCCGGAAACAAAAACACGTCACCGCTGCCGCTGTTCGTGAGGGGGCCTACGGTGATCGTGGTTCCGTCGCTGAAGTACAGGGAGGCATTTAAAATCTGTTCATTCAGGTTAGGCATGTCATAGAGCACTATCTTGTTGACGATATAGGATTGAGGCCAGCTCAGGTTAAGCCAGGCGCCGGCAAGCTGAGCAACCGATGCCCATTCCGCGCTGCAATTACCGGGGCAGCCTCCGATTACTCCGTCGATCGCTTTTGCGGCAAGCTGCCCGGTTGAACTATTCTGAGATGATGCCGTTACTGTAGCCAGGGGGGCAACGTTTGAGTAGTTACTGGTTGAGAGCACCGAAACCGCCACCGTGTCAGGGAAACTGTATATCTGCCCGTCATGGACTATCAGCTGAAAAACAAACACCTGTGCATCGGTCAGCCCGGTCGGGGCGGTGAATGAAGAGCTTGAATTCGCAGGGTTGGAAAGGGTTACGGTCGTTCCCTGGATTTGTGTCCATTGATAGGACAACGAGGCGCCATTGAAGTCGGCGCTAGCACTTCCATCAAGCAGAACCGTAGCTCCTTCACTAACCGTTTGATCCTGTCCTGCATTGGCGATGGGTGGAGCATTTGAGCCAAAGATATTTTCGGCCCAGAAAATTTCATCTTTGTGGACAAAATTTGTAAGATAATTTTTTTGTGGATCAGGATAGTAATTCAATTGAGTACTGTATTTCAATATAGTGTTGTATTTAAGATTATTGGTTAATATGTCATTTTGCATGATGTAGGGAAGATTGATACTTTCCCGGTAATTCCAGTTTAACGGCGTGCTGCTCAGAATGGGAGGTGCAGTAAACGCCGTGGCCGAAGCAGCAAGTGGCCAGGAAGTGTCGTCACCGCCATGGATGATGGTTTTATGAATAATCGGTCTATAATTTGCGTTAGTACTTGAAATATCAGTGAGAACATCGCGAATTAATAAATACGATGCTGAGTGATCAGGGTGCAGGTCATATTGACTTGTCACAAATATACTGTCAGGAAGAAAATCGTTAATGATGCTCTTTAAGTCAGTCAATATGTTTGGCTTGTTATAGGCCGCATGAACGCCAAATTTGTAATAATGGTAATCTGTTCTTCCCAGCCCCCTGCTTCCATATGTGCTGCTCTGCCCATTTGCCGCCGTATAGGTATCGCTGTCCGACGTATAATTATTATAAACAGGTGTCAGCCCGGCATCGGGATAACCGAGAAAAATAATATCACTTTCCTGCATTCCCAGGCTGTTGACCATGGCAGACACCGTCTCATTCTGCCTTGTATTGCCATCAGACACACTTCTTATATCACCGTTAGTCATCAAGACAACTTTCACCGGCTCGCCCCGGCTTAAGGCGCTGTAAATAACCCCGGAGAACATCAGGGTTTCATCATCGGGGTGAGGCGCGACAATAAGAATCTTGGCATTGGCAAGAGATGCAAAACACAGTGTAATAAAAAATATAAGACCAGTTTTTATAAACAAGGATATTTTTATCATATATCCCTCCTTCCGGATGGAAACTATCCAGGCATTTGATAGCAAAATATGTACCAGCGCTGTATCAAGCTGATTTCACTAGGGTATATAGAATTTTGCATAGCATTTTGAACAAATATGTAAATTCATAGTGCAGATTCGTCGAGGAATTTAACAGGGGACTTGGTAAATGCTGATATACCAGGTTTTGCGCTCGGGTTCGGGTCAGATTTGTCGCTCCTGATTGAGCAAAACCGCAGGCGTAGCTTGACTACGTCGAGGATTTTGTGATTGAAGGGGCGGCAAAGATGGCCTGAAAACGAGATGTAAAACGGTAAATCAGTATTTTCCGAGTCCCTTATGCTCATAAATCATGGAGGAACAGATGCAGAAAGACATTTTCAGTACATTTCAGGAAAGTTACCAAAAAGGAGTATTTACGGTCCCTACGACATTCTATTTCTCAATCGATGACATCAGGAAAACGGTGCTTCTGGATACAGAAAGCTGCCGTGTTGAAGATGGAAAGACTATAGAAGAGGCCGATTGCATCTGTAAAACCAACGCCGTGATGTTCAGCAGAATCTGGAACGACGGGTATCGCCCCGGCATCATGGATTTCATGGGTGGCGCTATCAAATCAAACGCCCCGCAACTTCTGCAGCAACTGTTGACCGCTTTTGGCAAGTAGCCGGTAGCATGCAACTCTTAATTCTTCGCAGCTAACCCCTCTAAATCTCCCCTTATCTAAGGGGAGATTTCAAGGCTTCCCCCCTTAGGTAAGGGGGGACTGAGGGGGGTTAGTTCCGGCGCCGGAACGATAAAACCTCTTTATTGTCACCCGCAATATCCCTCTGGACATGCTTTCCCTGCCTCTGTTAGAGTATGAAACTCTATGAAAATCAAACGACTTGAAATTTCCGGCTTCAAATCATTTGCCGACAAAGTAGTTCTCGACTTCCAGCAGGGAGTGACCGGCGTAGTCGGCCCGAACGGCTGCGGCAAGTCAAACATTGTAGATGCCATCCGCTGGTGCATGGGGGAACAATCCGCCAAGAATCTGCGCGGCAAAGCAATGGAGGATGTGATTTTTGTCGGCAGCGAAACCCGCAAACCGCTGGGAGTTGCCGAGGTATCTCTGGTTTTCTCCACCGAGGATGGCCGCGCTCCGGCCAAGTACCTGGATTATGCCGAGATCCAGCTTACCCGCCGCCTATACCGCGATGGCGAGAGCGACTACCTGATCAACAAAGTCCCCTGCCGCCTGCTGGATATAACCGAGCTCTTCATGGATACCGGTGTCGGCACCCGCGCCTACTCGATCATTGAGCAGGGAAAAATCGGGCAGATCCTTCATTCTCGTCCGGAGGAGCGCCGATTTCTGATCGAGGAGGCTGCCGGAGTCACCAAATTCAAGTCGCGCAAGCAGCTGGCGCTCAAAAAGATTGAAGGCACCCGTCAGAATCTGGCCCGCCTGGCGGACGTGCTGGGAGAAATCCGGCGGCAATTATCCTCGTTGCAGCGTCAGGCGACAAAGGCCGAAAAATTCAGAACGGTTCGCGATGAGCTGCGTGAAATTGAACTGCTCTTTACGGCGCGGGAGTATTGTGAAGCGCAGCTGCAGCGTGGAGTGGCCGAGCAGGAGCTTGCGGCACTCAATGGACGCCTTGGCGAAATTTTTGCCGCCTCTGCACTCGGAGAATCTCAGACAGAAGAGGCCCGTGTCGTGCTGTTGGAGGCGGAAAAGCAACTGACTACAGCCCAGGAGGAAATTTTCCGCGTCAGGAGCGAGTTCAGTACGACCGGAAATGGATTGGAGTTCCAGCGCAAGGAACTTGCCGGGCTGGATGACCGTTTGGCGAAACTTGCTGCTGAAGCTGCCGAACTGGGCAAACGGCTTAATGAGTGTGGCGAACAACGTCTGTTGCTGGAGCTGCGCCGCGATACGGGGAGCGTGGATGCCGTTGGAATGCAGACGGAGCTGGAGCAGTCCGAGGAATCTCTGGCCTTGCATCAACAGGCGGAGGAGGATCTGAACCGGGAGCTTGAGAACCGGCGCCGGGAGCTCTTTACAGCTCTTGCCGAAGCCGCGCAGTTCAAGAGCCGTTTTGAGAGCAGCCAGAAACGTCTGGCCGGCCTTCGCGAACGGGCCGATCGTCATACTCGTGAAGCCATGCAGCTGGGTGAGCGGCGCGAACAGCTGCGGCAGCGTGCCGACTCGCTGGAAAAGGAAATTACGGCTGTCAGGTTGGAGCAGGAAACCCTTCAGGCCCAGGTTTACTCGCTGCGTGGGCATGAGGATGAACTGAAGCGCCGTCTTCCGGAGGTTGAGAAATCATGGCAGTCGCGGCGCGACGAATTGAACCGCTGCTCTTCGCGCCTTCACTCACTCAAAGAGCTTGAGGCCCAGTTTGCCGGTTTTGGCCAGGGGGTTCGCACACTGATGAAGGATGCCGGACTCAGTTCGCGCTTCAGCGGCGTACTGGCTGATGCCATACAGGCTCCCGCTGAGCTGGAGGCAGCGGTGGAAGCAGCTCTGGCGGATCGGCTGCAGTGCATTCTCTGCTCCGATGATCAGGACGCAGTCAGGGCGCTTGAGTTTTTGAAGACAAGCAAGGGGGGGCGGGCCGGAATAGCTCTGCCGCTAAAGTTTGCTGCGCCGGCTTCGCAGCCGGTTGCGGGCGCGACTCTCCTCTCTGACCAGGTACAGGTGTCCGGTCCTTTTGGCGGATTGATCCTGAATCTGCTGGCAACCGTTATGCTGGTTGAGGACTTGAATACGGCGATCACCCTGGCTCGCCAATATCCCGGCTTGATCTTTGTCACCCGTTCCGGTGACATGATTGCCCTCGGAGGGATTGTCAGCGGAGGTTCAGGCGAGCAGATCGGCAGCGGGTTGATCCACAAGAAACGCGAAATCAGGGAACTTCAACTTACCGTCAGCCGACTGGAGGAGGAGACAGCGGCCCTCGGCAAAGAGAGAGATGATCTGCGGCGCCAGAGCCAGGAAGTGGCCGACGGGCTCAAGGGCAGAGGGGTACAACTGCACCAGTCGGAGCTGAAACTGGCCGGGCTGGTCAAGGATCGTCAGCAGGCAGCAGATGAAGGTATCCGCATCGCCGATCGGCTTGAGGTTCAGTCAGCGGAAGCTGAAAATCTTAACGAAGAACAAGCCGCTCTGGAGGCTGAGCAGAAGCTGGCCGGAGAACAGATGGCTCAGACCGCTGAAGCTTCAAAGATTCTGGAAGTGGAAACGGCCCGCTTGAAAGGAGAGCTTGACAACCGCCGCTCGCAAATGGCTGTTGTCCGCGAAAAGGTGACCGCAATCCGGGTGCAGGCCGCCACCATCAAGGAACAGCATGATGCCGGTCTTCGCGCGCTGTCGGAACTGGAACAGCGTACGGAAGAAATAGTGCGGCGCATGACGGCCGACCGCCTGGAACTTGAGTCTGGAGATGCCGCAAGGCTGAAGCTTAAAGAAGAAATGAGCAACTCTACGGAACGCCTGGAAAACCTGGTGCTGGAGCAGGTTAAATCCGAGGAGCGGCTGACGGCAGCACGGGGGCGTTTTGAGGAGGCGGGCACAGCACTGAACCTGCTGGAAACGCACCTGAAGAAGGTTCGCGAAGAGAGCGACACTATCCGGCAGTCACTGGCGGGCCTAAACCTCCGTTTTTCGACTCTGACCATGCAGGCTGAACATCTTGAACAGGCCCTTCAGGAACGGAGCCGAATAACAATGTCCGAAGCTGTGGCAAAGCTGATATCGGTGGAGTTTGACGAAGCGGCCCGCCGGATTCGGCAGGTTGAGCTGCAGCGGTTTCTGGACGAGATGGGTGAGGTTAATCTGATGGCTATTGAGGAGTGCGCCGGAATGGAGGAGCGGTACGCGTTTTTGAACGGCCAGAAGGATGATCTTGAGGAGTCCCTGCGCAGCCTGCAGCAGGCCATCCAGCGAATTAACCGCACTACACGCCAGCGCTTTCAGGAGACTTTCAACCTGGTTAATGCAAAGTTTCAGGAAGTTTTCCCCCGTCTTTTCTGCGGTGGTCGCGCCGAACTGCATCTAACCGACGAAGAGGATCTGCTGGAAACCGGCATTGATATCATCGTACAGCCTCCCGGCAAGAAGCTGCAAAACGTGACGTTGCTTTCCGGAGGTGAAAAGGCGCTGACCGCTGTAGCCCTGATCTTCTCCATTTTCCTGATCAAGCCGACCCCCTTCTGTCTCCTGGATGAGGTCGATGCGCCGCTGGATGATGCTAATATCGGTCGTTTCAACGAAATGGTCAGGGAGATGAGTGCGATCTCTCAATTCATCATCATTACCCATAACAAGGCCACCATGCAAGTAGCCGACACGCTCTACGGCATCACAATGGAAGAGCCGGGGGCATCCAGAATGGTTTCGGTGCGGCTGCATTAAGTGGACGGAATAACAAGAGAATTTGTTCAAAGGAGTGTGGTTTATGGCTTATATGCCAATGAATATTTCTGATCAGGCAGTCCTTGAAAAATGCAGGGATGTCGAATTTCTCTGCAGAGATATTTACAGTTACTTTGCCGATCTGTACGACGGCAATGATGGGGCTGTGAGACTTTGGAGAAAGACCTCCATGGAAGAGCAGAATCACGCAGACCAGTTTACCCTGGCACTCAAGCTCAATAAAGGGCTTGCATGCATGGTGACAGTAAAACCGGACACATTGGAGTTAATACTTACTCAAATACGAGCTGTTCTTGAAAAAATCAAGGCAACTCCGCCAACCCTTCTGGATGCATTGTACTCATCGATCAAGATGGAAAAGTATCTGTCCGATTTTCATCTGGGATGTGTGGTTGAATTTGAAGACAGTTCATACAAAAAACTGTTCCAGGCCATGATGGCCAGCGATCAGGAACATATCGCCTCACTGCAGGCAGCCTATGACAAGCTTAAGGATACTCATGACCGGATATTGAAAGGCTGATTCAGGGCGGGGGGAGTAATCCTCGTCGCCCTGAGAAAACTACCGCTTTATAGCTCGTTTTTCGAAGAGTCGCAGGATTACGTAAGTGAGCCAGGCAACGATCAACATTCCGATCGTAAATATACTGTACGAAATTGGCCAGGGGATGTTTATTGTCATCATCGAAAACTCGGACATGCCGCCGATGCCGGCAATAACGTTGAGCGGCATAAATATTACGCTGAGTATGGTCAGCCGGTAAAGCACCCTGTTCTGGTTGATGTTGATAAAACCGACCGTAGCATCCATAAGGAAGTTGATCTTATCAAACAGGAATGATGTGTGTCCGTCCAGCGACTCAATATCACGCAGGATCTGCTGGGCATCTTCAAGTTGGGTTACCGAAAGAAGCTTTCTGCGAATCAGAAAAGTAAGTGCCCGCCGTGTATCAAGGACGTTTCTCCGGATGCGCCCGTTCAAATCCTCTTCTTCGGCAATGTCGGCCAGAATTTTTGCCGCCTCCTCGTCGGTCATCGTCTTGTTGAGTACCTGATTCCCTACCTGGCCGAGCGCAGAATATATCTCTTCCAGTGAATCTGCGGAATATTCGGCATCTGCAGCATACAGATCCAGCAGCATACCCATACCGTCGGAAACATAACCGGCCTGAACACGCGCTCGAAGTCGCTGCAGCCGGAAGACCGGCAGTTCTTCGCCACGAACCGAAAAAAGTATGTCATGGTACAGAATGAACGCGACCGGGACGTTTCTGGAGTACCCTTCGCGGTCAAGCAAAAAATCGGAATGCAGATGAATCTCGCCGTTTTCTTCCACATAGAATCGGGCACTCGATTCAATGTCCGTAAGGTCGCCGGGGTCTGGAAGATCGAGCCCGAAATATTGTCCGATCTTGCGGCGGTCTGCCTTGGTCGTACCGACCAGATCAACCCAGATAGGCTTGATTCCTTCCAGATCTTCAACCGACTCGATGGTGGTCTGGCTCAACCGCCCCTGCGCCAGCTCGAAAGCGTTAACTACGCATGCGGAACCGAGATAGCTGCTGCGGCTGGCCAAGGTGTCACGAGTCGAATCGGAGACGTCATCAAGAATAGTGTCCACTCGATCATCATCAATCTGGCCCCAGACAAGAAAGAGATCCTCTGGTGAAAGTCCGTCAAGAATTTCAGCAATCTCTGACGATTCAAGACGGGCGAACAACAAACGCAACTCCACCAGTTGCAGCGGCTGTACGGCGGCCTCCGTGAGATCTTCACGCTTTACGCCCTGCTGGCCGGCATCGCCTTCCGCAAGACGGTATTTGGACAATATATCCTGAACAGTTTTTTGTAACATGGCACACATTCCTTGCTTGCTGACTCATTCATAACCGT
>Ga0209317_1003328_pt1 | contig 10236 bp, 7 predicted proteins | sample RifGroB2_FD_183994 | JGI IMG/M metagenome (GOLD analysis project Ga0209317, IMG submission 183994) | Soil microbial communities from Rifle, Colorado, USA - Groundwater B2 (SPAdes) (version 2) | ecosystem: Environmental > Terrestrial > Soil > Unclassified | place: Rifle, Colorado | collected...
CGGTCCCTCCGGTTCCGGCAAGTCGACCATGCTTCGCTCCATCAACAGGCTTGAGGAGATCGACGGCGGGCGCATCGTGGTGGACGGCATGGATCTGCTGGATCCAAGGACCGACATCACCAAGGTGCGTGAAGAGGTCGGCATGGTGTTCCAGTCCTTCAACCTGTTCCCCCACAAGACGGTCCTGGAAAACCTGACCCTGGCCCAGATGGTGGTCCGCAAGCGCTCCAAGAAGGAGGCCGAAGAGCGGGCCATGGCGCTACTTGAGAAGGTCGGGCTGGTCGAGAAGGCCCAGGCGTACCCGGGCAAGCTCTCGGGAGGGCAGCAGCAGCGCGTCGCCATTGCCCGCTCGCTCGCCATGGACCCGAAGCTGATGCTTTTCGACGAGCCTACCTCGGCCCTTGACCCGGAGATGATCGGCGAGGTGCTCGACGTCATGAAGGAGCTGGCGCGGGAGGGGATGACCATGGCGGTCGTGACCCACGAGATGGGCTTTGCCCGCGAGGTGGCGGATCGGGTCATCTTCATGGACGCCGGACGCATCGTGGAGGAGGGGACCCCGGAGCACTTCTTCACGGCCCCCTCGCACGAGCGCGCCAAGCTGTTCCTGAGCCAGATACTGTAACCGTCTCCGCATCGGGTGGGTTGGCAAATGATAAATGATGGACGAGGTTTTTGTAGGAGCGGCATTCCTGCCGCGATCCACCTTCGCCATTCAGGCTACCGCGGACAAGTTGAGCTGCGGTTATCGCGGCAGGAATGCCGCTCCTACAGGATTCCCTCAACAAGGTTATTTTTATTTAGAAAGGCGAAAGGTGGTGATGGTCCTTCATTTTTACCAGGCAGGCTGTTTGATCGCAGGAACTGCAATTAACTAAACACTGACCGAGGAGGAAGTAATGAAGAAGAGCAAAAAGTTTCTAGCAGCAGTAGCAGCAGGCGCACTGACCGTAGCAGCCGCAGTACCGGCATTGGCACTTGAGAATCAGTTCAACGGGGCATTCACCACTTTTTACGACGTGGGTAATTTCGCCGGGAGTGGCGCTGTGGCTAATGACGCTCCTACCGCGAACTACTTCGTGCAGCGTGTGCGGCTGGGCTACACCGCCAAGGCGGACGACCATGTCAAACTGGTCACCAAGTTCGAGTTCGACTACAACTTCTGGGGCAACAGCTCCTACAACGTCGGCCGCGGCACGGGCGGTGCGATAGGTGCCGACAGCGTCAACATGGAAACCAAGCACCTCTATCTTGACCTGAACTACCCGGCGGTTAGCGCCAAAATCGGCATGATGCCGTACAACGACTCCTTCAAAGGGGTGCTGTTCGACGGCGATATGGCGGGTATACTGCTCTCCCACGACTACTCCAACGCCGGCGTTTCCGCAGGCTACTTCCGCTTCGGCGATTCTGCCGACTCCGGCACCCTTGGCAGAAACACCCACGACATGTTCTCCCTGGACGCCAAGTTCGCTCCCTCCAAGAATCTCAACCTCGGCGCCGCTTACTACTACTTCACCGACGACAGCACCAAGACCACTACCACCAACCAGGACGTGAAGATCCATAACCTCGGCGTCAACGCCTCCGGCGCTATCGGACCGGTCGCCCTGAGCGGCTTCGTCCTCGGCCAGTTCGGCGACCTGAACGCTACCCAGGACGCCGAAGGTTACGCGTTCAACGTCGGCGCCAAGCTGCCGCTTGCTAGCGGCACCCTGCGCTCCGAGTTCCTCTACGTCTCCGGCGGCAGCAATGCCTTTTATGTTCCCGGCGGCGCAGGCGGCACCGAAGGCGGCCAGTTCTACGATGCGGAGATGATCATGCTGGGCCGCGACAAATTCGCCACCTCGATCGACAACGCCATCATCTATGACGTGAACAACCTGAACGAGGGCGTCATCATGGGCACCGTCGGCTATGACTACACCTTCACCGACAAAATTTCCGCCAGCGCAAATGCCGGTTTCGCCGCCATTGCCGATGAGGCTGCGGGCGCCGCAGCGGCCCGTGGCGTTACAAGGGGCAGCAGCGACTACCTCGGTACCGAGATCAACGCAGAAGCATACTACAAGCTTTCCGCGAACGTGACTCTTGGCGCACGCGCAGGCTACCTGATGCTGGGCGACTACTTTGCCAGCAACCTTGACGACCCCTACGATGTGAAGCTCATTGCAAGGTACGTCTTCTAAACAGAGCGCCCCCTCTCCGGTTCAGTCTGTGCCGGAGAGGGGGAAATAGTGCAATGCCGCCTAACCTTGACAATTGTACAGTGACAACTAGAATCTGTTAGCGTGAAGAAGCTGAACTAAACAATGTGATACATCACCCTAAGGAGGTAGTCTGCATGAGCTTTAAGAAGATGAGCGCGTTGCTCCTGGTAGCATTGCTCGCAGCCGGCGCATTCGGCTGCAAGAAGAAGGAAGAGGCCGTGGCACCCGCAGGAACTACGGCTGCACCCGCCGGCGACACCGTCAAGATCGGCTTCCTCGGCGCCCTCACCGGCGACGTGGCGATGTTCGGCAAGCCGACCCTGGAAGGGATGAAGATGGCCGCCGAAGAGGTGAACGCCGCAGGCGGCATCCTCGGCAAGAAGATCGAGATCATCGAGGCGGACAACCGCGGCGACAAGCAGGAAGGGGCCTCCGTCACCCAGAAGTTCATCTCCCGTGACAACGTCACCGCCATCGTCGGCGACCCGACCACCGGCATCACCAAGGTTGCCGCGCCGATCGCACAGAAAGCAGGCGTCGTGCTGCTCTCCGCCGGCGCCACCGGCCCCGGCGTAGTCGAGACCGGCGACTTCATCTTCCGCGACACGCTGCTCGACTCCATCGCCATCCCCGCCTGCATCGAGTACTTTGCCAAGGACCTGAAGTACAAGAACGTTGCCATCATCACCTCCGACAACAACGACTACAGCGTCGGCCTCTCCCAGACCTTCCGCGACGCCGCTGCCAAAGTCTCCTCCATCAAGATCGTTGCAGACGAGAAGGTGAAGGACGGCGACAAGGATTTCAGCGCCCAGATCACCAACATCAAAGGTAAGAAGCCGGACGTCATCCTGTTCTCCGGTTACTACACCGAAGGCGCACTCATCATGAAAGAGGCCCGCAAGCAGGGTCTCAAGGCCTCGATGTTCGGCGGCGACGGGCTGTTCTCCCCGAAATTCATCGAACTGGGCGGCCCCGCTGTTGAAGGGTCCATGTCCGCTCTCGGCTTCTCCACGGAGCAGGCAACCCCGGAGACCACCAAGTTCATCGAGGCCTTCAAGGCCAAGCACGCAGGCGAGCTCCCGGGTCTCTTCGACGCCCAGGGGTATGACGCCGTGATGCTGCTTGCCGATGCCATGAAGCGCGCCAACAGCGTCGATCCCAAGGTCTTCAAGGACGCACTTGCCCAGACCAAGGGCTTCGCCGGCGTATCCGGCACCATCAGCATGCAGGCAAACCGCGAGCCGATCAAGAGCCCGCTGAGCCTTCTCGTTGTCAAGGACGGCAAGTTCGTACTGAAGGCAAAAGTCCCCGTCAAAATGGACTAGAGCTTACCCTGCAGCAGTACCGGGCGGCCCCGTTTCGGTGGGGCCGCCTTTTTGGGCCTTTTTTCCTATAGCGGCACACCTGTTCCATCCCCCTGACAGGCAAAACCGACCGAATCAAGCAAAGTGCACACCCCTTTTTGTCTGGAGCCAGCCTCCATTACTCACTTAATATAGCTTGGTACTAAAGCTATTCTCTTTTTTGCCGAGACCTTCTTGCATATGCCTTATTAAAATCGACACTGGGTACACACAACAAGGAGGAGCCATGAGCTTTGTGAGAGCCTTACCGTTTTTAGTCCTGGCAGGCGTGATTTTGTTGAGCCGCCCACTGTTCGCCCAAGAGGTTAAAAAGATTCAGGACAACTCGTTCCTGATTGAAGAAGCCTACAATCAGGAGGACGGGGTGGTACAGCACATTCAGGTGTTTCAGTACCTGAAAAAGTCGAAAGACTGGCAGTACGCATTTACGCAGGAATGGCCGGTCCCAAAACTTGCACATCAGTTTTCTTACACCATCCCGGTGGCACATCTGCACGGCGCTGACACGACGGGCATTGGCGACATCCTGATCAACTATCGCTACCAGGCTATAATGCAGGACCGGATAGCGTTGTCGCCAAGGTTTTCGGTCGTGCTCCCTACCGGCGACTACAAAAAAGGTCTGGGCAGTGATACCGTTGGCTACCAGGTCAACATCCCACTGAGCGTTGAACTCTCCGACAAGGTGGTGACCCACTGGAATATGGGAGGGACCTTTACGCCTCGGGCAAAGGATGCCGCCGGAGTGAAGGCAAATGTTCGAGGAACCAACTATGGGGCCAGTGTCATATACCTGGCCAGCGAGAATTTCAACCTGATGCTGGAAGCCGCTGGAACCAGTACAGAGACGGCCGAGGTCAATGGCTTGAAAAGCACAGAAAGCACGCTTTTCATCAACCCCGGGGTACGCTTTGCCATCAACTGCAAGTCCGGTTTACAGATCGTGCCCGGTTTTTCCGTTCCCGTTGGAGTCGGTCCCTCGGAAGGGGAATATGGAGCTCTTTTATATCTCTCCTTTGAGCACCCGTTGTTTTGAACAAAGGCGAAGACCATCGGCCACAAAAGAACATCGGAGGAAATCTGAGAGAAGCAAAACAAACTTTTTGTAAAACAGCCCTTTCTTGTTTCTACCCGTATAGCTTTACCGGTTAAAAGGTTTTCTCAGAAGTTCTCAGATCTCCTCTGTGGCTAATGGTTCTGCAATTACCTCTTGACAATGGAGACGGGAGTAATTATATTTCAATACATTAAAGGGGAGTAGTTATCGGCCGGAGAAATGGCCGACCCGGATTCCGTCAATACGGTCGAAAGACCCGGAACCGGGGCAGTTAACCTGTCAACAAGACCTTTATCCTGGCAATCAAGCCGTGGGTAAAGGTCTTTTCTATTTACCCCGGCGAAAACCGGTCCCCTCGGGACTGAAATAAACATCGTCGGAGTACACACCATGCAAAATCTAAAGACAACCTTTCTTCTCTCCCTGCTCACCTTACTCATGGTCGCTATGGGGAGCGCCATGGGCGGCCGGTCCGGAATGGTGTTCGCCTTTACCATGGCCCTGGGGATGAACTTCTTCTCCTACTGGTTTTCCGACAAGATCGTGCTCAAAATGTACGGGGCCCGGGAGATAGGCGAGCAGGACCATCCCGCCTTCTACGGCATGGTGCGCCGCCTTGCCGGCAGGGCAGGGCTCCCCATGCCCAAGGTCTACATCATCCCTTCCGACAGCCCCAACGCGTTTGCCACCGGCAGAAACCCCCAGCATGCCGCCGTTGCCGCCACTGAGGGGGTCCTGCGTATCCTTTCCCCCGAGGAACTGGAAGGGGTCATGGCGCACGAACTGGCCCACGTCCAAAACCGCGACATCCTGATCGGGACCATTGCCGCCACCTTTGCCGGCGCCATCTCCATGGTCGGCAACATGCTGCAGTGGGGCGCCATGTTCGGTGCGGGGCGCGGTGATGATGAAGAGGGGGGCGGCATCGGCGGGTTGGTCGGCTCACTCGCCTTGGCCATTGTCGCCCCCATTGCAGCCATGTTGATCCAGATGGCCGTGTCGCGCTCGCGTGAGTTTCTGGCTGATGCCTCAGGTGCCGCGATCTGCGGGCGTCCCCTTGCACTGGCCTCCGCACTGCGTAAACTGCACATGGCTTCCCACGCCCTGCCGATGCGGGAGGCCAGGCCCGCCACGGCTCACATGTTCATCGTAAACCCGCTGACGGGCGGCGGGCTGATGGAGCTCTTCTCCACCCACCCGCCCATGGAGGAGCGCATAGCAAGGCTTGAGGCGCTTTCCAGGTAGATTGCCGGTCAGCTCTATATTCTCTCTCCCAACTCACCCTCTCCCGGAGGGCGAGGGAACTTTGTTCAGTGCCGTGTAGTATGCCTTTAACAATCGAATGTGGTAACTTGCAGCAAAACTGCTCGAATCGAGATTTATACCTTAAGGAGGTTTTGAAATGGAATGGATGGGTGATCCGCAAGTCTGGATGGCATTGGTAACTTTGAGCGCACTCGAAATAGTGCTGGGGATTGACAACATCATCTTCATCTCTATTCAGGCGAGCAAGCTGCCTGCCCATCAGCAAGAGAAAGCCAGACTCGTGGGACTCGGATTGGCGATGTTCATCCGCATAGCGCTGCTGTTCTCGCTTACCTGGCTTATGGGGCTCACCGCGCCGCTCTTCTCCATACTGGGCAACGAGATTTCCGGACGCGACCTGATACTCATTTCCGGCGGTCTCTTCCTGCTCTGGAAAAGCACCATGGAGATCCACGAGAAGCTTGAAGGGGATGAGGTCATCTTGTCAGCCGGCGTAGGGGCAACTTTCGGCGCTGTTATCGTGCAGATCCTCCTGCTTGATATCGTGTTCTCTCTCGACTCGATCATTACCGCACTCGGCATGGCCAGCCAGTTGTTCATCATGATCGCTGCGGTCGTCATTGCGGTCGGTTTCATGATGGTCTTCTCCGGCAAGATCAGCGCCTTCGTCGAAAAACACCCGACCATCAAGATGCTCGCCCTGAGCTTTCTGCTGCTGATCGGGGTGGCGCTGATCGGCGACGGCTTCGACATGCACATACCCAAGGGGTACATCTACTTCGCCATGGCCTTCTCTGTCATGGTTGAGATGCTCAACCTGAGACTCAGGCGGGGCACGCCGGTCAAACTACATGAACCGCACCTTGATACGGAAAAGTAATGAAAGAATCGATCACCCATCCGGTGACGGTACAACCAAGGAGACCGCAACATGAAGCGACACCTTCTCAAGGCTTTTACCATGGTGGCTGCCGTTATGTTTCTGAGCTTGACCGTATTAGAACTTAGCGCGGAGGCAAGGGCCGGTGGCAGCCGCTCTTTTGGCAGCCGCGGTTCGCGCAGCTATTCCCGTCAGGCGGCTCCAACGCCGAGCCAGTCTCCGGCCTACGCGCCCGGGGGTGGAAGCTACCAGCAACCGGCGGGGGGCGGATTCATGCGGAGCATGGCCGGCGGAATGGCGGGGGGGATGCTGGGAAGCATGCTCTTTGGCGGCACTGCAGGCGCCGGCGGCGTAGGCGGCGGCACGGGGGGCGGTGGCATCGGTCTGTTCGAGATCATCCTTCTGGCGGGCGGAGGATACTTCATCTACCGGATGATGAAGAAGAGCAGAGGGTAGCGCCGGGCTTTCCGCCGTATCTGCCCAAAAGGGGAAACCATGTTTAAAAACAAGATGATTCTTATCCTGGTAGCGGTATCGGTGATACTGCCTTTTGTCGGCTACCTGCTCAACTTTTACACCGACTGGCTCTTCTTTGCCGAGACCGGATTCTCGTCGGTCCTGATGACTACCGTGTATGCGAAAGCCGCGGCCGGTCTGCTCTTTGGCGCCCTGCTGTTCGCTTTCCTGCAAGTGAACCTGCATTTCGCCAACAAGGGGCATTACCCTCTCTCCGGTATCTACATCGTGGGTGGGGGCGATCTCAGGATCAACAGGAGTGAGATCACCGGCCTGATCAAACCGGTCGCCATCCTCGTCTCGTCTGTTCTTGCACTTCTGGCCGGCAACTGGGGAGCGCAAAGCTGGGAAGACCTGCTGCTTTTCAACAACAGGCTGGCCGTGGGGACGGTCGATCCGATCATAGGCAAGGACCTCGGCTTCTACCTGTTCAGCCTGCCGCTTCTCGAATCTTTCAAGGGGTTCGCCGTATTCATGATACTGGCCGCGCTGATCCTGTCGGCGGCGGTGTATTACGTGAAGGGCGGCATAATGCTGAACGAGCGGGGCGTGGCTGTCGATCCGAAGGTGCGCCGGCATCTGGCGGTACTGGTGGGGTTCTTCGCCCTGGTCGTCGCCGCCGGCTTTTACCTGGACAGCTTCAAGCTGCTGCTTACCAATAACGGCACCTTTTCCGGCGCCGGATACGTCGACGTCAACTCCCGGCTGCTGACCTACCGGGTGCTGACCTTCCTGACGCCGATTGCCGCGATCATGCTGGCACTGGGTCTCTGGCAGGGGAAGTGGCGCACGGCATTGCTGCCGCCGATCCTCGTGGGGGCAGTCTATCTCATCGGCATCAGGATCTATCCGGGGGTGCTCCAGAAGTTCAAGGTGGCGCCCAACGAGTTGTCCCTTGAAATGCCCTATCTGGAGCATCATTTAAAGGCCACCCGCTACGGCTACGACCTGGACAAGATCGAGACCGTCCCGTTCGATGTGGACAGCAAGCTTTCCGCAGTGGACATAGCCAACAACGACGCCACCATCAAGAACATCCGGCTCTGGGATCACGCACCGCTTCTGAAGACCTATAGCCAGCTGCAGCAGATCAGGACCTATTACAAGTTCTTCGACGTGGATAACGACCGCTACATGGTGAACGGCCAGTACTCACAGGTCATGCTGTCGCCGCGCGAGCTTTCCTACGCCGACCTCCCGAGCAAGAACTGGATCAACGAGCGCCTCATCTTCACCCACGGCAACGGCATCACCTTCGGTCCGGTGAGCCGGATCAGCAAGGAGGGACTGCCTGAGTTCTTCGTCAAGGACATCCCCGCGGTGAGCCTGGCGGACATCAAGGTGACCAAGCCGGAAATCTACTACGGCGAGCTTTCCAACGACTACGTAATCGTCAAGACCAAGGTACCCGAATTCGGCTATCCGACCGCCACCGGCAATATCAACACGACCTATGCCGGCAAGGGGGGGGTGGTGATCGATTCTCTGCTGAGAAAGGCGCTCTTCGCCGCCCAGTTCAAGACGGAGAAGATCCTGCTCTCTTCCGATATCACCCCCGAGAGCCGCATCATCTACAACAGAAACATCAAGGAACGGGTGGAAACCATCGCCCCTTTCCTGAGCTTCGATGTGGATCCCTACATGGTGGTGGATGGCAGTGGCAGGCTCAAATGGATCATCGACGCCTACACCTTCTCGAACCGGCTCCCTTACTCCAAGCCGGTCAAGGGTGGCATGAACTACGTCCGCAACTCGGTCAAGGCCGTGGTGGACGCCTATGACGGGACTGTCGCCTTCTACGTCAGCGACCCGAATGACGTTCTGGCAAAGGTTTATAGCCGGATGTTCCCCGGGCTGTTGCAGCCGATTTCCGCCATGCCCGAAGACCTGCGCAAGCATGTCAGGTATCCGCATCAGTACCTCCAGATTCAGGCCGCCATGTTCTCCGCCTATCACATGACCGACCCGAAGGTCTTCTACAACAAGGAAAACCTCTGGCAGGTCCCGGCCTTGGGCGAGAAGCCGATGGAGCCGTATTACACCATCATGAGGCTGCCTGGCGAAAAGGTGGAGGAGTACATCCTGCTGCTCCCTTTCACCCCGTCCAAGCGCGACAATCTCGCGGCCTGGATTACCGCCCGCTGCGACGGCGAGAATTACGGGAAAGTCCGCGCCTACACCTTCCCGCGCGACAGGCTGATCTACGGTCCCAAGCAGATCGACGCCCGCATCAACCAGGACTCCTTCATCTCCCAGCAGTTGACGCTCTGGAGCCAGCGCGGTTCCGAGGTGATCAGGGGTAGCCTGCTGGTGATCCCGATCGAGAAGTCGCTGCTCTACGTGCAGCCGCTCTTCCTGGCCGCCGACAAGGCGGGCCTTCCCGAGCTGAAGAGGGTCATCGTCGCCTTCGGGGACGAGGTCGTCATGGAGGAAAACCTGGAGCTCGCCCTGCAGAGGCTCTTCGGGGCCAAAAGAGCCATAACCGGTGCTGCAACACCTGCCGCAGGCACAACCGGCGCACCGGCTGCGGGTCCCCAGTCTTCACAGGCCAACCTTGCCAAGGAAGCGATGAGCATCTTCGAGCGTGCGACCAACATGCAGCGCCAGGGGAACTGGACCGGCTACGGAGAGGAGTTGCGCAAGCTGGAGCAGGTCCTGAAACAGATGGCGCAGTAGCGGGCCGCCCCCGTGAAAATGGGGGTGGGGTGCTCGATTCCGTAGGAGCGGCATGCCTGCCGCGATCCGCCTTCGCCTTTCAAACTACGGCGGACAAGTGGACACATCAACCGGATTTGGAAAGGAGAATAAGATATGAAATGTCCAGTCTGCAACAACGTTAACCTGGTCATGTCCGAGCGTCAGGGGGTTGAAATCGATTACTGCCCCGACTGCCGCGGCGTCTGGCTTGACCGAGGCGAGCTCGACAAGATCATCGAGCGG
>Ga0209317_1003331_pt1 | contig 10228 bp, 11 predicted proteins | sample RifGroB2_FD_183994 | JGI IMG/M metagenome (GOLD analysis project Ga0209317, IMG submission 183994) | Soil microbial communities from Rifle, Colorado, USA - Groundwater B2 (SPAdes) (version 2) | ecosystem: Environmental > Terrestrial > Soil > Unclassified | place: Rifle, Colorado | collected...
GTTTTTCCAATGCCTGTCGGACATACTCTGCAGGACCTTCTTCACCGGCATGGGCAACAGTTACAAATCCTTCTTCCAGCGCCTTATCGAATACACGGGTAAACTTCTCCGGTGGATGACCTACCTCACATGAATCAAGCCCAACCCCTACAATCCACTCCTTGAATGATAGCGCCTGCTTCAGTGTATCCATCGCCAAATCTGCGCTGAGGTGCCGCAAAAAACACATAATAAGTTTCGAAGAGATACCAAGGAGTCGTTGCGCATCCACCAAAGCGCGGTGTATGCCGGTAATTATTGTTTCAAATGATATACCTCTGTTGGTATGGGTCTGCGGATCAAAAAATATTTCAGTATGCCGTACATTCTGTCCATGTGCCCTTTTCAGATATGCCCAGGTCATATCATAGAAATCTCGTTCTTGCATCAGTACGCTGGCACCTTCGTAATAAACATCCAGAAATGATTTAAGGTGAGTAAATTGATAGGCGCTGCGCACTTCTTTTATGGAATTAAAAGGAAATACCAGTTTATTCCGCTCTGCAATCTCAAACATCAAATCAGGCTCCAGTGAACCCTCAATATGAATATGAAGTTCTGCCTTTGGAATATCACGAATGAACGTCTTTATCATGAGAGCCTCTTGTACCTCCCCATTAATTGTGTTTCTGCAAGAAGATGTCCTTCTATCGCTTTTTCTACCCGTTGCTTTGTTGCTTTTTCAGGAAGGTTCAATTCTGTATCCAGAGCATACAGTTTAAAAAAGTACCGATGCTCCCGATCTGGCGGGCATGGCCCCATGTAATTCAGATTACCTCCCGTCCCAATGCCATGAGTACCTTCCGGCTCTTCTCCTTCTTTAATTTCCCGCAAACTCGCGGGAATGTTAAAAACAACCCAATGGTCCCACATACCGTCTTTTCGAAGATACTTTGGAACATCCGGATCATCCATAATCAAAACCAGGCTCTTTGCACCGGAAGGAACATCAGTTATCTTTAATGGAGGATTTATATTTTCTCCATCACACGTGTATTTAGCAGGTATCTTCCCTTCATGTTCAAAAGCAGAACTGGTCAATTTCATAAGTTTTGTCTCCTTTGAATAACCGGAATTTTGTGCCGTTACATTGTTAATGTAGCGCGAACTTCAGTTCGCATAGGATGTAAGCGAACTAAAGTTCGCGCTACAACTGTAACTTTGAAATTCCTGAACATTAAAAAAGAAGTTGCCGGGTATATAAAATATTTGGGAATAGAGGCCTTTCTCTCTAACTTGAGCGCGGAGGTGTAACGCTGATTGGCAGGTATCAATCTCAGAAACAACAGGGTTTTGGTTTGTAATGCAACGGTATTAATATTCGAAGAGATTATTCTCCGGCGATTACTTTTTTGCAGCTATTTTTTCGTTCAGGGCATTGAGGAATTTTTCTATATCCACATTGTGCATCTTGGTCGCCATATCAATGGTCGCTACCCTGCCCATAGTATTTCGCATAACGGGATTGGCCATCTGACTGAATCCAAAGTCGAGGAATATTTGAAGCGTGTCAGGGTATTGGTCGACAATATCAAAGACCTTCGTATCTTTCGTGACCTCGGTTAATTTCTTGGTTACAGATGGTTTTGTCTCCTGGACAGCGTTCATGGTCTTCCACAGATTATATCCGAAAATACCAAGGGCTGCCAACTCAAACCAGCCAGAAGTTCCCATCGTGCCGTAAAATATGGTCTTTCCGCTCGTACCAACCAATATCTGAGAAAAAACCCTTAAAAAACAGCCTGTATTCAACAGTATAAAGGTGATATTTGATAACCTTATGCTGTACATGTTAATCCCTGTAAATGTCGGAATCATTTTAGAGGCATAACCAATAATCATCATCGTTATAAATCCCACAGTAATGGCATGATTAAACGAACCGTGAAATCTTCTTTGAACTTCTGTACCGTGTCCCAAAAATGGCATAATAAGCAGAATGATGGCGCTGACAATAAGCCAGATATATGCAGTACGAATAGTTTTTGCGTAACTCCTGTCCATAACCACATCTTGCAGTTCTTTTGTGGATCGTTCGAAAATACGCAGTCCGTAGACAAACGTGAAGAGGGCAAAACCTATGGGAAATGCCACGGCCTGCGAAACTCGAAGCGCTACGATATTTTTATCTGCCAGCATGTGTGTAATAAAATAAATCGGAATCGAAATGTTTATAATCCAAAAGGTCAAGTTGACCGCCTTTTCCCTGACGGGCTTTATATCGAGAAAGGCGTATACCGTCCTTATATTTATGGCAAAGATAAACATGAGTACAAAACCAAAGAGATAGAGATGCACATAAGGACTGAAAAACGACTTTGGAATTTCATACAGGGCATGCTTGTATAAATAAAAAACTATCCCTAGATTCATGCATGTCGCAATGAGAAACCAGCAAATTCCCGCCTTGAAAAACTTATCAAAGATACCGACCTTTTCCTTGCTCGCCAAAATGGTCCTTAAAATAATAAGTGCAAACAGGAAAATCGAGATGATTTCAAAAATGGCGGACAGTGGAAGTAAAAACCTGAGGGTGCTATAAGGTAAGGGTTGTACAACAGTTCTCAATGAAATACCAACAATGGCAAATCCATAACAGATATTCGTCAAACGCCTGTACCTGAGTTCGGTATTCTTTACCCTCGGAATGATATACAGGGCAAAGCCCATAATGCAAAGCCCCACCCATCCATAAATCTGAGCATGGCCGTGCGCCTGAATAAGCGCATAATAAATTGAATTAAAGTTTAATTTAACGGCGATATAACTGAGTATAATGGCGCCAAACGTCACACCTACGGTAAGCGTTAAAATGATGGCCGTTTTAACGAATTTCTCGTAAATCTTATCTTCTTGAAACTTTGGAATTTCAATATGTTCACCGCCGCCCTTTTCGATAGCCTCGTTGAGTTCTTTCACAAGGGTGTCATAATCAACCTCATGCGCCTTGGCAAAAAATGCAATCGGTTCGTTAGGCCCCCGAACACCACCGGCTATAACAAGGTTGTACTTCTTGAATACTGCAATTGTTTCCGGATGCGACTCTATAAGGTCTCTAATTATTGTATTTCTGTTGATTTCCATAAGATAGAATAAATCAAATTTTGACAAACCTTTCAAGGAAATTAAAAATTACTTTCACAGATGACACCTTACAAAACAATCCTGCCAAAACGACAGCAGATATTTGCGAGGTGAAATAACTTTTCAAAATCATAATTTTTTCATAACTTTTTGTGTTGCAATGAATTATTTACCACTAAACATTCGAAACTAATCTCAGGCATAGGTTTTGCTTTCGGTATAAACAAACGTATTTATATATTTTATTTCACTGTCATTTTTGTAAGGAGGTATGTGTTATGGCTAGAGAGCTGATAAAGTGGTCGCATTTACCCACCATTTCTTCTCTCCAGAATGAAATGAATCGGATGCTGGACCGGTTTTTCAAGAGCGGGGACATTTCTGATTTTGGAATGGAAACCGGCGCATGGATACCGCCTATTGATTTAGCGGAAACGGACGAGAAATTCACCGTAAAGGCAGAAATCCCCGGTATCGATCCAAAGGAAATCGATATTTCCGTGAAGGACAACGTCCTCTTAATCAAGGGCGAGAAAAAGGAAGAAAAAGAGGAAAAGGGTAAAAACTATTACCGTATGGAGAGACGCTATGGAGGCTTCTCGCGTTCCATTGACCTTCCGAGTTCTGTGGACACAAACAAGGTAACGGCAGAATACAAAAACGGTGTGCTAGAGATTACCTTGCAAAAGAAGGAAGCAGTAAAGCCGAAGCAGATTTCCGTAAAGGTCAGCTAAATCAAGGCAACCACAGACTTCGTCGTGATGGTTCGACAAGTCTTCGGCGTGAGCTCAGGCGAACGCTCACCATGCACGACACTACATCCTGAGTCTATCGAAGGGTCAGTCGAACGATTACGCAGATTGCACAGATTAGCTTATATAGAAAACACAGAGACACTGTGAACTAGAAGTTAAGAAGATGTGAGGATGAGAGGTTGGGAGATTCCCAACTTCTCATCTTCCGGTTTTTTCATTCTCTAAACTTCCCAACTTCACAACCTCCCGCCTTCTCAACTTCTTAGTTTCTTATTTTCTGTCTATCGTGTAAATCCTGTTCATCCTGTCTTATTATGCGTAGCTACAACTCCCCAATCACGGCAATCTCAGTTTCCAGCGTATATCCTAATTTTCGTTTTACTTCATCTTGCACATGCTTAATCAACCGGAGGACATCAGCGGCTTTGGCGTTGCCCGTATTGACAATAAAGTTCGCATGCTTTGGAGAAACTTCTGCCCCGCCAATACGAGCGCCCTTTAGTCCTGCCTGATCGACCAACCTGCCAGCCCCGACACCTTCGATTTTTTTAAATACTGAACCGCAGCTTGGAAACTCTGCCAATGGCGGCTGTTTTGCGCGACGCCAGGCTATATTTGAATCTATCACCGACTGAATCTCCTCTTTCGGCTTCGGTTTGAGTTGGAAGGTAACTTCGAGCACAATATCCTTTCGCACCTGCAGGATACTCGTATCATACCCATACTGAAAGTAATCGACTCCGACCGTACGAAACTGCCCTTCTTCTGTAAATATGCGGCTTGTCTGGACGATTTCCTCAATAAATACCGTCCGTTTTCTGTCGGGTGACAAAAAGTGAAGGTTCTGCCACATCGCCCCGCCAACAGTGCTTGGAATATCGACAAAGTGTTCAAACCCTGACAATTCAAGGTTTTGGGACTGTTCTATAAGATCGTCAACTATTGCACCGCTTTCTGCCAGCACCCTTCCATTATCGAGGAACGTAATTTTATTTGCCCGGTTACGGATAACCAATCCCCGAAACCCCTTGTCGGTAAACAAAATATTAGCCCCGCAGCCCAGCAGGAAAAAGGGTATGCTGCTGCGACGAGCTTCTGATAAGGCATGAGTCAATTCATCAATGGTATGAACCTCGACAAACAAATCCGCCGGCCCACCGATTTTATATGTGGTAAACGGAGCCAAAAATTTGTTTCGTTCGAGGTTGGGAATGTTTAGCGACATAGCACCGCAAATAGAGTTAGAAAGTCCCCTCTTGGGAGGGGATTTAGGGGTGGGTAAGTCGGTAATTCGTGAGATACTCAATGAGATTTCACGACCAAAAAACTCACCCCTCTAACCCCTCCCAAGAGGGGAATAATTTGTGCAATTTACACCGGTTTTGCAATTGTTACAATGTCGCCAACAGGAGTTGTCTCCTACAACACTGTAACGCGCCTTTCAAGACGCATATTTTTATTGATTACTTTTTTGGTCGCTTCAGGCGAGATAAATCTCGCGCTACAATTATGTACCATTGAAATTCCCGGACGTCAAATCCTTATTGACAGGATAGCCTATTTTATTATACATTTACAACATAAATTTCCATGACAGCCGCAATAAAAAACAACATATAGGCAGATCACTTGCTGATACTGAATTTGTAACAACAGAACGAATTCGACAAATGGTACATGGTGAAGCAAAACCAGTAAAGTCAATTTCCATGGAAGTATTTACTTTTGCTTAAAAAAGGAAGAAGGGTTGAATATGTCAAAAATAGAGGAGATCGAGGCTGCGATAGAATCCCTCTCAGAAGAGGAATATAATAGTTTTAGGAGGTGGTTTTCTGAAAGGGATTGGAAAAAGTGGGATAGACAAATTGAGGCCGACTCTGAGTCAGGAAAGCTGGATTTTCTGATCAAGGAAGCCCTGGATGAAAAAAAGAAGGGAAATCTCAGGGAACTCTAAATGCATAGGACAACGGCTCGTTTCTGGAGATGTTTTGAGAACCTTTCAGAACCTGCCCAAAAGGCATCGAAAAAGAATTTTGAACTACTTAAAACTAACCCTTCGCATCCATCTCTCCATTTCAAGAAAGTTGGTAAGTTTTGGTCTGCCAGAGCCGGTATTAATCACAGGGCATTGGCGGTAGCGGATGGCGAAGACTTCGTTTGGGTTTGGATTGGCACTCACGATGAGTATGACCGAATAGTTAGAGAAATGGGCTAACCAGTTATTCCTGCGAACGGTTAACCGCCGACGCCAAATTCAGTCGTTGTCAAGAGGTAAGCCGATGAAACTACTTGACTTACTGAATTTTTGAACGAGTCAATTGTGGAAACAAAGGAAATATCGGAAAACCTTTATATTGATTTAGACGGCAAGGGTAATCTTGTCAGCATGACCATTGAGCATGCAAAACAGAAGGCTAATATTTCAGAAGTATCTTATCTTCAAAAGGACAAAATCGTTGCCTGACAAGGCGCTCAAGCGAGAATGGAATTATCAGATATTCATAATTCAATATCTTATTTCCCATATTTGGTAATTGAAATTTGAAGGTCCTCTTGATATTCCGTGAAGTGGAGAAATAATAATGAGACACCAGAAAATCATTCTAAGAGACTCAAAGATCTGATATTGTTGTAATGTCAGGAAATTTCTCTTATATAATTATTATTCGATGTTTTTCAAAAGGAGAAGCATATTGAAAAGAAGTTTAAGAGCTATATGGACAGTATCATTTACAATCTTGTTATCAGTATCTTTATTTGCATTTGATAAAGAAAGCCATAAGGGTGACAATGATCATACTCATATAGCTACTAATACAGTTTATGAAAACACCACTCGATCTGGTCCTGTGTATTCGAATGAGCGATGGAAAGGAACAATTGACATAACAGGGGATGTAACTATTTATGCATCGGCAACCGTAACTATTGAACCTGGAACAACTATAAGATTTGCCGCTGGATCAGATGATCAAAAGGAGGGAGGTGATACACCGATCTCTGATCCCCCTTTTCCTAATGATCCTGCAATACCTCCTTCTAAAATTAGTAGTATCAACCTCTATGGTGGAACTCTTTATGCTGTCGGAACAGATAACAACAAGATTGTTTTTACTTCTTCTGCTTCTAGTCCTGAAAGGGGGGATTGGCAATCCATTATCTATGACGAAAAAAGTAGCAATCTAATCTTACAGTATACGATTATCGAATATGGTTATTACGGCGTTCAGATTAACACGACCGCTGATGACTCAAATATTACGATAAAGGACAATATTATCCGTCACGTAGTTGCTTGTGGCATATGCGGAGGGATTGACCCCTCTCTACCAGTGACTATAACAGTTTCAGGGAATGACATCTCAGATTGTGGGCATGAGGGTATAGCTACCTTCTCTAGCACAACCTTGGTTATAGAAAATAATGCATTTCATGATAATTTGTGGTCTTATGGGGATGGACCTTCTGCTGTCGCTGTAGCTATTGAAGGTAATAACACAACAATTCGAAATAATCAATTTATAATGAATCATATTGGTATTAATATAATTAGTGAAAATAGTGCTCCTGATATTTATTGCAACTCTTTTGTTGATAACGAGAAGGATATATTCTATTCATTTAATGGATCTTTAGCGTCTCCTACTTGTATTTCAGCAATACCTTCACCAACACTGACACCATCTCCGTCACCAACATCCAGTGCAACTCCAACACCTGAGGTGTGTGTGAATGCTGAAGTAATAGCGGCGTCTCCTTCTGTTCTTACACTCAAGAAAAAAGATAGTGTAGAAGTAATAGTTGTGGTGACTGGGGAAGACAACTGCCTAATAGAAGGAGATACTGTAAGGTTACGTATTGATAAAAACGGTGATAAGTATGTAAAGGCATCACCAAAGAAACAGACGACAGACACGAATGGTCAAGCGATGTTTACAATTACGGCTAAGAATAAAATTGGTAATACGTTTGTTACATTCAGGGATGGTAGTCTTTATGTAACCGTCAAGGTGACTGTAACAAAATAAGGTGTCAGTGTGTCGTTGATAGTTATCAGATGTCCAGGGGATAATAGGGACAGACACAATACTGTTCGGTACGATGTTCGAGAATTGATATCCATAGGTAAGATATTGTAGTAGTCATACTAAAGGATGGCAACGAAAAAGCAAGATTGCGTTAGTGTAAAGTGATGTTGAAAAAATTGAGTTTTACCCTATGCCCCCCCCTTAAATCTCATAATAGCAGAAGATTCGAAGACTTGCATTATTGATGGCAAGCCCATGCTGGTAATAATTGGAACATGTAACACCGCATTCAAGCGGACATTGCTTCCACGGTGACCATTATGGGATATTTTCAACGTTGTGTATGCAATCCCATATGAGATTAGCGACTCCCGGGGTATAAATATCGCTATGGGCATTGCCGCCTTTTCCGTACGGCTTATCTTTTATCAACGCTGAGGCATCAACTATTGAAATTTTTTCGGGATGTTTAAAGCTATCAGTCCACTCAAATTGCTCATTTTCTATTATTTTTTTATTTCTCTCCTTTCGGATTTCTTTCACACTAACGTCGTGGTTACACATGTCTTCCTCAACCACGATCTCATAATGGTTAAAGATCGTTTGATAATCTAATGACAATTCATGTCCATACACCCCTCCTATGTGATTAGCCCCCGTAAAGAATTTTGCAATGGGATTTGCAAAGTCATATTCACTCCAGGTAAATACAAATTTATTTGCATAATTATTTCTGTTAAATTCACTGTACGGCGACCCCTCGTTACCATTTCCCGGAATAAACCTTCTGACACTGAATGCGCCCTCTAAACCTACGACAAGGTCTATGGAACATTCTTCCTTCGTCACATTATTTGATGTTTCATTACCAACAGGAATATCAATCAATCCATTACTGAATACCGCCCTTGTTACAACCCTTGCCCCGAAGCTATGGCCTACCAGAATTAAGGGAATATGTTTCGCCCTTTTCAACGGAGACAGGACATTCCATAATATTTTGTTAGTCCATATCAACCCGACCTCATCGGCGTCGTCTGCCTTGACGCCGTAACTTATCACACTGATAAAACCGCCGAGAAAGTTAGACCTCCATTCTGACGGCCATGATATTCCAACAAATAAAGGCCTGAAGTTGCTGCTTTCCTTATTCTCTTTTATTATTTGTGAGAAAAGGCTATTGTAATTTCTAATAGATTCCTGCTGGTCAGTATTCCATCCCATACAATAGAGAAAGATATGAGTATATGGCGTTTCGCTGTCATTCATGAATATCCTGTTCCTTAATTCATCTAATTTCAACAAGCCTTTCAAATAAGCGTCTGTCGGGTCGAAACACTTATCGTATGCATTGTAAAAGAAGTCTTCTTTCATACATTCCCTGTACGGATCCATGCGATATTCAATAATATGTGAAACAAATGCCCTTTTGCTGTCGTTCAAGATTTTATGAATGCTTTTCTGGTATCTCTTGTTGTCATGAAAATACTCATCATTGATACTTTCGAAAATATCGTCCTTCTTTATTTTTTCCCTGTATGCCTTTTCAATCCCGATAATGAACCCCGGGAATTTAAGTCCCAGGCCACCGTCTCCTTCTGCAACGCGGTGAAAGATTGCCAAACTTTCACCGTCAGTGCCGTAGATTTTTTCTTTCTCAATAAGCTTTGGTTTACTGAGGTGGGCGCAACCGGCAAAAATTATTGCAAAAAAAAGCATGAACAAAATGTGGTGAGGTTTCATATTGTCCTCCCTGCTGGAAATGTCTGCTGACGGTAAAAAGGTGGATTTGCTACGCTTAATCCACCCTAAAAAGATGCAAAGAGATTGTGTACACCTGTGTGGTGGACTTCGTCGTGAGCACTCAGTCGAACGATTAAGGCGCTGGTTTTTACGCCGAATCCACCATAAACCTAAAATTTGTTCAGGAGAATGTCCGAATACCAAGCCTCAACCTTACCATGATTGCGGTCGGCGTTGGTTTGGATTCCTACATAAATAATTTTCGGCGGTTCTTCCCCAAATTCCTGCATATAGTCCTGATAATGGTTCACTCTGTAGTTAAGCCATTTGCCCGCATCCTGCGCCCCGCTCTGTACGACAATCATTTTTGCTTTAGCTTCACAGGGATTTTCAAATCGTTCGCCCACAGGCAGGTTATTTCCATACACGTAGATTATTATCCTGTACGAGTATGGTATAGAAAGAAACGTCTTGCCGTACACAACACACACAGCGGCAGGATAATCATCACCCCCCTCTTCCTTTTCTCTGCTTTCTGGTATTATATTGGATATCTTCCAGTCCCAGATCAAAAAGGGA
>Ga0209317_1003333_pt1 | contig 10228 bp, 11 predicted proteins | sample RifGroB2_FD_183994 | JGI IMG/M metagenome (GOLD analysis project Ga0209317, IMG submission 183994) | Soil microbial communities from Rifle, Colorado, USA - Groundwater B2 (SPAdes) (version 2) | ecosystem: Environmental > Terrestrial > Soil > Unclassified | place: Rifle, Colorado | collected...
TTGAGCTTCACGGCTACACGTAAAGGCGTGTTCTCATATTCACCTACAGCGTTGAGATTGACTCCTTCGTTGGCCAATCTTTTAACAGTGTTAGTATCTCCAGCAGTAATTGCCTTTACAAGCTCTCGTACTGTAGGGTCTGAAAAATCCCGGCTATAATCAATTGCAGGCATTGCTTTACCTCCTGGGCAACCTGTGAGTATCGCCAATATTATAAATATGGACTTTAGGATCTTTATCATGCAGTTATATTCCTGTCCATGACGTTGAGATCATCTGCTTTTTGCTGCTCCAATCCTGCAATCACATATTTAGGATCGTGCAGATGGACTTTCCGAACAGGATCGAACCTGTTTCTCAGGGTACCGCCAAGCCCAGGAGACAATCCCTGTTCGGATTTGCCGCCCAGCACATCTGTCGCATTTGTAATGATAGGAACTCTGTGGACAGGGCCTGCCGCGGCAAATGTAATGGTGCCTTCATCCATGACCGCTCTGTGAGCGGCTAAAGCAATCGCACATCCTCCAGTTGTGGAAACTGATGTAATTCCGGCCCCTAAAGCTCGTTGGAACGCTGGTGCCTGCACAGTGTCTAAGATTTCTCCTTCCGCGACAAAATTCTGAACGAGTTGGTCGGCGGATGTCAACGTGCACTCTTTTCCTACTCGTTCCAAAGTAGCCGGATGCAAGCCCGCAGGATCAATTGCACATACTGAAGTACCAGTTACAATCCCCGCTGCTGTCGCCATTCCTCCTCCCATAGAGTGTCCTGTTATGTCGAATTTGTCACCAGAGATCCTTTTCAGTCTTTGTGCGGTCTTTATTGCCCTTGTATAATGGTCAGTCTCACCTCCAAAGGCCTGCACCACATCAGTGACGCCATCCTTTCTTCCTTGCGTACCTCGAAAGGCCAGTACATAGCGAACTTCACCGAAAATATCAGGTTTGGTTTTGTACAATTCTGGATAATAGCCGTCTTTGTACTCGTCCGGTCGGAACTTAGGATCTAACTGCGGAAACATGCTCTCGGTCATTCCCAGTTTCGCCAGTTCCTGAGGAGAAACCCTCTCCCACCCCTCCGGCGGTTCCCCTTGTCCCACGTTATAGACGTCTTCAGCCAACCGTGCCCGCTCCACTGCAATGTTGTTCCTTTCGAACCGCGTGGTTGCCTGTTGCAGCGCATCCCTCTGCTTGCCGGGCGGCATGGATTTCAGGCTATCCTTGCTCGCGGCGATCTTCGCTCTCCGCTTGGCGACGCGCTCGGCTTTTCTGCCGTTCGGGCAGGCCTCGATAGTCGCACCGGCAGGTTGCGGAGTCAGTTTTTTATTTACCGCTTGCCTCGCATAGGCCACCTTCTGCTGGATCTTTTCTTTGGCTGCTTTCCAGGTTGCCGCAGTTTTGCCCCCAACTTCGGCGATGGTACGGAAACGCGCCCTGGCTGCGTCGCTGGTACTTTGGTAGAAGCCGGCTAGCATGCTTCCATATCCGGTCATGGGTCACCCCTGTCAACGTGCAGGATCATTCCTCCGGCAAGTCGTCCACCGTTGCCTCTATGAAATTCCACAGCCACTGGGCCTTCATGCCGGTGTCCATCTCGTAGTCTTCCAGAACCTCCTTGGCGGCCTTGAAATCCTCGTCGAAGGTCCTTCCGAAAAGCCATGCCGCCACTATGAACGGCGCGACATGCGTCTCAAGGATCAACTTGTAGCCTGCAGCGCGGTCGGTGAGTTCCAGGATGGTCCGCCCCATCTCGTCGCGGGGCACCTGCTTCGTTTCGGGGAAGCACTCGTAAAGGTAACTGCTCATCCGCTCGACGTAGATGCTCTCGCCGACCTTTTTGCTCTGCTCCGCTCTCTGCAACAGTCTTCCACCCTTTGCCGTCGCCTCGTCTCGGGCCGGCACTGAGTGAAGATAGTCAGGACTCACCGGCCGCGGGTCTCTCAATGGCAGTACCCTTTGCCGCAGATTGTCTTGCTGGAGCCAGAAAAGGTCGGCGAATTGCGGGTCCTCATCCTCGGTCAGATACATCAGCACCGGGCCGAAGATGGTGCGCAGTTGGTCGGCATCGCAGGAGGGGAGATAGTTGCGCATCACGTGTGGTGAGTAGTAGCGGAAGTAAACGGTCCTGTCACCCAAGGCTACTCTTACGTGTCTTCGAAAGTGCCTGTTGAGGACGGCGATGTCTGCCCTAGAGACGCCGAAGATGCCCCAATTCCTGCCCCACCCGTTCAGCAGCAGCCAGTCTGTAAAGGGTGCATCGCGGTCAAGGATAACCAGATAGGGGGCAACCTCGGCCATGTCGGGCTCCAACTCCCCGCGATATAGGCATCGGTGCTCCGGGCGAAAGGAGTAGAGCGTCTGAGGCAGATCCGGCATCGACGCACCTTCAAGGATGGCAAATGCCGTGACCGCTTGATGGGAGAATAACAGTGCTTTCAGGACGTGCAGGTGGGTGTCGGTCATCGTTGCCTCGACGGGAAACGTGTTGGCGGAACGCTAAAAATTAGCATGTGTCAATTGCGTGTCAACTTGTGCCACGGCGTACGCCAATCACTACTATGTTCGCGGCAAGGATGCCGCTGCTACAATCTTGGAAGAAAGGAGAAATTCCTTCGTGGCTGAACGGAAGAACAGGTATTCAGGTCCCTCATCATGCGACCTGTCGCATTAAGTACTGGAGGAGCCGCTATTACCGCAAATCGGGAGCGGAAAGACTCGGTAAGGTGGGCATGGGAAAGAAAATTGACAAATTTTTAAATATCCATATTATCACTGCTTTCGGATCAGCTGTGTACCGTGCGGCCAGGAGGAACATCATGCGACATACGTCGTTGGCAGTCTTGCTACTTGTGCTCTGCGTGCCGGCTGTAAGCGCCGCGTCCGCCTACCAGTGGCGGGACGATCAGGGCGTGATGCATTTCACGGACGATTCGGACAAGATACCCGAGAGGTACCTGAAGCGGGCCAAGGAGATCGATTCGCTGAGAGTTGAGCAAACCCCCGCCACGGCGCCTGTCGCCGGCGGCAAGCCCGGGATTACCACGGCCCCTGCCGCAGCACCTCAAGCGGTGCAGGGCGCTCCGTCCCCTGTGACGCACGCGGTTTCCGCGGATCAAGCGCGGCTCTCTGCGGAATTGCAGGGGCTTCGGGAAGGGCTGGAGGCAAAGAAGAAGGAACTGGACCGGCTGCATCACAAGTGGTCGGTGGCAAAAGGACGCACCCCCAGCGCAGAAGAGGTGGAGGAGTTCGAGAAGAAGCGGGCCAAGGGGAAGGCGACCTTCAAGGACAACCCCTACGTGAACAGGAAGCCTCTTTCCTCGCCGGCTCCCGCCCGCATCGCCTACTTCAAGAAGCTGGAGGAGATCGGCCGCGACGAGGAGAGGGTGCGCCAACTGGAGCTGGAGCTGCAGGGGTTAGGTAAATGAACGAGAGATGGGAGATGGTATGGAATTTATAGCTGAGGCCTTGGCCGCTGTTTCCGTCGAGCGGATCAGGAAGCACATACAGGCGCTCGAGGGTGTTCGGCATCCGGTGGCGGCGCCAGCCGCCCTGGAGAAGGCGCGTCTCTACGTGCACGATACCCTGCGCTCTCTGGGCTACTCCATGGAGGAGCAGCGCTTCAACGATAGCGGCGACGAGTTCAAAAACGTGATCGCGACCCGACGCGGCACGCGCTCACCCGACCGGCGGGTCCTGGTGCTCGCCCACTTCGATACGGTATCGGCTTCACCCGGGGCGGATGACAACGCCAGCGGCATTGCGGTACTCCTGGAGCTGGCAGCCATTTTCAGCCGCCTCTCCTTCGAGAAGACGGTCCAGTTTGTCGGCGTGAACCTGGAGGAAAACAGCGAAGAAGGCACCTCCGGCACCGGTACCAGGGGAAGCCGCGCGCTGGCCACCCGGGCCAAGAAGGAGGGGTGGGACATAGAGGGGGTGCTGGTCCTGGAATCGGTTGCCTTTGCCGGCGAATCGGCGCGGCAGACGGTGCCGGCGGGGCTCCCGCTTGAGGTCCCCCAGCAGGGGGATTTCCTGGCGGCGATAGGGAATGAAAGGTCGCGTGGGCTGGTGCAGGGATTCGCACAGGCAGTCCTACGGTACGAGGTGTCTCTGCCTGTGGTCCCCATGGTTGTCCCCGGCAACGGCGAGGGGATCTTTCGGGACACCAGGAGGTCCGACCACGCGCCGTTTTGGGACCGCGGTTACCCAGCCGTCCTGCTGACCGATACCACCAACTTCAGGAACCCCCACTATCATCAGCCGAGCGACACCCTGGAGACGTTGAACCTCGCTTTTGCCGCTGAGGTTTGCAAGGCGACCGCAGGGATGATGGCCGATCTGGCCGGCCCTCCTGTGCCGACATCTTAGCGACCGCCTCCTTTGCCGCTGTTGCCAGAGGCAGGCGGTGCACGAGTTCCAGGAAAGCGGCGAAAACCCCACCCCTGCGCCAGGCAATTACCCGCAGCAGCTTCTCCCTTCCGGGTCCCTCGCGGACCCGCTCCCGCACCATCTCGCCGAACACATCTAGGTCATGCAGTTTCCCCAGCACTTCCTGGTAGCTCTTCAGCGCGTCGCGCAGCCCGGGGCACCCCTCAGCCATGAGCGGCTCCACGGCCTCCAGGCGGTAGCGCATCATTTTTACAGCGATCCTGAGCGCGTGTTGGGCGGCGCTGTCCGCCTCATCGAGTGCCCCGGGAAGAAGCGAGTCAACGGAATCGGCGCGCTCCATGAGAGCCTTGCCTGCGAACAGCGAGAACTCCTGGAACGGGTCGGCCTCCCTGGATCTGAACAGGTTAGGGCGGTCGCGCAGAGCGCGAAGCCGGTTTCGAAGCGGCTGCTGACCGAGCTCCTTGAACCTTCGGGAGAGCCCTTCCCGAGCCTGCTCCCTCTCGCGTCCTAGCTCCTGCAGAAGCTGATCGACCTCCCATTGGCAGCGGGAGCGCTCGTCGGCGCCAAGCGAGGAGAAAAACAAGAACCCCTCGTCTGCGTTGCGCAGCTCGCCCAGCATCCGGGTGACCCGCTTCGTCTGCTTCAAAGCCTTCGCGCACCTGGCGCGGGGGAGCGCCGGCGAGAATAGCGTCAGCGCTTCGCGCAGGCGCCGTGACGCAACGCGCAGGTCGTGGATGCTTTCTTCATCCAGGGTACGGGCGGCTTCGCTCCAGTTGGAGAAGAAAACCTGCTCCGCTTTGGCAAGCAGGGCGAGGGAGGCAAACCAAAGGCGGGTGCGACCATCTTTAAGGGTATCTGGAACGGGGGAGGCCATGGCACAACCTTTCTATCAGGGCTGCCCGCACGCCTGCGGGCTCAGGGGGCGGGCAGCCGGTTCGGAGATAGGCAGGATTATAGCACCATATCGAAATCATTAGTGGGGCTTGGCGTTGCCCCGGTCGCCTGCGGTCCAAGGAGGGGAGGGTTGAGCACCCCCCGGTGTGCGGGTCTGTTTCTGTGCCGTTTACGGGGTTTTGTTGATCGAAATGAGAAATTCCATGACTGCGAGGAGGTTGGCGAGTCTTCTAAAAAGCCTGTTTTTTTCCTGGATGTCCCTGGTGCTGTTCATTTTGGCCATCAATAGTTGGTACTGTTCCTGAACGAGATCTAAGGGTTTCAAAGTCTTCAACTTCGTCCTCCTTTAGGGATTTTGGATTGGGAAAATATAACCAGGCAGTGTCGGAGTGTCAAGGCGCGACGCTTGGACCGCAACGAAATATTCGCGAACGCCCGGGGTGGGAGGGAGTAAAAAAAGCAAGGCAAAATTGGCAAGTTTTAACTTTATTGCTATAGTGTGTCGGTTGCCAATTTAATCACGGAGGCTTTACCATGAAAAGAATGATGTCCATCATCGTCAGTGCCCTTGTTGCCGTCTCCTTTGCCGGTATTGTCTGGGCTGCAGAAACCTCCACCGAGGGGACCCGCTCGACAAGCGACGAGCCAAGGGCGAACATGCCGAGTGCCACGTCGACGGACACCCTCGGGACAACAAGGAAGGACACCGGCGAGACCAAGAGGAAAAAGAAAAGAAGCACGAAGAAAAAGAGGCCGGTGAAGGAAGGGGCCGATACCCGCAGCGGTACCGAGCCTCACTACGGGACGCCTCCGCTTGGTGGTCCGAGCGGTACCGGTATGGGGACCGGCGCACCGGCTGACGGTGGCGCAGGGGGCGCGGGTGGCGTAGGCACTGGCGGCGCTGGCAGGTAGTTAATCTTTCCTGTGGTCGAAAAGGCCGCATCTCCCGATGTGGCCTTTTTTGCACCCAAAGGGGTTTGTCTTGCGGGGAAGGCATATTAGGCAGTGGTGCCGCGGGGTTGGAGTAATTTAATCGTTGCGCGGGGCCGGTGTAGGTGCTATAAATATTCGCCTGATTGGCTGCTGATTCCATCGGCGCAGCGGCGCGCGTCCGAATCTGGCGGATACCGCGTTGTCCGGATATCTCTGCCAACCTACGAGGGTTTAGTCTACGGCTAGGCCCTCTTTCATTATTATTGCAACGGAGGCTCACAATGAGTGCAGTTCTCGTTACAGGCGGTGCGGGATACATAGGTAGCCACGTGGTAAGGCAGCTCTCCGAGGCAGGGCGCGAGGTCGTGGTCTACGACAACCTTTCCACCGGCAGTGCCGATGCCCTGATTCACGGGGAGCGGCTCATCGTGGGCGACCTGGCGGATCAAGCGAAGATAGCCGGGGTGCTGCGCGAGACCGGTTGCAGGTCGGTGCTTCATTTTGCCGCGGCGATCGTCGCGCCCGAGTCGGTGCATCTCCCGCTCAAATACTACTCCAACAACACCAAGAACACGCTGAACCTGTTGCAGGCCTGCGTCGAGCATGGCGTCGAGCGGTTCATCTTCTCCAGCACCGCCGCCGTGTACGGCATGCCGGAGGGGGGGCGCGCCGCCGAGGATAGTCCTACCGCACCGATCAACCCCTACGGCACCTCCAAGCTGATGAGCGAGTGGATGCTGAGGGATGCCGCCTTCGCTCACGGCTTTTCCTACGTGGCGCTGCGTTACTTCAACGTGGCCGGCGCAGATCCGCAGGCGAGGATGGGGCAGCGCACCCCGGACGCGACACACCTGATCAAGGTGGCTTGCCAGGCGGCGCTGGGGATGCGCGACGGCGTTTCCATATTCGGCACCGACTACGAGACGCCGGACGGCACCGGCATCCGGGACTACATCCACATCGAGGACCTGGCGGCAGCCCACCTGTATGCCTTGAAGCACCTGGAAAAAGGTGGCGCCTCCAGCACCATCAACGTGGGGTACGGGAAGGGGAGCAGCGTCCGCGAGGTGATCAAGGTGGTCAAGGAGGTAAGCGGCGTGGACTTTACGGTCGCGGAGGCGCCGCGCCGTCCGGGCGACCCGGCGAACCTCGTCGCCGTTGCGGACCGCATCCGCACCGTGCTCGGCTGGACCCCCTCCCACGACGACCTGCGCACCATAGTCGCCGATGCCTGGCGCTGGGAGAAGAAACTGTTTGAGGCCAGGTAGCCGGTAGACGGCCCGGCCGGGAGGAGAAGGCATGATCAAGAGTATGACCGGGTATGGCAAAGGGGAGTCGCTCCACGAGGGCGGCAGGTTCATCGTGGAGCTGCGTTGCGTGAACCACCGCTACGGCGAGGTGACGGTGAAGCTCCCGCGCGCCCTGATGCAGTTCGAGAACGAGATCAAGAAGCGGGTGGCCGAGAGGCTGGTCCGCGGCAAGATAGATGTCTTCATCCAGGTGGAGAACGCAGTAGCGCTCGGGGTCCCGACCGTGAACCTGCCGCTTGCCCGCGGCTACCTGAAGGCCTTCAACAGCATCAAGGATGCCCTGGGGCTTGAGGGCGAGGTGAAACTCTCCCTGATTGCCTCCCAGCGTGACGTGGTCACCGTGGCGGCCGAGGCGGAGGCGAGCCTGGAAGAGATGCCGGTTGAGCTGACGGTGGCGCTTGACGACGCCCTGCGCCGGGTCGACGAGATGAGGCTTTTCGAGGGGGAATCGCTCTTCGCCGATTTCCGGAAAAGGCGCGACGTGCTGGCCCGGCTGATAGGGGGGGTGGCGGCCCGCTCCCCCGTGGTGGTCGCCGAGTACGCGGAGCGGCTCAAGGAGAGGATCGGCCTGCTCCTGGCCGAAGCGGCACTCCCAGAGGAGCGGCTGGCACTCGAGGTGGCACTTCTCGCCGACAAGTGCGACATAACCGAGGAACTGGTTCGGCTGGAGAGCCACCTGAGACAGTTCGACGAGACGCTCTCAAGGAACGAGCCGGTGGGGCGCAAGCTTGATTTTCTGCTCCAGGAGATCAACCGGGAGGTGAACACTATCGGCTCCAAGGCAAACGACGCGCAGATAGCCGTGCTTGTCGTTGAGCTCAAGGCGGAACTGGAAAAGATCCGCGAGCAGGTTCAGAACATCGAGTAAGGGACTGGGTGGACCTCAACCCTCTGACAGAGCAGGATCGTCCATAAAGGCAACGGGTGAGAACAGCATGAAACGTGAAGGCGTACTGTATGTGATATCGGCTCCGTCCGGGGCAGGCAAGACCACGCTATGCAAGGAAGTAATTGACATCTTTCCGAACTTACGGCATTCTGTCAGCTACACGACGCGCCCTCCCCGGAACGGAGAGGTGCACGGGCGTGATTATTTTTTTGTGGGCAAGGAAGAATTCACCCGCATGGTAGACGCGGGGGAGTTCGCGGAATGTGCCGAGGTGCATGGCAACCTCTACGGCACATCACTCGCCACCCTCAAGGAAAGCCGCGCCGAGGGGATCGACCTGATCCTCGACATAGATTGCCAGGGTGCCAGGCAGCTCAAGGGACGTTTCGAAGGAGGCGTCTATATCTTCGTGCTCCCGCCGAGCATAGAGGAGTTGCGGCGCCGCCTGGACAACCGCTCCTCCGACTCGCAGGAAGTCATCGAGCGCAGGATACAGAACGCCGCGGGCGAGATCAAGGAAGCGCGCTGGTACGACTACATCATCGTGAACGACAAGTTCAGCGAGGCTCTGGAGCAACTGAAAAGCGTGCTGATCGCCGAGCAGTGCAGGTCCACCAGGTTGCTCCAAGGGCTCTCCAGGATCTTCGAAATCTAGACGACTCCAAAAGCAAAATCACAAAGGGGATTCATTTATGGCAAGGGTTACCGTAGAAGACTGTCTCGAGAAGGTGGACAACCGCTTCCTCCTCGTCATGCTCGCCTCCAAGAGGGTGAAGCAGCTTTTCAAAGGGGTGAAGCCGCTTATCGACAACAGGGGAGCCAACAAGAACGTGGTCGTCTCGCTGAGGGAAATCGCCGCGGGCAAGATCGGCTGCGAGATCGGCAAGAAAGGGCGGTAAAAGAGATCGAAAGGGGGACAGCTGCGCGTCCCCCTTTTTTTAGTAGAGCTGGGGCTGACGGCTGAAGGGGAAAGTGGCCCCGTGCCGTTAGCCCCTTCTTTTTCCGGAACGAAAAGACGCGATGATAAGACTCAACGACATACTAGAAAAGGTTGCTTCCTACAACCCCGGCTGCGATCTGGACCTCTTGCGCAAGGCCTACGTCTTCTGCGCCAAGGTGCACCAGGGGCAGACCCGGCTCTCCGGCGAGCCGTACCTGATCCATCCCATGGAGGTTGCCGGGATCCTGGCCGACCTGCGTCTGGATCTGGCCGCGGTGGTGACCGGGCTTTTGCACGACACCGTCGAGGACACCCTCACCACGCACGAGGAGCTGGAGTCGCTCTTTGGCGCCGAGGTGGCGAGGCTCGTCGACGGCGTCACCAAGATCGGCAAGATCCACTTCAAGACCAAGGAGGAGAGCCAGGCGGAGAACTTCCGCAAGATGCTCCTCGCCATGGCCAACGACATCAGGGTCATCCTGGTGAAGCTCGCCGACCGCCTGCACAACATGCGCACCCTGCAGTACCAGCCCGAGGCGAAGCAGCGCACCATCGCCAAGGAGACGCTCGACATCTACGCCCCGATCGCGAACAGGCTCGGTATCTCCTGGGTGAAGGGGGAGCTGGAAGACCTCTCCTTCCGTTACCTGGAGCCACAGCTCTACTACGATCTCGCCGGCAAGGTGGCCAAGAAGAAGCAGGAGCGCGAGTCCTACGTCACCACGGTCAAGAACATCATCAAGAAGCAGCTCGAGGAGCACGGCATCAAGGGGGAAGTCTCCGGGCGCTCCAAGCACCTCTATTCCATCTACCGCAAGATGCAGAGCAGAAACGTCGACATCGACGAGATCTACGACCTGATCGCGATCCGCGTCTC
>Ga0209317_1003334_pt1 | contig 10222 bp, 7 predicted proteins | sample RifGroB2_FD_183994 | JGI IMG/M metagenome (GOLD analysis project Ga0209317, IMG submission 183994) | Soil microbial communities from Rifle, Colorado, USA - Groundwater B2 (SPAdes) (version 2) | ecosystem: Environmental > Terrestrial > Soil > Unclassified | place: Rifle, Colorado | collected...
GGCAGCCAGCCCTGCTGTACCAGGAATATGTGAGACAGCCTTGCTGTCGGTCGGGTACATGGCGCCGAATCCGATGTAGTCGGCGCCTTCCTGCTCGGCCTGCAAGGCTTCTTCCAGACTGTGGGTCGACCTGCCGACTATCTTTCCGGCCCCCAACAGTTCCCGGGCAGTCCCGACACTACCATCGTCCTGCCCCAGGTGAACGCCATCGGCATCCAGTTCCAGGGCAAGCTGTGCATCGTCATTAATGATGAAGACAGCACCAAAGCTCCGACAGAGTTTTTTCAGTTCGTTGCCTTCGGCCAGACAGAGCTCGCGGTTCTTGCCCTTGGCACGATATTGAAGAACGGATACCCCGCCACGCAATGCCGTTCGCACGCGATGCACCAGGTTATCGCCCTGATCGGTGATCAGATAAACCCCGGCAATAGCAGGCGGCTGTGCCATCTTGTTGACAACGAGCCGAAAAGGTCTGTTACTGTCGTTCATAAACTCAGTCCTTCAAATAAAAAAACCGCACTGATGAAAATAATCAGGCGGCTGGATCTTGGATCAATCTCGCGAGCCGCTTTCCTACGCCGGTGTGAACCGGATCAGGTTCAAAGGGTCTGATTCCGAGGAATCATCTCAGTTCGCTTGAACTCCCCTAGGGCCTTACAGAAGGGTTAGATTACTGGAATCAGCTGCCACTGTCAATGTCTATGACGTCTGGCAGACTTTTAGGGCCACCCGTTTCACTTTACAGCCACAGGCAGACATGCTAATAAGCCTGATCGATAAAATGTCGTAAACTTGATGTATAGTGAGGAGCATAACGGTTTTGTACGACAGCCGCCCCACATTTGCCGAGATTGATCTCAATGCACTACGCCACAACTATCAGGTCATCCGGTCATCCATTCCCCGCAAGGCGGAGATCTTGGCCGTGGTCAAGGCCGACGCCTATGGCCACGGCTTCATGGACATCAGTCGCGAGCTGGAAAATCTGGGAGTCAACGCTTTTGGCGTAGCCTTCCTGGCCGAAGGAATCCAGCTCCGCAAATCCGGAATTGACAAGCCTATTCTGCTGTTGGGCGGAGTCTATCCCGGCCAGGAGCGCAAATGCATCGGCTACAATCTTTCCACTATCGTCTTTACCTTGGAGCAGGCCCAGGCCCTCAATCACGCCGCAGGCAAACTCTTCCGCAAGGCGCAGATTCACCTCAAGATCGATACCGGCATGGGGCGGCTGGGGATTCAATACGCTGATACCCCTGCATTTCTCATGGAACTGAAAAAGCTGCCCAACATAGCTCTAGAGGGGATCATATCCCACTTTGCCAGCGCTGACGAAATGGATGAGTCGGGCCAACACTACACACGCCTCCAGACAGAGCGTTTTGCCTGGGTACTGGCTGAAGCCCGCAAGGCAGGCTTTGCGCCGCGATACGTTCACATCGCCAATAGCGCCGCCGCACTGCTGCGGGATATCCCCGGCTGCAACCTGGTCAGGCCCGGCATCGCCTTCTACGGAGCCATCCCATCGCCGGACTTTCAGGGCAAGCTCAACCTGCAACCGGTCATGCGCCTGAAAAGTCGTATCGCCATGCTCAAGTGGGTGGAAGCGGACACCACCATCAGTTATGCCCGCCGCTTCACCACCCGCAGCAGGACCCTGATCGCCAGCGTCCCGGTTGGATACGCGGACGGCTATCCCCGAACCCTCACCAATCGCGGAGAGGCGCTGGTGAATGGACAAAGGGCACGGGTATCGGGCACGGTCTGCATGGATTGGATCATGCTGGATGTAACCGGGATCCCGGGAGTCGCCGTTGGTGACGAGGTCGTACTGATCGGTTCTGACAGTGCCGGCCATTGTATCCACGCCGAGGAGCTGGCCATAGCGGCCGGCACCATCCCTTACGAGATTTTCTGCGGCATCAGCAAGCGCGTGCCACGGGTATATTTGAAATAGTCACACTCACCTGAACCAGTCAACCCTGTCCGATCTACAAGGCATGCTAACATTATGATCAAACTGACACATTTGGTACGCGCCGCCGGTTGAGCCGCCAAACTGGGCCCTGATGGCCTGGCGAAAGCCCTGGACGGGCTTTGGACATACCGCGATCAAAACCTGCTTGTAGGGCCGGAGACATCCGATGACGCCGGGGTCTACAGGATTGGGCCGGATTGCGCCCTGGTAGAGACAGCCGATGTCATCACTCCCCTGGTGGATGACCCGTTCACCTTCGGACAAATCGCCGCTGCCAATGCAATTTCCGACGTATATGCCATGGGTGCACGCCCTGTCACCGCCATGAATCTGGTCTTTTTTCCAGCTTGCTCCGTACCCGGAGAGGTTCTACGGGAGATACTGGCAGGCGGGCAGAGCATCCTGCAGGAGGCGGGCGTCTGCCTGGTCGGCGGCCACACCGTGGAGGATGACGAGCTTAAATACGGCCTGTCCGTGACCGGCCTGATCTCACCGGATGAGATCATCCGCAACTCCACTGCCCGGCCAGGGGATGTGCTGATTCTGACCAAGCCACTGGGGACCGGGATCATCTCAACCGCCATCAAGGGTGATATGGCGCCGGAAGAGTCAATCATCGCAGCCAGCCGTTGGATGACCATCCTCAACCGTGCAGCAGCGGATCTGATGCGAATCTGCAATGCCAGTGCGGCAACCGACGTAACAGGGTTTGGCCTGATCGGTCATGCCAGCGAGATGGCTCGTGGGTCAGGGACAACCCTTCAACTGGAGCTTGCTTCTATCCCGCTGATGAACGGCGTCGCTGAGCTGGCGGCAGACGGTATGGTTCCGGCGGGATGCTACCGAAACCGCGACCACTATACCCCGCTCTGCACCTTTAACGAAAGTAACACAGATAGACTTCTGCCGCTCTTTGACCCCCAGACCTCGGGAGGGTTATTAATCACCTTTTCGCCGGCAGATGCGCACAGTTTTATGGAACTCGCTGTCGAGCAGGGAATCTTTGCGGAGAAAATCGGCCATGTCCTGTCTTCACAACCACACCTGATAAAGGTAGTCTGATCCCTATGCACGCCCTTGCCATTGACCTTGGCACCACCACACTGGCAGCAACGCTGATCGACCTGGTCAGCGGTAAACGCCTGGCAATATCCGGCAGCATGAATCCCCAGCGCAGATTCGGCGCCGACGTAGTGTCGCGCCTGGACGCAGCGGTTAAATCAGATCATGCCTTACAGGAGATGTCGGTACTGATCCGCACCGAATTGCGGCGCTTGGCAGATGAGTTGTGCCAGAAAAGCGGCCTTGCCTGGAGCGATGTAAAGCAGATCGCTATTTCCGGCAATCCCGCCATGCAACACATCCTGCTGGGGCTGCCGGTCAGATCGCTGGCATTTCCACCCTACCGGCCGCTTCATACAACCGGCACGCGCACAACTGCCATTGAGCTGGGTTTGGACGGAGAGGCTCAAGTCTACGTTTTTCCGATGCCGGGTGGTTTCGTGGGCGGGGATACCGTAGCATTTGTGTATGGAGCGAGACCGGGTAATGCCACCCTCTGTTTGGACATGGGCACCAATGGCGAAATGGCACTGGTCATGGGGGCCACCATCTGGGCCACCTCGGCCGCAGCTGGGCCGGCCTTTGAAGGCGGCAATCTTTCCTGTGGCATGGCTGCCCTGCCAGGTGCCATCAGTTCCGTCCGCATCGAGCAAGAACATCTCAAACTGAAGGTAATTGGCAATGTACCGCCTGAGGGCATCTGCGGCTCGGCAGCCATCGAAACGGTCAGCGAGCTGTTGCAAAACGATATCCTCGAATCCGGGGGCAGGCTGCGTGAGAGCACAGAAATCCCTACAAACCTGGCGACACGGATAATCAACCATAATCAGGCAACTGCTTTTGTACTTTACCGGGACGCACAGCGCCAGCTCCTGCTCACCCAGGATGATATCCGCCAGATCCAACTGGCCAAGGGGGCTATACGGGCAGGCCTGGAGGTGCTGATCGAACGCGCGCGTATACACTACGAAGACTTGCAAGATGTACTTTTGACAGGATCTTTTGGGGTGATTTTACAGCCGGAATGGCTTAAAACCGTTGGAATTTTTGACAAAGGCATGGTACATATTACCCGCTTCATCCCTGAAGGGGCGCTAAACGGAGTTGAACAGGCCTTGATCGCCAAAGATGATTTCTACTCAGTCGAGCGTCTGGGAGAGCGGTTTAGAGTGGTGCCGCTCTCCGGCACGCCACTGTTTGAAACGATGTTTATGAGGCATATAGACTTTCCGCACCTCTGAAACTATTCATACCCCATAACACCATTACAAGGAGCAGAAACAATGGCCAAAATCACCAGGGCGCTGATCAGCGTCTCCGACAAAAGAGGCATCATCGAGTTTTCCAAAGTACTGGCCGGACACGGTGTGGAGATCCTCTCCACCGGCGTGACGCCGGGCTGAGCGTCAAGGATGTCTCCGAATTCACCGGGTTCCCTGAGATGCTGGACGGTCGGGTCAAGACCCTGCATCCCAAGGTGCATGGCGGCCTGCTGGGTATGCGCTCCAACCCGGAGCATGTAGCCAAGATGAAGGAACACGGCATCGAAAACATCGATATGGTGGTGGTCAACCTGTATCCCTTCGAGGCCACGGTAGCCAAGGAAGGCTGTCACCTGGAGGATGCCATCGAAAACATCGACATCGGTGGGCCAACCATGCTCCGTTCCGCCGCAAAAAACTACCCGGACGTAACTGTTCTGGTGGACTCATCCGATTATGTAACGGTTGTGGACGAGATGCAGGCCAACGCCGGTGCAATTTCAGCTAAAACCAACTTCGGCCTGGCGGTCAAGGTATTCCAACACACAGCCGCCTACGATGGGGCCATCTCAAATTATCTGGGGGCACGTCTTGGTCAGGAAGTTGAAGCCTTCCCCGCCACATTCACCATACAGGTCAAAAAGGCCCAAGACCTGCGTTACGGGGAAAACCCGCAGCAATCAGCCGCCTTTTATGTGGAAAAGGATATTAACGAGCCGTGCGTCTCCAATGCGAGCCAGTTGCAGGGCAAAGAGCTTTCCTTCAACAATATCATCGACCTGGATGCCGCTATCGAGACGGTCAAGGAATTTGAAACGTCTGCGGCGGTCATCATCAAGCATACCAACCCCTGCGGAGTTGCCTTGGGTGATACACCGCTAAGTGCTTACCTGAAGGCACGGGAATGCGATCCCGTCTCGGCCTTCGGCGGCATAGTCGGCTTTAACCGCATGGTGGATGCCGATACAGCAAAAGAGTTGACCTCCACCTTCCTGGAGGCGGTTATAGCCCCCGGTTATACGGACGAGGCGCTGGATATCTTTACCGCCAAAAAGAACGTGCGGGTCATGCAGGTGCCGCTGCTGACGGACTACAGTCCCAGCGGATACGACCTCAAGAAGGTGGTTGGCGGACTCCTGATCCAGGGACGTGATCTGGGCATGGTCCAGGCCGTCGACTGTCAGGTGGTGACTGAGCGCAAGCCCACAGCATCCGAATACGAGGCCCTGGATTTCGCCTGGCGGGTCGGCAAGCATGTCAAGTCCAATGCCATTGTTTTCACCAGCCGTGACCAAACCGTAGGAATTGGCGCAGGACAGATGTCGCGGGTCGATTCCTCACGGATCGCCGTCCAGAAGTCGCTGCTTCCAACCCGGGGAACGGTACTGGCCTCAGACGCCTTCTTCCCCTTCCGTGATGGTGTCGATGCAGCCGCCGAGGCCGGTGTAACCGCTATTATCCAGCCGGGCGGGAGCGTGCGCGACGAAGAGGTCATCAAGGCGGCCAATGAACACGGCATTGCCATGGTCTTCACCGGCATGAGGCACTTCCGGCACTAAAGGTATCACTTCCCACTCGTAGGGGAGCGTTGTGCTCCCCTACACCTTTCAACAGGCACGTAACCATCCTGCAAACAATGAGTCAATTAACGCAACACACCCGGATTCACAACGTTTGTCACATCTGCTTTCACTGAAACGCATCAACTTCAGCCGTCATTTAATCATGAGTGTTCTGAATGCCTGCAATCTCTGCTGATACCCCACCCGCTGTCACACAGCCCGAGACCCCGGACGGTTCGACCGGATTTTCCGTTCAGGCGGCAATTTGTCCGTTGATAATTGTTATTGCCGTTCTGGCTGTTTATCTGCCAGGCCTTGGCAACAGCTTCATCCTGAACTGGGATGACAATAAATACGTTGTGGAAAATGCCACAGCACACGGTTTTTCCCTAGCCCATATCAAGGCAGCATTTGCAAACAGTTATTTTGCCAATTATGCCCCGCTGCACATCATCTCATACATGCTCGATTACACCTTGTGGGGCCTGAATCCGGCTGGATATCGCCTCGGCAATATCCTCCTGCACGCCGCCAACGGCTCTCTTTTCTACTACCTGTTGCGCCGCATGGCTTGGCTCAGAACACCGGCCCTGCTGGCCGCGCTTCTGTTTGTTCTCCACCCGGTACAGGTGGAAAGCGTTACCTGGATATCCCAGCGTAAAAACGTGCTGGCCATGTTCTTTGCCCTGCTCAGTTTTATCGGGTATCTCCATACCCGTAACGCGCGCCAACCTGAATATCGGGCATATATCTTTTCACTGGTTACATTCACACTGGCCCTGCTCACCAAATCTGTGACCGTGTTTCTACCGGTCGCCTTCATACTCTACGACATCATGATCAGACAAGACCGCGACCTTCGCGGCATTATCCGTACCATGACCCCCTTCTTGCTGCTTTCCGCCGGTGCCTGCGTCCTGACGATCATAACTCAGCATGAGGCCAGAACCGGGTGGCATGGCGGCAGTCCGGCAGCCACCCTGTTTACCATGATGCCGGTATTCATGCACTACCTGCGGATGCTTGTGTGGCCATTCGGCTTAAGCGCACTCTACGATCCCCCCCTGCATCACTCCCTGCTTGAACCGGTTGTAGCTGTTTCATGCACCGCTCTGCTGATACTGCTCGGCAGCGCGGCCGTGCTAAGTACCAGACGCCCCCGGGAACTGTTCTGGTGCTGGTTCGGCGTCCTGGCAATCCTACCGGTCAGCCAGATTGTGCCGCTCACCACCATGATGAACGACCGCTACCTTTATTTCCCCCTGGTGGGGGTAGCGGCCCTGCTCTTCGGCAGTTTGTCACCAATAATCACCCGTAACGACAGCCTGGGTCGCGCCATGTTCTGCGGAGCATTGTTTGTCCTGCTTGCCCTGGCAATTTTAGCCGGGCAACGCAACCTGGTCTGGAAGAATGACCTCACCCTCTGGACCGACGCAGTACAAAAGGCACCCGGAAGCCGATCTGCCCGGCAAGGGCTGGCTGAAACACTGGAGGCGCGGGGAGATCTGGTCGGCGCCGCAGCACATTATCTGGAAGCGCTGCGCAAAGATCCGGGATCACCCGAACTCAACTCCCAGGCCGGTGTTGTTTTTGCCAAACTCAAACAGTATCCCCGCGCCGTATCATGCCTGCGTTACGCCGTACAACTCAGGCCGGCCAACGACAGTTACCGGATGAATCTGTCCGCGGCACTCCTGGAAAGTGGAGCTCTTGAAGAGGCAATCATGCAGCTCAAGATTCTGTATGAACGTTCGCCCACAACGCGTAACAGTTGCATGCTTGGTGCTCTGCATGAAAAAATTGGCGACAATTCTCATGCAACCGTCTATTATGGCCGGGCTCTGCAAATCAGCAGTACAAAGGCTGCAGATGAATGCGCTGCAATGCGGAGCATCCTCGGATTACCGTAATTCTATCGAGACGGAGGCTTGTATGAAGGTTCTGGTTATAGGCGGCGGAGGCCGCGAACATGCACTTGTGTGGAAGATCGCCCATTCACCTCTGGTAGAAAAGATCTACTGCGCTCCCGGCAACCCCGGAATTGCAACTCTGGCCGAAAACATACCTCTTGGCGTGGACGAACTTGACAAGCTGCTGGAATTTGCCCTGAGGGAAAACATCGACCTCACGGTGGTTGGACCGGAACAACCTCTCTCACTGGGAATTGTCGACCTTTTCGAAGAGCAAGGGCTCAAGGTTTTCGGGCCGCGTAAAAACGCGGCCTTCATCGAAGCCAGCAAAGCTTTTTCCAAAGATCTGATGCAGAAGTATCAGGTCCCCACTGCCGCCTACGGGGTCTTTAGCCATTTAGAACCTGCCGTGGAGTTCATCGACAAAACCGGAGTGCCGATTGTGGTCAAAGCGGATGGATTGGCTGCCGGCAAAGGGGTGATCATAGCCCAGACCCGTGACGAGGCGATAGAGGCAGTATCAGATATGTTAAGCGGCAATGCCTTTGGCAGCGCCGGGTCGCGCGTGGTAATCGAGGAATTCCTGACCGGCGAGGAAGCATCTTTTCTGGTTATCACCGACGGCAAACATGTCCTTCCCCTGGCCAGCGCCCAGGACCACAAGGCGATATTCGATAACGACCAGGGTCCAAACACCGGCGGCATGGGGGCCTATTCTCCAGCCCCGGTTGTAACGCCGGACATCCACAACACAGCCATGCGCGAAGTAATACAGCGAACCATCGACGGTATGGCTGCCGAAGGACGCCCTTATAGCGGCGTCCTCTACGCCGGATTGATGATCAAAAACGGCCAGGTCAAGACCCTTGAATTCAACGCCCGCTTCGGCGACCCGGAATGTCAACCGTTATTAATGCGCATGAAGTCTGATATCGTTCCGGTGCTGCTTGCCGTGGCCAACGGCGACCTGTCGGGTGTTACCATCGAGTGGCATGACAAAGCTGCCGTGTGCGTTGTCATGGCTGCGGCAGGATATCCGGGCGATTACAGCAAAGGAGAGGTGATTACCGGTCTGGACGAAGCGGCCAAACTGGACGATGTATATGTCTTCCATGCCGGCACGGCCATGAAGGATGGTCGCTGCGTAACAAACGGCGGCAGGGTGCTGGGAGCTACTGCCATGGGTGATACGGTGCAAGAGGCCATAGACCTTGCCTATCAGGGAGTTGCCCGCATCAGCTGGCCGGGCGTACAATACCGTACGGATATCGGCAGAAAAGCGCTGAAACGCGACTAGCACCACAGCAGGGTTCATAACGGGCACAACCAACAACCCGAAGCAGTCATTTTCATAGCATGAGTCAATCATTCGACAAAGGTCTTATCTTTATTTCCAGCCGCAAGCTGCATTATCTGCTGCTTGCGGCCATCATCCTTGCTGTCATGCTATCCTACAGCAATGTCATCCAGGGGGACCTGCAGTTTGATGATGAGGTATTCATCAACCCGTCTCTGGCTGATATGGATCCGCACTCTTTTTTCAGCTTTTCAAACCTGAAAAATTACATCTACGGAAGCAGGTCGTTACCGCTGTATTCCTTTGCCCTGAATTATCATTTTTCAGGGCTCGAGGTCGCAAGCTACCACATTACCAATATTGTCATACATGCCTTTACCGCCATACTTCTGTACTATTTCACAAACATGCTCATCTCGCTTGGGCGGCCAGGTATAGAGCATAATTTTGATTCCAGAACCTTTGCCCTGTTTGTTACGGCAATCTTTGCGCTTCACCCCTTACAAACAGAGTCGGTGTCATATATCGTTCAACGATCGGAACTGCTCGCCTCATTCTGTTATCTCGGCTGCCTGATTGCACTGCTTGGTTTTACCGTCAGTAAGGGGGCCACTGCCCTGGCATGGTGGCTCGCAAGTATGCTGTTCTTTGTTGCCGGATGGGGTTGCAAGGAGATCATAATTACCGCCCCGCTTGCCTACTTCATCTGCATCTGCTACATAGGCGGCACAGAATATCTTGGCCGGGCGTGGAAAGGTCTGATTCCTTACTGCTTCGGCGGGGCTATACTGGCCTGCATCAAGCTCCTTAATTTACGTGGCAGCATGGAAGCAGGCTTTGATTCATATCAGCCAGGCGTGTTGGCGTACGGCCTTACTCAGCTCAAGGTTGTTGCCACCTACCTTCGCCTGTTTGTTTTCCCGTCCGGACAGAATATTGATCATGACATAAATATCATAACAAGGCTCTGGAGTGCTGAAACAGCTGTCTATATTGTTATCTGGCTCTGCATTGCCCTGGGCAGCATCTACCTGCTGACGAACTGCCATGGCAAGCACCAGGCCAACCTGCGGCTTGTCGGCTTTGGCCTTTTGTGGTTTCTCGTGATTCTGCTGCCGACATCTTCGATCATACCCATACGGGATGTCATGGCC
>Ga0209317_1003335_pt1 | contig 10218 bp, 9 predicted proteins | sample RifGroB2_FD_183994 | JGI IMG/M metagenome (GOLD analysis project Ga0209317, IMG submission 183994) | Soil microbial communities from Rifle, Colorado, USA - Groundwater B2 (SPAdes) (version 2) | ecosystem: Environmental > Terrestrial > Soil > Unclassified | place: Rifle, Colorado | collected...
CCCGTCTTTATTAATTGCGTAAAGGTTCCCATCGTAAGAGCCTACATATACCGTACTGTTTGTTCCCACAGCCGGAGAGGAAGCAACATTATCATTTGTTGTATAACTCCACTTTAGAGTACCGTCGGGGTTAATGGCATAAACATTATTATCATTAGAGCCGACGTAAATGACACCGTCAGTGCCAACAGCAGGGGACGACTCAATGACATCCCCCGTTGTGTACTTCCACTTGAGTGAGCCGTCCGGATTGATCGCATACAAATTACTATCATACGACCCTACATAAATCGTGCTGTCTGTGCCAATCGCCGGCGTAGAGGTACTGCTGCCCACCGGATAAACCCACTGTAGATAATTTTTGCCCGAACCGGTATATGAGCTTCTACCCGTGTGCTTCAAATCATGGCGAAACATTGGCCACGGGCTGTCTGCCAGTTGGGCATAAATATTCCCCGAAGGAAATGCACAAAGGAATATAAATAATATTTTCCAAAATAACTTGAGGTTCATATGGTATTTCATTTAATGAACTGAAATTTCAAACAATTTTATTACACACCCCCTACCCCTCTCAAGAGGGGAATTATGAAAATCCCCTCTCGGGAGGGGACTAAGGGGTGGGTTTAAGAGAGAAGTCAATTCAAAGCTTAAAACAGACTTTTCTTCAAAAAACTAAATTGTTAACGAATTATTTTTCTGAGTAAAACGAAGATTCCAGCTTATTCTACAATGTATCTGAAATTATTCAAACAACTGTTTTCGATACCAGCATCTCTTTTATCTTCATAATCCTGCTGATGTTTGAGCGCTCCATTTCGTCCAATTTAGTTTTTATAAATTTGATGGACTCCTGTAACTGCGGAATCAGCACGTATTCCAGGGCATTCACCCTCCTGCGTGTCTTTTCAATCTCCTTTGCCAACAGACGAATGGACTGTTCTAATTCAGCAACTTTCACCATGTGAGGGAAAAATTCCTTCAGTTGTCTAATTGCATCGTCAAGGTCAACTGGCGTATCTACAAGGCTGTACGAATTATTTTCTCTTACAGATACCTCAAATACAGACGCTTTAATATTCAAGAAACTTCTCTCAGAAATCCTTAATTCCAATTCTCCTTTCGATTGCTCTAATGCAGTAGAAACTATCCCGGAAGAAGAGGTAATCCGGGCAAGCACAAACATCTTCATACAATTGGGTAAACCCGCATCAGCCTTCTGACGTGCTTCTTTGTATGCTTTTATCAGGGACAAAAACTCCCTCATAAGACCTTCGTTTTTGTCTTTCAGGAGTTTATGTCCTCTCACAGCCGTTGAGAGCCTTCGGCGCAGTTTTAGAAACTCCATTCTTGTTGCATTGATTTGTATTTTCATCGTGCCTTTATTGTAAATGGTTTTACCACGGAGTCGCCGAATGCCTAATTTATCCCTTTTTCCGTGGTGAATTATTCCATGGTTTGTAATATTTTTCAATATATACCGGTTTGATCCTTTTCAATTCGGTCTTTGGCAAAAGCCCCAAAATCTTCCATCCAAGGTCAAGGGTCTCCTCAATTGTCCTGTTTTCTTCCTCGCCCTGTGAAAGGAACATCTTCTCAAAAAGTTCTGAAAATTTAATGTATTGCACATCCGTTGGCGTCAGCGCTGATTCTCCCAGCACAACCGCCAGTTCCTTGACGTTCTTTCCCCTAGCATACGCCGCATAAAGTTGATTTACGACGTCAGCGTGGTCTTCACGCGTCTTGTCCTTGCCAATCCCCTTGTCTTTAAGCCGTGAAAGCGACGGCAAAACATCAATGGGTGGATAGATAGTTTGCGTATGAAGTAAACGACTGAGTATAAGCTGGCCTTCCGTAATATAGCCTGTAAGATCGGGAATAGGATGTGTCTTGTCGTCCTCTGGCATTGTAAGTATTGGTATCTGCGTAATCGAACCTCTTTTGCCTTTTATACGGCCGGCGCGTTCATAGAGAGTAGCCAGGTCGGTATACAAATAACCCGGATAACCACGACGTGCGGGTACTTCCTTCCTTGCCGCAGAGATTTCCCGAAGCGCCTCGCAATAGTTCGTCATATCCGTGAGGATGACCAGGATGTGAGCATCTTCTTCGTAAGCAAGATACTCGGCCACGGTCAGCGCCATCCGCGGCACGGCAATACGCTCTATGGTTGGATCATCAGCCAGATTAATAAAGAGCACTGCCCGTTCGATAGCTCCTGTTTTCTTGAAATCCGTTATAAAATAATTCGCCTCTTCAAAAGTAACCCCCATGGCCGCAAAGACCACGGCAAATTTTTCATCAGATTGAAGCACCCTTGCCTGTCGCGCTATCTGCGCAGCGATCTTCGCATGCGGGAGTCCTGCGCCTGAAAAAACAGGAAGCTTTTGTCCCCGCACGAGGGAGTTCATCCCGTCAATGGAAGAAATGCCCGTCTGGATAAATTCCTTCGGATAATCACGGGCACAGGGATTAATAGGATTCCCGTTGATGTTCAAATATTTTACCGGAATGACAGGTGTGCCGCCATCAATCGGTTTTCCAGCCCCGTTAAATATCCTTCCAATAATATCCGGCGATACGCCGATCTCCATCCCCTTACCCAGGAATTTTATCTTAACATTATCCCTGGCGATTCCGCGTGTCCCCTCGAATACCTGGACGAGCGCCCTGTGGTCTGCAATTTCCAGCACCCGGCCGCGCCGCACCTCACCGCTGGACAGTTTTATCTCAGCAAGTTCACCGTAAGTGACACCTTCCACCTCCTGCAACAAGATGAGGGGGCCAACGATATCCCGGATGTTCAAATATTCCTTAAGCAATCTTTACCTCGTTATGTAATAATAATTCACCACGGATTTTCACGGAATTACACTGAATTTTAAGATCTCTCGTTCCTAATCTCCTGCTTCTCTCGTCTCTTGTTCTCTCGTTCCCAAGCTCCTGCTTGGGAACGTACTTGATACAAAAGCTCCTGCTTTTCATTAAATCTCAATTAAATCAATCTCAATACAACCATCACCCGCAAAATAATTTCTCGCACTTGAATACACCCAATGCTCCGCTTGCTCCACAAAGCCCCTTTTAATTGGATTATGATGAATATATTCAACTTTTTGTCGAAATACCTCTTCTTCCGTTATCATCTGAGGGTGAAAACCTTCTTGCCATACCTGATACTCACTGTCTTTCTTATATTTCTTTTTGTAATATTCAAATTGATTTAACAGCCACTTTCGCCCATCGATTTTTGCAGTCTTAATTATTTCTCGTGCTGTATAGCTTTTAAAGTCTCTTATTATTTGAGACAATTTATCAGATGAAGCAATAAGGTGAACATGGTTATCCATTACTACGTAGGCAAACAATTTTAAACTTTTGCTCTGTCTGCAATAGCTTAACGATTGGACGATGATATCAAAATATTCTCTCTTTGTAAAAACCGGTATCCACTCAATTATGGTAGATGTTATGAAATATACACCGCTATTATTTATTATCTGATAACGCGACCTCATTTTTTCACTCAAAGCAGAGCTTTTAATACACGCTCGTTCCCAAGCAGGAACTTGGGAACGAGGATGTTTTGTTATAATATTTTACTACCTTCCGATAATATCCCCAACTCATCCATCATCTTTGCTTCCAGTTTATCAAATTCAACAAGATTCTCCTCGGGGATAAAACGCATCTGGGCAACGTCTGATAGAGACGAAATAGATAGAATCACTGAAAGTTCGACATTGGATTGCAGCAACTCATTTGCCTTATCATAAAACCTGATGATCATCACCAGCATAAGAAACTGCTTTTTCAAAGAAGTATACGTATCGCGGAGGTCGTAAGCATTCTGATACAGGAAATCTTCGCGAATCATTCTTGCCACCTCCATGAGCATCCGGTCTTTCGCGGAAAGGGAATCAATTCCTACCAATCGCACTAATTCCTCTAGTTCTGCCTCCTTTTGCAATATCCCCATGGCATTAACACGACATGCCTTCCAATCCCTGTGGATATTGGTAATGGCATACTTATCCACAACGTCCAAATACAAGGAATAGCTGGTCAACCAATTGATTGCGGGAAATTGCCGTTGAGATGCCAGCCTGTCATCAAGTCCCCAGAACGCATTCACCACCCGCAGGGTAGATTGGGTTACGGGTTCTGAAAAATCACCGCCCGGCGGTGAGACTGCCCCAATCACGCTCAAACTCCCCTGCCGTTCATCAGAGCCGAGGCAGATTACATTTCCAGCCCTTTCATAAAAGCTGGCCAGCCTCGAACTCAGGTATGTTGGGAATCCCTCTTCTCCGGGCATCTCTTCTAATCTGCCAGACATCTCACGCATGGCTTCACCCCAGCGTGACGTGGAGTCGGCCATAAGCGCCACGCTGTATCCCATATCACGGTAATACTCGGCAATGGTAATCCCCGTAAAAATCGATGCCTCACGTGCCGCCACCGGCATATTGGAGGTGTTAGCAATAAGTACCGTTCGTTCCATGAGTGGCTCACCCGTTTTGGGATCTTTTAAAACAGGAAAATCTATCAAGACCTCCGTCATTTCATTCCCGCGTTCACCACAGCCCACGTACACAATAATATCCGCATCGGCCCAGCGGGACAGTTGGTGTTGAATCACCGTCTTCCCGCTTCCAAACGGCCCGGGTATACAGGCGACACCACCTTTTGTAATGGGGAAAAATGTATCAATAACCCGTTGACCCGTGACCAGGGGAACAGTTGTCTGCTGTTTTTTCTTTACCTTAAGGGGATTTCTTACCGGCCGTTTCTGGAGCATGGTCAAGTCCTTAATGCCTGCTGTGGTCTCAATCGTTGCAATAGCATCCTCAATCGTTCCTTCTTTTTCTTCAATCGAAGAGACCCTTCCTTTTATTTCAAGTGTCACCATGATATTGTGCCGTACGAGCTTTGATTCCTGCACATATCCAATCACATCGCCGGGAACAACCTCATCGCCAACTTTTTTTAGCGGATAAAAATGCCACTTCTTCGTTCTATCCAGCGATGGTTGTTCAATGCCACGGACAATATAATCACCGTGTAACTGATTAACAACATCAAGCGGTCTCTGGATACCATCATAAATAGCGCCGATAAGCCCCGGCCCCAGTTCTACACTAAAGGCGCTATATGTTGGATATACAGGTTCACCCGGCCCAAGACCTTCAGTCTCCTCATAAACTTGGATGAAATACTCTTCACCCCGTATTTCTACCACCTCTCCAAAGAGTCTGTAGTTTCCCACACGCACCATGTCATATATGCATGTTCCACTTAACCCTCTGGCCACAACAAGTGGACCAGAAACCTTGATGATTGTTCCGTTATTAGTCATTTCAATAATTTACCATATCGCAAATGAGGACACAGATTCTCCAGATATACACTGACAACTGCTCTATAAAACTTATTTCTGACGTATTCGGGAATTATTAAATAACAGATAAAATCACGGAGATTTTTTTGTTTTCTCCACGTTCTTCGTGACTCTGTAATAAATTATTCTGTTTTCTGCTGGTTCTGGCTTGCAGCCTGAACCGTAACGTTTTGAAAATGACAAAAATGTTGCAATAGTCCTCAGTTTGTGTTCAAGGGCAAAATGTTTCGTTTCAATCTGCAAGATTGAACCAGCCAAGGGCTTGTTTGCTAAATTCTATATCAACCGGCATTGCTACCCCTTATTTGTCAAATTTTATGTATCATCCAACAAAAAGGTAATAATAACTTTGATGGGTTCGCTCTTGCTTAACACATCCTTATAATCTAAATCTGGTTCTCATCTTTACCACCCAATAAATCATATCCTCTTCTATTGGCAAATCCCAGCTTGAAAATCTTCTCTGCATTCTCTGCGCCTCTGCGGTAAACTATTCTGTTTTTGTTAAAATGTCCACTCCCACGGCGCGTGCAATCTCTTTGCTGAGTTCAGCCATGCTGGTTTGCCGGCTTCCTTGCTCAGTGGGAATAATGGTAATCGCCTTGGCTGTTTTGTTCCTTAATTCGACAATTGTGTCGAGACACTGTTCCGCCATGTTCTCTGTAATTAATATAATTGCCACCTGAGGGTCCTGGGCTGTTTTCCTAAGAGCTGAAACGGTATCTGCTGTCGTTTTCACAGGTTCAATCTCTACACCTATGCTTTGATAGGGCAGGATATCTTCCTTTTCGCCAATTATGACAATTTTAAGCATAGGTCTTTCGCAATCGCTCTCTTAATAAATTATTTTCTATCCTGTGCACCTTCCCGCCCAGCAGAAGTTTTAAGTTAAATACTTCTGCTGTAAGGCCACAGAGATACCCGAATACCCTTTCCGGGCCAAATGGGACGCGTTTCACAGGAAGGATCATGTCCAATAAATAATTATCGGTTGCCACTTCGTATCGATAGGAAATTTTTGGAAATAAATTCAATGAAAGCATTTGTATAAAATATTGCTCCAGTAGGGGCGTATTGCAATACGCCCCTACAAAAGCTTCACGCAATGTCTTTTCCGATGTCCATGCCTTGTTTATAACGAGTCTGCGAAATACGTGATTCTGTTCAAATCCTTCCAGAAAGTATTGATCCAGGGGTTGCATGTCGAGCCTTAAAGATATTGCGCGCTGTATTACCTCAAGACCCTTTACAAGTTGGTATATCTCCAAATATCTTTTGATAATCTCAACCTCTATTTTTTTATAAAAATCTTCAATGTATCGCAAATAAGCGCCATCGAAAATCAAATCGATAATAAATGGCAACGATTCTTTTTTTACCATAACTCCCCCCCCTCCTTGCGAAGGGGGAGAAATATGCTGGGTAATTTGATTATGATCATGCTGAAGTATGACCTTCTTGACAAATGAGACCGATTCCCTGAGTATCTCTGGTAAAGCCGTTGATGTATCTTGCCAGACATCACCCCATTCATCCCTGCTCACAGTTCCCCGGAAGAATTTATCTATGCTTGTACCAAGTATCTTAGACTTTATAAACTTTTTCAGATTATGGACGTCATTCCTTAATAAGAAAAAGTCGCAGACGGCGCTGTCGGGCGATAAAGACCGTATCTCATCTAATCGGTTATAATAATATTCATCGAGTAACGCCTCGAATTCATACAGGTGCTTCACATGGGTAAAGTATGCCTTCAAGGGGGTATTATTCAAGTTTGACAGGACATCTTTAAAATCATCGGCGGATAGCAGTCTTTCAAAGAAGTTTGAACTGAGCAGACTGCACTCCAGGATATTAACCCGTCCTGATACATAACACCAATCATAATGGCGCACACTATTTCCCATATTGTATGAATTTTTCGTAATAGTTCAGCTATCTCAGACAGGATATACAGGATTAACAAGAGAAACGCTACCTTAATTCATCCTGATTATCCTGTTAATCCTGTCAAAAATTAATTTATTTATATCATGTCTAATTGCAGCATGTCGTTTAACTTTGGGATTAACGCAGTGCGAAGATTTTCAACAATGGTATCCAGGGAATAATCAATCTCATAATTCCGAGTCTTCAGGATAAAACCACCTTTCACGTCAACTGCAATCTTACTCAGGCAAACCTTTGCTTTTCTGCTCCTATTAAGATCATCAATGAAATTACTTGGTATTCGTTTCAAATCTGCTACGCTAACGAACAACTCCCCTTCCAGATTATCCGTCGCCTTTGCCAGCCATTTCCCAATCAATGCCAGATATTCATCATCGGGAAGCGATTGTATTCGACTGATTGCGCTTTCCAGAACACTATCGATTACCTTATTTTTAACCTCCAGTAATTCCATTTTACAATCACTCTTTAATTTGCCCAATAACCTTTTCATATCCTCCCTGAGGTGTTCTTCGTCGGCCTGTAACATTTCCTGGTATTTTTTTTCTAAGGAGAGTTTTGCCGATACAGTCTCGTTCCGAAACTGTTCTTCGGCCGTTTTGATGAGTTGTTCAGCCTCTTTTTTGGCGTTTTCGATAATGTAATTTCTGATCCGTTCTATGGACATATGGCAATATCTTTACATAGCGTTAAGTTAGTAGCTATTTTTATTTAAAAACAGGTATTTGTCAAAAACCGGGTAAAGCTTGTGTTGGAGGAGTAAAGGACAACCCCCCTTCTTTGGTCAACCACGTAATCAGCAAGATGGAAATCAATAAGGCAATAACGGCATAGGTTTCAACAAGGGCAGGAATCAATATAGCACGCCCACCCTCTTCGGGTTGTTTTCCCGTAAGGTTGATAGCCGCCGTTGCAGCCTTAGCCTGCATGATAGCAGTATTGTATTCTACAATGCCCATACATATAGCAATGAGGAGTATTGAAACACCAACGGTGGGAGATATATTTATATTACCAATAATAATACCCGTACGCAGGGAAATCATAATAGCACCAATGAAACCATAAAAACCCTGGGTGCCCGGCAGCGCCATGAGTACGAGCATTTTCCCAAAAAGTTCAGGCTTTTCTGAGAGGACTCCAGCCGCCTGAGACGAGGCAATCCAGATACCCTTTGCAGAACCCAGACAACTCACCGTAACCACAACAATAGCGCCAAGGACAACCCAACCAAACCCCGTTTGCACAAAATACAACTTCAGTAATTCTATCATGATTTAATACTCCTCATATAAATTCTCGTATCAGTTTGCCCCCTCCCCTAACCCCTCCCACCTGGGGCGGAGGAAAAAACGTCTCCTCCCCCTGTCCCCCTCACTGAGGGGGAGAAAGGGGGAGGAGGGAGGTTAGGTGGGGGTGCTCAACTGTTACAAATTCTCTTATTCTTCAAGGACGATGCGCTGGTTGCCAAAACCGTAAGGCTGGAACTTGGGAGACCCCCCTTCATAAAATCTTCCAAAAAATTCCAGAAAGATCAATCGTGCCGGGTGAATAAAGGCTCCGAGAATGCTCATAACAAAATTAAACATATGACCCGTAACAAGGGTAATTATAAATAGTATCATGCCAATAAACGTCCCCGTCTTAAATAATGACGCTACGATGTTAAATGCCATGCCGATAATTGTAGTTGTGAGGCTGAGCGCCAGGATGCGGGTGTAGGAAAGGATGTCTCCAATAAAACCGGAACATCCATAAGTGCCCACAATCCCATACAAGCTGACAATCCCCGTGAAAATTTTGCCGGCAATCCCCTTCTCATTGCGTCCCTGTGTCGAAATCAATCCGGCCGCACCAATAATTGCAAGGTATTTCCCGATACTGACAAGATAACCCGGCATTTTCAGGAAAATGGTTGATATCAAAATCAGAAATCCAGGCAGCATGATAAGCCACAACAGTCCGTCACATATGGCATTCAGGATATTCTTCCTTAAAATTTCTCCATACATCCTGAGCGTAATACCATAAAATTGATTTAACACACCCAGTCCTATGGCAATTAAGAGCGCAATAACAGGTTTTGAAAGGGGATCGAGGAGCATGAGCCTTTCTTTTACTTTTAACAAAAGGTTCCCTTCTCCTAAATACATCGGGTTATATAAATCCCCCGCCCATCCACCCGTCAGGGCACCAAAGATCATCGTGCTAATACCGGCATAAAGGAATAGTTTCATAAAATTGGAAAGCGGTTCTGTGCGCCTGTATTTTCTGACCAGCCATGCAGAAAAGGCAGTTAAAAATAACCCATAAAATACATCACCAAAGCAAAGACCGAAGAAGATTAAAAAAGATACGATGACAAAGGGTGTTGGATCGAAGGTGAAATAATTGGGCAGTCCAAACATGTTAATTAATAGTTGAGCCGGTTTAAAGAAGTTGTTGAGTGTTATAGAAACGGGCACTCTATCCTTCGGTGACGGTTCTTCATAAAAAACCGACGCATGCGAAAATTCATTACCGAGCATTGAATCGAGTCTCAACCTGTCTGTTGTTTTAACATATCCAATCAATACGAAGAACCTTTTAGACATGGCACACCTGCGCTGAGCGACCATCTTGTTTCTCTCGTTTTCCCAATATCCCAATAAAATTTCCAGAGAACGCCACTCGCCTGATAGTTCAAGGAATCGCTGGCGAATGAGCCGCTCTTCTCGAACTACATTCGCTAATTCAGAAACTAATTTATCTACGTGATCTTTTACGTTGTCCGAAAGAACGGGAAAAGGTATCTCCTTAAGATCGAATTTTGCGATTATCTTGAGTGCAGCGTCTTTGTCGCGGTTTAAATATGCCAGAAGGATTTT
>Ga0209317_1003336_pt1 | contig 10217 bp, 6 predicted proteins | sample RifGroB2_FD_183994 | JGI IMG/M metagenome (GOLD analysis project Ga0209317, IMG submission 183994) | Soil microbial communities from Rifle, Colorado, USA - Groundwater B2 (SPAdes) (version 2) | ecosystem: Environmental > Terrestrial > Soil > Unclassified | place: Rifle, Colorado | collected...
AAACCGTTTCCTGCTTTCCAAACTGCAGGACACACTCTCGAAGATGCCCAAGATCCGTCTGGTCGGCAACTGGATCATAACCGTACTGACCAAGGTCGCTTCCGGTTATTACAAGACCATGGATGTGGTGGATGGATACACCGCCATCACCAATAAAGCCATTGACGTCATCGACTGGTCCAGGGCCTGGAAGCGCTACGGGTATCCGATGGATTTCCTGATCAGGCTCAACGCCTACGGCTTCAAGATCATCGAGGTGCCGAGGACTGCCGTTTATCTCCCGGGAGAGCGGCAATCGCAGATAAAAGGGTTCAACTACGCGTTGAAGGTTTCCCCGATGCTGATCAGGAACTTTTTCTGGCGTCTGAACTTCAAATACCTGTTCGTCGATTTCCATCCGCTGGTCTTTTTCTACTACTTTTCATTTTTCCTCATTCCGGCAGGCCTGGGGTTCGGTATTTACCTGACCGTGGACTGGCTCTTTTACGGTGGCTACAACGTCACCGCGCCCAGAGCGGTTCTGGACGCCTTGATGCTGATTTCAGGGTTCCAGTTCCTTTTGTTCGCCATGATGTTCGACATGGAATCGAGCAAATGAACCAAAACCATTTGCCACGGAGAAAATCTGAGCATATCTGAGAGAATCGGGTGGTTAGTTCTTCGGAGGTCCGGAAAGTAGATGATAGCAACGCTCAGGAGCGAAATACGCCTTCTCGATGTGATGCGCAGCCTGTTTCTCAATCAGGGCTATGTCGAAAAGCTGGAGCGCGAACTGACGGAATACTTCGGCGTCGAAAATTCGCTGCTGACACATTCCTGCCGGACCGGCATCTATTTCCTCCTGAAGGCGCTGCCGCAAAAAAAGGTCTATCTGCCGGCCTACAACTGCTGGGCTGTGACAGAGGCGGCGATGTATGCCGGGAAGGAGATCGAATACGTCGACATAAGCCTCAACGATTACAACATGGACATCGCCAAACTGAGGGCCTGCCTGGTTCCCGATGCCATCATACTGGCGACCCACCAGTTCGGCATACCGTGCGATATCGAGGCGATAATGGAACTGGCGCGCGAGCGGAACTGCGTGGTCCTTGAAGACAACGCGGCGGCATTCGGCGCGGAAGTCGGAGGGAAAAAGACCGGCAGTTTCGGCTCGGCCGGCGTGCTGAGTTTCGACTACTCCAAAACGGTGGTGTCCGGAAAGGGGGGCGCCATCCTGTTCAACGACGCTGAACTGTACCGTAAGGTGAGGGCGGTCCACGACAAGGAAGTCCGAAGGCCGGCGTTGCGGACATCGCTGAAATTCATGCTGCTCGCGCTGGCGTACTCTTACGCCACCCACAGGCTCGCCTATCCCCTTACCTACGCGGTTTTCAAAAGGATCCGAGGGTCGAGCCGATCCGCTCCCGCTTACGACCTGACGCCGGGAAATGGATCGTACACTCTGGCTTTCGATGACGGCAGAGCAAAACTTGCCCACCTGAACATGAAGCGGCTGGGGAGCACCATGGCTAGAAGAATACTGGTCAACGACTTTTACCGGGGCTTTCTCGCCTGCTGCACAAAGATAGTTTCGCCTGAGCTGCGGGACGGTGTGACCGCCGCAATGGTGAAGCTCCCTATCAGGCTCAAGGGGGCAGACAGGCAGCATTTCTATGACAACTGCGTCGAGAAAGGCCTGGATCTCGCTTTTCTCTTCCAGTTCCATTACAGCGGCAACCGCGATGACTGCCCCAACGCAAGGATTGCAGCTGACGAGGCCATGGGACTGCCGGTCTACGGCTCATTGAGCAGCAGGGATTTGAACAAAATGAAAAGCATCATCCTGGATGAAAAAAACTATCTGGCGCCCGCTAGAAACGGTGCCGAACTGGCAGAGAAAAGAAGACTGCTGTTTCTCTCCATCAATTATTACTGGATGGATACCGCTTCCTTTCTGAGGTCTGGGGAGATGATTTCGCTGCTGAGAACCTGCGATGCGCTTCCTGAACAGGAATATTCTCTCCGGATAGTATATAAAACCTTTCTGGTGGATTTGAGCAAGTCAAAGGACGAGATATTTTCCGGCTTCGATTACACCAGGGCCGTATGCCCGATAAAAAAGGCGATAAAAGGCGGAGTAGTAGTAAAACGCGCCGAAACGGCAGGCGAAAAACTCAGGTACTACGATTTTTACCGCGCCTTCGCGGAGGACCCGAAAAGGAAAAACAGGATCCTCGTAGTGCAAAGAGGCGAACTCGACCGGCTCGAGATCATGTACGCCGTCGCTGCCGATGGTGAATATCTGGGCGGCATCGGCCTGCTTCCTTCTACCGACGGGCGTTACTTGCTGGCCAAATATTCAGCCACGCTGCACAGGTGCTGCGAACAGGATCTGCTGGTCTGGCACGCGATCCAGTATGCCAAGGATGCCGGATTTTCCTTTTTCGACCTGAGCTGGATGTTGCCTTCGGAAGACAAGAACAGCCAACAGTATCGACTGTTTCAGTACAAGAAGAAATTCGGCGGGGATCTGGTTGACTTCTACTCCTACGTCAGCTTGAAGGGGCCATGCAGGATGCTTGGGTTTTTTTTTCGGACCATCCTCCGCCATCTTTTCCATGGCGACATAGACCGTTTCGCGCTATTTCTTAAAAAGATGACTGTCTTTAAGTGATTTTTCGCCTTAGGCATTAGGGTATCCGATGAAAATTTTTGATATAGATGTGAACAAAATCAACTGCAGATACTTCAGCAGGGGCGCGCAGCTCAATTTCTACAAAGAGGAATTCCTCAGCTTGCTTGCGCCGGAAGAGATCTTGTTCTCCAAGCATCTCAAAGAAGGGCAAAGCGTCCTCGATCTTGGTTGCGGTGCCGGAAGAACCACGACGCATGTTCATAAGGTAACAGACAAGGTGGTCGGGATCGATCTCTCCGAGGTCCTGATAGAAACGGCGAGGGAAAAACACGACGATATCGATTTCAGGGTCATGGATGCCAGCAAGCTGGACTTTCCGGACGGCTCTTTCGATGTCGTTATCTTTTCCAACAACGGGCTTTGCTATCTGTACCCCGAAGAAAAGCGGCTGACGGCCATAAAAGAGATCGAGCGCGTCCTGAAGAAGGGTGGCGTTCTGATCTTCAGCTCCTTTAACCGCCTGCTCCCCCTGGCGCTGTATGCGGTGGTGAACCTGGTGGTGACCAAGCTGATCATGGGTTTTTCATCCAGCTACACCATTCATCTCACCAGACATGGGATGACCGTGAATTATGAAACCTCGCCGGAAGAGGAAGCCAGGTTATTCGGACAAAACAACTTTGAACTTATCGAACAACTGCCTATGACTGAAAAGGTGGGTGCCCTAGGTTACGAACCTGCCGTACTGACGTACTACGCGTTCAGGAAATTATCAGATTAGCGCTAATGGGTCGCTGCTGAGCCGATATAAATGTCCCCTTTCCCGGAGGGGGAGGAGAACTGTTCCAGAGGATACTTACATAAAGTGAAGGCAATCGCATTGGCTGCAGAGGGTGGGATGATCTAGTGGATAGGATGAAAAGGTTCATCAAGCCGTTCGGATATGTTTTAACTCTCCTGTCCCTGGCTTACATAGTCAACATTTTCCTCCATTTCGATTTGCACGCGCTGCAATTCAAGAACCCATTCCTATCCATAGCTTTCATCTTCCTCTTCGGCGTCTGGGCTTCCCTCTTCATTCTCATCGGCGCCTATAACTGGAAACTGATCCTCGAATTCCTGAACGGCTCAACTCTGCCGGCACGGGACGTCTTCAGCGTCTATATAAGATCCAACGTCGCCAAATACCTTCCAGGCAACGTGATGCATTATGCCGGACGTAACTTCCTTGGTAGCAAGCTTGGATGGAACAACACGGAAATTGCCTTCAGCAGCCTGCTCGAGTTCGCTTTCGGCCTGGCGTTGACCGGGATCATCATAGTTCTCTTTATTGCCGCGGGTCTGGTGAGCTTTCCCGCTCAGGTCCCGCTGGCATTGAATTACGAAAGGATCGCCTGGTACTCAGTCATCGCGGCGGCAGGCCTGCTTTTCGCTATCCTGCTGATTTATGCCTACAGGCTCCTGGTCTACAAGGAAAGCCTGGAGCTGACTTCTACCAAGCTGTGCGGCAGGGGGAAGCAGTTCCTGTCGGTCCGTTTTTTAGTGCTGTTTGCCAAGATGTTTTTGGTGTCGCTTTGCTGCTTCCTCCTCAACTGTGCTTTTTACTTTTACCTGTGCGATTTGGTGCTCGGTTTCCGGCTGCAACTGGCTGATTTTTTCACCGCCAATGCGGCTCTTAGCATCGCCAATTACATGAGCGTGGTAACGCCGGGCGTACCGGGAGGACTCGGCGTCAAGGAGTCCGTGTCGGTCCTGCTGATATCGGCATACGGATACCCGAAAGAGGCGTTGATAGTATCCATTATCGTCTTTCGTATAGCATGCGTGTTGGGAGATATGTTCCCATACCTGGTGATCAAGATGTGTGCAGCCAAATCTTTGCGCGGAACCGGTAACTTCTCTTGATGACGCTTTTATATCAGTTTAATGCCTGGCGGAGAAAATGAACATACGCACCATGAAAGCCATCGATCAATGCCTGGGGGTTCCCCTCTGCCTATTGCTCGATCTCTGCCAGCGGTTGCGCTTCCCCTTTCGGCAGGAAAAGCGGCCCTATCGTCGTATCCTGCTGATGAAATTTTTCGGGCTGGGTAGTATCCTGCTGGCTTCTCCCATGCTGCGCGCCATCAAGCTGCGCCATCCGGAGGCGTGCATCGGCTTCCTCACCTTCGCCGGCAACCGGGAGATGGTTGAGCGCCTGGGTCTGGCGGATGTCATCTACACGCTGCGCACCGACACCCTGCCGCACTTCGCCAGCGATCTCGTCAAGGTGCTCGGGCGTGTGAGGCGGGATGGCTACGACGTCGCCATCGACATGGAGTTCTTTTCCAAGTTCTCCACCATCGTCACCTACCTTTCGGGCAGTCCGGTTCGCATCGGGTACTTCCTGCGCCAGATGTGGCGCGGCAACCTCCTGACCGAGCAGGTCTATTATAACCACTACAAGCACATCACCGAGGTGTTCGGCGCCTTGGCCGCACCTCTCGGGGTGACGATCACCGACTACTCGTTGCAGCCGCCGGCGCTCTCTGAGGATGACAGGCGACGCGCCGACGCTCTGCTCTTTGGGGCGGGGATCAAAGCCGGAGAGCTTGTCATCGCCTTCAACGTCAACGTGAGCGATCTCTCCTTCGAGCGGCGCTGGTCTCAGCAAGAGTTCCTCGATCTGGCGCGCGGGCTGCTGGCTGAACTAAAGGTCCGGCTGCTCTTCATAGGCGCACCCTCTGAAGCCGCCTACGTGACGGAAACGGTGGGCCGGCTTCCCAGCGACGGCCGGGTCGTCAACCTGGCGGGTAAAACCAGCCTAGGGGAGCTTTTGGCAGTCATGGAGCGCTGCCGGCTCCTGGTCACCAACGATAGCGGCCCGCTTCATCTCGCCGCGTCACTTGGGGTAGCCACCGCCTCATTGTTCGGCCCGGAAACGCCGATGCTCTACGGCCCCAAAGGCGGGGATGCCCTGGTTTTTTACGAGGGGCTCTACTGCAGTCCCTGTCTCAACGTGTTCAACGTGAAGACTGCTCCCTGCAACGGGCAGAATGTCTGCATGCAGAGAATCGGGGCCGAGACGGTTTTGAACAGTATGCGGGAGCATTTCAGTGACATCTGGGAACAGCACAGACATGCGGAGTGATGCGCCATGTTCCCTGTGCGGAGCAAACGACGCTCCACCGCGCCACTCGGGAAGTCCGCTGCCGTTAAAAAAGTGCGCCTGCGGCATGGTATTTCTCTCCCCGCAACCGACTGCCGAAGAGTTGCAGGAGATTTACCGGTCCGACTACTATCTGAGCCTGGGCATTTCAGGTGACGATGAAGAGTCTCCCAGGGCCATGAAGCAGCATACCTTCAGGCGGCAGTTCGAGGCGGTCGCGCGCCGGGTGAAACCGGGGAAGGTGTTGGATGTCGGATGCGCGTCGGGTTTCTTTCTCGAGGTGGCTGATGCGGCCGGATGGGAAGCCTACGGTGTCGAGTTATCCAGCTTTGCCGCTGAACTGGCAAAGCGCAGGTTCGGCCCACGGGTTCACAACGGGACCCTGGAGCAGGCCGGTTACCCCGAGGCCTTCTTCGATGCGGTGACGCTGTTCGACCTGCTGGAGCATGTTCCCGATCCGAAATCCTTCCTTGGTGAGGTGCTCCGGGTGCTCCGTCCCGACGGCAAGCTCCTGCTGGTCATGCCCAACGTGGCGAGTCTCAGCGCTCGTATCATGGGGCGGCATTGGAGCCATTACAATGCGGAGCATCTGCATTATTTCTCGCCAGCCACCATCGCCCGGCTCCTTTCCGGGTGCGGATTCGCGGTAGAGAGCGTCGGGAAGGCGCCGAAATCCCTGAACCTGAATTATATTTTCAAGCAGCTTCGCAGGTATCCGCGCAGCCTGATAACGCCTCTTGTCTCTATTGCGGATGCCCTGCTGCCCGCCTGGAGCAAGGAGCTGAACCTTAGCCTGCACTGCGGCGAAATGCTGGTGGTGGCCCGAAAGATGCCATTATCCGGAGCAGGCGCGTGACCCTGGAGCAGCTGGTAATAATAACGAACCACCTGGGCGGGCTTTATCCATCATAAGCAACCTGCAGTGCCGGGAAGCAGGTTAAGGTTGCAAGCGTCCCCTCCCCGGGAGGGGGAGGGTCAGAGCAATTCTTTGCAAAGGAAACCTTCAACCATGTACTCCTCTGAAGAAACCACCGCCCGCCTTCTCTGGACCCAATGGGCTATTCTTCTAGGCGGCTGTCTTGCCGGCCTGGTGGCCGCTGCCGTGGTATCCAGCTTCCCCTTTGATTTTTCCCACGAGCTTGCCGAGGCAAAACGCCTTGGTATCGTCAGCCTTACCATACAGGCCGGTTATCCGAAGAGCAGGGATGTCCTTGGCTACGCGGCGATCATCCTGCTGCCGGTCGCCTTTTCCTTCGGTGCATGGCTGGTCTGGAGCAGGGGCCGCAAACCGGCGCTGGCCGAACTGCTCCGGTGTGAGCCAGCGGCTCCGGCAGGACCCGCCGTCAGCCGCCGTTTCATGGCACTGGCGCTGGTCGTGGTCTGCGTGCTGCTGCAATTCAACATCAACAACTTCTATGAACCTGCCGGAGGCTGGGCCTTCCTCGGCGAGGAGGGGCAGTTCCTGGCCGATGCGCAGGTTCTTTTGGGCGGAGGGGATTACGCCCGCGACTTCCTCTGCCTCTACGGCCCCCTGGTCGTCTACCCGCTGGCTTTCGCGATGAAGCTCTTCGGCGCCACGGTCCTGGTGGGGCGCTTCTACACCTACGGACTGACCCTGGTCTCTGCCGGGATCCTCATCTACATGCTTAACCTGACCATCCGCAACCGCGTCCTCTTCATCGCCGCGTCGCTCATACTAGGTGCGCTTTTCATCGGGGGGGGCGGGCGCACCAACGCCACGCTGATGCGCGTCCTGCTCGGTTTCGTCCCGCTGCTGATCCTGTACCGGCACGCGGCAGGCCGGAGCAAGCTGACGTCACTGGCAGCCGGGGTGGCCCTGGGAATCAGCCTGCTGTTCAGCCAGGAGGTAGGGCTTTGCGCGGTCATCGCGACAGGAGGGTTCCTTTTTCTGGAGGCCCATGCCGCAGGTTCCTATCGACGGCTGGCGGCTCAGGCGGGACTGGTTGCCGCCGGGGGCTCTCTCATGGTCCTCCCCATGCTGGGCTATTTCTACAGTCGGGGGTCGCTGGGGCGTTTCTTCGAGAGCCTGTACGGCTACCCGAAGCTGGTCACGCTCGGTTTCGGTTCGCTTCCTTTCCCCCCGCTTGCTGCCTTTCTCACCGCCCCTTTAAGCGGCGGGGCCTACTTCCCCTACTGGATGATTGGGATCTACCTCCTTGCCGCCGTCTCCTTGCTGGTGCTCCTTTCCCTCGGCCCGGGCAACCGGGAGATCCATTTCAGGGCGGCCCTGCTGGTCTTCGGCATGCTCCTGTTTCGCGCCGCGCTGGGCAGATCCGATGAGAGCCATTACTTCTTTGCCCTGCTGCCGGCCCTCATGCTCGCCGTGCTCATGTTAGACGACTCGGTCAGGCGTCTGGCCGACTGTCCCCACAGGACCTTGGAGATCGGGCGACGCACGCTGATCGGGGGGCTATTGATATCGCTCATCCTGCTGTTCGGGACCTCCCGCATCCTGCGCGCCAACCTGGCGAACGTCTTCAGCGAGCTGCGCCGGTTCCCGACCAAGTTTTCGGTGCAAGAGGCGGGGGTGGCGGTGCCCGAGTTGCCGCGCGGCGGGACCTTCTACGATCCGGCGACGGCGCAGGACCTGGTGAAAATCAAGGGGGTGCTGGACCGGTACACCAAGCCGGGCGATTATGTACTGTTTTTTCCCAACGAAGCCGCCTACTATTTCCTCTTCGACCGGCGCGTTCCGACCCGTTACGTGCACGCCTATTTTGCCATCACCACGCAGCACCGCCTGGAGATGGCGGCCGAGCTGGAACGGAGCCGGCCCGCCTACGTGGTCTACACCCTGGACAACTGGCGCATGGACGGCATCCTGGAGGACGTGGCGGTGCCCGAGGTGGTGCACTACCTGAAGGATAAGTACGAGAAGGCGGAAGATTTCGGGAACATCCTGATACTGAGGAGAAAAGGGTTGTGATATAAGAACCCGATTAGCATCGCACTCCGCCCTCGGCGGGGTGCTGTCTGAAAGTAAGTATCCTGAGCGTGACAGCTTTTTTGTTTTAAGGGGATGAATCGATGTCTTTTGAATCGCAACATGCGGAAGCAAGTGCGGGGTTCCCGTCCATGCGTCAGACCAGGTGGATCCTTATCTCTCTAGCTCTGTATTTCGCAGCCCGGCTTATTTTTTTCGCGGTCTTCATCGCCCCCTCCGTACCCCCCGACGAGGTCACCCATTTCGCGCTGAGCCGCATCTTCTCCAAGGTGCCGCTCCTGCCGTCCGACTCCCCTGACACCTACCAGTACGGGCTGGTGACCCACATCGCCTGGCTCTACTACTGGCTCATGGGCAAGTTCATGCTGCTGAACTTCTCCGGCCTGCCCGACCTGGTCTTCCTGCGCCTGCTCAACATCCCCTTCGCACTGGGCACCGTTTACTACGCCTGGCGCACGCTGCGCCTTTTGACGGAGGATCGGCTCTCTCAGATTCTGCTGGTGGTCTTTATGACCAACACGGTCATGTTCTCGTTCCTGAGCGCTTCGGTCTCCTACGACAACCTGGCGAACCTGCTGGCGACCATGTCCGTCTATTACCTTTTCGCCTTCCTCAAGAACCGAAACGGCAACCATCTGGCCCTCTCCGCACTTTGCCAGTTGGCCGGCTGCCTCACCAAATACAGCCTGCTGCCGCTACTCCTCGTCTTGAACGTCGTTCTGCTGATCAACGAGTTCAGGAATCTGCGTCTTGTGCCGAGCTCACTTGCTTCATGGCTGCGGGGCTCCGGCCTCAGGGGGATCGGGCTGCTGCTGGCAGTAGTAATCGCCCTCGCGCTGAACGTCCAGCTCTATGGCGGCAACTACCTGAAATACAGGAGCCTGGCGCCGGATATGGCGGATGTGCTGTCAACCGAGAGCGCCATGAAATACCGCACCCAGGCGAGGAACATGATCTTCACCATGTTCAAGGAGGGGCGCGTTACCAAGGAAAAGGCGCTGGAGATGACCTCGGTCATCACCCACGAGGGTGATCGCGGCAGTACGGTGGCGCTCATCGAGGAATACGACTACCTGAAGAGCAACCGGATCGCGCCCTTCAACCCTCTGGAGTACATCCCCATCTGGATCGAAACCATGTGCATGGGGATCTTCGGCATCTTCGCCCATCTCGCCATGCCGGCAGGGGGAGCCAAGATTCTGCTCTTCCTGTCGCTGCTGCTGCTTTCCGTGATCGGTTTCCTGAGGGAGTGGCGCCCGAGGGTGGACGGCTGGCTGGCGGGGTACCTGGCGCTGGTGGCGGGGTGCTACGGGGTGTTCCTGATGTACTACATAAATTACCTGACCTACCTGGAGTACGAGGCGACCTGGCTCTCGCTGCAGGGGCGCTACATCTTCCCGGTCCTCTCCCCGGTCTGCGTGCTCGCGAGCATCTACCTGATGCGGCTCTGCACCGGCCGGGGTGCGCGGCTGGCGCTCTTTGCGGCC
>Ga0209317_1003337_pt1 | contig 10216 bp, 8 predicted proteins | sample RifGroB2_FD_183994 | JGI IMG/M metagenome (GOLD analysis project Ga0209317, IMG submission 183994) | Soil microbial communities from Rifle, Colorado, USA - Groundwater B2 (SPAdes) (version 2) | ecosystem: Environmental > Terrestrial > Soil > Unclassified | place: Rifle, Colorado | collected...
GTGTGAATTGCGCAAGCTCGGCGCCACGGTCGAAGAAGGCGCGGACTTCATTCGCGTGACACCACCGGCCACAGTCGCCGACTGGCGCGCCGCCAGCATCCACACCTATGACGACCACCGCATGGCGATGTGTTTTTCACTCGCCGCCTTCAATCCGGCCGGTCTGCCGGTGCGCATTGTTGACCCCAAATGCGTGGCCAAGACCTTTCCCGATTATTTTGAAGCGCTGTTCTCACTCGCCCAGACCTCAGCCGAGGCCATTCCCGTGATTTGCGTCGATGGCCCAACCGCGTCCGGCAAGGGCACCCTGGCGAGCGCAGTGGCCCAGGCACTGGGCTACCATTTGCTCGATTCCGGTTCGCTGTACCGGATCACGGCTTTGGCGGCGTTGCAGGCTGGCCTGGCGCTGGAATCCTCTCATGAGCAGGCGATCGCGGACTTGATTCCAGGTCTCTCCATCCGGTTCAGCGAGGACCAGGTGTTCTTGAACGGCGCTGACGTCAGCGAGGCTATTCGCACCGAAGAGGCCGGCATGAACGCTTCCAAAGTCTCGGCACTGCCCAAGGTGCGCCAGGCGCTCATCGCCTTGCAGCACAGTTTTCGCCAATTGCCCGGGCTGGTTGCTGACGGGCGCGATATGGGAACCATCATCTTCCCTGAGGCCGCGCTCAAGGTGTTTTTGACCGCCAGCGCCGAAAAGAGAGCGCAAAGGCGTTATAAACAATTGATTTCAAAGGGTATTTCGGCTACACTCTCGGGTCTTCGCGCGGACTTGGAAGCACGCGATGCACGGGACACCTCCCGCAGCGTCGCGCCTCTCAAGCCAGCACAAGATGCCCAGCTGCTTGATAACTCGGATTTATCGGTTGAAGAATCGGTCAATCTGGTGTTGGACTGGTGGCAAAGCAAACAGCCTTTCAGAGCGATCTGAGAGGTAGATGAGCAAAATTCACTGGATTTTGCATCGGTCCACACCAGCCTTCTCGCGCTGCTCAAGCGCACTGCCGGTGTGGTTCAACAAACTAACCCGCGGATAAAACCGCAAATTAACCTGCGGTTCATGCCGCACCCAAAAATGTCAGAATCTTTTGCCGCCCTATTTGAAGAGTCCCTACAACGCACCGAAATGCGTCCGGGCGAAGTCATCACTGCTGAAGTGGTTCGTATCGAGCACAGCTTTGTGGTTGTCAACGCTGGCCTCAAGTCTGAAGCCTACGTGCCGCTCGAAGAGTTCAAGAATGACAAGGGCGAAATCGAAGTCCAGGTCGGCGACTTCGTGTCGGTGGCCATTGGCTCCATCGAAAACGGCTACGGCGACACCATTCTGTCGCGCGACACCGCCAAGCGTCTGGCTTCGTGGATGAGCCTGGAAAAAGCCCTGGAAACCGGCGAATTTGTCACCGGCACCACCAGCGGCAAAGTCAAGGGTGGCCTGACCGTGCTGGTCAACGGCATTCGCGCCTTCCTGCCCGGCTCCCTGGTTGACACCCGTCCCACCAAAGACCTGTCACCGTACGAAAACAAGACCCTCGAATTCAAGGTCATCAAGCTCGACCGCAAGCGCAACAACGTCGTGCTGTCGCGCCGTGCCGTGGTGGAAGCCAGCATGGGCGAAGAACGCGCCAAGCTGATGAACACCCTGAAGGAAGGCGCCATTGTGCAAGGCGTGGTCAAGAACATCACCGAATACGGTGCGTTTGTGGATCTGGGCGGCATTGACGGTCTGCTGCACATCACCGACATGGCCTGGCGCCGTGTGCGTCACCCGAGCGAAGTGGTAACCGCCGGTCAGGAAATCACGGCCAAGATTCTCAAGTTTGACACCGAGAAAAATCGCGTCTCCCTGGGTCTCAAGCAGCTGGGCGACGACCCCTGGATGGGCGTCAACCGCCGCTACCCGCAAGGCACCCGCATGTTCGGCAAGATCACCAACATCGCCGACTACGGCGCGTTTGTGGAACTCGAACCCGGCATCGAGGGCCTGGTCCACGTGTCCGAGATGGACTGGACCAACAAGAACATTGCACCCGCCAAGATCGTTGCCCTGGGTGATGAAGTCGAAGTCATGGTGCTGGAGATCGACGAAGACAAGCGCCGCATTTCCCTGGGCATGAAGCAGTGCAAGGCCAATCCATGGCAAGAGTTTGCTCAAAACACCAAGCGCGGCGACCGCGTCAAGGGCCCGATCAAGTCGATCACCGACTTCGGCGTGTTTGTGGGTCTGGCCGCTGGCATCGACGGTCTGGTGCATCTGTCTGACCTGTCCTGGAACGAAACCGGCGAAGCCGCTGTGCGCGAATACAAAAAAGGCCAGGAAGTTGAAGCCCTGGTGCTGGCCGTGGACGTGGACCGTGAGCGTATCTCGCTGGGTATCAAGCAGCTCGATTCCGATCCGTTCACCACTTTCGCCACCATCAATGACAAGGGTCAAGTGGTCACCGGCAAGGTCAAGACGGTGGATGCCAAGGGTGCTGAAATCGATCTCGGCGACGACATCATCGGCTACCTGCGCGCCAGCGAAATCTCCCGCGACCGCGTGGAAGATGCCCGCAACGTGCTCAAGGAAGGTGACGAAGTCACGGCTGTGGTGGTCAATGTGGATCGCAAGACCCGCAATATCCAGTTGTCCATCAAGGCCAAGGATGCGGCTGATCAAAACGAAGCCATGGCCACTTTGAGCCAGTCCTCTGCCCGCGAAAACGCTGGCACGACCAGTCTGGGCGCTTTGCTGCGCGCCAAGCTGGACAATACCGAAAAGTAAGAAGCGAACTGTCATGCCGGATTTGATCCGGCATGACAACTTCCAAAAATGACTCGCTCTGACCTGATTGAAGAACTGGCCGCCCGCTTTGGTCAACTTACCCGCCGCGACGCCGAATTTGCCGTCAAGGCCATTCTTGACGCCATAAATGATGCACTGGTGCGCGGACACCGGATCGAAATTCGGGGCTTTGGCAGCTTTGCCATTAACCACCGACCGCCGCGTATTGGACGCAATCCACGCAATGGTGAAAGCGTCGCCATACCTGAAAAGCGGGTGCTGCACTTCAAGCCCGGCAAAGCCTTGCGCGAAGCAGTAGATCAACGTACGGCGGAGGCTGCAAGCCAGCACAAGGCCTGACTTAGAATTGGCCCGTCACTGGGAGACTAGATGAAACAAATCCTGTGGTTGCTTAAGTGGATACTTAAAGCAGCCATTTTTTTTACCCTGTTTGCCTTCGCGCTGAACAATCAGCAAGACACCACCGTGCACTTTTTCTTCGGCACCCAGTGGCGTGCGCCGCAGGTGCTGGTCGTGTTGACGGCTTTTGCGCTCGGCGTTGTGGTGGGCGCACTGGGCATGGTGCCGCGTTGGTGGAGGCATCGTCGCGCCGTCAGCCAGGTGAAGCTGACGGCCATCACCTCGGCTGAATCAGACAGGTCGCAAACCACGCCATCGGCCATCCCACATGGACTTTGACCTGAGCTGGATACTGCTGGGCCTGCCGCTGGCCTTTGTGTTGGGCTGGGTCGCCTCTCGCCTGGATCTGCGCCAACTGCGCATTGAAAACCATCAGGCCCCAAAAGCTTACTTCAGGGGTTTGAACTTTTTGCTCAATGAGCAACAAGACCAGGCGATTGATGCCTTCATCGAGGCCGTCCAAAGCGACCCTGACACGTCCGAGTTGCACTTTGCGCTGGGCAACCTGTTTCGACGCCGTGGCGAATATGAACGTGCGGTGCGCGTGCATGAACATCTGTTGTCGCGTGGCGACTTGAACCTGCTTGATCGCCAGCGTGCGCAACATGCATTGGCACTGGACTATCTCAAAGCTGGCCTGATCGACCGCTCTGAAGAGGCCTTGCTCAAGCTCGAAGGAACGCCGTTCGAGGCGCAGGCACGCCTCGCCCTGCTGGCCAACTACGAGCGCAGCCGCGACTGGCTGCGCGCCGCGCAGATCGCGCAAAAACTGGAACACGCCAACCAGGGAAGCTTTCAGGGCCGTCTGGCGCATTACCTGTGTGAGCAGGCGGTTGAATCCATCACGGCCCAAGAGCCTGAACAAGCCAATTCTTTGTTGCAACAAGCTCTGAGCACGGCGCCAGACGCAGCACGGCCCCCGATTGACCTGGCCCAATTGTTGGCGCGCCAGGGCCAACCCGAAGAAGCCTATTTGCTGCTCAAAAAATCTTTGCAGTCTGCGCCTGCGGCCACCCCCCTGATCGCGGCACCACTGACCGACTACGCCATCGCTTGCGGGCGCGCGCCTGAGGCCCTGACCTTGCTCAAGACCTCTTACGCGCATTCCCCCTCGCTGGATGTGCTCGATGCCATCGTCCTGCTGGAGGCCGGCCACGGCGGGCCCACGCCCACTGCACGTGACTGGTATGTGCAGCATCTGGAGCGCGAGCCGTCGCTGGTTGCTGCCGCCAAGTGGCTCGCTGGCGAAAAACTCGAACACGAGCAATTTCATCCGCAGGTTCAACGCGCGCTGGAACAGGCCATCAAGCCGCTCATGCGTTACCGTTGTGCCGCTTGCGGCTTCGAAGCCAAGCAACACTTCTGGCAATGTCCCGGCTGCCAGGCGTGGGACAGTTATCCGGCCCGGAGGATCGAGGAGCTATGACGGAACCATTCAACACCAAAACAATTTCCAGAGAGATACTGTCCAACGCCAGTGTGCTGGTGGTCGGCGATGTGATGCTGGACCGCTATTGGTTTGGCGCCGTCGACCGCATATCCCCCGAGGCGCCCGTACCGGTGGTGCGCGTCACGCGCGAAGAAGAGCGCAGTGGCGGTGCGGCCAACGTGGCGTACAACGTGGTCACACTGGGTGCCCAGGCCTCACTGCTGACCGTCGTGGGCGATGACGAAGCAAGCCACAAACTCGAAGCGCTGGTCGCCGACACCGGCATCCGCACCTACTTTGGCCGCGACGCCGACCTCAAGACCACCGTCAAGCTGCGGGTGATTGGCCGGCAGCAACAACTGCTGCGCCTGGATTTTGAAAACACGCCCAAGACTGAAGTACTGGCCTCGCAGACCGCCACCTTTGCCAAACTACTACCCGCACATAATGCGGTGCTGTTTTCAGACTACGGCAAGGGTGGCCTGGCCCATGTCAGCGACATGATCGCGCGCGCAGTGGCCGCGGGCAAGCCGATCCTGATCGACCCCAAGGGAGTCGACTATTCACGCTACAAAAACGCCAGCATCATCACGCCCAACCGGACCGAGTTGCAACAGGTGATTGGTCCCTGGCTGGACGAGTCCGAGCTGCAAACCAAAGTGCAGAACCTGCGCCAGCAGCTCGGACTGCAGGCGGTGCTGCTGACCCGCAGCGAAGAAGGCATGACGCTGTTTGACGACCAGGGCCAACTCAGCGTGACGGCCATGGCTCGTGAAGTGTTTGACGTCACCGGCGCCGGTGACACGGTGATTGCCACCATGGCAGCGCTGATCGCCGCTGGCATGAGTATGCGGGACGCCCTGCCACTGGCGAACCGGGCCGCTGGCCTGGTGGTCGGAAAATTTGGCACCGCCACGGTTTCTTATGAGGAGTTGTTCGCATGACCCGTATCGTCGTGACCGGAGCTGCCGGTTTTATTGGCAGCAACATCATTCAGGGGCTCAACGCCCGCGGCTTGGATGACATCATCGCCGTCGACGACCTGACGCAAGGCGACAAGTTTCGCAACCTCGCCCATCTCAAGATTTCAGACTATGTAGACGCGAGCGTGTTCTACGATCTGTTTGCCAACGGCGCCTATGGCCAGATCGAGGCCGTGTTTCATGAGGGCGCCTGCAGCGACACCATGGAAAGCAATGGCAAGTACATGATGGACAACAACTATGCGACCTCTGTGAACTTGTTCCAGGCCTGCCAGAAGCGCGGAGCGCGCTTGCTGTATGCATCAAGCGCCGCTACGTACGGTGGCTCGGACACGTTCCGGGAAGACCCAGCCTTTGAGCGTCCTCTGAATGTTTATGGCTATTCCAAGCTGCTGTTTGATCAGCGTATGCGGCGTGAGTGCGGCAACGACTTTCGGCGCTCGGTAGCCGGCAAGACGGGCCAGGTGGTGGGTTTTCGCTACTTCAATGTCTATGGGCCGCACGAGCAACACAAAGGCCGCATGGCCAGCGTCGCCTTTCATCAGTTTCACCAGTTTCGGGCTGAGGGCAAGGTCAAGCTGTTTGCTGACTACGGCGGCTATGCCGCAGGAGCACAGATGCGTGACTTCGTCTTTGTTGACGACGTGGTAGCGGTGAACCTGTGGTTCTTTGACCACCCCGGCGTGTCCGGCATTTTCAATCTGGGCACAGGCCGGGCGCAGCCCTTCAATGACGTGGCCAGCTCGGTTGTCAATGCATTGCGTGGCCTCTCAGGCCAAACCGCACTCGGGCTTGAAGCCCTCACTGAAGCCGGTCTGATTGAGTACATCCCCTTCCCGGACGCCCTGCGTGGCAAGTACCAGAGCTACACCCAGGCCGATTTGAGCGCCTTGCGTGCCACCGGCTGCGACCACCCGTTCGCCGATGTGCAGACCGGTGTGTCGAACTATGTGCAATGGCTGGCCCAGCAAGATTCTTGACGAACGCAACAAAGGCCTGGCCAATCAAAGAACGGGGCGCGACGGTTTTTTTGTTGGCGGACCGTTACTGGAGGCTCATGGAACCGGTCGATTTACACTCGTACATGGCTTGATCGGCGACATGCAGCAAGTCATTCAGGCTGACCCCATCATCCGGGTACAAAGCCAAGCCGATACTTGCCCCCAGTTTCGCAACCACGCCCGTGTTCAAGGTGATTGGGTCGGTCAGCATATCAAACAGTTTCTCTCCGATATGCAACATCTCTTGTGGATCCTCGATTGATTCAATAATCAGTACAAACTCGTCGCCGCCAATCCGGGCCACTGTATCGGACGCGCGCACCGCACTCGACAAGCGCTGCGCTGTGACGACCAAGACCTCGTCTCCGGCGACATGACCATGGTGATCATTGATAGCCTTGAAGTCATTCAAGTCAACCATCAAAAGAGCAAAGGATTGGCCACTGCGCTTGGCCCGCTCCACGGTGAACTGAAAACGGTCCGTCAGCAAGAACCGGTTGGCCAGACCAGTCAAACCATCATGATGGGCTTGCACTTTCAGTCGTTGCTCTCTGCCTTGCAGGTCGGCAATCTCGGCTTGCAGCACTTGTATCCGGCGCGCTGCACAATTGGCCAGACTGGACTCCAGGTGGCACAGTCCCTCGCACGTCGGCCATTGTTTTCTGCTCACCAAGGCCAGCGCCTCCTCACGCTGCAACCGTGCCAAGTGCAACCGGCGGTACAACACACAAGAAATCCCGATCAGCGCCATCGAACAAACGGTCAGCAGCGCCGCCATCGGTTGTCCGGTCACCGCAACAATGATCGAGACAAAAATGACCAAGCCTGACAACAGCGCGATACTGAGCCCCAGCCACCAACGCTGATGTCGATTGGAACTGCTCAGGTGTTGTTCCTCAATCCAGGACATGGTGTTCTCCAAACATCAGAACGTGTGACAACTCAGGCGGCTGAATCACCCCCATGCGTTGAGGACACATCGGTCTGATAGCAGCGCATTCTGACGAGCAACCCTGTCAGCGTCCATCCCCCAAATGGGGGATGGAAGATCAATTGGTGGAGTCAATCAGAGACCCGCAACGTTCTATGATGCGGCTCATGATTTCTGTCCTCGCAATTTGCATCGGCGCCAGCCTTGGGGCCCTGGCCCGCTGGCGTTTGGGGCTGTGGCTCAACCCGGGCGCAGTGCTGCCACTGGGCACGCTGGCAGCCAACCTGATCGGCGGCTATCTCATTGGCATCTGCGTGGCCGTGTTTCAGGCCCTGCCGAATTTAGACCCGGTCTGGCGCCTGGCCCTGATCACCGGTTTTTTAGGCGCACTTACCACGTTTTCGAGTTTCTCGGCTGAAGTGGTCGGCATGCTGGGGCAACAGCGCTATGCACTCGGATTCGGTACGGCTGGGCTGCATCTGTTTGGCTCACTGCTACTGACACTGGCAGGCATCAAGACTGCTACTTTTTTGATAGCAATTAACGCATGATACATGCGGGCTGGAGCAATGTTATGCTTAAAAACATGAAATAGCTCAAGCCACCCACGCGAAAAGAGTCAATTTGACCGGCCCATAAAAGTGCTGAGCAAACAGTCGATCTTTCCGTTCCCGCAGGGTGGCCCGACAAGAACACATGGGGAAAAAGTACTGGCCCCGGGTCAAATCCTTGATCTCACCTTGTGATTTATTCGCGGTATAATCCGAATCTTGATTTTCCGCAAGAGCGACAGCAGCACCTCCGGGTCCAGCCAAACGATGACAACGTTCACGACCGGCCACCTTACCGCAAGGACTGCACTCCAAATGTTCGCCCTCACATCTTGCCTTTGGAAATCTTCTCCTTTCCAACGAACTGCGCCGGCCAATATGGGCGCCTATCCTTTCTGTCTTTTCTTTTGAAATTTCGAGGTTTTAGATGCCTGCTCAAAACACCAAGAAGCCTGTCCCGTCCGCCGCCAAACCGGTTGCCAACACAAAGCCTGCGAAAGCAGTGCCAGCAGTGGCACCTAAATCCACTACCCAAAAGCCCGCTACGAAAGAAAAATTAGTGATTGCGTCCAAGTCCCCTGCCAAAGCACCGTCGGTTGAAGTAAAGAAGGCTGTTCCTGCAACCGTTGTGGCTGAAGTCATTGTCAAGAAGAAGCCGGGCCGACCGCCCAAAACCACTGCTGTCGAATCCGACACAGAGTCAAAACCAGGGGCCAAGCGAGGGCGCAAGGCAAAAAATGCGACTGAGTTGGCCGGCGCGGACGACCTGGATATGGCTGACATCGAAGCCGATCTGGTTGGCGAGCCGGTAGCGACCGGTGAAAAGGTTAAACCTTTGCGCATGAAAATCAGCAAGGCCAAAGAGCGTGCACTGATGAAAGAGTTTGGTCTGGACGAAACGGTACTGTCCGAAGAAGACATGGCCAAGCGCCGTCAACGCCTCAAGGCCCTGATCAAGCTCGGAAAGACACGCGGCTATTTAACGCATGGTGAAATTTCCGATCACCTGCCCGACAAACTGGTCGACGCTGAAACGCTTGAGGTCGTGATCTCAATGCTCAACGACATGGGTGTGGCGGTGTATGAGCAAACGCCGGACGCCGAGACACTGCTGCTCAACAACAACGTCTCGACCGCAGCCACCGAAGAAGAAGCCGAAGAAGAGGCCGAGGCCGCGCTGTCCACAGTGGACAGCGAGTTCGGCCGCACCACCGACCCGGTGCGCATGTACATGCGCGAAATGGGCACGGTGGAGTTGTTGACGCGCGAGGGTGAAATCGAAATCGCCAAACGCATCGAGGGTGGCTTGATGGCCATGATGGAGGCGATTTCGGCATCCCCTGCCACCATCGCCGAGATTCTTCGCCTAAGTGAAGACATCCGCGAAGGCAAGGTCGTCATCACCACCATCGTGGACGGTTTTTCCAACCCGAATGAAGCCGACGACTATGTGGCCGAGGAAGATTTTGACGAGTTCGATGCGGCCGACGATGACGACGGCAAAGGTGGCTCCAAGGCATTGACAAAAAAACTGGAAGAGCTCAAAAACGAAGCACTTAGCCGCTTCGACAGACTGCGTGAGCTGTTTGAGAAAATCCACACGATTTACAACAAGGAAGGCTACGGTACACCGAGCTATATCAAGACACAGAAAGCCTTGTCCGAAGAGCTGATGTCGATCCGATTTACCGCCAAAACCATTGAAAAGCTGTGTGACCTGGTGCGCTCTCAAGTGGACGATGTCCGCAAAAAAGAACGCGAACTGCGCCGGATCATCGTTGATAAGTGTGGCTACCCGCAAGAAAACTTCATCGCCGATTTCAGCGGGCGCGACAAGCACGGCAACAAGGTGGCCAGCCAGTTGTTGAATTTGAAGTGGATCGAAAAGCAGGCGGCCTCCGGCAAGCATTGGGGTGCCATCATGGCCCGCAACATTCCGCCGGTGCAGGATCTGCAGCAGAAGTTGACCGACCTGCAATCCAAAGTTGTGGTGCCGCTGGACCAACTCAAGGATATCAACAAGCGCATGAACGAAGGCGAATACTCATCGCGCGCGGCCAAGAAAGAAATGATTGAAGCCAACTTGCGGCTGGTTATTTCCATCGCCAAAAAATACACCAACCGCGGCCTGCAGTTCCTG
>Ga0209317_1003338_pt1 | contig 10216 bp, 8 predicted proteins | sample RifGroB2_FD_183994 | JGI IMG/M metagenome (GOLD analysis project Ga0209317, IMG submission 183994) | Soil microbial communities from Rifle, Colorado, USA - Groundwater B2 (SPAdes) (version 2) | ecosystem: Environmental > Terrestrial > Soil > Unclassified | place: Rifle, Colorado | collected...
CGGCCCCCTGACGCAGGGCGTCCATGGCCCGGTCCGAGGCCGACATGAAGTGCACGGGAATATGCCGCAGGCCTGGATTTTCCTTGAGCCTGGCCATAACCTCCCAGCCGTCGATGCCCGGCAGGCCGATATCCAGGATGATCGCGTCGGGCCGGTAGTAATCGGCATAATGCAGGCCGGTCTCGCCCGATTCGGCGAGAATGCATGTAAAACCGCGTTCTACGGCGAAATCGCGCATGACTCCGGCAAAATTGGCGTCGTCTTCGATAATCAGCAGGGTCTTTTCGCCCGCACCTCTCTTTTGCTCAATATCAGGGAAATTTTCCGCCGGACGCTCGCTCAGCCGAACCGCCTTTTCGCCGACAATCGATTCTTCTTCATTCACCTCAGGGGAATTATGATTTTGCTCACCGGCGGCAGGCTCACCGGCTGTCTCTTGCGGCGCCACCCTTTGCGGAAGTCCAGCGGCTTCCGCCGGCCGTTCCGGCACGATCAGGGTAAAGGTGCTGCCCTCGCCCACCTTACTCTCCAGATGGATCGTGCCGCCCAGAAGTCTGGTCAATTCCTTGGAGATAGAGAGGCCAAGACCAGTGCCGCCGTAGGTTCGGCTGGTGCTGCCATCCGCCTGCTGGAAGGCCTTGAAAATCTCCTCCTGCTGCTCCAGGGCAATGCCGATTCCGTCATCTTTCACCGCAAAGGCGATCAAATTCTTCGCCTCGCCGCGGGTGAGCGCAATTGCCGAAGACGGCCGGGAGATCGTCAGGCTCACGCCGCCCCGATGGGTGAACTTGAAGGCGTTGGTCAGAAGGTTGCGCAAGATCTGCTGAACCCGCTGCGAATCGGTCAGGATGGACGCGGGCAGCGCCGAGTCAACGTTGATATCGAAGGCCAGCCCCTTATCCTCGGCCACGTGCTTGAACATCCGCCTGACACCCTCGATCATGTCGGCCAGCCGCACCTCCTCCATGATGAGCTCGATCTTGCCCGCTTCGACCTTCGAGAGATCGAGAATCTCGTTGATCAGGGTGAGCAGCTCCGAACCGGAGGTATGGATGGCCTTGGCCGCCTCGATCTGCTTGTCGTCCAGGTTGTTGTTCCTGTTGGTGGCCAGGACCTGGGACAGGATGAGGATGGAATTGAGCGGGGTCCGCAGTTCGTGGGACATGTTGGCCAGGAACTCGGATTTATATTTGCTGCCCATCTCCAGTTCAGCCGCCTTCCTCTCGATCTCCTTGGTGGCCTTCACCAGCTGCGCCGTTTTCTGGCGCAGCGCCGCCTTCTGTTTTTCCAGGTTTTCCGTGCGTTCCTGCAACTCTTCGTTGGTCACCCGCAGCTCTTCCTGCTGGGCCTGCAGTTCCTTCTGCGACCGCTGCAGGGCCTCGGTCCGTTCTTCAAGTTCTTCGTTGATGACCCGCAGCTCCTCCTGCTGGGCCTGCAGTTCGGCCTCCGACTCCTTCAGCTGCTTGGTCCGGGCCTCCAGACCCTTGTTGACCACCATCAGTTCGTCCTGCTGTTCCTGGGATTGCTCATAGAGCACTTGAATGGTTTCGCGGGATTTGGCCATGTTGACGAAGATTGCCACGTTCTCCAGGTTTTCTTTAATAAAGAGTCGTTGCAGCTCCGAGAAGGGAGTGAAAGAGCCGATCAAAAAGGCCCCGACGATTTCCCGTTCGAAGACGAGGGGCGCCACCAGGCAGTAGCGGGCCGCCTGCTGATCGACGCCGAAATTATATTCAGGCGCCCCTTCCTTGACGTGGCTGAACACGATTACCCGCTGCTCAAGGGTCGCCTGGCCCACTAGCCCTTCGCCCAGCCTGATCCTGTTGAAGTTGCCGCTCCTGTCGCTGAAGGCGTGGCTCGCCACCAGTTCCAGCGTATCTTCCCGATAGAGATAGAAGGCCCCGAGCTGTCCGCCCATATGCCCGACGATAAAAGAGATAAACTTCGTCCCCAGCGATTTGAGATCGGTTTCTCCGCGCAACCGATCATCAAGGCCCTCCTTGCCCCGCTTCAGCCAGTCGGTTTCTTTGAGCCTGCCGGCCATCTCATTGAGGGCCCGGGCCAGCACCCCCAATTCATCCTTTTGCACAAGTTCGATGGTGGCATCGTAATCACCGGCAGAAATCGCCTCGGCGAATTCCACATCGGCGATGATTGGTCGCACCAGCCTTCTGGAAAAGAACCAGGCCGACAGGACAATAAAAACCGAAAGCACTGCGGTCAGCAGCATTCCCCGATAGAGCTGGTCGCGTAGCGGAGCCAGCACCTCCTGGCGATCGATTTTCGAGATCTGGTACCATTTCAGCCCGGGAATATTCAGCCGGTCGAAAACTACCAGAACATCTTTGCCATCGCTGTCCTTATACTGGTTGTGCCCGCCATCGAAGCTTCTGGCTGTTGCAGCTCGCCAATACTGAGGGATCCGCTCCAGTTCGTAACCGACGACATAGTTGCCGCCGCCCATGGACAGCATATTGCTTCTGAATTCGAATTTCCCGGTCTGTTCGAACCAGCGGATAAGATAGGATTCGCCGGACTTGCCCAGGCCGTCGCGGGAATCCATGACGACATTGATAAAGGCTGGGGTCAACTGCAGCACGATCACACTGACCATCGTACCGCCGCTGTTGTACACCGGCGTGCCGATGAACAGCGACTCCACGCCATTGCTTGGCTCGTACGGGGAGAAGTCGACGACTGCAGTCTTGCCGGAATTGACCACTTCCCGCCAGATTTCGGCGAGACTGCTCTCCTTATACCTGCCGTGGACGAGGTTGGCGCCAAGGTCCCGCTCTTCGGCAACTGTAAAGACAACCTGACCTGTCAGGGAGGAGATGATCTTCAGGTCATGATAGCCGTAGGTCTCGATATACTCGAGGTAAGACGCCTTGTACTGATCTGCGATCTGGCGATATCCGGCGGACTCGACGGAAAGAGGCAGGGTCGCTGAGGCATCGGACCCGTGCCGGTAGTTTTCCAGATCGCTTATCAACTTGCTCAATCGATCACTGCTCGAAAGCGTCTTCAAGTCGTTTTCAAATCGATTGAAAGCGTTTTCCACCTGTTTTTTCTTGAGGGATTGGATCGAAATCAGTTTGTCGAAGGATCTCTCTTCCAGCGACTGGTTGCCCAGCCTGTAGGCGAAGAAGCCGACAAAAATCAACGGCAACATGCCGATGAGTATGAAAACGATGATAAGTTTGCCTCTGATCGGAATATCTGAGAATCGCATCCGGTATGATCTCGCAGTGGGTTTGTCTTTCACCGGAAATTTTCTCCGGCCAATGTTTTGACTCGGGGGGATTGTAGCAGGTCGGCGCCGAAAAGTCAGGTGGCAAGAACAAATTCCTTGCCCAGATAATTCTCTGGACGTTGCAGGTTCTTGGGGTGCAAAGGCTTGTCGAAAAAGCATAAAAAAGGGCCGGAGCTGCAAAGCAGCTCCGGCCCTTCAACGATGAACGGATATTCCGGTCAGCAGGATCTTACTTGACCCGGTGCTTTCCTTCCATCATCAGATTCGGCGGTCCTAACCAGACACCCTTCAGGAGAAGGTTGAAGTAGGCCCATTTGAACATCAGTTTTGACATGTGGTTTATTTCCGTGTCTTTCAACAGACTGAGCGGTCCCACGGCAGGGAACGGATATTTTCCGGTCAAAGGTTCTTGTGAGTAGTTGAAGTCGATAATGTAGGCTTTCCCGAAGCCTGATTCGATGAATCAGACCGCGTGGCCATCCGACCGGGCGTGCTGTTCACCCCCGGTGATGTAGGCCATGATATTTTCGTGCAGAACATCGCCCTGGAAATGGGCAACCGCGCCCGCCTTGGAGGTCGGAACGTCGGTACCGTCGCCAAGAGCCCAAACATTATCGTAGCCTTTCGGCTGCAGGGTGTGCTTGTCGACCGGAATGTAGCCCATGGGATCGGAGATCCCCGAGTCAATCATCACCTGCGAACCGAAGTTCGGGGGGATGGAGACGAGCATATCGTAGTTGACTTCCGTGCCGTCATAGGCGGCGATCACCTTTCTGGTGTGATCTACCGAGCCGATGGCGAAGTTGGGGGTAATCTTGATATTCTTGTCTTTGCAGGCATCGGTCAGAATGCTGGTCGCTACCGGTTTGGTAAAAGCGCCGGCCAGCGGGGTGACGAACTCGATTTCCACTTTGTCGCGGATGCCGCGCTCGTAGAAATACCAGTCGGCGAGGAAAGCGAACTCAAGGGGGGCCACCGGGCACTTGATCGGCATCTCGGCGATGTTGACGACGAGTTTGCCGCCGGTAAACTTCTTCAGGGCCTTGCCGAGTTCCTGGCAATCGTTGTAGCGATAATACCCGAAGATATCGTTGCCCCATCCTTCCGCCAGACCTTCCACCTCTTCGGGGCGGACGTCGCAGCCGGTTGACATGATGAGAACATCGTATTTAAAAATACCTTCCGTGGCGGTGGTGACTTCCTGCTTGTCCCAGTCGACATTGGTCAGTTCGGAGATGACGAAATCGATCCCCGGCTTGATGAATTCCCGGCGGCTTCTTCTGATATCCTTGGGTTTGTTGATGTCAAACGGCACGAAGAGAAAGCCCGGCTGATAATAATGGACGTTATCCTTGTCAATCAGGGTAATCGTCCAGTCATCATCGAGGTCTTTCCTCATTTTGTTTGCCATCATGGTGCCGCCGCAGCCGGCACCCAGTATGACGAGTTTTTTCATAATACCTGTGTTCTCCTTTTCTGTCTTGGCCTGCAAGCCAGCCGTGCGGGCAGCTCTTCGGCCGTTGATATGCCAGTTACGCGAGCGCTTCCCGTTGCTGTTGTTTGTCCTTCTGATATGCCTGCAGGCAACTGCCGACCGCCTGCAGCATCATGAAGAAGAATCCGAAGGCCTCCTGGACCTTGGGATCGTTCACCATCTTGATCATGCCTAAGGGGCCGATCGGTTTGACCTTGCTGAAATCCAGGCCGCTTATCACCTTACAGATTTCCTCGATTTGGCTTTCATTGCAATCCAGCCGTTTCATGAAGGTGATCATCGTTCCGGCCAACTTGATCAGGCCGCTGCCCTGCTGCAGCCCATCGAGCCAGATGTTCATGCCGTTGAGAACATCGGTCTCTTTCATCAACACCCCGACTTCCTTGACGAACTCGGTCATCGGCTGCACCATGTTGAGCAGATCGCTCAGGGTATGGACGTTGATGAGGACGGTATGCAGGAGATCGCCCAGCTTTTCCGCCTGGAATTCCCCCTCATGCAGGGAGTTGAGGAATCGCAACATGCGGGGGTACATAAGCTGCAGAATGGGCACCATCTCGTCGCGCAGTTCGACCCCTGCCCGAAGCATGTCCAGTCCCTCCCCCATCGCATCGAGGTTGGTGAGGGCCTTGCGCAGCAGGATGGTCAGTTCGTCGACGTGAAACTCCCCTTCCAGGTCGGCAAAAAACTGTATCGATTTGGGATACGTCTGCTTGAGGATGGGCTCCATGTCGCGGGTCAGCTCGACGCCGGCCTTCATGACACCGACGACCTCGTTTATCTCTTCGAGGCTGGTCAACAGGGTTTTGGCCACATGGATAAACTTCTCATTGGAGTACCCGCCCTCGATGTCTTGAAAAAAACCGGTCAACCCGGGCTGGGCCTGTTTGAGAATCGGTTCCAGTTCCTGTTTCAGTTCCTGAAACACGTCCGACTTCAATGATCTGACTTCATCCGAGAGCCGGTCCAGCTTCTCCAGAATCAACGCTTCATTCATTTTATTCTCTCGCTCATTAGATTCACCCGTTACGCTTTTCGTGCAACGGTATCCCATTCGACAGGGACGGCTTTCCGATTCCGGCCCATGTCGTTCTGTATGCTTTATTCAGGGAGGGGTGTTTGGTCAGTTCGGGATCCGCTCCTCCAGCTGCCACACCTAAGAAATAATCAGATGCCCTGTTTGCACTTTTCGAACAAACTCATTTTTTCTTGTCTCTTACTGTGTGGTATTGCACTATGTAGTACCATACTGCGTAAAAAATGAAAAGCCGGAAGACGATCCTCCTAGCAACTTTTACTCGGAGTTTTTCCTTAATCCCGTAAAGGTGGGTGGTTAAGAAGCCAGCAAATGGATCTCATTGCCGGTTAACAGCTGTTTCGGAAGTCCGGGCAAACGTACCCGGCGTCAATCGGAGAGAGAAGACCTGATAGCAACCATTACCAGAACAAATATTCAACCTGCACTTCATGCATAATTTGCATTACAAATGTTGGTTCAATCTTTGATATCATGGGGGGAGCTTACGGAAAACAAGAAGCTGCCGCAAGAAAGGGGGAAGGAAAAAGGGGGCGCATTCCGGGAGGCCTGTATCAGGACTGCAGGGAAGAATGCGGACAAACATCCGTCACAGCCAAGAAGAGGGATACAACCTCTCACTGTTGCCCTCCCTCATCTGATATGCCTTGAGCTCGCTCTCAGGTTGCTGCCGCTGATGCCGCCTCGCGCAACCTGGCGATCAGATAGCCGATCAGATCGTCATCGTATTCATTCATATCGAAACAGTATCCGTCGGCACCCGCCAGGCCGCCTGGGATGCATTCCCCCCTGCCCTCCGGGTCGGTAATCATATCTTCATAGAAGCAGACCGACAGCCACCTGGCCGAGGGATTATCGTCGATCACATCGATCATGGCAAAGAGATCACGCCCGACCTGATGCCGATGTTTTGGCCGCAGAGAATAACTGACCCCCGGCCGGCCGACAAATTGTAGACTGACGTCGGCCATTGCCGCAACCTCGGCGCAAAGGAGCGAAAAAGCCCGCCGCATGGAGTTCCCGTCTTCCCTCCAACCCGCCAGAAAAGCATCTACATCCTCACAACTTCTTAAATCTTCATTCATGGTCTCGTCCTTCCTCGCATGCACCAACCTTTATTTGCCAAGCCTCTAAAAATAATATATTTTGCAAGTACCCGCGGAGAGACCGGCGCCGTGACAGCGCCGGCCGGTTGCCGAGGATACGTTCAATGAACTGAAGTCACGCTTCCCCCTTGCGGGGGGTTAGGAGAATGCATGCAGATTATCATACCCCCAGCGAAAACCCAACAATTCATCGGCAGAGACTACGGGGAATATTCCATGCCGATTCTCTTGGCGAAAACTCGGGCTATCATCGACCTGCTGAAGACGATGAGCGAGCCGGAACTGGCCCGGCTGTTGAAGACCCGGGACATGCTGACCCAGTCGACCCACCACCGCATTCATAAGTTTGCCAAGCATTTGACGCTGCAGAACGCAGGTCAGGCGATTTTCACCTTCCAGGGCGATACCTACGCGGCTCTTGCCGCCGGGAACTTCTTCCCGGACGATCTCCAGTTCGCCCAAAGACAGCTGTTCATCCTCTCGGGATTGTACGGGATTCTCCGCCCCCTCGACCTGATCCAACCGTATCGGCTTGATATGTCAACCCCCCTGCCGGTTGCCGAAGCCCAGAACCTTTATCGGTACTGGCGTGAACCGGTGACCGAGATCATCAACAGGGCGCTGGCGGAGGATGAGGAACGGACGCTGGTCAATCTCGCATCCACCGAATATGCCAGGGTGGTCGATTGCAAGAAACTGCAGGGGAAAATGGTGACCATCACCTTCAGGGAACAGCACGATGGCGGATATCGCACCGTCCCCGTCCATGCCAAGAAAGCCCGCGGCCTCATGATCCGTTTTATCGTCACCGGCCGAATAACCGAGGCCGAAGGGCTGCGCGATTTTCATCTTGACGGGTATAGCTTTTCCAGGGAGGATTCGACTGCCGAGGAATGGCTTTTTTACAAGAAGGAATAGCGGTCGGGCCTAAAGAAGAGTCATAATCACTGCAACCGCTTCAGGAACAGCCCGGGCCACCGCCGCAGTCAGGCCGCCGCCCAGACGGTTGAAACAGCTGCCCTCGATGCCGACCAGATAGATGTTCTGCGGGACTCGTTCCGGATAAAGGATTGTGCCGACGCCAAGGGCCTCCCGGATGCCGATGCCGTGACCGCTGACCGGCCTCGGCGACGTGGCCGGCAGCTGATCCCAGCCGAGCCGGTGGACAGTACCGGCAGGACTGCCCAGCTGCACGCCGTCGACCACGATGAGCAGCTCTTCGCCGGCCAGTTCTTCCAGGAGGTCGATCCCTCCCAGGCCGAGAAAAGTCAGCCGCACCTTATCCGGCAGCGGCTGCTCAAGCAGAAGCTCGTAAACCGCCCGCCCGACGCCGTCATCGGCGGCCAGCTCGTTGCCGATGCAGACGATCAGGACGCGGCCGTCGTTCATACTTAAGGGCGTACGCCGCTGAAGGCGAGACTGAAGCTGCAGTTTTCGCCCGTGGCCAGGGTCTTCGGCCGGGCCGGAAGGCCGCAGAGTTCGGCCATAATGCCGGCAATATAGTAGTGAAACATCTGACAGGCCTGGCCGCCGATCTCCATCTGCCGGTTTTTGCAGACGCTGCCGATGGGACAACCATGCAGTTCGATGACCGCCTCCGGTCCGGTAAGGCGTCCATCGATATCCATCTTTTGAATCTTCATGACCCGGATGAATTCGTCAAGCGCCGCCGCAGGGGTCTTCTCGGTCATATGAATCGGCAGATTGACCGCCATTTTCCGACCGGCGGCGACCGCAAGCGCGGGGGTCGACTTGCCGACAAAGGCCACGGTGGTCTCGATGAACATATCGAGGAGAAAGGAAACCTCGGTGAAGGCTTTGTCGTAATCCTCCGGGGTCAGCGTCAGTTCAATATTGCCGCTCATAAAAATTTCTCCATGCGCATGCTGAATTCGATATTGCGGTAAAAATTCTTGACCACATGATGATTGCGATGGGCAATTGCCCCCGACGGGCAGATATAGGCGCAGCTCAGACAGCCGATGCAGTTTTCCACAACCGCCACCGTGACCTTCTTCGTCGCGGCCTCATAGGCAAAACATTCCGTCGGGCAGACGTCCTGGCACAGCCGGCAACCGCGACAGGCCTTTTCGTTGATCGTCATCTCCAGCATCTTCAGCCCCTCCATATCGTTTTCGTTATCCTGCCATTTTCCCGGAATTCCACGGCCAGGGCCATCTTACCTATGGCATGGGTCGAACAGGCAAGACAAGGATCGTAGCAGCGCACCACGAACTCCAGGCCGTTCAGCATCTTTTCGTCCTCCCCCCCCTGGAAGAGGGCATTGGCCCCCGCCTTGATCGATTTGTTGATTGCCGCGGTGTTCTGCTGGGTGGCAACGATCATATTAGCCGCCCGGACAATGCCTTTCTCGTCGATTTCATAGTCGTGGATCAGGGTACCCCGGGGAGCCTCGATATGGGCCACGCCGCGGCCGCCGGTAAAGGTGACCGGTACCCGGTTGTCGCCCCGAAGCGCCGAGTTGTTGATCAGCTGATCCGCCCGTTCGCAGGCATAGATCAGCTCGACCAGCTTGGCATACATCTGGATCACCGCGTTGTGGCAGGGCCGGCCGAATTTTGCCCGGAACTGTTCGAATTCCGCCTGGGCGAGCGGCGTGCCGATGCCGTCGACCACATTCAACCGGGCGAGGGTGCTGACCCGATAGAGATGCTCCGCTCCTTCGTAGTCGATATAGACCTCTTTGGCGTAGGAATTGGTCACCGTCCGCTCGGCGAGGAACTTCCGGTAGTCGGCGCTGGCGAATTCGGTTTTGATTGTGCCTTTCTCGTCCATGACCCGCAGGCGGCCGTCGTAGAAACTGAGCAGGCCGTCGTCGGTCACCGTCCCCAGGTACCAGGTAGGCAGATTGAGGCTGTCGAGCAACTGCGGATTATCGTCAAAGAGCCGCAGCAAGAGGGTCTTGACCGGTCCGGAAAGCTCCTTGACCAGCCCCACCGCCTCGGCGGTCAGCTCCTTCAGCCTCTGGAACTGGCCGTCGCTGAGGTCAAAGGAAATGCCGCCCGCCACCGCAGTGACCGGATGGATGCCGCGGCCGCCGATGGTCTCGTTGATCTTCTGGCCGAGACTCCGCAGGCGCAGTCCTTTCCCCGCGAGTTCCGGTTCGGCTGCCACCATGCCGACGATATTCTGGGTGGCGGCGTTGCCGGTAAGACCGAAGACCAGATCGGGACCGGCGAGGACAAAGAGCGACAGCGCATGGGAATGGATGACATGGCCCATGTACATGAATTCCCGCAGCAGCCGGGCAGCCTCCGGAATCTCCACTCCGGCCGCATGATCGAGGGCCTTGGCCGCCACCAGAT
>Ga0209317_1003339_pt1 | contig 10216 bp, 9 predicted proteins | sample RifGroB2_FD_183994 | JGI IMG/M metagenome (GOLD analysis project Ga0209317, IMG submission 183994) | Soil microbial communities from Rifle, Colorado, USA - Groundwater B2 (SPAdes) (version 2) | ecosystem: Environmental > Terrestrial > Soil > Unclassified | place: Rifle, Colorado | collected...
AGTTTCTCTGTGGCTATGCCGAGAGGGCCACACCCGTTCCCATCCCGAACACGGAAGTTAAGCCTCTCAGGGCCGATGGTACTGCACTGGTAACGGTGTGGGAGAGTAGGTCGCCGCAGGGAATTTAATAGAAAAGCCCCACCAGGAAAACCTGGTGGGGCTTTTCGCTTTGCTGCCTTCGGCCGCCGAGTCTACTCCATCCTCATTCCGTCATTCTGTGCCATAGGGCACTTGGGTGGTGGGCCGAAGACCGTGCCGTAGTTGAAATAGGAATCCCTGAAGCAATAACCTGCCTTACTCTGGCACTCCTCGAGATCTTTGCAATCATAACAGGCTGACCCTTTGAACTTCTCTCGGGGAGGATATGCGAAATTAAGCAGAGATTCGCTGTTCCAGACCTCCAGGATTGACTTGTTGGTTACGTCACCCACAAAGAAGGTCTCATCCTGGGGCACTGTGTCGCAAAGTACGACTTTCCCGTCCGGCGTGATGGTCATGCTACTGCGTCCACCTGAGCACTGGGCTCTTTCATTCCAGCGTCTGATCTTGTCGTTTAGGTCTTTGTCCGGCTCTTTGTCATCGCCAGGTCGTTCGGTACCTGTTGGGTTCATGATTGCAGATGTGGTGACTGCCGGCATTTTCTCCAGCCCCGTCATCCGAAGGTCGATAGCGGGAAACTCGGCTCTAGCCCTCTCACATTGCTCTGCTATTGAGATCCTGTCTTTCTGATTAAGAAACAGGTTGTCGTTATGTCTGTGATAGGTCCTATTATACGCAGCAACGGATATCTGGGTTACTCCCATTCCCGCCAATTGCTGAATCCAGTGATAGATATGCTGGGAGTTCAGGGGTGTTACCACTGCTTTGACGCGCAAGTTGAACCCTCTCTCCAGGAGGTTCCTTATGCTTTGAACGGCCCTGGTGTAATAGCCGGGACTGCCGGCTAGTTTATCTGCCGTGTTCTCATCCGGGCCGTCCATGCTTAACTGGATCTCGCGGACGTACTGATTGATCGGCTTGGTCATCCCGATTTCCACGAGGCGCTCTGCGATCTCTTCTGTGATGTAGCACTTCGTGGAGAGCAGAAAAAGCATCTCCTGATTTATCAATTCTGCGATGAGGGTCAGTGCATCCTTCCTGAAAAGGGGGTCGCCACCCGAGAGCGTCACTTGCTCCATGCCGAGGGCTTTTGCTTCCCACAGGATTTCTTTCCACCGTTTCGTCGGAAGCAACTGGCTTTCCGGGACATAGCGCCGATGGGCGTAGCAGTACGCACAGTTTGTCTCGCATTCATTCGAGAACATGAGATTTAAGGAAATAGGTGCTGTAGGTCTCTTCTGTTGTTTCCACTTGGATGTCGTCGTGACAAATTCCAGTGGGTCCATTTTTTTGATATATGGTTCGAGCTCGGGTTTCATGTCTACTATGGCGTCACTTTCCTTGTTCGCAGCCATGATGACCTTTGTTACGAACTCCATCGCCTTCTCAAGACTCTCTAAGTCATGGGCGTACTGAACAATCAGACACAAGTGCCGGAATGTCATCCTGCCGTCCATCAGGGACAGGGTGGCTCCCATCAATGGGGAGAGCATAGAGTAGTTGATCTGCTCATGTTCATACCTGCAGAGCAGAGTCCAGTCCCCGTTACGCTTAAGCCGCCAGTAAGGCGAGATAACGGGAATTGAGGTGTCAGTTATCTCAATGTCTTTGCCTAGCACCGAACAGTCCAGTTGCATGACGCTCCTCCTTACGTCCTGATCGCAGTATCTAACTCTCTCAGAAAGAAACCCGGCCCTGCGGGTTTCAAAAGACGTCGTTGGAGCAGGCTACACAAGCAGTGCAACTTGTGACGCATTCAAGGCAACTAGTGACGCAGGTGGTACAAAAAGGGCATCCGGAGATGTTTTCGAGGCCGAGACCCGGATATCTTATGCCGAGTCCGGCGAGTTTGCTGCGGTATTTTTCGATGAAGTCCCGCTCGATTTCAGCACCTTCCAGTTCCAGCTGATACAGGATGGTGTTGCGTCGTCTCTGAATTTCAGCAGCTTGCTCGGGGGTGAATTCCTTCCCAAGCAGATCGATAAATTCCTTTTCTGCCTTTACTTTAGCGACTCTCAGGTTCGCAGCTCTAAGCTGTATTTCGGCAATTGCGGATTCCTCTCTCGTCGACTCTGACATGAACGTTTCCTCCATTTTCGAAGTATCTCAATCTCGCTTTCATCTGAATGCGCACGAATGCACACCAGTCTACTCCAGCATTAAAACCTGTCAATGTTTGCCGGAGATTTGGCACACAACTTCTGAGAGACTCGTCTGGGACTGGAACTGGAAATGCGGGGCTTGCAATGATCGTTGGACAGGAGTTATCGGCAGGCGGCTTTTGAGTCAAGAGGGTTCCTTGCGATGAGACCCACCCATACAGCCCGGAGAGAGCACTTCCAATATGTATGACTGAAGCTACGGGCAGGTAGAAACGGGGAGCGGAACAGATGTCACAGGAGATTCCGGCTGCGTAGAAGCAAGAATCCCTTGGCTGCCAAAGGTATGCTGTGCTACTTTTTCACAGCGGCATTGAGGAAGAATATATCCGGAGCTAGCATAAATGACCACAGAATCGCAGATCCAGATGGAACCCGCCTGGAAATCACACCTGGTTGGAGAGTTTGAAAAGCCCTACATGCGCGGCCTCAGGGAGTTTCTGCGCCTTGAAATGGCGAGAAAAAAGACCATCTATCCGAAGGGGAGCGAATATTTCAACGCCTTCAACTCCACCTCATTGGATAAGGTGAAGGTGGTCGTGCTCGGCCAGGACCCTTATCATGGTCCCGGCCAGGCCCACGGGCTCTGTTTCTCCGTTCCCCATGGTGTCGACATCCCCCCCTCACTGGTTAACATCTTCAAGGAGATCCAGAGCGACCTCGGGCTCTCCCAGGGCAACTTCAGGCATGGGCACTTGAAGTCATGGGCGGACCAGGGCGTTTTGCTCTTGAACAGCGTTCTCACGGTAGAGGCGGGGCGTGCGGCGTCACATCAGGGGAGGGGGTGGGAGCTTTTTACGGACCGCGCCATAGCGATCCTGAACGAAAACAAGAACAACGTTGTCTTCATGTTATGGGGAGCCTATGCCCAGAAAAAAGGTGCTGTCATCGATGAAACGAGGCACCTGGTCTTGAGGGCGCCCCATCCGTCGCCGCTCTCGGCTCACCGGGGGTTCCTGGGATGCCGCCACTTCTCACAGGCAAACGCCTATCTCGTCGAGCACGGCCTGGACCCCATCGACTGGCGCCTCACCCCGTAGCAGGACTGCACGCGCTGCGGCAGAGCACCCAAGCTCAAAGCAGCGCTTTCTTCTTCAAGCCGACATCGGGTCAATAACTGAACCTGCAGATCTGCCCTTTGAGGCTCTCGGACAGCTTGTTCAACTTGTCGGCAGTCGACGTCGATTCCCGGTTGGCTCTGGCTGCCCCCTGGATGATCCCGGTAATCTGATGCACGTTGTTGCTGATCTCGCGGCTGGTGGCGCTCTGCTCTTCGGCCGCCGTCGCGATCTGCCCTATCTGCTGCGTCACCTCGTTGATCTGCCCTAGTATCTCCGCCAGGCTTTGCCCGGATTTCTCCGAGTCCTGCGCTCCCTTGGCTGCTTCCCTGGCACTTTCGTGCATGACCTGCACCGCGCGGGTCGTCTCCTCCTGCATGGCTCTGATGTTGTGCTCTATCTCTTTGGTGGCACTGGTGGTCCTTTCGGCAAGACGCCGTACTTCATCAGCGACCACAGCAAAACCACGCCCCTGTTCTCCGGCCCGGGCAGCTTCTATCGCAGCGTTTAAAGCCAAAAGGTTGGTCTGGTCAGCGATGTCCTGGATGGTGGCGATTATGTCGCCTATCTGCTCCGACTTCGCTCCAAGGCTGCTCACGCTCTCCGAGGTGATGCGTACCTTCTCGTTGATCAGCTGCATGCCGCGGATACTCCGCTCTACGTCGGCCGCCCCGATATGTGCCATCTCACAGGCTCGTTGCGCACTATCCACAGCACTGAGGCAGTTCTTGGAGATATCGGCAGAGGTGGCAGCCATCTCCTCTCCCGCCGTTGACACCGTTTCGGTCTGCGCTGCGACTTCCTCGGTAGTCTGCGCGAGAGCCCGGGTGCTGGAGCGAAGCTCTGCACTGGCCGAGGAGACCGAACCTGCATTCTCTGCGACGCTTTCCACTATGGCATGAACCCTTTCGACAAACCTGTTGAAGTAACGGCTGGCGGTCCCGATCTCGTCCTTGGATTCGGAGAGGCGGCGGGTGAGATCACCGTCGCCCTCCGCCACATCCTGCAGCGTGGCGATCATCTCGCGCAGCGGCACAAGCGCTTTGTATAACGCAAGGTAGGCGGCCAGGGAGAGAACCCCTGCAAGCAGGGCAGAAAGGGCAAGGGTAAGGAGTTTCAGCTTGTCGAAGATGGCGAGATACTCGGACTTCTTCTCCCCTACAAACAGCGCACCGATGACGTTGCCGGCACCGTCCTTGATGGGGAGATACGATGCGAAGTGCGGAACGCCCAGGATCTTCGCCTCGCCAAGGTAGGGGGCTGCACGGTCGATGACGGCCTCTCTGGCAGGTCCCTGCAGGTTGGTGCCGACCGCCCGGCTGCCGTCATCCTTCTTTATGGTGGTGGCAACCCTGACGTCGCCGCGAAAGATGGTCGCTTCACCGCCGAAGATATCCTTCATCTTGTCGGTGAGATCGTTGTTGCCGTCGAGGAGTACCCCGTCCACCTGCAGCTTTCCGTCTGCTATCGTGATGCGCCCCCCGTTCTTTTCGAGCAGATGGTTGAACGCCTTTATCCTGGAGGTGAGCGACTGGTTCACCTGTCGCGTGATTTCCTTTTTTGTAACGTAAAGCGAGATTGCCGAGGTAGTGATCGTTGCAATCAGGACAATAGCTACGTTGCTGACAAAAATTTTCTTGCTGATGTTCATTTGAGTACCTCTTGCTGCGGATATGGTGGCTGCAACATGTGGGATTTTTCAAACCTTGTCGGTATACATCTTGAAATCTTTAGGGAAAATTAAAGCTAGCCTGTATACACTTTGTTCACGGCTCTGAGCGCACTGGCCATATTCCGGCATTTTGGCCCCTTTTCTCCGCCAGGGTACGGGTCATTTCTCTCACTGGGAAGGCATAAAATGCCGGATATTGATAGAGATATTCACTTGCAAGCATCGGGGGGCAGGAGTTATACTCACAGTATCTCAACACTGCTGAATCAAGGAGGTTTGACATGAAACGCATAGCAACAAGATTTGCTTTCCTGGCAGCAGTTTCTCTCATATCTGCAATGCCAGCGCTGGCAGGGGAAATGGGCACGGGGGCAGGTGGCCAGAAGGATGAATGCCTGCTGGTTGCTCAGACTTGCCGCACCAGTGTAGATAGCATCCAACAGCGTATCGATAGGCTTAACAAAGAGATCAGCAAAGGGGAGCGTGTTTACAGCAGGGAAGAGCTGAGGCACCTGGAATTCCAGCTAAAAGATGCGACTCGCAACCTCGATGTGTTGATCAGTGAAGGTGGTGTCTGACCGGCATTTATACAACTGAGGTTAACTCAAAAAGGGGGCTGGGAATCCGGCCCCCTTTTATATTAGCAGCAGGGAGAATGAGCGGAGTCGGCGGCAGCGGCTTTGAAGGCAGCAAAAGCCTGGAGCAGCTCCTCGTAAAGCCCGTCAAGCTCTTGCGTATCCAGGGCTTTCGCCTGCAGCTCCATCCTTGCAGCCAGGTTCCGGATTTTCGGCGCTCCCATGTTGGCTGCAGTTCCTGCTATGGTGTGTGCCCTGAAATGAACTGTTTGATATTCGCCTTGCAGCAGCGACACTTGCAAGACGTCCAGGTGTTCGGTGACCGCGATAATGAACTTTTCCACGAAGATGCCGACCACTTCGTCATCTCCTCCGAGGCGCTCCAAAAGATCGTGCCGGTCGAAGTCCGTCAGGATGCACGACAGACCCCCTACAGTATCTGCCTCCTCTGGCAGGGGAGCGATCTCTGCCTCTGCAGCAATCTTCCTGATCACCGCGTTGATGTCCCTTTCCCTGACCGGCTTGGATATATAGCTGTCCATCCCGGCCTGATGACAGTTCTCCACGTCTTCCTTCATTGCGTTGGCGGTCATGGCGCAGATATGGACCCTGCGCCCGGTCTCCTGTTCATGGCTGCGGATGGTGCGGGTTGCTTCCAGCCCGTCCATCACCGGCATCTGCACGTCCATGAAGATAAGGTCGTAATCTGCGCGCTCCCATTTTTCTACGGCTTCCCTCCCATTTTCGGCACAGTCAACCAGGTGGTTTCCACTCTTGGCGATCAGTTTTAGCGAGATGAGCTGGTTTATGGGAACATCGTCGACGATGAGGATCTTCATCTCTCTCCCCACCTTCTCGATATGCGCCTCGCACTCCTCTGCAGGAGGAACGTCGCCGGGCTTGGGAAGTCTTACCTGCAAGGTAAAGGTGAAAACGCTCCCCTCTCCCACACTGCTTTCCACGGTGAGTTCCCCGCCCATGAGCTGGACGAGGCTTCTGCTTATGGGGAGCCCCAAACCGGTGCCGCCGTAGAGGCGGGTTGTCGAGCTGTCGGCCTGGGAGAATTTCTCAAAGATAACTTCCATTGCCTGGGGGGGAATCCCGATGCCTGTGTCGGCGACCGAGAATTTCAATCCTGCGCAACCTTCCTCGCTTCCCGTGAGGGAACAGCGGACGGTGATGGAGCCCTTCGGGGTGAACTTCAGGGCATTCCCCACCAGGTTAGCCAGCACCTGGCGGATCCGGACCTGGTCCCCCACTACCAGGGGGGGGAGGTCGGGGGAGGGTACCAGCACGACCTGCACCCCCTTGTCCTGGCCGCGCAGCATGAACGGTTGCAGTGACCGCTCCAGGAAACGATGCAGGTCGAAGACCACGGACTCAAGGGTTATCATGCCGGCTTCTATCTTGGAGACGTCGAGAATCTCGTTGATGATGGTGAGGAGGTTCTCAGCGCAGTCGGTCAACGACTCCATGTAGTCTCGCTGCACCTTGTCCAGTTGGGTCTCCATCAGCAATCGGCCGAGCCCTATTACGCCGTTCATCGGCGTCCTGATTTCGTGGCTCATGTTGGCCAGAAATACGCTTTTCGCGGCAGTAGCAGCCTCCGCCCTCAGCAGCGCGACCTCCAACTCGGTGGTCCGCTGCGCTACCTTCAGCTCCAGGGTCTGCATGTGCTCCTGGAGCATCTCGTAGAGTTCGGAGTTCTCGACGGCGTACGCGGTGTTGATCAGGATGCTGCTCAACGCGTTCAGGGTGGATACCTCGGCGCTTAGGTGGCTTCCCCGCATGACGCCCGCGAACATGCCCCTGATGCGGCTGTTGGTTGCCAAAACGTGCAGCACCAGGGTGTCGGACCCGGAGATGGTAGGAACCACCACCGGATGGTTCTGGTTGAGAGCCCAGGCAAAGGTGCCGTCCTGCACCCTCGCGTCGATCTCCTTTCTTATAAGGGAAGCGGTGGCCTCAGGTTCACAAACGGTGAGGCTGAACGACGCATCCTCGTCCACGCCGAACATGGAGAGGGTGGAGAAGGGAATGAGCCTTCTGAGCTGCCCGAAGACGGCCCTGATCACGAACGAGGGCTCCTTGAGGCGGTATATGTCGGACTGCAAGTCGCTGCAGGCCGTGAGGACGTCGAGCGTCCTCAGGTAATTGAGGTTGGTCTCCTCGAGGAAGTTAACCCTTTCCTGGAGTTTCCGGATCTGGCTCTCATTGGTTTCATCGGGGACCATCTTCACTCCCGAAAAGGACGGATACCGTCTGTTCGTAGGTCGTGTCCACCTGTTTCACCAGTGTCGGCAGGAAATAGCAGGAGATCTGCAGCCTCTCCCATACCTCGCAGTCGAGTTCCGGCACGAAGATCTCGCCGCTGTTCCCCATCTGCAAGGCGTGGGCGATGATGTCCGCCAAGTGGAGAATCGATCCTTCCCGGGGGTATTGGTCGCCCAGGCGGCAATTGTGGTGCGCCCCCACCGGTTCCGCAACCCTGGGGGGAATCTTCCAGCGCTTCAGCAGGGCGCTTCCGACGTCGGCATGGTCGAAGGAAAACCTCTCCTTCTCGGCTCGGTGGAGCAGGGTTCCGGTCGCCCGGCACTGCTCAAGAAGCTCCAGGCATATGTCCGGCACCCGGACGTACATGACGAGCCTGCCGATGTCATGGAGTATGCCGGCCACGAAAAAGCGCTCCAGATTGGCTTCGCGCTGGCTGGTGGCCAAGGCCCTGGAGGCGAGCCCGGTAGCGATGCTGTGCTTCCAGAACTGCTCCATGTTGACCAGGTCTTCGGGGATTCCGCTGAATACATCCATTACCGAGAGGGCGAGGGCAAGGTCGCGCACCTGGAGCACACCGATGATGGTGACCGCCTGAGTGATGGTGTCGATCTTGGAGAAGTAGCCGAACAGGGGGGAGTTCGCCAGCTTCAGAATCCTTGCGGTAAGACCCTGATCCTCAGAGATGATCTTGGCGATGTCCCCGATCGAACTGCGGGGGTGGTCGATGGCCTCCGAGAGCTGGGTGTAAAACATCGGGAGGGAATGTATGGTAGAGACGTCCTCCACCATATGCTCCACCGACAAATGCGGCTTACGAAGCACGGGCTGCCCTCCTTTCGGTGCAGATACGCATCAGCTCCTTTACCGCCGGGTGTTCAGGATCGTTGTGGGTGAAGAGCCACTCCACCTCTACCATTGCCTCTGCAAGGAGCGCCGGATCGATCTCCTCGTGCAGCGGGACATCGACATCCTCCACGACGCTCTCGCCGACGATCTCGACCTCAAGAACCCCCCACATGCGGAAGATGGAAAAATGTTTCTCGGTGAGTTCGGCGTCGGCGGGAAGCAGCATCCTGCCGCTGCGGTCGCAGACGTTGCGGCTTAACACCATCCCGGGAGCGAGGTTGTCAATGTGGACAACTGCCAAGGTGGAATCCTCCTGTTCTTTAAGCGTGGATGTCTACTGTGCCTGGGCACCCGTGGGCATAGGTTTGCATATCGGTCCGAAGGGCATTTACTTTAGTCGGTAATAAGAGAGGTGCTTCAAGGGTTGACATATCCCGCCTCCCCTGTCTTTAATAGGCGATGCACAAGAACCTGACCGAAGATCCCCGCTCATCCAAAGCAACTTTCTGGCTGATACTCACCACCCTCTTTTGGGGTGGCAGCTTCATTTTCAACAAGATCGGTTTCCGTGACATCCCTCCTGTCACCTTCCTGTTCTTCCGGTTCGCCCTGGCGACGCTGCTCATGGGTGCGATATGCGTGCCACGCCTGCGCCGTTTCAACCGGACCACCGCCAGGAAAGGGTTTGTCGTGGGTCTCGCCCTGGCGGCCACCAACCTTTCTTTCGTACTTGGGGTGAGCGGCACCAGCGTCTCGCGTGCGGGGTTTCTGAACAACCTGTTCGTGCTGCTGATCCCGCTACTTTGTTTTGCCTTCTGGCGGGAGCGGTTCGACAAATGGACCGGGGCGGGTCTGTTCCTGGCCATGGCCGGGCTGTGGCAGTTGGCAAAGGGCGGGGTTGAAGGCTTCAGCACCGGGGACCTGCTGTCGACCCTTTGCGCGCTCTTCATCGCCCTGCACATCATCTCGGTGTCAAAGCTTTTGCGGGACGAGGATATCTACCTGATCAGCCTGGTCCAGTTTGCCACGGTCACGGCTGTGGGGGGATTGCTGTTCCTGGTGCTGCCGGCGTCCGCCTTTGCCATCACCTGGGTCTCAGGGGGATCGCTCCTTTACTGCGCGATCTTCCCGACCGTCATCTGTTTCACCCTGCAAAACGCGTATCAGCGCTATACCACGCCGACCAAGGCCGGGCTCATCTACACCATGGACCCCGTCTGGAGCATGCTGGGAGGAACCCTGCTGCTGGGGGAGAGACTGACTTCAGGCGAGTGGCTAGGGTGCGGCCTGATCTTCGCTTCGGTGGTGCTCCCCCTATCGATAAAGCGGCTGCGCGAACGCCACCTGGGGATCGACTACCGTGCGGAGAGTGCTGCCGAATAGCCTCCAGTCCAGCCTTCGGCTCATCCCGTTACCTTAATTGACCTCGGAGCATTCCCAGCTACGCTAGGATCGTGCTCCCATTAATCCAGGACAGAAGGAGGAGACCATGCCCGAGCTCCCGGACCTCACAGTCTATGCTGAAAATCTGGC
>Ga0209317_1003340_pt1 | contig 10212 bp, 8 predicted proteins | sample RifGroB2_FD_183994 | JGI IMG/M metagenome (GOLD analysis project Ga0209317, IMG submission 183994) | Soil microbial communities from Rifle, Colorado, USA - Groundwater B2 (SPAdes) (version 2) | ecosystem: Environmental > Terrestrial > Soil > Unclassified | place: Rifle, Colorado | collected...
AATCTTTCTACTTCCTGATCGCCTTTGGCGTCCGAGATGTACTGACGGCAGGTATCCGCGGCCTGAGACGCGTTATAGATAACGCTAACCAGGTCATATTCTTTGTTTTTAAGTAGTTCTTTTGACATTTCCAGCCTCCTCACCGTCCTAGCTCGACGGTTCTTCTATCTCTTATGTGTGCAGGTCATTTCATGACCTTGTCTTCATTTTACTACTACCCAGCTGCAGATTACCACAGGGAAAAAAGAAAGGGGGACGTCTAACACCCTGACCACAGGCTTTACATTTATCCCAACAGGGTTGAAAGATTAGTAACCGTTAAAGCCGGGTTCAGGCTTGCATAGTTGCAAAGTTGGCTGCCCGACCATCAGAGATTGCAACTTTGGAAGCCATACCCCAGATTTCCCCGGTAAAACTGCCATCAGTAGACAAAGGGGATAAGTTTTCGTACGCGCTTGCGGTAAGCGGCATATCCGGGGAACTTCTCCTCCAGCCATTGCTCTTCACGTCGTGACTTTATGTCGAAGAAAGCGAAGAGCAGCAGCGCGTAACCGATGGTTAGCCAACTGTGCAACCACAATCCCCAGCCAAAGGCTATGAACGTTATACCGCCGTAGATGGGGTGCCGCACGAACCGGAACGCGCCCGTTACTATCAGCGTCGCGTTCTCATTCGGTCGCGGCAGCGGAGTGAGATTCTTCCCCAAGTTGGCCACGCCGGTTACGGCGAGAACGATGCCTGCAAATAAAAGGACGCCGCCTACCAGGGAACCAAGCCATCTATACGGATTGTCCCACGCCGGCAATCCCTGCAAGTTGCGAGGCCCAAAAGCCAGCAGAGCAAACAAGCCGGCCTGAACGAGAAGATACCACTCGCCGCGCGAGCCTTTCCACCATTGTTTACGTGACACCACCACCTCATAAACGTGAATTGCGGAAATAGATCACTAGATTGCCCTATAGATAGCTATGATCGGGCTACAACAGTCAGTTGTATGGACTGCCTTGACGGACTCCCCAGTACCACACGGTTTCTCCCTTCCGCTTTCGCCCTGTAGAGCGCCTTGTCGGCCGATTCCACCAGCGCCTTCCTGCTGGTGTCGCCATCGGGGACCATTGTTGCCACTCCGGCGCTGACCGTTACCACTTCGGACACCATCGAATGCTCGTGGGGGATGTTCAGGGATTCCACGGATGCCCTGCATGCCTCTGCAATGGCGGCGGCGTCGGCAAGTTCGGCACCGGAAAGAAGGAGCGCGAACTCTTCCCCTCCGTAACGTGCGGACGTATCTCCGACGCGCTTGGCAACCCCCCGCACTTTTTGCGCCACCAGCCTGATGCATTCGTCCCCTGCTTGATGACCGTAGTTATCATTGAAGTTCTTGAAATAATCGATGTCCACCAAAATCAGCGAAATGGGAGTGGCTGAACGCATGGACCGCATCCACTCCTGATCGAGCATGAGATCGAAATGACGGCGGTTTCCAAGAGTGGTCAGCGCATCGGATATGGAGAGATGACGCAATTCTTCACTTGCCCTCTGAAGCTGTCGGTTCTCATTCTCCAAAAGAATGGAATTCAGGAAATCCCGTCGCAGATAGTTTTCCATCAGGCAGTTGGAGAACGAACCGATGATAATCGTCGCGATTATGGTGAAGGTGTTCTGCACGATGCTGTTTGCATCGGCGCTGGTTGCAAAGTTTGCAACAAGCTCATATGCCAGGAGGGTGGCGATTGCCCAGGTTATGGCATAGTAGAGCCTTAAGCTTACGAAGTTAAATGCTCCCATGATCAGGAGAAGGATACCGGAATAATAGTAGTTTTTAGCCGGCGTTGGATCGAAATAGACCATCCCGACGATGCCGAGGCTTCCTGTCAGCATGACAAGCCAGATGACCGGTTGCATGAATCGCCTGAGTTTGTAGAAGTAGGTAAATGCCAGTCCGGCGACTATTGCCGGGCAGACCACGGCGTAGCGTAGGAACCACATACGGTCCCTGTCGACCGGAAGCAGCTGCATGTCCACAAGCCCGAAAAGAACGAAGAGAAACAGGCCGGTTAGAAGTGCCACCCGTACATGCTTCAGTGTATTGGTGAAAAAATATTCCTTGAACGCAGACTCAAGGGCTTCGGGAAAACGATGGACTTTTAGCCCTCCCCGCTTCAAGGCCTCGTTGGCCTTGGCAACCGTATCCATCTCGGGATCATCAACCTGGATGCCCGTATCCATGTTCACTTTAGGCATTGTTCGTTCTCTTTATTTGCAAGCAATATTGAGCCGGTTCGTAGAGTGCTGGTTGAAGATGCCGGGATCATAGCAGAAATGAACCGGCATACGAAGTATTCTAATGAACCTAATCCATGGATTTGAATCTTGAACTAAAACAATTTACGCAAAGAACGCTAAGTATCGAAGTTACACGAAGAAACCTGTCTGCTTCGGGTTAAAGTCTTGAGACTCACCCTTAAAGCTTTCCTGGCGTCCTTCGCGGATTCTCGGCGTGCTTTGCGTAACGGGTTTGAACCTTGAACTAAAAAACAATTTACGCCAAGAACGCTAAGTATCCGCGAAGTTACGCGAAGAAACCAGCCTGCCTTCGGGTTAAAGTCTTGAGATTTACCCTTAAAGCTTTCCTGGCGTCCTTCGCGGAGCGAGGAAATTTGTTTGCTGCAAGACGTTCAATTCAACGAAGCGAGCAAATTTGTTTGCGGCGAGACGTTCAATTCAACGAAGCGAGCAAATTTGTTTGTCGCGAGACGTTCAATTCGACGAAGCGAGCAAATTTGTTTGTCGCGAGACGTTCAATTCGACGGAGCGGGGAAATTTGTTTGCGGCGAGACGTTCAATTCGACGGAGAGAGGAAATTTGTTTGCGGCGAGTCGTTCAATTCAACGGAGAGAGGAAATTTGTTTGCGGCGAGACGTTCAATTCGACGGAGCGGGGAAATTTGTTTGCGGCGAGACGTTCAATTCGACGGAGCGGGGAAATTTGTTTGCGGCAGGACGTTCAATTCAACGGAGAGGGGAAATTTGTTTGCGGCAGGACGTTCAATTCAACGGAGAGAGCAAACTTGTTTGCGGCAGGACGTTCAATTCGATGGAGTGAGGAAATTTGTTTGCGGCAGGACGTTCAATTCAACGGAAAGGGGAAATTTGTTTGCGGCAGGACGTTCAATTCAACGGAGAGGGCAAATTTGTTTCCGGCAGGACGTTCAATTCAACGGAGAGGGGAAATTTGTTGCCGGCGAGACGATTGATTCAATGGAGAGGGGAAATTTGTTTGCATATGTGGCGAGAGCGCGGCTGCATGATGCTGTGCAGCCGCGCCTTGTTATCGCGCCTCAAATCACTACCAGATTAACTATTGCGGACCATGGCCCCGCGCCGGATGAGCCGTGATACCTGACCTTGAAGTGATACCTCTTTACCGACTCCAATCCTTTGACCTCCATCCGGCACTGATAGAACATACCGGCGGACTTCCAGAAGGCTTCGATCGCAGGATCCGCCTCGGTGTACTGCACTTCTATGCTTCCAGCACCAGGCTCGCGGTTTACCGAAGCGATCACGGTTCCCGGGGCCGATCCGTTCTTCACGGTTAACTTTGAGGGCATGCCGGGTATGCCGATGGTCGGCGTCCTGGTGTAAGTCCGCTGCTTTTGTTCCAGGCCGATATTAGCGAGCATGCTTGGATCATTCCTGTGAACGGAAACCATCACCGCATGCTGGGCGGCGAAGGTTATGTCTTGCTGGGATCTTGCGCGCAGCTCATCCCTTTCCGCTCCCTTGTGCTTGTCGCCGTACTTGGCTGCTTCTACAGCTTTCGTCAATTGCTCCGCATAATCCCGGAACCTTGGCGGACCGGGGACATGCTCCGGCAAATCCTGAAAGGCCAGATGACCCTCCAATTTGTCCGCTAGAGTGTACAGCATGAGGATGTAATCGCCGTGGCTTAATTTCGTAAAATTGGTATCCAGGATCTCTTGGCTCATTGGGCCTCCGTTTACTATTGACTTCAGGTTTTGACTTACTTAGACTACTCCAATGTAGCAGGGGGCCATGGAACCGCAAGTGGGGCGGGCATTTTTTTACCTGGCGAAGGATGACGTCATACCGGAAGCTCGATGGAGAACTCGGCTCCTTCAGGTGTGTTATACACGAACAGCTTCCCCCTCATGATGTTTTCGATGATCATCTTGGACATATAGAGGCCAAGGCCGGTCCCCTGCGATTTGAATTTGGTCGTGAAATAGGGGTCGAAGATCTTGTCCAGTATCGCTTGCGGGATTCCACCGGCATTGTCCCTGACTTTGATGACATTTCTGCCATCTTCGCAGCGACACTCTACGAAGACAACCGGTTCCGCGATCCCTCGTTCAACCAGCACGTCCTTGGCATTGTTGAGTATGTTCAGGATCACCTGGGAAAATTCGAGGGCAAAGCCGCTCACCGGAACCGTGCCATGGTTGATGACCTGCAGCGTGATCCCGCTTTGCTCATAGCTGGTCCCCACCAGGGCTACGGCCTTCTCGACCATGACGGAGGGGTCGAACTCCTCGCGCTCACCCTCGGGGGTGAAGAAGCTTTGGAATGCATTGATGATCTTGGACATGTAACCGATCTTTTCCATGGCCTTGGTGACACAGGCTGTCAACGATTCCCGGTTCGGTTCCCCTTGTTGGCACTCAAGCAGAGTACCCTGGAGCAATAAAGCGAGGCTATTGAGCGGCTGACGCCATTGGTGGGCGATGTTGCTCAAAAGCTCTCCCATCGCCGCCAGGCGCGCGTTGTGAAACAGCATGCGGTCCTTCTGGAGATTTTTCTCAACCTCCTCGGTAACTCGCTGCTCAAGCTCCGCATTGAGGGCTTGCATCTCCTCCTCCGCCCGTTTCCGATCGGTGATGTCCAGCAACGTCCCGATCACGGCCGGCTTCCCTTGAATGACGGTCCGGCTGCCAAAAACTTCCAGGAACACGATCTCATTGTCCTTCCTCACTCCGCGGAATTCGTAATGAATGGAACGCTGCTCATTGGTCAGCCTCTTCTGCAGGTTGTCCCTTACCAATGGCCAATCCTCCTCAAGCACGAGAAGACGTGGAGCTATCTTGTCTACCAACTCTTCAACCCGGTAACCGAAAATCTCGGCCATCTTGGGGTTCGCGTACCTGAAAAAGGAATCCTGGATGATGTAAACACCAACGAGCGCATCCTCTGAAAGGCTTCTGAATCTGTTTTCCGATTCGACAAGCCGCGCCTCTGCGTGCAGGTGCTTTCTGATATTAGCGAGGAGCAAAACGATGATCAGCATCAAAATCGCAAAACCGGCTATAGTCCCTGGGACGAGCCACTCATTGGATTGATGAAAAGAGGCAGTCGAGGTAAGGCCGTGGCAGGATGTATTGGTGACCAGGAGGAGCGTCAACAGGAGACAGAACAGCAACACCCTGGCGGGGAACCGCTTGAAGCCTGCATTTTGTAGTTCGCTCTTCATATTTTCTCGCAGATGCTGCGCCACCAGTGCGATTCATGTGCCTTCACCAGAAACAGTCACTATCATACATATATCGAATTTCTGTGGAACAGCACGAGGTACTTACATTCAATCGACATCGTTGGTTGGTTCAATTTTCTGAATCGAACCGATGTCGATTGTAGTTCTGAATATTTTACCGCCGGCCGCTAATTCCACATAGACTATTTTCTTGCAGCAACATTTATCTCCTGAATGACGACCTCTTATGTCCTACCTGTATATTCCAGCGTAAGTGGGTGGGAAAACGGCATCAGGAAAAAAAGAGACCCCAAGACGTGTTTCCCTTGGGGTTTCTTATTCGTTAGAACTCGCAGCGAGTGCTGCGAGAAGCGCAGTGCCCGGCTGCCCTTTAGTTTTCGAGATCGGGAGTAGCACGACCCGCCCTGACGATAAAGTCGCAGTATATTCAGCGAATTGAAATAGATGAGTGACCCATCAATGACATGCGGCTTGACCGTCATACTGGATACCGTATGCTTGTATCTCGGAGGAACCGAAGACATGTTCATCATATTCATCCATGGGAAAGAATCAGACCCGAAGAACTCTTCCAAGGCCCAGGAGATACAAGACAGGTTTCCTGAGTCGATTGTGGCGGTTCCAGACTACAGACCCAAAGAGAGATCATTTGAGGAGATCGATGAATTCTTCGAGAATTACTTTGGCCGGATTCCCTTCCTCCATAACAAGGTCCTGTACATAATCGGAAGCTCTCTCGGTGGTTACTGGGCATTGAAATGGGCATCGCAACTGAACGCCTCGGGCTGCATCCTTCTCAACCCATCTCTCAACTACTACGGAGAACCACCGGCTCGGGGACCATCGTTGCCGGTTACCCTACTCGTGTGCAAAGACGACACCGTGGTCGATCCCAAATTCGCTGTCGAGTTTTTAACTGGAAACGCCAAGGTCGTCCTCTTTGAAACTGGTGGACACCGGATGGAGAACACGGAAGAGATGCTGGTGGAGATAGAGAAAGCCATCTCTAGTTAGATGGGATCGAACCGAGATCCGAAGTAGTGGAAAATGGAAAAGCCACCCCTCGTCAATAGCGATGGGTGGCCTTTTTAAAATTTCACCTGTTTCTTCGGTAGCTCGGCTACCTGTTACTTTTCAGATAACGGGTCCGTCAGCTTTGTGTCTCTGGAATTTCTTCCAGATTTACCATTTCGGAAACAGGCTGATATAACATTACCATACGTACAGAAAATGTACCATATTTTTTTCAATGGAACGCCCAGCCGCTGATCACCGCCATCCCTGTTATCGTCGATCTCGCTCTGCTAATTCGAAGATCGGAGCCATCCCCAATGATATCGGCCTCCTTTCGGATCCTTGGGGGATGACTAGATCGATTTTAAATATTCGGCAAGATCGTTCTTCTCCTGTGCGGTCAACCCAAGAGCGAATAGAGTATCGTAATGGTTGACGACATCCAGAAGGGTGGCGAACCGTCCGTCATGGTAGAAGCCGCCCTTTTGATGAGTCCAGAGCCCTTTGAGGGGAGCGGTCCTATATCGCCTATCAGGCGCTCTGTCGGATTGGAAACTGTCGATGCCAATTTCGGCAGGGGTGTGCATATTCCATCCGGGCTCGGTGAAGAGGGGTGGGACGTGGCAGGTGGCGCATTTGGCCTTGTCGGTGAAGAGGGTTTTGCCGTTGGCTGCAGCGGTGCTGTCGAATGAACCCGCCGTTGCGGCCGGCGACTGCAGGGCGAGCTGATAGAAATGGAGCGCGGCGAGCTTTGGGGTAATAAGGTCTGGGTCGTTGCGGACGTTGCCGAATCCCGCAGCTGCTGCAATCGGAAATTGCACCGGATCATTCAGGCGTGGATCATAGAAAACACCTTTGCCATGCATCTCCAGGTTCGCCACGAAAGCGTTCCAATGGCTGACCGAGCCCCAGCCGGTCCAGGTATGCAGGTTCACTCCGGCAAGACCGAAGGCGGGGGGAATTAACGTTGCGGACGAGCCGGGGGCTCCGCCGGGCTTGGCCGTCTTACCATCCAGAATGAGCGCTGCATCAAACTTCCCGGGACCCCAGCCGTTGAGGACCGAGCGAACGTCGGCGTCGCTTACCCCGAGCAGGGTGCTGAATGCGCTAAGGTCAGGGGCGAGGTTGATGATCGCTCCAACGTTCAGGTCCCTGTTTGCCCAGCCGTCAAGGCGGTGGCCGATACCCGCCGTGAGGGAGTCGTCAACGGTGCTGTGGCAGAACGCGCACTGGATGCCGATGGATTTCAATGTGCCGTCGGCGTTGAAGAATCCGGTTATACCAACTACGGCGTTCAGTTTGAGGAGAGCCAAGGTATTGGCCGGATCATCGAGATTCAGACTTCCTGCCTGCAGTTGTCCTGTAAGAGTGGGGGTGAGTGCATCGACATCGACTTTCAAACCTGCAGCGAGCGCAGCACGCGGACTAAGCCCTGGCCCCACGCCGCCAAACGGAATCCCCTCAATCGCCTGGTGGAGTTTCAGGGTATCTCCCCAGAATGCTTCATCTCCGAAGGTATCAAACCGGAAGGTCTGTCTACCCTCTTTGATCGACTGCTCTGCGCTTAGAAGCACCGCATCTCCCGCTGGCTGGGCGTTACCTTTACTGTTGCATCCTGTCAATGTGCTTGCGATGAGAGCGCAAGCTACTGCGGCCGTCCAGAGACTTTTCATGCCGAGCACCTCCTTCGAGTTAAATAAAACTGAACGAAGTCTAACTTTCATCTCTGTTACGTCAAGGCCATCAAAAGTGCTAGCCGTGCCTGATCGGTGTTGGCTACGGACCTAAACCTCTATACGCTCAATGACATCGAGTACCAGTAGACGAAGCTCGCGATCAAAGATGTAGTGGTTGAGAAAGTCGGGAAAGCGGGTGTCGGACCTGAACTGGTGGGTTGAGTGGCAAAACCGGGCAATGTGGTAAAGTTATGCGGAGGATGGATGTTGCCAGCGTCAACAGGTCCCCCTCATTTTTTTTGCCGAATCATGGCCAGGAAACCGGGGGGTAGATATGAAAAAGTTCTTGTCGTTCTTAGCGCGGCAACCCCGTTGGCTGCTTTGGGTCGTCTATACCCTGCTTGCTACCGCAATAGGAGTGATCAACTACCTGACCCGCGACGCCTCCATTGGCTTGTTCCACATCGTCCCCATCTTTCTCGCCGTATGGACCCTCGGCGGGTCTGCCGGCATCTTCATCGCCGTCCTCTCCGGCATCGACCTCGTTATCGTGAACAGCCTCCTTGCTCCGGGGGCAATATCCATCTTCAGCGTCAGATCATGGAATGCACTCATGGAATCGATGTTCCTGATCCTTACTGGCAATATTCTGACATTGCTGAAAAAGGAGTTGGATCAGAAAAAAAAGTATGCAGAGGAACTGGAAGCTGCAAATCAGGAGTTGGATGCCTTCAATTATTCGGTGGCGCATGATCTGCGCAGGCCTTTGAACAATATCAGCGGCTATTGTCAATACATCCTGAGCTATGCGAAGGCCCTGGACCAAGAATCCCGAGAGAACGTCACGAAAATTTACGGGAGTACGGTCAACATGGGGCAGCTGATCAATGCCCTTCTCAACTTTTCAAGCCTTTCAAAAAGCGAAATCAAGCCAGAAACGGTAAATCTCAGCGAGATAGCAAGATCGATAGCTGTTGACCTGCAACGGGGAGATCCTGACAGAAAAATTCAGTTGCAGGTGGCGGAAGGGGTCGAATGCACTGGCGATCCCCGCCTGCTAAGGGTTGTCCTGGAAAATCTGCTCGGCAACGCCTGGAAATACACGGCCGGGAAAGACGCCGCCGTCATCTCGTTCGACATGAAGTTATCGGGAGGAAGCCCGGTCTACTATGTTCGGGATAATGGAGCCGGTTTTGATGCGACGCAAGCAGACAAGGTGTTCATCCCCTTTCAGCGCCTCCACAGTGGATCAGATTTCGCTGGATTCGGAATAGGCTTGGCGACGGTGCAGCGCATCATCAAACGCCATGGCGGCAGAATCTGGGCCGAAGCGGAGCCGGAAAAGGGTGCCACCTTCTACTTCACGCTACCACCGCCGAAATGACGTCATGCGGCTCGGTTAAAAGAGGTTTCCGGTCGAAAGACACGAGGGGGACAGGCACCGTTTAATGTACTCGCTACTCTCTAGTCGCCTCTCCAAGTCTTCATATTTCTGCTGTCGTTCTCGTAGGACATACAGCTCCTCGCATTCCTGCACCATCGCCTTGCGCTCCTCTTCCATTCTCTCTCTTGCCTCGAGGATCTCGCCGTTCATTTTTTTAAAAGGCTATCGCTTCATCTGCTTTGAGCATGATCTCACAACTTTGATGCCTGGCAAACTGTGCCCGGTCCTCAGCATGCTTTACGCGTTTCTGCGAAACCTGCTCAGACATCAGGTACCCCGCACCCCAAGACAAGCCCGATGAAGGTGATACCTGACGAACTAAGCCCCCCTTTCCTTAGAAGGATTTGAAGGATTTAGGGTCGGTCCAAGTCAAGGTGTTGAAATTACGCATTTAAGGTTTAAATAAAGTGCCTTTTCCAGGCTTACAGCCGCCGGCAAGATGGTCTCCAGTTGACGGATACTATGTAAGGCCCCCCTTGGGCATACGCCTTTTCGGGGTATGCTGGACTTTGTGAGAAACCATTCTCCAAAGGAGGCCTTACCATGAAATTTTACACAAAAACACAC
>Ga0209317_1003341_pt1 | contig 10211 bp, 8 predicted proteins | sample RifGroB2_FD_183994 | JGI IMG/M metagenome (GOLD analysis project Ga0209317, IMG submission 183994) | Soil microbial communities from Rifle, Colorado, USA - Groundwater B2 (SPAdes) (version 2) | ecosystem: Environmental > Terrestrial > Soil > Unclassified | place: Rifle, Colorado | collected...
ACGTGTAGGGTGGGCCCCGCCCACCAAACCTCGGTGGGCTAGGCCCACCCTACGTGATCTGCGTGGCGCCACCTGTTAACTTAATGGCAGTGCCCCCCGCCCCTCCCATCAAGGGAGGGGGAGTTTTAACCAGCGGAAGATTAGCACTAATCAGGAGCGATGATTTAAGTTCGTCTCCGACCAAAGCCCCGCAAGCGGCGTGGAGTGCCAATGCTTAAATTAACTACTAGCTGTGAAATGGATAGAGAGCCCTTTATCACAAGCAGAGGATATATGAATATAGAAACCACCGCAGGAATGCCGCTCCTACAGAACCGGGCACGGAACTATCTACCAAACAAAGGTACTGGCCAGAAATGGGACCTTCCCCCTTTGGCAAAGGGGGATCGAGGGGGATTTAGTCAGCTCAGGTGGGCAAAATCCCCCCTTGCCCCCCCTTGCAAAGGGGGGTAAAGGCACAGCCTTTGTTTTGGATATAGTTCCGACCGGGCAAGACATTGGCCATTTCTCAATGTATAGGCTACACAGTGAGTCCAGCGGGGTAAGTGGTGCGGCCTCCGTTCATTCCGCGGTTGACAGGAGTCCCTTTTCCATTTAAGTATGAGGGATGAAAAATAAAAGTGATGCACCGAAAAGAGATAGAGCGGAGAAATCTTCCGAGGGGACAGCGCCTAAACATACCGGGAAATCCGGCCATGGAAGAAACTCCGAGTTTAAGCCTTTCTGGGAGAGTGAACCCGCCAAAGCAGAAGAGAAAAAATCCGTTCGCAAGACGGAGCATATAAAACCTACCGCAGGCAGACCCATTCCGAAAACCGATAAGCTTGCCGACACCGAGCCCAGGACAGTAAAAGGTCCCGGGAAATTCGCTCGCACAGACCCGAAGCAGGCTTTGAAACCTGGCCAAGCCGTAGGGACTGAGCACGGCACTGCAGCGAGGCCGGGACAGAGTGCTCCCGACCGCAAGCCTACCTCACGGCCGGAACACGGCAAAGGGGTGGAACCTAAGTCTGCAGCGAGGCCGGGACAAGCTTCCGCTGGACGCAAGGCGCCCCTGAGACCGGAGCGGGGCAGGGATGAGGAACACAGACCGACCCTGCGCAGCGGACAGACGCTGGAACTTCAGGTCGCTTCGACGACCAACGAAGGTTTCGGCCTCGCGATGCACGAGGGAAACCGGGTACTGGTCGCAGGCGGGCTCCCCGGAGAACTGCTGGTGGCGAGGGTGACCTATGTCGGTCGCAGGGAGGCTTTCGCCAACACGCTCAGATGCGTAAAGGTGTCGCCGGACCGGCAGCCCTCCCCGGCCTGCGGCCTGGGCAGGGTTTGCGACGGCTGCGGACTGATGCAGATGCGCTACCCCGCTCAGCTCGCCTGGAAAAAGAGCCTGGTGACCAGGGAACTGCGCAAGTTTCCCTCCCTGGCGGAGGCCCAGATCTTCGACACCATCGCCTCGCCCAAGGAGCTGAACTACCGCAACACGGCGAAGCTCGTGGTGGCCGGCAAGTTCTCGGACGCGGTGATCGGCATCTATCGGCGCAACACCCATGACGTGATGGAGATCGACAACTGCTCGCTGCACCACCCGCTCATCAACAAGGTGGTCAAGGCGGCGAAGGCCGGCATCAGGAAGGGGAAGGTCCAGATCTACAACCCGAAGAGCGAGATGGGACTTTTGCGCTACCTCGTGGTGCGCGTGGCCGAGCCGAGCGACCGGGTCATGGTGGTCTTCGTCACGACGGAGGAGGGTTACAACGAGATGCACCACCTGGCCAAGTTCATCCAGCAGGCGGTCCCCGAGGTCGCGGTGGTGGCGCAGAACATCAACAACTCCTCGGGCAACGTGATCTTTGGCCACAAGGACCGTGCCATAACGAAGGCGCAGACGCTGCGCGCCTACGTCGGCAACAAGAGTTTCAACCTGTCGCCGCACTCCTTCTTCCAGGTGAACAGCGGCGCGGCCCGGATCATCTACGAAAAGGTGCGCGAGCTTGCGGCATTGAAAGGGACCGAGCGGGTCATCGACGTCTACTGCGGCATCGGGGGGATTTCGCTGTTCCTCGCCGACAGGGCAAGGGAAGTGGTGGGGATCGAGTTCGTCGAGGCGGCGGTCGCCGATGCCACCGAGAACGCTGCGCTGAACCGGGCCGGCAACTGCCGGTTCGAGGCGGGGGACGCGGTGCACCTTATCGACGAGATCGGTGAGGAGGGGGGCGCGGAGCTGATCGTCCTCAACCCGCCGAGAAAGGGTTGCGACGAGAAGGTGCTGCATAGCGTCGCGGCGATCAAGCCGCCCCGCATCATCTACGTATCCTGCTCGCCGGAGACGCTGGCCCGCGACCTGGACATCCTGTCGCGCCTGGGTTACCGCACCCTGGAGGTGCACCCGGTAGACATGTTCCCGCAGACCATCCATGTCGAGGATGTGGTGCTGCTGGAGAGAAGGGAAGCGTAGTTTACCGATGCTCACTCCCCCCTTTGGCAAAGGGGGGCGGGGGGATTTGCCTCCTTTCTCGTTCCCAAGCTCCAGCTTGGGAATGTAATTACTGGCAAAGCTCCAGCTTTGAAGCGGAGTGAAGCGGAGCTTCCCGTACAACTTCTCGTTCCCAAGCTGGAGCTTGGGAACGAGATGGCATCCCCCTTTTTCAAAGGGGGACTTTTTGTCTAAGGAGGAGGGTCGAGGGACTGGACTGTCGGAAAGACGCAGTGTCGGTTTTGCCTCCACTTCATGAGGTTGGCGTGGATCATCTAATCCTCAGGCTGAAGAAACTTTTCCCCGAACCTCTGCACTCCCGGATTTTTCTGGTGGGCGGCATGGTGCGCGACATCCTGCTGGGTGTGGAGTGCCAGGACGTCGATCTCGCAGCGGCTGTCTCCCCTTCAGAACTCACCCCCCTCGGCTTCCGACTGGTCGAATCCCAAAGCACTCCCAACATCTTCTTTTTCTTCGATCAGGAAATCGGCAAGGTCGAGGTGACCAGGCTCTCCTCGCTTGACGAGCTTCCCGAGGATCTCAAGCGCCGGGACTTCACCATCAATGCGATGGCGATGACCTTGGACGGCGAGCTCCTGGATCCCTTGGGGGGAGAGAAGGATCTGGAGAGCAGGGTTCTTAGAACCTGCGGCGCCACGAGCTTGAGCGACGATGCGGCCCGGATCTTCCGGGCCTTGCGCTTCGAAAGCGAGGGATGGCGGCTGGACGGCGAGGCGGAAGGAGCAATCTCCTCCCGCGACTGGTCCGACAGTTTCAGACGGATTCCGGTAGAGCGCTTTTCGCAGGAGATGCTGAAGGCGCTGGGCAAAAACGATCCCAGCCGCTTCTTTCGCAGGATGCTGCAGTTCGGCGTCGGGCGCGAGTATCTGCCGGAGCTTTTCCTGATGCAGGCAGTGCCGGCAGGCCCGCTGGAGTACCATCCCGAGGGGGATCTCTTCACCCATTCGATGCAGGCTCTGGAGCGGATAGCGCTGCAAACCTCCGACTCCAAGGCACGGTTCTGCGCCCTGTTCCACGACCTGGGCAAGCTCTACACCCCGAAGGATCAGTACCCCAGGCACCACGGACACGATGCCGAGGGCGCCGTGGCGGCGGAGGCTTTCTGCAAGAGGCTCCGCCTGCCGGTGGCACTGCAGCGTGCCCTGCAGGCGACAAACCGGCTGCACCAGACGGCAAACAGATGGGATGAGCTGAGGGATGCGACCAGGATCAAGCTGGCGCTCAATGCCATCAAGGGGGGGATCGAGTCTTTTCTGCCGCTGGTGGTGGCTGCGGATTGCGGGGGGGCGATGCCCGGCTGGGAGGAGACTCTGAGGGTGGCGTCGCTGAACGCGGCACAGCTCGGGATCGACCCGGTGCTCTTCAAGGAGTTCCCGCCGGAGCAGTGCCAGCAGCTCATCATGCAGCACAGGATTCATGAATTAAAGAGAAAAGGTGTCCCAGAGGAATGAAGGAGGCAGCTGCCAACGTCGCTAAATCCCCCCCGACCCCCCTTTTTCAAAGGGGGGAGGTTTTATTATTTGCCTTGCCGTTCCTTTTCCCTTTCAACGTTATCTTCGGGATCGAGCTGTCATAGATCATGTCGAACATGTGATCGATCTTGAAGAAGGCGGCTAGTACGGCGGGGTCGAAATGGGCCGCCGGATCGATCCTACTATCCCCTTCCCGCAAAACCCGCATCGCCTCGTCGTGGCTCATCGGCGGCTTGTAGCTCCGCCGCGAGCGCAGCGCGTCGTAGACGTCCGCCACCTTCACGATCCGCCCCGATATCGGGATCCTGTGCCCTCTCAACCTTTTCGGATAACCGGTGCCGTCCCAGTTCTCGTGGTGCGACAGGGCGATCTCCCGGGCAACGTTGAGCCTCGCCGATGCTCCCAGGATCTCGGCTCCGTAGGCGGGATGCTGTCGCATCAATTGCATCTCTTTCGGCGTGAGCGGCCCCTGCTTCAGAAGTATCTCGACCGGTATCCGGATCTTGCCGACGTCGTGCATCTGCGCGGAGATGGCGATGTCCTGGACGAAGGCCAGGTTGAATCCCATGTTGGCCGCAAGCGCACCCGCATAGCGGTTCACCCGGACGATGTGATTGCCGGTGTCCGGCTCGGCAGCCTCGCATGCCCTGGCCAGCGCCTCGATGGTATAGTTGAAGGCCCGCTCGGTCTCCCGCATGCCGCTGGAAACCGTCAGAAGCGAGCTGATCATGACGGCGGCGCTCCTGAGCACGTCCGCGTCGTACTCGGTGGCGCGTCCGGGGTAGTTGAAGGCGACGATCACGCCGGGGGAGTCGACCCTGATCCTGCAGGCTACGAAGTTCAGGATGGGATCTTCCATCGCCTCCACCACCTGCGGGTGAAAGAAGTTCTGGAACTCCTCGATGGAGCCGCAGATGTCCATCCAGTTGACCGCAACGACTTCGCTCCCCCCCTCAAGCTGGACCAGGCTCATGGCATAGCTTGAGCCGGGATCGATGGAGATCACCTCGCTTCTCTCGACCAGCTGCTCCTGTCTCAGGTGAAAGACACGGCCGCTGCAGCAGGAACAGTCCGGCCCCTCGGTGGCGATCAGGATCCCGGCGGGGCCGCGCCGGCCGTTGCCCCCCAGGAGCTTGCCGAGCACCTCACGGTGGAGCTCGTCGCTGGTGAACTTCCTGCGGGAGAATCCCCGCAGGGTCTGGTCCGTCAGGGCGACGAGGTCGAGCGTCTGTCTGAGCGCCATGTGGCAAAGTTCCAGTGACATGAAGGCTCCTATGATAAGGCAACATATCGGAATCGGTCTATCTTATAACGGATCGGCGAAAAAAGTTCAATCTTTCGGTCAGGCGGAGGAGCATCATTTTCCCGTGGGTCCCCCCTCTCCCTAACCCTCTCCCACCAGGGGAGAGGGTACTTTGAGGCCCGGCGTACCCCTCCAAACAAAGAAAGGCCCGGCGATATGGCCGCCGGGCCTTTCCATTCTGCATGATTCAAGAACTGTCGACTACGCCATTGCTGCGGTGGCCTTGTCGAAGCCCATCTGGAACGCCTTCTTGTTCAGCTCCATGAACGCCTCGGGAACGCGGGCCAGAACTGCCTTCTCGGCCCCTTCCTTGGTGACGACCTTGGTCAGTGCCACCATGGCGCCCAGCGCCACGATGTTGGCCACGATCTCGCGACCCACGTCGTTCTTCGCCGTGTTGATGATCGGGAAGGCGACGGTCTGGAACTTTCCTTCCGGAATCCTGGTGACCAGGTCGGAATCGATCAGGAGCACCCCGCCTTCCTTGAGGTCGTGGGAGTACTTGTCGGCGGCTTCCTGGGTCAGCGCGAGCAGCGCGTCGACGACGGTCGCCTTCGGGTAGTCGATGGCGCTGTCGGAGATGATGACCTCCGACTTGGATGCCCCACCCCTTGCCTCAGGGCCGTAGCTCTGGGACTGGACGGCCTGCTTGCCGTCGTAGATCGAGGCGGCTTCCGCCATGATGACGCCTGCAAGGATGAGCCCCTGCCCGCCAGCCCCGGAAAATCTGATTTCGTATCTTTGAGACATCTGATCTTCTCCTTTATGGATTACTTGCTGGCGCGCGCTATGACTTTTGCGTACTCGTCGGTGTAGTGGGGCTTCTCTTCCTTGTACAGGACGCCGGTGAGGATCTTCCCTTCGAGCTGCTCGGGGGTCATCTTCTCGGCTGCCTTGACGGGAACCGCGACTTCCTTCAGGCGGTTCATCATCTCGATGACCGACTTGAACTTGTTGCGGCGGCCGTAGGTGGTCGGGCAGTCGTCCAGGATCTCCACCACGGAGAAGCCCTTGTGCTGCACCGCCTCGACGATCAGCTTGTCGATCTGGGTGGCGTGGTATGCGGTGCCGCGGGCCACGAAGGTGGCGCCGGCGCCGATGGCGAGTTTGGCGATGTCGAAGGCCGGATCCGGGTTCCCGTAGGGAGTGGTGGAGGCCTTGGCGCCGGTCGGGGTGCAGGGGGAGAACTGCCCGCCGGTCATCCCGTAGATGCTGTTGTTCATGATGATGTAGGTCATGTCGATGTTTCTGCGGCAGGCGTGGATGAAGTGGTTGCCGCCGATCGCGGTGCCGTCGCCGTCGCCGCCGACCAGGATCACGTTCATCTCCGGCTTCGCCAAGGCGGCGGCGCGGCCGTGTGCCGTGTGCAGGGTGCAGAAGTCGAGGTAGCCGGGGAGACGCGAGGCGCAGCCGATGCCGGAGACGATCGCGGTGTTGTTCTTCTCGAGTCCCAGGGTGTCGATGGCCCGGATCAGGCCCTTCATGACGATGCCGTGACCGCAGCCCGGGCACCAGATATGCGGCAGCTTTCCGGGACGGATGTACTTATCGTAATCAAAAGACATGTTACATAACCTCCTTGATCTTTTCGAGGATCTGCCCCGGGTTGATCGGCTCGCCATCAACGCGGAAGATGCCGGATACCGGCGCCTTGCCTTCAACGCAGCGCTGCACCTCGCCGGTGCACATGCCGAGGTTCATCTCGGGGGTGATGAACGCCTTCGCCCTGGAGGCAAGGGCCTTGATCTGCTTGTCCGGGAAGGGCCAGAAGGTCTTGATCCTGAACAGGCCGGCCTTGATCCCCTCCTTCCTCGCCTCGTTCACGGCGAACCTTGCCGAGCGGGAGGTGGAACCGAAGGCGACGATGACGACCTCTGCGTCCTCCAGCTGATACTCCTCGAAGGTCACGATGTCGTCGATGTTGGCGTCGACCTTGCGGATCTGGCGCTCCTCCTCGGCCTGAACCCAGGCTGCCTTGGTGGTCGGGAAGCCGTCCTGACCCTTGTTGAGGCCGGTCACGTGAAAGCGATACTCGGAGCCGAAAGCGGCCAGGGGAGGGACGTCGCCGAAGCTGGTGTCGTACGGCTTGTAGTCGGCCGGAGCAACCGACGGCGCGGTACGGTCGATCACTTCCAGTTCGCCCGGCTCGGGGAAGACGATCCGCTCGCGCATGTGGGCCACGATCTCGTCGGGCATCACCATGACCGGCATGCGGTACTTCTCGGAGAGGTTGAAGGCGCGCACCGTCTCCTCGAAGACCTCCTGAACGGAGGCGGGGACCAGGCAGATGGCGGCGTGGTCGCCGTGGGTGCCCCACTTGGCGCACATGACGTCGGACTGGGAAGGACCGGTCGGCATACCGGTGGACGGGCCGCCGCGCATGACGTTGATGATGACGGCCGGGGTCTCGGCGATGCAGGCATAGCCGATCAGCTCCTGCTTCAACGAGAGTCCGGGACCGGAGGTCGAGGTCAGCACCTTGGCGCCGGTGAGCGACGCGCCTATGATGGAAGCCATCGCGCCGATCTCGTCCTCCATCTGGATGAATTTGCCGCCGATCTTCGGAAGCTCTGCAGACATCACCTCTGCCACCTCGGTGGAAGGGGTGATCGGATAACCGCCGAAGAATGTGCAGCCGGCGTACAGTGCACCTTGTGCGGCAGCTTCGTTCCCCTGAAGGAATGCAACTTTCTTAGCCACTTTCAATACCTCCTAAAAAATAATTAAGCCGTCACTTTGATTGCAAAATCAGGGCATCTCAGCTCGCACTGCATGCACTTGATGCAAGCCTCAAGGTTCTTGACGCTAGCGACAAAACCCTTCATTTCCAAAACCTTGGTAGGGCAGAACTCCACACAGATGTGGCACCCCTTGCAGTACTTCTCGATGATCTCGATTGTCGGCAGTTTTTTCTCCATCCACGTAGCTCCTTTGACTTAAATGCCCTTTCAGGCTGGCAAAATTGGTCTTATATCACATGCTGTATACAAAATGCAAGTACCAGTTACCGGAAAAACGGGACTTTAGCGCTGTTTTGGCAAAAAAGGGGTAAGGAGGGGAGCCTCCTTACCCCGGTGTGCTGCATACGCAAAAGCCGTTACTTCATGGAGCCTACGAGTTCCTTGACGGCTGCCACGGACTTGTCCATCATCGCCTGCTCTTCGGCATCGAGTTTGAACTGGAGGATCTGCTCAACGCCTGCTGCGCCAAGGACGCAGGGAACGCCGACGTAGAAACCTTTGACGCCGAACTCGCCGTTCAGGTATGCGCAGGTCGGCAGCACGCGCTTCTGATCCTTGAGGATCGACTCGGCCATCGCGATGGCGCTGGAGGCCGGGGAGTAGAAGGCGGAACCGGTCTTCAAGAGGGCAACGACCTCGCCGCCCGCACCGCGGGTACGCTTGACCATGGCTGCCATAACCTCGGCTGCCTTGTCCTTGCTGTTGTACTTGTTCTCGAGGAGTTCCATGACGGGAATCCCGTTGACGCTGGCGTAACGAACCAGCGGCACCATGTCGTCGCCGTGGCCGCCGAGGGTCATGGCGTTCACGTCCTTGACGGAGACGCCGAGTTCCCAGGCGATGAAGGCCTGGAAACGAGCGGAGTCGAGCACGCCGGCCTGGCCGATGACGCGGTTGTGCGGGAAGCCGGTGATCTTCTGGCACAGGGTGACCATGGCGTCGAGCGGGTTGGAGATGACGATGATGAAGGCGTTCGGCGCGTTGGCCTTGATCCCCTCGGCAACGGCGGTCATGATCTTGGAGTTGACCTCGATCAGGTCGTCGCGGCTCATGCCCGGTTTGCGCGGCAGGCCGGCGGTGACGATGATGACGTCGGAGTCCTTGATGTCCTCGTAGCTGTTGGTCCCTTTCAGGTTGACGTCGAAGCCGTCAACGGGAGCTGCCTCGGCGATGTCGAGCATCTTCCCCTGGGGGAGTCCCTCGACGATGTCGAACAGGACGACATCACCAAGCTCACGCAGTGCGCAAAGCTGAGCCAAAACACCACCAATCTGTCCGCCACCGATTAACGAAATCTTCTTTCTGGCCATTTTCCTCTCCTTTTCCACTAAGTGGGTTTTATTGCATGAAAGTGAATGCCTAACCTCTTAAGCGATAGCGTCGATAATCGCGTTCAAGGTCGCACTGGGACGCATCGCTTTTTCGGTCTTGGCATCGTCCGGGTGGTAGTAGCCGCCCATGTCGACCGGCTTGCCCTGGGCGCCGATCAGCTCCTCGTTGATCTTCGCCTCGTTCTCCTGGAGCTGCTTGGCCACCTTGGCAAAACGTGCCTGCAGATCGGTGTCCTTGGTCTGGGCGGCCAAGGCCTCGGCCCAGTACATGGCGAGGTAGAAGTGGCTGCCGCGGTTGTCGATCTGACCCACTTTACGGGCCGGGTTCTTGTTGTTGTCCAGGAACTTGGTGTTGGCCTGGTCCAGGGTATCGGCAAGGAGCTGCGCCTTGTCGTTCTTGAAGGTGGCGGACAGGTGCTCAAGCGCGACTGCCAGCGCGAGGAACTCGCCCAGGGAATCCCAACGGAGGTAGCCTTCCTGCTGGAACTGCTGCACGTGCTTGGGAGCCGAGCCGCCCGCGCCGGTCTCGAACAGGCCGCCGCCGGCCAGAAGCGGCACGATGGAGAGCATCTTGGAGCTGGTGCCAAGCTCAAGGATCGGGAACAGGTCGGTGATGTAATCCCTCAGCGCGTTGCCGGTGACGGAGATGGTGTCCTGGCCCGCTTTTGCCCTCGGGAGGGTGAAGCGCATCGCTTCCACGGGGGACATGATGTGGATTTCCAGCCCCTTGGTGTCGTGGTCCTTCAGGTAGGTGTTGACCTTCTCGATCATCTGCGCGTCGTGAGCCCTCGCCTTGTCGAGCCAGAAGACGGCCGGTGCGCCGGTGGCGCGGGCACGGCCGACCGCAAGCTTGACCCAGTCGCGGATCGG